>Ga0182024_10009821_pt1 | contig 19674 bp, 20 predicted proteins | sample P32metaG_FD_120480 | JGI IMG/M metagenome (GOLD analysis project Ga0182024, IMG submission 120480) | Permafrost microbial communities from Stordalen Mire, Sweden - P3-2 metaG (Illumina Assembly) | ecosystem: Environmental > Terrestrial > Soil > Wetlands > Permafrost | place: Sweden: Stordalen... | reverse complement strand
TCGGTGAAAATCGTCGATAGTTGCGCAAACATTCTCTAGCGAGACCGATTTCGGTTTGCCTGAGAAAGATCGTTCTCGCGACTTTTCTATTTTTCGCGTTTTCACACAGCCTAGACCCGAAGCGCACACCGCGGTCATGCGGTTTATGGCGGTGCACCAAAGCGCGTGGGAATCCTTGTGGGTAGAAAACACCGTAAAACTATAACTATTTGATCTCTATATGGAATCTACGACAATTGTCGGACACCCCTCCCGCCAGTTCATTTCCACGGTACCATTCGCTGACATTGACTGGCGGTCACTGCGCCACGTGCGCCTGCCAACAGACAGATTGAGTCGCGCGCCTCGTCCCACATCAGCACCAGCGCACCACCAAGTTCGCGCAACACTATAATTTGCGGTCCATTTCGATGTGCAGCAATCGCGACCGCTATCGGCGCCTTATCCGCAATTCCACATCCGCCCGATCGGCGTGTAAGTCCAGCAAGGGCCGAAACTGCCCCCATTCCAGCGGCCGTGAGAGAAGCCCGGTCCGCCGAAATAGTACCACCCGCCGCCATACCAGTAGCTCGGCGCAAAATCGGGAGTGCCGCGGATTGATCCCTTCGAACGATACATTGGAACGCTGTTGCTGGGCGGCTGTTGATAGCCGGGCAGGAAGCCGTAGCCGTGCCAGTGATAGATGTGCCGCTTGTGAGCGGGCGCGGCAAGCGCAATGGCTGGCAGTGCTAACGCGGCCGCAACCGCGATCGCAAGCGACAATTTGCGCGACATCGAACCGTCATTTTTGAGTTGACTTGGCATCCGAAAACTGTCGCCACGTCTATTGCGCGTTGTCAACCACCATTACCATTTTGTAACTCGCCTCATAGACTATAACAGCGTAGATTCGCTGTTGTTGATCGGGCACATCTGTCGCCCCCGTGTCCGACCAACGAACCCCAGCCTCGCTTGCGAGCTGGGGTTTTCGCTATTCGGTCTCGTCAGCCACCGGTATCCCAATTGCCAATTTTTCCGGAGTCATTGTCGATCGCCATCGAAGCCGCCGTGCTGCCGGCCAGTCTCCCGAACACCGTTGCCATCAAAAGTCCGTTTCCGGACAGGTAACCGTCCGCACTCGATCCCGACACGCCAGCGGCGGCGCCGCCAACGGCAAACAGATTGGCAAAGACGCCGCCGCTCTTTTTTCGCACGCGCGCGCTCGTGTCGATCGCCAAGCCGCCTTGGGTGTGAAATAGCGCGCCCGTCACTTTCACCGCCCGGAACGGCGCCGAGCATTTCTGATCGAGCGCAAACCGCCGTCCAAAACGATCCCGCCCTGCCCGCGATTTCAAACTTTCGACTTCATGCCATTCGGCTAAAAAAGCCGGGACCGGTACGTGCATCGCCTGCGCCAGGTCTTCCACCGTCTCGGCAGAGATGATCCCGCCGGCGCGCTCGGCGTTGCAAAAATCCTCGAACTGGCGCGCGACGCCGGCGACGCGATCGTCGAATACGTCCCAGACGAGACCGCCGGGTTGCCGCAGCACATCGGCGGCTTGCTCAGAATAGCCACGCGATTCATCGCAGAAGCGCCGGCCATCGGCATTGACCTGGATGCCGCCCTGCATGATCACAGCCCAGGTGATGAGGATATTGTGCGGCGTCGCCACCGAGCCGTGGCCCTGATAGGCGCCGAGATGCGCAAGCGATGCGCCGAGCGCCTCGCCCCAGAGCACGGCGTCGCCGCAGTTGCCGGGATGACCGAAATAAAGCGCGTCGGCCATCTCCGGGATGAAGCGACGCACCAATTCCGGATTGCCGCCATAGCCGTTGCAGGCAAGGATCAGCGCGTCGCAGCCGATGCGCTCGCGGACGCCGTCGCCGTGCGCGATCTCGATGCCGGCGGCAGCGACGAGCAGCCGCTCGGCTATCCGCCCGGTGAGGATGACGATGCCCTTTGCTTCGGCGGCGCTGCGCAGGCGGTCGATCAATTCCCGTCCGGTGCGGGTCGGCAGGCCGTGCATGCGCAACGCGGAATGGCCGGGGTAATTGAAGTTGTCGACCACGTCGAAGGGCAAGCCGTAACCGTCGGCGAGCCATTCGATCAGCGGACCGGAACCCCGCGCGACGGCATCGACGATTGCTTGATCGGACTCGCCATATGCCTTGCGCTGGATATCGGCGGCAAACAAGTCGGGGCTGTCGACGATAGCCTTGTCGCGCTGGAAACGGGTGCCCGCGGCCGGGATGAGCCCCGCCGACAGCGCGGTCGAGCCAGACGGCACGGCGTCGCGCTCGATCAGAACGGCCTCGACGCCGGCCTCCTTGGCGGCCAGCGCGGCGCACAATCCGGCGGCGCCGGCGCCGACGATCAGTAGTGGAACTTGCGTGTCAAATCTCTCGCCATTGGCGTAGACGACCGGCATCGAGACGATTCACTGCCTGGGTGCGGCTTCCGGCGGCGCAAATATTTGCCGCGCGCCGGCCCGACCACATTGCCGCCATCGTAAACAAGCTCGCCCCGCAAAAACGTGGTCTTCACCCGGCCATGAAGCTCGACGCCCTCGAAGGGCGTGTAGCCCTGGTGCGATTCCGATTCGGCGGCGTGCACGACAAAACTCTCGTGCGGATTGACAATCGCGATGTCGGCGTCATAGCCCGGCGCGATATCGCCCTTACTTGCCAGACCAAAGCGCTGCGCCGGCTTCCAGCTCAAAAGCTCGGCCATGTGATTGTACGACATGCCCCGCTTGCTGCCTTCGCTGAGAACGCCGGACAAGAGATATTCAGTGCCGCCAAAACCCGATTTAGCCAGCCAGATGTTGACCGGATCGTCCTTCGACCACTTCTGCTCGGCCGAGCAGCAGGCATGATCGCTGACGATCCAGTCGATCTTGCGATCAAGCACGGCCTGCCAAAGCGCCTCGACGTCCTCGCGCGGCCTGATCGGAGGATTGACCTTGGCGTGCACCGCGCATTCGCAATCCGTATCGAGCAGAAGATGCCCGACCGTCACCTCGCGATGGAATGCGATATGCGGGAACACCTGCTGCATGGTCCATGCAGCGTCCACGGCCTTGCGCGAACTTAAGTGCAGCAAATTGATGTTCAGGCAATTGGTTTCGTTCGCGAGGTAGGACGCGATCCAAATCGTAAGCCCCTCCGAATGCGGCGGGCGTGCCGCACTGTAGGCCTTCAGTCCGGTCAGCTTGCCCTCGCGCTCCACGATCTTGGTATAGGCGTTGAGAATATCGGCCAGCTCGCAATGTAAGCTGACACTGATGTGCGCAGCCTTGTCGGAAAATTTCTCCATCAGGCGCTGCGCCGAGCGCATGATGAACTCGAAATGCGCAATGTCGTAGCTCTCGTCCGGGCCGATCATCAGAAAATCATTCTGCTGCGACGAACGACCGTGCAAACCGTAGCCGCCGTAAAACATGAATATCTTGAACGACGGGATGCCGTGCTCGGTGACGAGATACTCCATCTCGTCGATATGAGCAGATTCGATTGGCGCCAGATGGAAACCGTAATCGATCCAGAACCGCCCGTCCGACTGCTTGTACACTTCGGGCATAAACTCGCGATAAGGCCCGCCCCGATTGAGATAGTAATGGCCGGTGCGCAGATAATTCAGGCTTGATGTGACGCCGCCCATGGCGCGGCCTTGCTCTCGGACACCGCGTCCTGCGCCAGCGGTGCGTAGATGCCGATATGCATATGCGCATCGACGCATCCGGGGAATGCCAGACGATTCCTGGCATCGAAAACGGCCTTCGCGCGCTCCGCCTGGATGGCCGACACCGGCTACGGCAATGCGCTCAACGTCGAGCGCACGGTGCGGCTGCTTGAGCGCGCCGGCGCCAGCGCCATCCAGCTCGAGGACCAGGACTTCCCCAAGCGCTGCGGCCATCTCGACGGCAAGACGCTCATTGCGGCGCCGGACATGGTCGGCAAGATCAAAGCGGCGGCCGATTCGCGCCACGCTGACGACACGTTGATCATCGCCCTCACCGATGCGGCTGATCCGCGACCGCGTCGCCGCGCTTCTCGTCGTCGACGGTCGCCGTCGAAGGCTTCGAGCGCGCCATCGCGCGCGCCGCGCTCTATCGCGAAGCCGGCGCCGACATGCTGTTCATCGAGGCGCCGCGCGAGCGGACGAAGGCAAAGCCGAGCGCCTGCAATTCGCTCGCCGGCAGTACCGGCGTCCTGCCGCCTTCCACCATGTTGGCCATCAGCGGCGTCGCCTTGCCCATCAGTGCGCCGATGCGGCCGAGCTCGGCACGATAGCCGCGCCCGAGACATAGAGCGCCTCGAAACCGGCGCGTTCGGCGATCAGTGCGGTAAGCGGGTCGTAGATGCCCGGCGCGATCAGGATCGGCGGACGCCTTTGACGCATGACCCACACCTCACTGCACGCTGTTTCAAGACCTGTGTTTCGACACCGAAGGCAAGGAGCGCGCCGATTTCCCGCTCAACCGGCCGGTCTGGCGCGACGCCAAAATTCTCGTCGCCGGGCGCAATTTCGGCGGCGGCTCGTCGCGTGAAGCCGCCGTCTATGCGATCTTTGATTATGGCTTTCGCTGCGTGGTTGCGCCGTCCTTCGGCGACATATTCGCGCAGAACGCGGTCAAGAACGGACTACTCACAGCGCTTGTTTCGGAAGGCGATGCCGCGGAAATTGCGGCAGCAGCCGCCGCCGATCCTGGACGCGACGTCACTGTCGATCTCGAGCAAAAGACAATTCAATGTGGAAACCGCGCCTATTGCTTCTCGATCGATCAAGTCAGTCGCAACCAGCTCCTCAACGGCTGGGACGACGTCGAGCTGACCGAAAGCTTTCGCACCCAAATATCCGCCTATCGCATCTCCGATCGGCTGCGTAGACCGTGGGCGAGCCCGGCAAAATCGTAAGCCAATTCGGGCGCTTTCAATCGGATCGAACGACCCGATTTCAAAGAATCCGCACGTCGGATTCCGCCGTTCTCCGTGCTGGTCGCATCACCGTTTTCGAATGAGCACTCGTCTCCGAGAACGCCTTGTCGGTGCCTCACCCGGCGCCTCGGAGGATGTCGCTGCAATAGGCTACGGCTCCAGCCATCCCACATTGGCAAATTATACTTCATAATGTAGAACATTGCGTTCCGGCGGAACTTGCGACGGGAACCATGCCCACCACTTCGAAAGTAAGAAAAACCGCGCCGCGACGAAGCGAAGTCGGAATTTCGACGCCGCAATTTACCGATCACGTCGCTTCACTTGTCGAAGCCGGCAATGAGATATCCGCTCGTGGGGGTGTTCAGTCCATTGAGCGTGCTTTCACGATCATGGAAGTAATCGCGCGCGAGCGCCAGGGCATAAGTCTTGCCGAACTGAGTAAGCGGGTTGGGCTCCATAACAGCACCACGTTTCATTTAGTCCGGACGATGGTTTCGACCGGCTATGTCCATCAGGATCCGCACAGCAAGCGCTATCGCATCGGGCGCCTGTTGTTTGCGTTGGCCGCCGGCGCCTTCGATGAAGTGGAAATGGTGAATATCGCCACGCCGATGCTGGAGCAGCTCTCCAACAAGACCGGCGAGAGCTCACATTTCGCCGTTCGCAGCGGCCTATCGGTCATGGTGCTGGCGCGCACGTCCGGCGCGGGGCCGTTCCAGATCATGGAGAATCCAGGAACGATCAGGCCGGCGAATTGCACGGCCTTGGGAAAGATCCTGCTGGCGGCCATGCAGCCCGATGTCTTCGCGCATTATCTGAGCCGCGGTGAACTCGCGCGCCGGACGGACCGGTCGATCGTAGAGCCGGATCAGCTTTGCAGGGAAATTGAGAAGGTTCGAATCCAGGGGCTCGCCTACGATGACGGGGAGCTCGATCCGGAGCTGCGGTGCGTCGCCGCCCCCGTGAAGAACTATGCTGGCCGCACTGTCGGAGCAATTGGTATTTCGGCGCCCATTTGGCGCTTGCCGATTCAGAAAATGTTGGCTACCGGGCGAACGGTTCAGGAAGCCGCAGACCGTCTCTCGGGGGAGTTCGGCTACAAATCCCAGTCGGCAGTCGCGTCACCATCTCCTTCCAACTGATCTAGTCATTTTTCTCACGGCAATCTTCACAGGATGAAACCGATGCCTGGATGTAATGAGCTCAATGGCGCGCAAGTTATCGTCGATTATCTGATCCGGGAGAAAGTTCCCAACGTCTTCGGGCTTTGCGGCCACGGCAACATTCAATTCATCGACGCGCTGTTCGAGCGGTCCGCCGAAATTAAGACAATTTCGGTGCATCATGAAAGCGTGGCGGGCTTCATGGCCGACGTTTATTACCGCGTTTCGGGGCGTCCGACCGCCACCTTCACGTCCTGCGGACCCGGATCGGCGAATCTGCCGATTTCGCTGGGCAACGCGTTTCTTGATTCAGTTCCGTTCATGGCGATAACCGGCAACGTGCCGACGAGCCAGTTCAATCGCGGCGCCTTCCAGGAGCTTTATCGCCATTACCAGGCGGACTTTCCTTCCACCGTCAGGTCGTATTGCAAAAAAGTGTTCCAGCCGACCCGCGGCGAGATGGTCCCGCTGGCGGTCCGGCAGGCTTGGAAGACCATGGTGACCGGGCGGCCCGGTCCGGTCGTACTCGACGTTCCGTTTGACGTTTTCCTCGAAGCCGCGGCCGAAGAAGCACCGCGGCCCGAGGAATGGAGCGCGAATATTTCCTGCCGCTGCGGCGCCGATCCGGAAGGTGTCGTCAAAGCAGTCGACATGCTGCTCGGGGCCGAAAGGCCGGTCATTCTGGTCGGTCAAGGCGTCCGCTATGGCGGCGCCGCCGCCGATCTGCACACGCTCGCGGAGCGCTTGGATATCCCCGTCGCATCGTCCGCCAGCGGCCTCGGCGCGCTCGACAGCAATCATCCCCTGGCGCTCGGACTGGTGGCGCGCGGCGGTCACTATCAGGCCAACCATGCGACGCGCCAAGCCGATGTTCTGCTTGCGCTCGGCGTCCGCTTCGACGACCGCACATCGAGCTCATGGATCCCGGGTTACTCTTTCACCATTCCGCCGACGCAGCTCATTCACGTCGACATCGACCCGGAAGAGATCGGACGGAATTATCCGGTGGCGCTGGGACTGATGGCCGACGTGCGCACATTCTTGCGCCAGATTCTGGCCGAGCTTGAGCGCCGTTCAGATTTACAAAAGCGCGCCGACAGCCGGCAGAAATGGCTACGGATGATCGACGGCTATCGCCGCGAATGGGATGCCTTGGTCGCGCCCGGCTTTTCGGATGATACGACGCCAGTCAATCCGCAACGCGCCGCCGCCGAGATCGGCAAGGCATTGCCCGACGATGCGATCCTCGTCAGCGATATCGGCGTGCATCACAACTGGCTGCTTAGCTTCTGCAAGCCGAAACGGCCCGATTCATTGATCGGCTCGATGGGTTTCGGCCCCATGGGTTTTGGCGTTGCCGGCGTGATGGGCGCCAAATATGCCGCGCCCGACCGGCCTTGCGTTTCCGTCTGCGGCGACGGCGCGTTTTTCATGCATGCCAGCGTACTCGGCACCGCAGTCGAGTACGCGCTGCCCGTGGTATGGGTGGTCTGGAACAATTATGCCTATGCCTCGATCCGTGGATTGCAGCGCGGTTATCTTGGCGGCCGCGAATTGGCGACCGATTTCAAGAACCCTATCACCGGTGAGCGCTACAACCCCGACTTCGCAGCCATGGCCCGATCGGCCGGTGTTGAAGGCATCCGGATCGACCGCGCCGCCGATATCGGCGACGCCATCCGTACGGGAATTGCAACCAATCGTCCGTACCTGATCGATGTGGATATCGCAGCCGACATCAATCCAGCCGGCGCCGGCGTCTGGGAGCTTCCGGGCCTCGGTCAAAGCAAGCCGGCAATAGGCACGCGCTATCTGCCGAACGATCCAAAACGCTGAACGCTGTGTTCTTAGGGATCGTTTGCGGACAACTCACTTTTTGGCGAGCGCGTCGAAGGCCTGAGAAAAGGCGTTGAATAAGATCGGCACCGTCACATCGTGCTTGCCGGCATCGGCGAATGAAAGCTTGCCGGTGCCGCTTGCCTCGCGCAATTTCTTCAAAAGGTCCTCGCGCAGATCGAATTCGGCAAAACAGCCATTCGGCGTGCAATTGGCGAACGGTGCGATCACGCCCGGATCGGTATCGCTGGTCTGGATATGGACCTGCGTGGCGAACGAGACATTCACCGGGACCTGAACGATCAGCTTGACCGGCTGACCCTTTTCGGGACGGCCCACGGCAACACGCGAACGGAAGATTTTTGCCTTGGAGCCGCGTGACCTGCGCCATATCGCAAACCGGCTCCGAAACCTCGCTTGGGAAAGTATCTTCGGTCCTCGGGAGAGCTGCTTTGATTAGGATCAATGAGAAGGCGACAGGCCATTAATCCTTTTATGACGGGCATTCCATTTATTGTGCGGTGCATTTGTGCGGTGCAAACACGCAAGAACAAAAAGACCATCCGAAAGATGAAATATGCTTTTCATTTTTCGTAAAATCGGTCAAAAGCCAGCGTCACCGGGAGAGCGTCGTGAATAAAAAAGCTGAAAGGGTCAGGTCGCGCTCGGGCGCGCTGACCAAAAGTCTTGTGATTTTCGCGTTGCTGTCGCCAATCGCGGCGTACGCCGCCGATGCCGGCACAGCCGACAAAGTGTCGTTTTACTTTGCCGCGCATGAGGACGATTGGCAGCTCTTCATGAATCCGAATGCCTTCGAGGATGTGCTTGGCGGCGCCGCCAAGACGGTTTTCATCCACGTCACCGCGGGGGATAATGGCCTCGGCACCGGCACCGGCGGTCGAAAATATCCGTATTATCTGGCGCGCGAAAGCGGCGCGATCAACGCCATCCGCTTCATGGCCGATGCCGACCGGGCGCCGATCGCCGACGCCGCAGGGCCCGTGATCTTCAGCGGCCACCCGATCTACCGAATCGGCTATCGCAACACCATCGGCTATTTCCTGCGCCTGCCCGACGGCGACGCGTCAGGTACGGGTTTTTCCGGTACCGGCTTTCAGTCGCTCAAGCGCCTCGCCGACGGCGACATTGCCACCCTTGCGGCCGTCGATGGCTCGACGACGTATCACGGCTGGAGCGATCTTGTTGCGACAGTGCGCGAAATCATCAAATACGAGCGAGCGGGCGAGCCGCTCATTCAGCTCAACGTCGCCGATCCCGATCCTAGGATCAATCCGGCCGATCACTCCGATCATTTGATGACCGCAAAGGCGGCCCTCGACGCGGCGGCTGATATGGACTGCGTTCGTCGCGCTTTTTTCATCGACTACGCCAGCTCAAAGCTGCCGGCAAACCTCACAGCGCGCGAACGCGATATGGAGAGCGCCGTTTTCGCGGTTACGCTGGCCGGGGTCATCGCCTTCGATCAGAGCACGGCGTGGCAGCACTACGACCAGTCTTTCATCGGCCGCAACTACTTTCGCGTGGAGGAGGCCGCCGGGCGTTGCCGCGCGGCGCCGGCTGTCGTCGCGGCTAAACCCTGAGACAAAATAACCTTGCCGTTTGCCGCAGACCCGCCCTGGCGGGTCGGTTGATGTACCTCACGGCATTTCTCAGGTATGTTTATCAAGTCGGTCCGAATGCCGGCACCGGATTTGCTTTTATGGAAACAAAATCCGATGCGCTACGTCGACTTGCCAGCCGCGATTCATACGTCCGTATCGCTTCGGTCGATGCGCTTCGGGGCCTGAACATGTTTTGGATCATGGGCTTCGACGGCGCCATGGTGGCGCTTGCGCAGATGTCGGAGAACAAAGGTCCCTTCGTACACGCCGCCGGCGGCTTTCTCAGCAGCCAATTTCAGCACGTCGCCTGGGAAGGCCTCAGATTTTACGACCTGATCTTTCCCCTTTTCGTCTTCCTGACTGGCGTCTCGATCGTGCTCTCACTGCCACGCCTGGTCGAACGCGAAGGCCGGACCAAGGCCCATCTGCGGGTGCTGCGCCGGTCGCTGCTGCTTTACTTGCTGGGTCTCATTGCCTATGGCGGCATCCGCGCGCACTGGGCGGACATTCGGCTGCTCGGAGTCTTGCAGCGGATCGCGCTTTGCTATTTTTTCACGTCGCTGATGTTTTTAAATTTCAATTTGCGAGGCTTGGCCGCCGCTGTTGTCGTCCTTCTCGTCGGCTACTGGGCGCTAATGACGTTTGTCCCGGTTCCGGACACCGGGCTGGCCTCTTACGCTCCCGACGCCAATCTCGCGAACTGGATCGATCACAACTATCTGCCGGGCCGGTTATGGGATGGCACCCGCGATCCCGAAGGCATGCTAAGTACGCTGCCGGCGATCGGTACCTGCTTGTTCGGGGTTTTTGCCGGTCTGTTGTTGCGCGATAGTCGCGTCGACGAGCAGCAAAAGACATTATGGCTGACCGGCGCCGGTTGTCTTCTCCTTCTCGCCGGCTACCTCTGGGCGTTGGAATTCCCGATCATAAAAGCGATTTGGACGTCGTCATTCGTACTGGTCACGGCCGGCTATTCGGCGATCATGCTGGCGCTGATGCATCAAATCATCGACGTGTGGCAATGGCGACGCTGGGCGATGGTGTTCGTATGGGTCGGCGCCAATGCGCTGGCGCTCTATTTTCTCAACGACATCGTCAATTTCTGGGCGATCGCCGCGCGTTTCGTCGGCGGAGATTTTGCAACTCTGCTCGATCGCACGGTTGCCCCAGGCACCGGCGGCTTCGTCGTCAGTCTCGCGGCGCTGGTCTTGGCTGTTGCGCTCGCCGGCTTTCTTTATCGCCATAAGGTTTTTATTCGGGTCTAAACACTCGAAGCTCATTTCAGCGGCATTTGTGCACAATGCAGCCGTTGCCAATCCTTGAAAGATCGCTTAACGGCGGGCCGGCCGGCGTGAGCGTGAAAACTCCTCAACCGACAGGATGAACCTTTCCTGCAGAAAGCGAAATAAGTAACACATGGCTCAAGACATCGAACTCGGCCTCGATACCTTTGGCGACATCACCGCCAAACCCGACGGCAGCCTCAAATCGCATGCCGCAGTCATCCGCGATGTGATCGAGGAAGGCGTGCTGTCCGACGCCGTCGGCGTCGATGCCTTCGGCGTCGGCGAGCATCATCGGCCCGATTTCGCCGTCTCGACCCCCGACGTCGTGCTCGCGGCGATGTCAGGCCGAACCAAGCGGATATGGCTCGGCTCGGCGGTGACGGTGCTGTCCTCCGACGATCCCATTCGCGTGTTTCAGCGGTTCTCCACGCTCAATGCCGCCTCGAACGGCCGCGCCGAAGTCACGCTCGGGCGCGGCTCGTTCATCGAGTCGTTCCCGCTGTTCGGCTTCGAGCTGTCCGATTACGAAAAGCTATTCGAGGAAAAACTCGATCTGTTCGTGGCCGTGCTGCGCAACGAAACCGTGACCTGGAACGGTTCGACGCGCGCGCCGCTGAGCAATCAGCGTGTCTTTCCGCCGATCGAGAAGGGCACTTTACGAACCTGGATCGGCGTCGGCGGCAGCCCGGAATCGGTGGTGCGCGCCGCGCAATACGATTTGCCGCTGATGCTCGCCATCATTGGCGGCGACCCCATGCGGTTTCGGCCTTTTGTCGACCTCTACCATCGCGCCTTTGCACAATTCGGCAAACCCGTACAGCCCGTCGGTATCCACTCGCATGGCTACGTCGCCGACACCGACGCCCAGGCGCGCGAAGAATTCTGGCCGCACTACAAGGCGTCGCGCGATCGCATCGGCGCCGAGCGCGGCTGGCCGCCGACCACGCAGGCGGCCTTCGAGCAGGAAATCAACGGCGGTGCGCTGCACCTCGGTTCGCCCGAAACCGTCGCCCGCCGCATCGCCATGACGATCAAGGATCTCGGCGCCGTACGCTTCGACATGAAATATTCGGTCGGCACGCTGCCGCACGACAAGCTCATGCGCTGCATCGAGCTTTACGGGACGAAAGTGAAGCCGCTGGTGCGGGAGATGATCGCCTAAACGGAAATTCTGCCTCTCACGTCCCCACCAGCCCGAATTGCGGGCTCGACGGCTCGGCGTGGCTCTTCTTGGCGATGCGTCCGGCGAGCCGCGACAGCCGGCCGGCTTCCACCGCGGCGCGCATGCTTTGCGCCATCAGCACCGGGTTTTGCGCCTTCGACACCGCGGTGTTGATAAGCACGGCGGCACAGCCGAGCTCCATGGCAAGCGTTGCGTCCGACGCGGTGCCAAGGCCGGCATCACACACCACCGGCACCGGCAATCGCGCGCAAATCAGCTCGATGAGATGCGGATTGGAAATACCGAGCCCGGAGCCGATCGGCGAGCCGAGCGGCATCACCGCCGCTGCGCCGGCGTCGGCGAGCTTGCGGCACGTCACCGGGTCCTCGGTGCAATACGGCAAGACGATAAAGCCCTTGGCGACGAGCTCGCCGGTTGCGCGAATAAGCTCCTCGACGTCGGGATAAAGCAGCTCGCGGTCGCCGATCACTTCGAGTTTTATCCAGTTGGTGTCGAGCGCCTCACGGGCGAGTTCCGCCGTCAGCACCGCGTCTTTGGCGGTCTGGCAACCCGCGGTATTTGGCAGAAATTTTACGCGACCGGCCAACAGATCGATCATGCTCTCGTCATCGCCGGCGAGGCTGATGCGGCGGATCGAGGCGGTGACCATCTGCGTGCCGCTCGCCGCGATCGAATCGAGCATGATCTTGCGGTTGGGATAGCCTGCGCTGCCGAGAAACAGCCGCGAGCCGAATTCGTGTCCGGCGATGATCAGAGGATCGGACATGTGTTGCTCCTTATCGATTGAGCATGATCTTATCCGAAAACCGGTGACCACTTTTCGGGATCATGCTCTAGCCGCCTTGCCGTGCACGCACGATCTCGATGCTGTCGCCCGGCTTGAGCGCCGTATCGCGCCATGCCGCGCGCGGTACGACAGAGCCGTTAAGCGCCACCGCAATGCCGCGCTGCATGGTGTCCACGGCTTTTTCAGCAAGCAGCGCATCGAGCGTCGCGAAGGCCAATGGCTCGCTCTCGCCGTTGACGCGGATCAGGGTCTCGATTGTTTGCTGCGCCATCTGCCCTACTCCGCCGCACGCGCCGGCAGAAAGCGCTCCAAGCCGAACGGCTTTATCGCCGGCTCGACCACGTCGTCGAGAATGAGCCGCGCCATGGCGTCCGCGGTCACCGGCGCCAGCAGGATGCCGTTGCGGTGGTGGCCGGTCGCGTAAAACAGATTCTCCAGCGGCGCGCGGCCGAGGATCGGCGCGTCGTCCCGGCTGCCCGGGCGGTGGCCGACCCAGATTTCATCGATCGGCAGTTCCTCGACCGCGGGGATGGCGCGCCATGCGGCTTCAAGCAGCGTCAGCATGCCGCCGGCGGTAATCGTCTCGTCGAAGCCCTTCTCCTCCACCGTCGCGCCGACAATCAGCCGGCCGTCGCGGCGCGGCACCAGATAAGCGCCCGGCGCCCACAGCACGTGATTGAGGAGCGGCGCATTCGCGTCCATGCGCAGCGCGAACATCTGGCCTTTGATGGGGCGCACCGGCGGCCGGCGATCCGGCGGCAGTCCGGCGATGGTGCGCGACCAGGCGCCGGCGGCGAGCACGACGCGATCGGCCGCAACGTGCGTGCCGTCTTCCAGCACGATGCCGGTGGTGCGGCCGCCCTGCACGGCGATTTCCTTTACCGCTTGATGCTCGTGAATTTTTGCACCGGCGGCCTCCGCGGCGATGCGCAGCGCGGAACTGAGCTTGCGATTGTCGACCTGATGGTCCTGCGGGCTGAACACCGCGCCGGCGAGTTTGCCGGCAAGATGCGGCTCCTTCGCGCGCGTCGCCGCCGCGGAGAGCCACTCGATCGGCAGGCCGAGCTTTCGCTGAAAGTCCAGATGATGCGTCAGCGCCGCCTGATCGTCCGCGGTCAGCGCCAGGACGAGCGTGCCTTCACGGCGCAATTCGACGTCGATGCCGCTTGCGGCCAACAACTCGTCGGCAAAAGCCGGCCAGCGCGCCTGGCTGTCGCGGCCGAGCGCGACCAAATCCTCTTCGCCGGGCTCGGCCTCGGCGCAAGCCGCGAGCATGCCGGCCGCCGCATGGCTCGCACCCGCGCCCGCCTTGCCGCGGTCGAACAGCAAAACCTCGGCGCGGGCGGCCAAGCGCCAGGCAATGCCCAATCCGACCACGCCCGCACCGATAATGATGACGCGGGGGCGCTTGCCGATAGGCGAATGGGCTGTCTTCGTTCCGACCAACGCGGCTCCCTTCGCTGGAATGACCCAGACAGGTTCGACGGGTTTGATCTCAGCCGCGCGCTTGCGCGGCACCCCTGGCCGATGGGTGAATAATGGGGGTTTTAGGGGCCTTCGGCAAGGGTCAGGCCGTGACGGCGATGCCTCAGATACCGCGCACAAACCAGCCCGACGGCCAGGATCACCGCGGCCCCGACGAGCATGGGCTTGCTAGTGCCGGCATGGCCATAGGCATAGCCGTAATAGATCGGACCGAGCGCCTGGCCGGAAAAAAATGCACAGGAATGCATCGACAGCGCGGTGCCGCGCGCGGTCTGCGTCAGCTCGGTGGCGTGGAGCTGGATGCAGGTGTGCAGCATGTAAAAGCCGATGCCGAGCACCACAAAGAGCGCGGCCAGCATGTACCAGACCGGATTGAGCGCAATCAGAACAAACGCGACTGCGGCGCAGCTCGCGCCGATCACCATCAGTTGCCGGTCATTGAAGCGAAGGATCACGAGCGGCACCGCCAGCGAATAGGCGATGCCCCCGAGACCAAAACCGGCGATCACCAGCCCGGCAAACGACGAATGGGTTTGCCCGGCCAAAAGGAGAAGCAGCGCCACATAGGGAAACATGCCGTGGATGACGATGCCTTCGAAGAACACCGAGCCGAAGCAGATCTTCGCGCGAGGATCGGCGAACACGCTGCGGAAACCGGCAACCACCGCGGCCACATTGATAGGTTTCGGCTTGGCGGTGGGCAGCCCACGAAACGCGAAGAACGCGATCACCGCGACGATGAGGCCGAAGGCACCGATGGAGAAGAACACGCCGCGCCAGCCCAAAAGATCGCCGATCACGCCTGACACCGTGGCGCCGATCAGATTGCCGGTCAGCGCCACGGCCAAAAGCTGGCCGATGGCGACCTGGCGCTTGTGCACGTCGGGCACCAGATCGCCGACCATCGCCACGCCGACCGGATAAATGCCGCCGGCCAAGATTCCGGCGATCACCCGCATGGCGACGAGCAGCGAGAAGTTTTGGGCGAAGGCGCAGACCAGCGTCGTTATCACCACCATCGCCAGACTGAGATTCATCAGCCGGGACTTGCCGAAGAAGTCGCCGATGGTGCCAAGCGCCGGCTGCGCGAAGGCATAGGGAAACGTAAACGCGGTCGACAATAGCGCCGCGGTACTGACGTCGATGCCGAGGTCGTGGGCGATTTTCGGGATGACCGGATCGACCGCGCGCGAGAACAGCGTCGAGGCGAAGACGACCAGGAAGGCTACTCTGAGGACCGGCGGAATGGCCGCGCTCTTTCCGTCATCCTAGGTGCGAGCGAACGAGCCTCGAGGATGCGGCCGAGGCGTTCGGGCTGTTGGTTGAGCTAGTCCTGTTTGGCCAGTTTGTCGAATTTCATCAATCGCTCAAGAAGCGGCGGTAAATCCTTGAGCGGGATCATATTCGGGCCGTCGGACGGCGCCTTGTCGGGGTCCTGATGGGTCTCGATAAAGACGCCGGCGACGCCGACTGCCACAGCCGCCCGTGCCAGCACCGGCACGTATTCGCGCTCGCCGCCCGATGAGGTGCCCTGCCCGCCCGGCTGCTGCACCGAATGGGTGGCGTCGAAGATCACCGGCGCGCCGATTTTTGCCAGCACCGGCAGCGCGCGCATGTCGGAGACCAGCGTGTTGTAGCCGAACGACACGCCGCGCTCGGTGACGAGCACATTGGCGTTGCCACCGCCGGTGATTTTGGCAACGACATTGGCCATGTCCCAGGGCGCGAGGAACTGGCCCTTCTTGACGTTGACCACCCGCCCGGTGTTGGCGGCGGCGACCAGAAGGTCGGTCTGCCGGCAGAGGAAGGCAGGGATTTGCAAGACATCGACTACTTCGGCGAGCAGCGCACATTGATCCGGCTCATGCACGTCGGTGAGCACCGGCACGCCGAGCTGATCGCGCAGATCCGTGAAAATCTCGAGTGCTTTATCGAGGCCAAGGCCGCGGGCACTGGTCGCGCTGGTGCGGTTCGCTTTGTCGAACGAGGTTTTGTAAACGAAGCCGATGCCAAGCTTCGCCGCGATCTCTTTCAGCGCCGCCGCCATGTCGAACGCATGTGCGCGGCTCTCCAGCGCACACGGACCGGCAATCAGCGCCAGCGGCAAGCCATTGCCGAACCGCGCTTTGCCAACACTGACGATGGGATTAGGCTTCGTGGTCATACGCACCCTCGCGGCGGACCATGAAGCCCGTGGCAGCCTGGGTCAACCGCGCCTGCCGGTCTCGGCAACGCCTATTTCACCGCGGAAAAACCGGTCGGCTGCAGGATTTGATTGCTCGCGTTCGCCAGGATCGGCCCGTCCTTTTCGCTCTCGGCGCGCGCGGACACCCAGGCCGGATCGCCCATGAAGGCGTTCCATTTCCGCTCGCGATCGGCGAGCGAATCCCAGGCAAGGAGATACGTCAGTTCGTGGTTGGAATCGCCAATCAGCGTGGTCCAGAATCCGGCTTGCTTGATGCCGTGCTTCTCCCACAGCTTCAGCGTGACGTTCTCAAAGCGCTTGAGCAAAGCCGGCAACCGGCCCGGCACGCAACGATAGACACGCATCTCGTAGATCATTGTTTCCTCTCCTGTTTCGGCATTCCGGGACCAAGCGTAACGAGGGGCCCGAAACGATGAGAATATTACACCAGCCTCGACTGCTCCACCGCCGTCTACTTCAGGGCGGAGAATGAGGTCGGCTTGAGAAACACGACGTCGATGTTGGCCAAGACCGGACCGTCCTTGTTGGCTTCCGCGCGGACGCGCTGCCATTCCGCATCGGCCTCGAATGCCGCCCACCTTTCTTCGCGGTCGGCGAGCGACTTCCAGGATATGCAGCAGTGCAGATCGTTGCTGCCGTCGCCGGCCATGACCGTCCAAAAGCCGACTTGCGCGATCTGCAGCCGGCGCCAGATTTTCAGCACATGGTGATCGAACAGGTGAAGCAATGACGGCAGATGGCCGGGATTGGCCGAGTAAACGCGAACCTCGTAGATCATATTCCGCTCCCGCTTCGGAAGAAGGCGTCGAAGATGCATAGATACCGCCGCGGAACTGACTTGTCCGCCTCCGGAGGCTGCTATGCCGCCAGGAGAGGAAGGGAAAATGTGACGGGGCGGTGGTATTCGGACATCTCGGTCGCTTGATGAATCTCGGCGACACGTGAGCCGCGTTGCAGAACCATCGGTGCGTCGGGGCACGCTTGCATGACTTTCGAGCCAAACCCCGATATGATTGCACTAGCAAATATTCTGAACCCGCGGAGGACGACTTGCGCGCCCTAGTCGGTCTTTTGTCGTAGTGTTGGTGGTGTCGCCAGGTTTCATGCCGCCGGCCGCCGCACAGTGTAATTTTATGTACTGTTGCGATCCGTCGACGGGACGCTGTTGCGATTCGAAGGGACAATGCTGGCCGAACAATCAGCTTGTCAAAGCGAACGGGCACCATCATCGGTACAAGCATGCGGCCACGCCGAACGACAGGACACAGTATCTGCGATATCAGTGATGCCACGCGCGCTTCGCGTCATGGCCGCGCGTGACAAATCCAGGGTTTCGCTCAGCCCAAGCTAAGGGCCACCATTAGTGCTCAGGCCAGCCACATTAGGCTCAGACCAGCCGGCTCTGCTCCACCGCAGCCTCGATGAACGAGGAGAACAGCGGATGCGGCGCGAACGGCCGCGATTTCAGCTCGGGATGAAACTGCACGCCGACGAACCACGGATGATCGTCGTATTCGATGATCTCGGGTAACAGTCCGTCGGGCGACATGCCGGAAAACCGCATGCCGTGCTGCGCCAGACGGTCCTTATAAGCGGTGTTGACCTCGTAGCGGTGGCGGTGGCGCTCGGAAATATCGGTGCCGTTATAGATCTCGGCGACCCGGGAGCCGCGCGCCAGCACGGCCGGATAGGCGCCGAGCCGCATGGTGCCGCCGAGGTCGCCCTGAATGCCGCGCTTCTGCAGTTCGTTGCCCTTCATCCATTCGGTCATCAGGCCGACCACCGGCTCGGGCGTGGCGACGAACTCGGTGGAATTGGCCCGCTCGATGCCGCAGAGGTTTCGCGCCGCCTCGATGACGGCCATCTGCATGCCGAAGCAGATGCCGAAATAGGGCACGTCATGCTCGCGGGCGAACTGCGCGGCGCGGATTTTTCCTTCCGCCCCGCGCTGGCCGAAGCCGCCCGGCACCAGAATGCCGTCGACATGTTCGAGGAACGGCGCCGGGTCCTCTTTCTCGAACACTTCGCTTTCGATCCAGTCGAGCTTGACCTTGACCTTGTTGGCGACGCCGCCATGCGACAGCGCCTCGATCAGCGACTTATAGGCGTCCTTCATGCCGGTATATTTGCCGACAATGGCGATGGTCACGTCGCCTTCCGGATTGCGGATGCGCTCGTTGATCAGGTGCCAGGTGGCGAGATCGGGCGGCGGCGGATTTTCGATGCCGAAGGCCGCCAGCACTTCGCCGTCGAGCCCGCCCGCATGATAGGCCTCGGGCACCGCGTAAATGTTGTCGACGTCGCGCGCCTCGATCACCGCGCTTTCGCGCACGTTGCAGAACAGCGCGAGCTTCTTGCGCTCGCTCTCCGGGATCGGCCGGTCGGTGCGGCACAGCAGAATGTCGGGCTGAATGCCGATGGCGCGCAATTCACGCACCGAGTGCTGGGTCGGCTTGGTTTTGAGCTCGCCGGCCGACGGGATGAACGGCATCAGCGTCAAATGGATGTAGATGGCATGGCCACGCGGCAAATCGTTGCCGAGCTGGCGGATCGCTTCGAAATACGGCAGGCCTTCGATATCGCCGACGGTGCCGCCGATTTCGCACAGCACGAAGTCGAAACCCTCGTTGCCGTCGCGGATGAAATCCTTGATCGCGTTGGTGACGTGCGGAATGACCTGGATGGTAGCGCCGAGATAGTCGCCGCGCCGCTCCTTTAGAAGTATTTCCTGGTAGATGCGGCCGGTGGTGATGTTGTCCTGGCGCGTCGCCGGCCGGCCGGTGAAGCGTTCGTAATGGCCGAGGTCCAGATCGGTCTCGGCGCCGTCGTCGGTGACGAAGACCTCGCCGTGCTGATACGGCGACATCGTGCCGGGATCGACATTGAGGTACGGGTCGAGCTTGCGCAGGCGCACCTTATAGCCCCGCGCCTGCAGGAGCGCGCCGAGCGCTGCCGAAGCCAGACCCTTGCCAAGTGAGGAAACCACGCCGCCGGTGATGAATATGTACCGCGCCATGGGACTTACTGCTTAGCCCTCCTTCCACGATTCGACGAGCAATTTTCCGGAATATCTGTCGCGCCTTGCATGGAGCCTCAAATTCTCTGGAGAAACCGCTTCAATTCCATGCGCTTATGTAGACACCTTCGCGTGATATTTGAGCCCCTCGGGCTGTGATTATCGTGCCC
>Ga0182024_10009820_pt1 | contig 19675 bp, 19 predicted proteins | sample P32metaG_FD_120480 | JGI IMG/M metagenome (GOLD analysis project Ga0182024, IMG submission 120480) | Permafrost microbial communities from Stordalen Mire, Sweden - P3-2 metaG (Illumina Assembly) | ecosystem: Environmental > Terrestrial > Soil > Wetlands > Permafrost | place: Sweden: Stordalen... | reverse complement strand
CGTCGACCCGTCGCGGCGCGGCACGGCCCTGTCGATCGTCACCGGCGGCACGAGCGTCGCCGTTGCCCTGGGCGTGCCTCTTGGCGCGCTCATCGGCGACCGCTTCGGCTGGCGGCTGAATTTTGCGGTCGTCGGCGCGCTGGCATTGATTGCGACCGCCGGACTGCTGAGCGGGCTTCCCCGCGACATCGCCGACCGGCTGCCCGTCGCGAGCCTCCGCGAGCGCCTCGACGTGGCGCGTCAGCCTGCGGTTCTTCTCGCCCTGTTCAGCAGCACGCTCTGGGCGACAGGCGCCTTCACCGTTTACACCTACCTCGCGCCTTTCCTCGCGCGTGCCGGGGGATTTGGGGGATCGTCAGTCAGCGCCGTGCTGTTCATGTGGGGCGCTGCGGCGGTGATCGGTCTCAGGCTTGGCGGGCGTCTTAACGATCGCTTCGGGCATCTGCCGGTGATCGGCACAAGCTTATCGCTGTTGGCGCTTGCATTCCTGAGCCTATCGACGAGTGCCATCCTGTTGCCGTCGGTGGCGGCACGCGTGCCAATCCTACTGGCGATCGCCGTATGGGGCGTATCGTCATGGGCGTTCTTTCCGGCCCAGCAGGCGCGAATCATCAGCATCGCAGGCGCGAACGTGGCGCCGATCGCACTTTCGCTGAACGCGTCTTTCCAGTTCCTCGGATTTTCAGCAGGTGCGGCTATCGGCTCGCTGACATTGGCGAACGCCTCGCCTCTGGCACTCGGCTGGGTCGGTGCGAGCTGCGTAGTCGCGGCCTTGTCACTCGTACTGGCCGCGAGCCGGCGCGCGCGGAGCCCGTTGCGGGTCGCGTCCAAACTAGGCGTGGGCCATGTCCGCACGTCATGCGGATCGGCCTGCAAAACCATCTGACATCGTTGGGAGAGTTAAACCCGTGAAACTCACAGGCATTCCTTCATCGCCAGTGGCGGATCGGGTATCGGCCATGGCCTTGCGGAGGCGTTCCACACGAGTGGCAACAGGCTGTGGCGTCGGCGAGCACAGTAGGTCGGCGCTCTTCATGAAGGCCACGTTTGTCCCAAATAGCGCAGATTTATACCGGACTACCGCGGCGCGCTTCGGTAGCGTAAAGGCCGCATGGTGCACCGAGCCTAGCCATGCAGCATTTTTCTTGGCGGAATAGCGCCGTGCCCGAAAAAATGGATCTCAACGCCGCCTGCTTCATCAATGTCGATGGGCTGAAACTGCGCCTCCTACGCAGCAACAGCCAGCGGGGCATCCCCGTCATGCTTACCAGCCCCTGGCCGGAAAGCCTTTATGCTTTCGAACGGATTTGGCGGGCGTTGGCCGCTTCAGCACCTCTGGTCGCTCTTGACCTACCGGGCTTCGGCAGATCGGAAGGTCGGGCGGATGTGATGTCGCCCAAGGCAATGGGCGATTTCCTTCCTAAGGTTATCGACGCCCTGGGCCTCGATCGCATCCACGCTGTCGGTCCGGACGTCGGTACATCCGCGCTATTGTTTGCCGCCCGCTCGCACCCGGACCTTTTCGAGAGCTTGGTCGTCGGGAGCGGCGCTATCGATGCTGCGCTGACAACCGGCGGACTGAAGGAAATCATCGGCGCACCTTCAACCCAACCTTTTGAAAACTTGACCGGCGAGAACTTCGTTGCTGGTTCGATCAACCGCATGATGATGAAGAAGCCCGATCCTCAAATCCTCATGGACTACCAGGCCTCTTCTTCTGGAAGGCGCTTTATCGAGGCGATGGCGTATGTGCGGGCTTACCCTGGGGATCTTCCAGAACTGCGCGCAGCGCTCTGCGACATTCGCACGCCGGTCCTGAGTATCTGGGGGAACCTCGACCCGATCGTTCCCACGACAAATGCGGACGTGCTCAACCAAGCGCTGCCTAGAACGCGGTCCGTCCTACTCGATTCCGGTCATTTCGTCTGGGAGGACTGCGCCGACGCGTATGCGGCGGCGGTTCTGGACTGGATTAGAGACGGATACAGCTCGATCTAGCTGCGCGGCCACTGGAGCCCTTTATCACGGAGGACGACATGAGCATCACGTCACCCGAACAGAACAAGGCGCTCGTGCTCGAAGCCTTCGACACGCTGTTCAATAAACGCGACTACGCTGCCGCAAAGCGCTTCTGGTCGGAACGCTACATTCAGCACAGCGCCCATATTCCGCCGGGCCGAGACGGCTTGTTCAATCTCGTTCGCACCCTTCCGGCCACGCTCCGCTACGAGAATCGCGTGATCCTCGCCGAAGGCGACTACGTCATCGCTCATGGGCGCTTTTCCGGCCACGGTCGTCCGAGGTCGTGGATCGCCGCCGATATCGTGCGCTTCGAAGACGGCAAGCTCGCCGAACACTGGGACGTTCTTCAGGACGAGGCCACCAAGTCGGAATCTCTTAGCGGTCTTCCGATGTTCGGCGATCGCTTCACCGATTGACCGTTCGTCCGACACCATCCGCAGGAGTCACGATGATGTTTCAGATTGCCGTCAATGGGATCGATCGCTCCGTCGATGTCGAAGCCGACACGCCGCTGCTTTGGGTGTTGCGCGACATGCTCGGCATGACGGGTACGAAGTTCGGCTGCGGTGAGGCTTTGTGCGGCGCTTGTACCATTCATCTCGACGGTAACCCGATGCGTTCGTGCGTGATCCCGATCGGAAGTATCGGCGCCGCCAAGATCACAACAATCGAAGCAGCCGAAACGACCGCGGTGGGAGCACGAATCCAGAAAGCTTGGCTCGACCGCGAGGTGGTCCAATGCGGATACTGTCAGTCCGGCCAAATCATGTCCGCTTGGGCTCTCCTCGCGCGCAACCCACACCCGACGGATTCCGATATCGATGACGCGATGTCGGGCAACATCTGTCGTTGCGGAACCTATGGGCGAATCCGCGAGGCAATCAAGCAGGCGGCAAGGTCTCGCGGACAGGAAGGTTGAAGATGATCCTCGATCAACTCAGCTTGTCCCGGCGCCGATTCCTTCAGGTCGGAACAGCCGCGGGCGGAGGCCTCTTACTGAGCCTGAACTTGCCGTTCGCGAGCGTCGCTGAAACGACGGATGCCGAAAGCTTCGTGCCTAACGCATTCATTCGCATCGAACGCGATGGGCAGATTGTCTTGACGATGCCCTATGTCGAGATGGGACAAGGGACCTACACCTCCATCCCGATGCTGATCGCCGAGGAGCTTGAGGTTGATCTGGGACAGGTGAAGCTGGAACACGCTCCGCCCAACCCGAAGCTTTATGGGAATCCCATTTTCGGCGGCATACAGTCCACGGGCGGCTCGACTTCCATTCGCGCCGCGTGGCAACCGCTTCGCGAGGCCGGAGCCGCTGCGCGAATGATGCTGATTTCGGCCGCCGCAAAACGCTGGGATCTCGATCCCATGTCGTGCCGCGCACAAAGCGGCGAGGTTCTTCATGAAGCATCCGGCAGAAAAATAAAATATGGCGCGATCGCTGCTGTCGCTGCCGGCTTGCCCGTGCCGAGAAATGTTCCGCTGAAGAGCCCGGCGGACTTCAAACTTATTGGCACGCCGGCCAAGCGGCTCGATACGCCGGCGAAGGTCAACGGGACGGCCGTCTTCGGCATCGACGTTCGATTGCCCGGCATGAAGATCGCGACGCTAGCGCAGTCCCCCGTTTTTGGCGGCCGAGTCAAGAGCGTGGACGACGCGGTAACCAAAGCCGTGAAGGGCGTGCGTCAGATCGTTCGGCTTGATGACGCCGTTGCCGTGGTGGCCGACCATTTTTTCGCGGCGAAAAAAGGGCTCATGGCGCTCGCGGTCGAATGGGACGATGGTCCCAACGCCAAGCTCACCACGGAAGACGTCGCCAGTGAACTCAAAAAGGCCACGCTCCAGACGGGGCCGGTCGCGCAGAACATAGGCGATGTCGGTGCGGCCATGTCGCGCGCCGTCAAGAAAATCGAGGCGACCTACCAAGTTCCATTCCTCGCTCATGCCGCCATGGAGCCGATGAACTGCACAGTGCATGTTCGCAAAGACGGCTGCGAAGTGTGGGTCGGCAACCAGGTTATCGCGCGCGCTCAGGCTGCGGCGGCGAAAGTCACCGGCCTGCCGCAGGACAAGGTCGTGGTTCACAATCATCTGATCGGCGGTGGGTTCGGCCGTCGGCTGGAGATCGACGGCGTCATCCGTGCCGTCCAGATCGCGCGGGAGGTTGAGGGCCCCGTGAAAGTCGTGTGGACCCGCGAGGAAGACATCCGGCACGATATGTACCGCCCGTACTTTTTCGATCGGATGTCCGCCGCGCTCGACGGGAGAGGAATGCCAGGTGCGTGGAACCATCGCTTTGCCGGGTCTTCGATCCTTGCGAGATGGCTCCCTCCGGCGTTCAAAGATGGCCTCGACTCCGACACCACGGATGGTGCGATCGATCTGATCTACGCGCTCCCCAATCTACACGTCGAGTATGTGCGGGTAGAACCTCCTGGCATTCCGACAGCTTTTTGGCGCAGCGTTGGACCGTCGCACAACGTGTTTGCCGTCGAAAGCTTCATGGACGAACTCGCGGCAGCGGCAGGTCAGGATACCGTCGCCTATCGGCGGGCTCTTCTCGACAAGTCACCCCGCGCCAAAGCTGTCCTCGAGATTGTGGCGGAAAAGGCCGGCTGGGGACGCCCATTGCCTGAAAGGGCAGGCCGTGGCGTATCGGTCCAGTTCGTCTTCGGGACCTATATGGCGCAAATTGCCGAGGTTGAAGTATCGAAGAGTGGCGAGGTCCGTGTGCGGCGCGTGGTCTGTGCGGTGGATTGCGGCATCGTCATCAACCCCGACACCGTACGGGCGCAGATTGAGGGCGCGATCATCTTCGGCATCACGGCCGCGCTTTATGGGGAAATCACGCTCAAGGACGGCCGTGTCGAGCAAGGCAACTTCGATACCTACCGAATGCTGCGGATGGATGAAGCGCCGGCCGTCGAGGTACATATCGTCCGGAGTTCCGAGGCGCCGGGCGGGATGGGCGAGCCCGGGACTTCAGCGGTCACGCCCGCGGTCACGAACGCGATCTTTGCGGCGACCGGCAAGCGCTTGCGAAGGCTACCGATCGATTCCTCGCAGCTGACCTGAGTTCCGACTTGCCGACCGCCGGGCCGTTCTTCCGAACGGAGCGATGCCGCGTTTTCAGGAGGGACATCATGAGCGATCAAGCCGCCATCAGCCGACGTAATACTTTGCTTGCCGCAACGACACTGGTCGCAGCAAACGCGTTTGCCGCGGTTGCGCAGACTCAGAGCGACGAAAAATCTGATTCGAATTCACCTGGGCAGGCGGGGGCTTCCGGTGCCCACAGTAACAGCGCGATTACAGCGATGCCGCAGGGAAAAGCGGTCCCCGCGTCGGAGCAAGAACGGGTACTTGGCGCGAAGATTGAGCGGGCGATGTTGTCCGGTCCGCGCGCAATCACCAAGGATGCAACAGTTGCGGATATGGGTGCTGACGGCAATCTCATCATCTTCCGCAAAGGAACCAACGAGTGGGTCTGCTTTCCCGGAGATGAGAATGAGATCGGTAATGTTCCCATGTGCGCCGATCCGATGGGCCTGCAATGGATGATGGACATCAGGGCCAAGAAACCCCACCCCACGAACACGGCCCCGGGTCTTATCTACATGCTTTGCGGTGCCACACAGCACAGCAATACAGATCCCTTCGATAGAACAAGCCCAGCTATCCCGATTGGCCCGCACTGGATGATCATTTGGCCTTATGACGCCAAACGTTGCGGCCTGCCCAACGCTGTGAGAGACGCGGGCGCGTGGGTGATGTTCGATGGCACTCCCTACGCCTATCTGCACATCTGCGGTACACCGTGGATCGGAAATGAGTACGGACCCGGCCAAATCCCGATCTGGACCATGCGATATGGCAGGCGGATAGAGCCTTAACGCTGTCGACCGCATTGTGTGTTTCGGCTTCGAATATCGGGCCCATCGGGCGTCCAACTGGGCCCCGCTTAAAATCAATCTTGTGACGCTCTCAGTAACTGATGTCGGAACCGGTGTGGTCACTCTTCGACGCCGAACGGGGGTCATACCCCCACCCCGATTCGCACACCGACTTTGTTTACTGGCCGTGGCGTCCAGGTTCCGTTTAAGATCGACAGGTACGAAGCGAGGATAATACCCTTCGCTTTGAGGTGGGTTGACCATGACTGAAACGGTGCCGACACCATCAATCTTCGAGAGGCGACGGGATCAAGTCCTTCCGATCCTCGAACCAGGAGAGATCGACCGCGTGCGCCGCTTCGGCGCAGTCCGTTCCTTTCGTGCGGGCGAAACTCTCGCCACAGCCGGCGACGTCGGCGCCGGCCTCATGATCATATTGACCGGCACGGTCGACGTCACGCGCCGCAATCTCGCCGGTGGCACGCAGCTCCTTGTGACCGAGAGCGCGGGTACCTTCCTCGGCGAGCTCGCGCAGCTGGCTGGACGGCCGGCCCTAACCGATGCCCATGCGCGCGGCGATGTCGATGCCCTGATCATCCCGGCCGACCGGCTACGCCAAATGCTGATTGCGGAAGCGGAGCTGGGCGAGCGCATCATGCGCGCCTTGATCTTGCGCCGCGTGGGTCTGCTGGAGATCGGCGCCGGTGGCCCGGTGATCGTCGGACGTGCCGGCGACGGCAATGTGCTCCGCCTCGAAAGCTTCCTGCGCCGCAACGGGCATCCGTTCGAGAATCTCGACCCCGAGACCGATGCAGAGGCAAAGGCACTGATTGAGCGCTTCCACGTCGATCCCGGCCAAATGCCGATGGTTCTGTGCCCAGGCGGACAGATGTTGCGCAATCCCGGCGAGACAGAACTCGCGCGCTGCATCGGCCTCGTCGGACCGATCGATCCGACCCACGTTTACGACGTGGCCGTGGTTGGGGCGGGCCCAGCGGGTCTCGCCACCGCGGTCTATGCCGCATCGGAGGGCCTATCGGTGCTGGTGCTCGACTGCCGCGCCTTCGGCGGCCAGGCCGGCGCCTCGGCCCGCATCGAGAATTATCTCGGCTTCCCCACCGGCATCACGGGCATGGCGCTGATGGCGCGCGCTTACAACCAGGCGCAAAAATTTGGCGTCGACATGGCGATACCCGACGAGGTGATGGCGCTGGAGTCTCCAGCCGAGTCCAACTCTGGCACCTTCGGCTTGAGGCTGTCCGGCAACGAGCGCGCTACGGCCCGTGCGGTTGTGGTGGCAGCAGGCGCCCGTTACCGGAGGCCGACGATTGAGCAGCTCGAGGAGTTCGAGTCGACGAGCGTGCATTATTGGGCGTCGCCGGTAGAAGCAAAACTGTGCGCGGGGCAGGAGGTCGCGCTTGTCGGCGGCGGCAACTCCGCAGGTCAGGCGGTAGTCTTTCTCTCGAGCCAGGTCGCGAAAGTCTGGCTCCTAGTGCGGGGGACGGGGCTGGAAGCAAGCATGTCGCGCTATCTCATCGACCGCATCGCGGCGCTGCCCAATGTCGAGATCGTGACGCATGCACAGATCAGCGGGCTCGAGGGTAAAAGCGGTATGCTGGAAGCAATTCGGTGGCGGCAGGGTCCGAGTGGAAACGAGGTACGGCGGCTGATCCGACACGTGTTCCTGTTCATCGGCGCCGACCCGAACACCGACTGGCTTTCGGGTTCCGGTGTGACGCTAGATAGCAAGCGTTTCATTCTGACGGGCATAGATGTCGGTTCCGACCGGCGACCGCTCGAAACGAGCAAACCCGGCGTCTTCGCCATCGGCGACATCCGGTCGGGATCTGTCAAACGCGTTGCCGCGGCAGTCGGCGAAGGCGCGCAGGTGGTCTCGATTCTGCACAACTTCCTGGCGGCAGCCGAACGGCGGCCGCTGGCGGGCGCGGTTCACCCCAGTTAAGGTGCGCACATGACCAAGGTTACCTATGAAATCGTCGAGCACGACGGCGGCTGGGCCTATAGGGTCGGCGACGTCTATTCCGAGACATTCCCATCTCACGACCTCGCCCGAAAGGCCGCGGAACGGGCTGCCGGCGAGCAGGTCATTGCGGGCGAAACCACCGGCATCTCGTACGAGGATAAGCAGGGCCGCTGGCATGACGAGTTGGCTCGCGGCGACGATCGCCCCGAAACCGACGTCGAGGGCTGATCGTTCAACTGTCGGAGCTAACGTCATGGCCACCCACTGCAAACACATAGCGGGAATCCGGGACGTCACACCGAGTGCGCTCGGCTGCGAGGAGTGCCTGAAAACCGACGACGAATGGGTTCACCTGCGGATTTGCCGGACTTGCGGGCATGTCGGTTGTTGCGACGAATCGAAGAACAAACACGCTACCAAGCATTGTCACGCTACCCACCACCCGATCATCGAAGGGTACGACCCACCGGAAGGCTGGGGATGGTGCTATATCGACGAAATCATGTTCGACCTGTCGGACCGGATGACGCCGCACAACGGACCGATTCCGCGCTATTACTAGGATAGGTCAGCACGAGGGATCGATGCCGGAGTTTGTCATCGAACGGCGCCGCCGCAGTCTCGGGGGGGGCGAGGTGGGTCGTGTTCTGCCGTTGGCTCACCGGCGGATAGCCGGTCCTATCATCATTTTCGACTATATGGGGCCGGTCGATCTGTCGCGCGGATGAGCACCGCAATCCACGTCCGATGTAACGCGGCAATTGCCCAAGCGAAAGCTCCCGGTCCCCGCGCGCAAGATTCCCGGCTCGTGCTGGCCGCCACCATCCTGGCGTCGAGCCTCGACTTTATCGATGGCTCAGCGGTCAATGTCGGTCTCGCCGCTATTGGCCGTAATTTCGATGCGAGCGCGGCCAATTTGCAATGGGTCATCAACGCCTATTTGTTGCCGCTAAGCGCTCTTCTTCTTCTGGGTGGCGCGGCTGGTGATCGGTTTGGCCGGCGGCGGCTATTGATCGTGGGTATCGTGATTTTCGCAGGCGCATCGGTGGCAAGCGCGCTCGCGCCCAATCTTCACTTCCTGGTGATTGGGCGCGCGATGCAGGGGGTGGGCGCAGCCATGGTCATGCCCAATAGCCTTGCCGTTCTCGGCGTGGAGTTCTCGGGCCAAGCCAAAGGTCAGGCCATTGGAATATGGGCCGCGGCCGCTTCAGTTGCGAGCGCGATCGGACCGGTGATCGGCGGCGGACTGATCGATGCGATCGGCTGGCGCGCGATTTTTTTCCTGAACCTTCCCATTGCCGCGGGCGCGATCGTCCTCGTCTGCCTATTCGTCAACGATGTTCCTGAAAAAGGACGTGCTCCGTTGGATCTCATCGGCGCCGCTTTAGTGACATTGGGTCTCGGTGCGCTGACCTGGGGACTCACCAATGGGGCGGGGCCCCAAGGCGGGTCGATTCAGACGATCGCGGCACTGGCGACCGGTTCTTTGTTTCTGCTGCTGTTCATCGCCAACGAGCATCGAGAGGGCGAGCGAGCCATGATGCCGCTCGCGCTGTTCGCATCGTGGAGCCTCGTTGGGCTAACCCTTTTAACGCTGTTGCTTTATGGCGCGTTGGCCGCGCTGTTCCTCCTGGTGCCTTACTTATTGATTCAGGGCTCTGGATATACGGGAACCGCTGCCGGTGCGGCCCTGTTGCCTTTCCCCCTGGTACTCGCGATCGCCTCTCCGACGGTCGGCAAGGTCGCGACACGCATCGGTGCCAGAGTGCCGCTGATCGTCGCGCCGCTTATCGTGGCAGCCGGCTTCCTATTGTTGGCGCACACCAGCCTCGGCCGTAACTATTGGACAAATCTCCTTCCGCCCATCCTCGTGATTGCGATCGGTATGGCCGGTACCGTGGCGCCGCTGACGAATGCCGTCCTGGCCGCGGTTGATCAACGTCACGCGGGGACAGCGTCCGGGATAAACAGCGCCGTCGCGCAAACGGGCGGGTTGTTTGCGATAGGGTTGCTCGGTGCGGTACTTTCCGCGCAAGGTGCCGTTCTCGTTGCCGACGCCAACGTGGTCTTCGTCATCGCCGCAATCGCTTCCGTAGGCGCTGCGTTGAGCGCCCTTGCGCTCATAAAATCCCGATAATCGCGACGCGATGTCGGCGCCGGGTCAGACAGAGACGATGTCCGAGTTGAGCCGAGTGTCCGGTTTTCGGTCGTCATCGGCGTCGAAAGCGGTCCAGATGCTTTCGACCAATCGGCGGTTTGGCGGGCCCGATGGTAATGTCGCCATTTTTTGCCACTTCCGCGACATCTCGCAGGGGATTTTGGACTACCGCTTGCGGAGGGCGCGCCGACTTCGACCAATTGCTAACAATGCTGGATCGTCTCAGGGCGAGGCACGACGGTCGATTGCAACATTCTCCGTCGTTGGGAAGCCCGACTCAAATCCTCATGCAGGGCGTGGTGTAACGCGCAGCCGCTCCATCTTCGGCGCACGGCTACCCCCAAGATTTTTCGTCGCCTTTTCAAAAAAGGGTTCAAGGATTCTGATGGATCTTATATTCGCCTTTCTGCAGCTTCCTCAGGGGGGACCGAGAAATCAACCGCGCCTTCTGCTAACCGCATCACCGATCAGCCGGCTGTGATATAGCGATCGCGCCAATCCGCCGACCGGGCGATCGTGATCGGGCAAGTATCCCAGCGACCTCGTCCAATATCACCCGGGTATCACCACACCGAACGAAAGCCGTTGCTTCCACGACCGGCTCTCGGCGCGGGCGTTTTTAATTGGGTAAAGAGGCGATCCCAGTCTTCCGGTAAGAGCACATCATGAATGAATTGTTGTTATCGAGAAGCGCTTGGCTGATGGAATCGCATTGGTCGTCGTGGCGGCCGCCGGGAAAACGAACAGCTCGGCTTCCAGGTCGGCCAACCAGGGCGCCCGTTCGGGCAACAAGGCTTGATCCGTTCTCAAACTTTGCCGACGCGACGGCCATGCGGCTTACTTATCGCCGTCCGCTTTACGGCGATGATCCCCGAGACTCCGCTTCGCAGCTCCTGAACGAGCGAGGTCCCGGCACCGGTGTCCTCGACCAGGACACGCTTCGCGCCCCATTTTTTTGGCGAGGGCCTCCACATTTCGACACAGCGGTCCACCAGGGAGAACAAAAGCTTGATGGCATTCTGATCGCTGCGTATGGCGTCGTTCGCGAGCCGCCTCAGCATCACTTCAAGGGCTGGTATCCGGCGTGTCTGCGCGCGAGCCGGGTTCTCTGGTGGCGACTTGCCTGCCGGTTTGGAGGAACGGTTACTCCAGTTCGAACAATGGCTAAGGACCGGACAGGGCCGCTTGGTGCGAGTCTCGGCCGAATCCGAGTCAGACGGTCTCACTCATGTATGGGCCGTAGGCCATAGGTTCACGGGCGTGAGGATGTCGCGCTCGAACCGTGTCCTCGAAGGCAGCGATGAGCGTCTTGTGGCTCGCGTTACCGCCGCGCAACCGGCTTAGCGGTTGCGGCATAATATGCCGCGCGGGCACGGATACGTTCCTCCATCGCGCGCGCGGTCGAGCCCTGGCCACCGAGATAAGCGTCTTGCACCGCGGGGTCCGCAAGCAGTTCCGATGCCGTGCCGGAGAGCGCAATCCTACCGTTCTCGATCACGTAGCCGCGATCGGCGATACCGAGTGCCGCCCGTGCATTCTGCTCGACCAACAGGATCGTACCGCCGCGGTCGCGCATGTCGACGATGCATTGAACGATTTGCTCGATGATGAGGGGCGCCAAGCCGAGCGACGGTTCGTCGAGGAGGAGAAGACGCGGTCGCGCCATCAACGCGCGGGCAATGGCCGCCATCTGCTGTTCGCCCCCGCTCAGCGAGTGAGCGAGTTGGCGGCGACGCTCTTTAAGCCGCGGAAACAGCTCATATTGCGCCTCTAAATCGGCGCGCCGGGATGCCGGCCCGCCGCCCGCGACGCCATAGGCGCCAAGAAGCAAATTCTCCTCGACATTCATCGCGCCGAAGAGCTCACGCCGCTCCGGCACAAGCGCTAAGCCGAGCCGCACGATGGCTGCCGTGTCAAGACGCTGGATTGGAGTTTCCGCAAAGGAAATCGCCCCCGTTCGGGCCGGGAGAAGACCCATCGCGGTCGAAAGCAGCGTCGTCTTCCCGGCGCCGTTCGCGCCCAGAAGGGCCACGATCTCGCCGGCACGCACGTTCAGCGAGACACCATGCAGGACTTCGATCCTACCATACCCGGCGGACACGTTTGCGATATCGAGGAGCGTTTCCACTACGCGCCCAAATAGGCCGACAAGACCAGCTTGTCGGCTCTCACCATGGCTGGCGCGCCCTCCGCGATCTTCTCGCCATGGTTCATTACGACGACGTGGTCCGCCAGACCCATCACGAGACGGATATCGTGTTCCACGAGCAGGATCGTGATGCCACGCGCGCGAATGCGCAGAATCAAGTCCGCCAATTGTTCGGTCTCGGAATCGTTGAGGCCCGAGGCCGGTTCGTCGAGCAACAGGAGGTCCGGCTCCAACGCCAACGAGCGCGCCAGTTCCACGAGACGCTGGTGACCGAACGCCAGCGTGTTCGGCCAACGGGCGCCGGCGTCGCCGAGTCCGACAAAGGCAAGCCAACGCTCGGCCTCCTCGCTCATCTTCCGCTCCTCGCGTCCGACTCCTGGCAGGCGTGCAACGATCGCGGCGACATTGGTGCCGGCATGCCGCGTGCGGCCGCACATGACATTCTCCGCGACGGTCATGGTGTCGAACAGTTCAAGATTCTGAAACGTTCTTGCGATGCCTCGCCGCGCCACTCGATGTGCGGAAAGCCGATCGATGCGAGCGCCATTGAATCTGATCTCGCCGCCATTCAAGGGCTGATCGCCGGAAATCATATTTAAGAGTGTCGTCTTGCCGGCGCCGTTCGGACCGATTAGGGCGGTGATCGAGCCCCGCGCGACGGTGAAGCCGACCTTATCGACCGCGACCAAATTGCCGAAGCGGCGAGCGACCCGGTCGAGTGTGAGTATTGAGTCATCGCCTGCCAGATCCCGGAAAGCGTCGCCAGGGGCGGCCGTCGCTCTCTTCTCGGTGGCGTCACTGACTCGCCGTGTCGCTATGCGATAGAGGTCGGCGATGCCACCCGCCACCCCGCGCGGGAATAGCAAAAGGATGACGATCGTTAGGGCCCCCATGACCACGCCCTCGAACGAGGGTTGCGACGTCAGCCTGAGCGCCTCGCGCAAGCCTATGATGATGCCGGCGCCGAGCACCCCGCCCCAGATCGAACCGAGGCCGCCGATCACCACGGCGGTAATGATGTTCAGGGAATATTGAAACCCGAATACGCCCGGCTCCATCAGCCGTAAATAGTGGACGGTCAGGCTTCCCGCGATGCTGGCCATGCCCGCGCTCAGAACGAACATTTGCACTTTGGCTTGGCCGAGATCGATCCCGATCGAACTGGCGGCGCGCTCGCTCGAGGCGATCGCACGCAATTCCCGGCCGATCCGGGAACGGTCGACGTTCAACCCGGCCAGCACCGCGAGCGCGACCGCGCACCAAACGACGTAGAACAGCGCTCGATCGCCGCCGACTTGCCAGCCCAGAATGGCGAATCGCGGCACGCCGGAAAGTCCGATGGCGCCCCCGGTTAATTCGGACCATTCGGTTGCGACAAAGCCGAGGATCAGTTGTAGCGCCAGCGAGGCCATGGCGAGGACGAAGCCGTGCAGCTTGAGGATCGGGCGGCCCACGAGATAGGCGACGGTCATCGATACGCCCATCGCCGCGATCATGGCGACGAACGGGTCCCACTGCGCGCGAATGACCAGAAGCGCGCTGCCATAGCCGCCGATCGTGCAGAACGCGGCTTGGCCGATCGCCAACTGACGCGCGTAGCCGAGCAACAGCACGAAACCGACGGTCGCGATCGCCATCGTTCCTACCGTAATGGCGGCGCCCAGTGCGTAGTCCGATCGCAGCAGCAGCGGATAAAGCGCAATCGCGAAGAGCAGCGCCACGAGTATCCCCGCCCGTGGGTCGCGCCCAAGATCCACCGCTCTGCTCAATGCTGGTCCGCGGCGGCGGCGGCACGGCCGCCAAATGTGAATACGCCGCCGCGGATCATTAAATAGAGCAAGAGCAATCCGTAGGTGATGATGTCCTTGGCCTCGGAGGAAACGTAGCCGGCCGCGAGCGATTCGAGCACGCCAAGACCAAGTGCCGCTACGGTTGCCCAGAAGGGAGAGCGGAACCCGCCGATGATGGCGCCGGTGAAACCCTTGACCCCGAATTCCAGCCCGGCATCCCAAGAGGCGGAAGTGATTGGCGCGATCACGGCGCCCCCCAAGGCGCCCGAAGCCCCACTCGCTATAAAAACGAGCATGCTGATTCGCCCCGTCTTGATCCCCATAAGCCGCGCCGCCCGTGGATTGATGGCTATCGCGCGAATGGCGCGACCCAGCTCGGTATATTTCAGGAGCCAGAAAGTCGCGCCGAGAAAGATCGCGGTCGCACCCCAAACGAAGATCGTCTGGAGCGGCAAATACGCGCCGAGCAACAAAAATACGTCGTCGCCGAGGAAACCAGACATGCCATAGGGATCCTTGCCCCAGACAACGAGCGCCACGCTGCGGATCAGCACCGCAACACCCAGCGCCACCGTCGCCTGGAGAAAGAGCGGCGCACGGCGGATCGGCGCCACGGTAAGCCGCTCCTGGAGAAAGCCAAGCGCGGCGCCGAGCAAGATTGCCGCTAGGATCGCGGCATAGAGCGGTACCTGCATCGCCACCAGACCGGCGGTGACGATGCCGCCGACCATGACATATTCGCCCTGTGCGAAATTGACGATACCCGAGACGTTCGCGCACAACACAAAACCGATCGCCACCAACGCGTAGACGCATCCCGTGGTCAGGCCGGACAGCGCGAACTGAGCGAGGGTCGCGAACTCCATAACGCGGCGATGGCGCGACGGCTATTTCGCTTCGATGAAATGGCCACCGCTCAGTTGGCCGATACCGACGCTGCGCTCGTCCTTACCGCGATGGTCGCCCGGCGCGAACGAGATCAAGCCCCCAATCACGGGCAGGTCCTTGGTCTTTTCCAGCGCCTCGCGGATCCCTTCGCGGGTGCCGTCCGAGGTCTCGATGGCGTGGGCTACCGCCATCGCGGTATCCCAGCCCGCGGTATTGAGGTTGGTCGCGGGATGGCCCATCGCTTCGCTTGCCTGCTTGTACAAATCGCCGGAGATGCCGCCAGCGCCGCCGGCCATCCCGCCGCGCTCCACCGGCGAATACACGCCCTCGGCTTCCGCTTCGCCGCCGATGCCGCTGTAGAAATTCGGATTGAAAGCCGAGGAGTGGAGAGCGATCGGCATCGTCAAGTGAAGTTGCTTCACCTGTTTGTAGACCGTGACCGACGGTCCACCGATGATGCCGCAATAGAAGAAATCCGGTTTGGCATTCCGGATGTTGACGAGCTGCGCGGTGAAATTCGTGTCGCTGCTATTGTATTTCTCGGCGGCGACGATCTCGATGCCGGCGACGGCGGCATCCTCCTTGATCAGCCCAGCCTCGCTCTGTCCAGCGGCGTCGCTCGGATTAAGTATTGCTATCTTCTTCCAGCCTCGCGCCTTTACCCAATCGATGAGCGTCTGCATATAGGCGTCCGTACCCGGCAAGGAGCGAAAAAAATATTTTGCCGGCGGTACCGCCAGTTGTACGACCGTCGCCGAGCCGATGGTCGGTACGCCATAGTCGTCGGCAATTGCCTTGATCGCCAGCAGCGTCTGGCTCGGCGAGGCCGCGATGATGACGTTGATTTGCTTGTCCTCCACCAGCTTTCGATAAACGGTCACCGCCGTGGCGGAATTGGACTCGTCGTCGAGCAGTTCGAAAGTGACCCGGCGGCCTTTGAAGCCGCCTTTGTCGTTCCATACCTTGATATAGGCCTGGACGCCCTCGACCACCGCCTTGTCGAACGCCGCCGCGACCCCGGTCATGGAGCCGACCGCGCCGATGACCAGATCCTCGGCCCGCGCTGAGGTCGTGAACACAAGAGCCGCGCTTACCGCGACGGCCCAGGCTATAGCCTGGCTTCGCACCTTCATTCCATCCTCCCTTTTCCCATTCTTGTCGTTATTCTCTCGTAAGGAGGAATCTGGAGCAACACCGAGGCAAAGCTCATTCCCCAACGTCGCGAGGATGACAATGCGTTCTTGTCGGACCGGAATTCCTAGGCGGCGTCCTCGATTACGGTGGTCCGACGCATGTCGCGGCGCTCCGCCAGGTCGTCGAACTCCGTGGCGCGGTGCATCGTGCAGCGATTGTCCCACATCACCAGATCGCCCACGCGCCATGAATGGCGGTGAACGAAGCGCGCCTGCGTGGCGAATGCCATCAATTCGCTCAGGAGCGCGCGGCCATCGCCGAGCGGCCAGCCGACGATGCGCGACGCATGCGATGCCAGGAGCAGAGTCTTGCGGCCGGAGCCGGGATGCACCTGCGCGAGGCGATGATGGGCGGGCGGCATCTTGCCGCGTTCTTCCGGCGTGGCGTCGGGAAAGCCCGCCAATTCGCGCGAGTACCACACGTCATGCTCGCAGACGAGATCCTCGATCCGGTCCTTCATCGCCGCGGGCAACGCGTCATAGGCGGCGCGCATATCGGCGAACTCCGTGTCGCCGCCATCCGGCGGGACGACATGGGCGAGGAGCAGCGAATATTTGGAGCGCTTCCGATAGAAGGAACTGTCGGTGTGCCACAGGCGATTGCCCCGCGCGAACATGCGAAAACGATCGTTGGGCGCCTGGATATTGCCGTCGGCATCGAGATTTCCCGCTTCGAACAATTCCGGCAACTTCAGCCGGCGGCGATTGTCGTGTTCCTCGTCGAATAGTTTCGGCGCGAGTTCGAGCGGACCGAGAAGTCGGCTCAATGCGACCTGGCCGTCATCGTCGAGACCCGTCTCGGGAAAGACCAAGACCGCGTATTGGTCGTTAAGCCGAATGATTTTTCTTGCCGCTTCAGCGTCGAGCGGCCGGCTGAAATCGATCCCGGTGACCTCGCCGAAGAACTGAGTCGGATGGAGGGGGCGCGCAGAAATATTCATGATCAATCCTCCCTACATTTCCACGACGAGATAATCATCTTCCACCATCACGGGAAACGTCTCGGCGAGGTAAGGCCCCTGGACGATGTCCCCCCCGGCTTCTCGCGCGACCGCGAAACGCGGCACGCGGATTTTCTCGGGATCGACCCAGGACTGCCCCGTGCGGATATCGAATTCCCAGCCGTGCCAGGGACAGCGGATCATCCCGCCGGGCCGGTCGATGCGGTAGGTCCCCGGATCGTCCGACATGGCGAGGCCCATGACCTGACCGTGGCACAGCGACGCTCCAGCGTGCGGACAGCGATTGAGGAGGGCGAAATAGGCGCCGCCAACATTGAAGAGGCCAATTTCCCGCCCGTTCACCGTGACGATCTTGACGTCGCCGGGGATCACCTCGGCGGCGGCCGCAACGACATGCTTGGCCATGTCAGCCAAGCCGGGAATAGACCGCTCGGGCGTTGCCGCGAAACAGCTGCGACTTTTGGGCTTCAGTGAGACGGACCTTGAAAACGTATTTGGGATCGTCGAAATCCCAATGCGGATAGTCGGTCGAAAACAGCAAGCGGTCCCACCCGATCCAGTCGATCAGATGCAGAAGGTCGCGGGGATTTTCGGGCTCCTCGATCGGCTGCGTCGTGAACCAGATGTTCTCCTTGATATATTCCGATGGCGGCCGCTTGACCTGGGGCACCTCGCCGCGCATTCGCGCCCAATGCTTGTCGAGACGCCACGTCAGCGCTGGAATCCAGCCCAGTCCGCCTTCGATCAGCACGACCTTGAGGCCGGGGAAGCGTTCGAAGACGCCGTCGAGCACGAAGCTCGTCACCACCGCCTGCATCACCTGCACGTTGGAGAAATGGTCCTCGATATAGAAGCTCGGCCAGCCACCCCCGGTCAGCGTGTGGCCGTTGAATCCGGAAACATGCATGCCGATCGGCAGATCGTAGGCGGCCGCCGCCTCATAGATCGGCCAATACCGCTTCGATCCCGGCGGATCGGCGGTGCGGGGTGGAAACGCGATCTGCGCAAGCTGGCGATTGGCGCCGACTCGCTCGATCTCGGCGACGGCGGCTTCGACGTCGTCGGGAATAATTACGACGGCGCCGCGCAGCCGATTGTCCTCACCGGTCCATTCCTGCAACTGCCATTCGTTGAAGGCCCGGCATACGGCGGCGCCGAAATCGTGATTGCGCTGCATCGGTCCGGGACCCAGCGGCTGCAACATGCCGAATTCGACGCCGTTCGGGTCGAGATGCTGCCGGCGCATAAAGGATAGGCTCGATCCTGGCGCCCCGCCTTCGGGCGGCCAGGCGTCGATCCGCGCGAGACCCGGTTGCATGCGCGGATAGGACAGCGTCTTGGCCATCGCCTGATGCATCAGCGGTCCGTAAATTCGCAGATGCTCGTGCCAACGCGTTTCGAGATAAGGCACGAGATTGTCGAGTCCGCCCCGCAAGGTCGGGTGGATATCGCAATCGATCACGGTGAGTCGCGTTTGCGATTCAGGCTTCCGATCGAGCGTGGTGGTGCTCATGTTTGCCTCACAGGGCCGCAAGCGCGGCTTCGTTCAAGCGCGGATAGGTGTCTAGGGCGTTTTCGACGAGGATCTTGGGCGCAAGTTCACGGGCGAAGGCGGCCGGCAAGACATCGTCGCCGTCATAATGCCAATGTGGATAATCTGTTGCAAACAGCAACATCTTGTCGCTGGCGAGCTGTTCGATAATGATTTCAAGCATGTCCGGGTCCGGCGGCGCATCCAGCGGCTGGATCGTCAGACGGACATGCTCGCGGACATAGTCGCCGGGCGGGCGCGACACCCAGGGCGTTTCCGCGCGGACGCCGCGCCAAGTCTTATTGGTCCGCCAGATGAACGCCGGCAGCCACGTCACGCCCGATTCGAGCAGCACGACTTTCAGCTTGGGATATTTGACGAAAACGCCCTCGACGATAAGGCTCAGAAGCGCGGGCTCGAAGGCGTTGCCATACGCGACGTATTCCCCAAGATAAGAACTCGGCCAGCCCGTTGGGGTCGGTGCGTGGCGATGGATCGAGCCGGCGTGAATTCCGATCGTCAGGCCATGGCGCTGCGCCGCCTCGTAAATCGGCCACCACATGCGGCGACCGAGCGGCGTCTCGCCCTGCACCAGCATCAGCACCTGGACGAAGCGCGGATCGGACGCCCGCCGTTCTATTTCGGCCACCGTCAGGGTTACGTCTTGCCACGGTACGACGATCGACGCGCGCAGACGTGGGTCACGGTCGAGCAGCTCCGTCGCTATCCAATCGTTGATGGCGCGACAGAAGGCCGCCGCCATGTCGGCGTTGAACAGAGCTTGCGCCGCGTGGATGACATTGCAGATGGCGAAGCGCGAGCCAAAATCATCCAGCGCCTGGCGTTTCAAGAGTACGAAATCGGTACCGGGGTTGCCCTTGGCGGGGCGCCAATCGGGCCGTCCCGAGAGCGGCGCGGTGGGGGGATAGGACGTGAGGTCGAGATTGAGAAGATCGATGCCGCGCGTCCGGACCGCCTCGCGCCAGTAATCGTCGAGAAAGGGCAAAAGCGCGCCTAAATCCGGTATGGCCGGATGAATGTCACAGTCAATCGGACGATAGGATCGAATATCGAAACTCATGGGGTGCCGGTTTCTCCGGGTCGG
>Ga0182024_10009819_pt1 | contig 19681 bp, 16 predicted proteins | sample P32metaG_FD_120480 | JGI IMG/M metagenome (GOLD analysis project Ga0182024, IMG submission 120480) | Permafrost microbial communities from Stordalen Mire, Sweden - P3-2 metaG (Illumina Assembly) | ecosystem: Environmental > Terrestrial > Soil > Wetlands > Permafrost | place: Sweden: Stordalen... | reverse complement strand
GACTTCAATCTGACTGTCTTGCCCGTGCTCGACGAAGAGGACGGCAAGATGATTGGTGTCATTACTGTCGATGACCTGCTCGAAGAGCTCCTGCCTCAGGGCTGGCGGCGCGAGTTCGGTATGACCGCGGCGGAGGAATAGATATGTTCTGCCCGGTTCAAGGTCACGTTCTAAGGGGGCTTCTCTGAAACCCCCCAGTACCAGCCCGCGGGCTATTGATGTCTCGACACAACTTCGCACGACTCCTTTGACGGGCTGCTAGCTCGGCCTCGGTTTCCGCGTGGTTGTTTCGCCGAACGACCACAACGAAACGAAAGGAGGTGGAGCGTGGAGCGCGAACGGACCAAAGAACAACAAATCAGCGGAGCCTTTGGCACAATCAAAGAGCACGACACGGGTGACCGTCGAGGTCTACGCGCCCGTTTCTTGACGTTGCTCGCCATCATCGGTCCCGGTCTCATCGTCATGATTGGCGACAACGACGCCGGCGGCGTCTCGACCTACGCACAGGCCGGTCAGAACTTCGGCTACACGTTGCTCTGGACGTTGCCGTTGCTCATCCCCGTACTCATCATCATCCAGGAGATGGTCGCGCGCCTCGGCGCCGTTACGGCCGTGGGTTACGGCCGTCTCATTCGTGAACGACTTGGACGCTACTGGGGCAACCTGTCAATCTTCTCGATTCTCTTTCTCAATTTCCTGATCATCATCACCGAGTTCATCGGGGTCGAGTACTCCATGCAGTACTTCGGCGTGAGCAAGTACGTGGCGGTGCCGGTGGCGATCTTGCTGCTGTTCGCGGTGACGGCCACGGGTTCGTTCAAGCGCTGGGAGCGATTCATGATGCTCTTCGTCGCGATCAACCTGCTCGTCGTGCCGTTGTTAATCGCCACCAAGCCCCACTTCACGACCGCCGTCCATCACTTCGTGGTGCCCGGCATCAGTGGGGGAGCGACGTCGACCGCAGTGCTGCTGATCATTTCGATCATCGGTACGACGATTGCGCCCTGGCAGCTGTTTTTCCAAGAGTCCAACATTGTTGACAAGAAAATCTCGCCGCGCTGGCTCAACTACGAGCGCGTCGATACGATTCTTGGCTCGTTCGTGGTAGTGATTGGCGCCTCGGCGTTGGTGGCGATTTGCGCCGCAGGATTGTCGCGCCACGGTGACACCACGTCATTCACGAGCGCGCTCGGCGTCGCTCAGGGACTCAGTCGCAGTGTCGGTCACGGGGCCGGCGCACTCTTCGCTCTCGTATTGCTGAATGCGTCCATCATCGGCGCGACGTGCGTGACCCTGGCCAGCTCTTACGCGATCAATGACTTATCAGGTTCGAACAAGGGTTTGGACGTACGTTTTTCTGAGGCGAAGGTCTTTTACGGAGGTTTTGCCGCATTGCTGTTGGTCGCCGGCGTCGTGACGTTGATCCCCGGCGCGCCGCTCGCACTCATCACCTTGGCCGTCCAGGCAATCTGCGGGCTCATGCTGCCGAGCACGACCATCATCGTGTTGTTGCTCGCGAACGACCGCGAGATTATGGGGCCGTGGGTCAACAGCAAGGGTCTTAATATCGCGGCCGTCATTATCATCACCGCGCTCGTGGTGCTGTCGTTCACCATGATGATCTCGACCCTGTTTACGTCGGTGGACGTGATCGGGCTGCTCGAAGCGCTGTCGGTGGTCGCCACACTGGGGCTCATCATTGGACTGCCCATCGGGCTGCGGCGCAGTGAGCCGCCGCGGATCTACGACATTGATCGACGCGACTGGCGCACACCGCGTCTCACGCTGTTGGCCCCAATGGTGAGCTCCCGGGCCCGGCGACTCTTGATGCGCGGACAGAGCGCCTATCTCTTGATTGCCGGCATCGTCCTGGTCGTGCGATTCATACAACTCGCCACCAAATAGTCTCTATCAATGACAATCTCTAGAACGCTGGTCTGCGTGCACGCGCACCCCGACGACGAAGCCATCTTCACCGCGGGAATTTCCTCGCACTACGCCGCGTTGGACTACGACGTCGTGCTCGTTACCTGCACCAATGGTCGTCTCGGTTTCGACGCCCAGCAACGCGCGGGAGATATCGCCGAGCACGACGACCTTGAAACTATTTCCACTCGCTCGTCAGAGCTCCAGCGCAGCGCGGCGTTGGTGGGCTACAGCCGAGTTGTGACGCTCGGCTTCGATGACTCGGGCATGGTGGGCTGGCCCCAGAACAAGAATCTCCGCGCCTTCATGAACTGCGATGTTGATGGCGTCGCACAGACGCTGGCGGCGTTGCTGGATGAAGTGCACGCCGCGGTCGTGGTGACCTACGACGAGAACGGTTTTTACGGGCACCCCGACCACATCATGGCCAACGTCGTGACCCGACGCGCTCTCGACTTTGCCGAGTCGCCCGAACGTCTTTATTATCCCGTCGTGCCGCGAGGGGCCATTAAGAATTTTGTCGAAGAGGCCCAGCAGCAGGGATTCAACTTGCCAGCGTTCATCCTGGAGGCTGATTTCGGAATTCCCGACGAATTGCTGGCGACCACCATGGACGTGCATGAGTACGTCGACACCAAGCAAGAGGCGCTGCGCACGCACGGCTCACAGTCTGACAATGCGGACCTCGTAGTGATGGAGCCCGATTTATTTGCCCTGATGTTCGGAACCGAGTGGTTTCAACGCGCGTGGAGTCGCCACGACGCAACTGGTGATGCAACTGATCTTTTTGGAGGACTGTAAGTGGAGCAATTGACATTCTTGGCCGTGCACGCGCATCCCGACGATGAAGCGAGTTCTACCGGTGGCACCTACCGGCTGCTCGCCAACCAGGGCGTGCGCACGGTGCTCGTGTGCTGCACCAATGGCGAGTGTGGCGACGGCCCCGACGGCGCCAAGCCCGACGCCGATCACCACGATGGCGATGAGGTGGCGGCCGTGCGCGCGATCGAGCTCGACAACGCGGTAGAAATTCTGGGTATTAGCCGGTTGGTCCGTTTGGGCTACCGCGACTCGGGCATGAAGGGTTGGCCGCAGAACTCTGATCCGGAATCCTTTTGGGCGACGCCGGTGTCCGCCGCCGCGGAGAAACTGGCAGCGGTCTTGCGAGAAGAGCGGCCGCAGGTAATCATGACGTACAACGAATACGGCTTCTACGGACACCCCGATCACATCCAGGCCCACCTCATCACGCACGCCGCCATCAAGCTGCTCGACTATGAGCCAACGCTCTATTACAACGCCATACCTGATTCCGTTATGGCGCGTTTCCGTGAACGCTGGGAGCAAGAGGAGCGCGAAAAGGCTGCGGCTGACCTCGAAAAGGGCTTAGGGCAAGAACCCGAGGTCCCGGGCCAGCAGGAAGAGATTCCGATGGGCACGCCCGACGCCGACATCAGTGCCGCCATTGACATCTCGGACGTGACCGACGCTAAGTTCGATGCCCTCGCGGCGCATAAGAGTCAGATTGCTGAATCGTTCTGGATGAAGATGGGCCGCGAGCAGTTCAAGCAAGTGATGAGCACCGAGTGGTTCATCCGCATCACGAATCCACAACACGTCGAAGGTTGCGTCACCGACATCTTCGCTGGGTACCGCTAAGAGTCTGCAGAATTAGTATCGATACGTGTCGGGCTTGAACGGTCCGTCGACCGACACGCCGATGTAGTCCGCCTGCTGCTTGGTGAGCGTGGTTAATTTCACTCCGAGTGCGTTGAGGTGCAGGCGAGCCACCTTTTCGTCTAGGTGCTTGGGCAGCACGTAAACCTTCTTCTCGTAGTTCGAATTGTTGACGAAGAGCTCTATCTGTGCCATGGTCTGGTTGGTGAAGGAGTTGCTCATCACGAAGCTCGGGTGACCCGTCGCGTTGCCGAGGTTGAGCAGCCGACCTTCTGACAAGAGCACAATGGCACGCCCATTGGGCAGTATCCACTTGTCCACCTGGGGCTTGATGTTCTCGCGACGCACGCCGGCCAAGTTGGTCAGTCCCGCGATGTCGATCTCGTTGTCGAAGTGACCAATGTTGCCCAGGATGGCCTGGTGCTTCATCATCAATATGTGCTCGACGCCGACGATGTCGCGGTTGCCGGTTGCCGTAATGATGATGTCGGCGTAGGGCAGCGCCTCTTCGAGCGTCGTGACTTGGAAGCCGTCCATTGCGGCCTGCAGCGCGCAGATTGGATCGATCTCGGTGATGATGACGCGCGCGCCCTGGCCCTTGAGCGATTCGGCGCATCCCTTGCCCACGTCGCCGTAGCCGCAGATCACGGCGACCTTGCCGCCGATCAATGTGTCGGTCGCGCGGTTGATCCCGTCGATCAGTGAGTGCCGGCACCCGTACTTGTTGTCGAACTTCGACTTGGTGACGGCGTCGTTCACGTTGATGGCGGCGAACAGCAGCGTGCCGTCGCGCTCCATTTCGTAGAGTCGGTGCACACCGGTGGTGGTCTCTTCAGAGACGCCGATGATCGACGTGCTCAAGGGCTCAAAAATCTTCTCGCCGCTGGACACAATCTTGTTGAGCAATGCCAAGATCACTCGATACTCTTCGGAGTCCGCGCTCTCGGGCGCCGGCACAAATCCGGCGCGCTCGAATTCCAGTCCCTTGTGCACGAAGAGTGTGGCGTCGCCACCGTCGTCGAGGATCATCGTCGGTCCGTCATGGCCCGGCCAGCGCAGCAACTGCTCGGTGCACCACCAGTACTCTTCGAGGCTCTCGCCCTTCCACGCAAAGACTGGTACGCCTTGAGGATTGTCGACCGTGCCGTGAGGACCAACGACAATGGCCGCCGCCGCGTGGTCCTGGGTGGAGAAGATATTGCAACTCACCCAGCGCACGTCCGCGCCGAGCTCGACGAGCGTTTCGATGAGCACGGCGGTCTGGATCGTCATATGCAGCGAACCGGCAATGCGAGATCCCTTTAGTGGTTTTGAGTCGCCAAACTCGGCGCGCATTGCCATTAGGCCGGGCATCTCGTGCTCGGCGAGCGTCATTTCGGCGCGACCGAAGTCGGCCAGTGAAAGGTCGGCAACTTTGAAATCAAAAGTGTCAGAGGTCATGGTTCTCCTAAGGAATTAATACTGCTCCACAGGCGCCGACCTCTGTCGTAAACGCCTCCACAAATATTACTGGTTAGGCGTTGACGCGGAACTCCACCACGTCGCCGTCGTGCATGACGTATTCCTTGCCCTCGATGCGCGCCTTGCCTGCGGCCCGTACGCCGGCGATGGTACCGGCCGCGATCAGGTCATCGAAGGCAACGACCTCGGCCTTGATGAAGTGCTTCTGAAAGTCCGTGTGGATGACGCCGGCCGCTTCGGGCGCGGTATCGCCCTTGTGGATGGTCCAGGCACGAGTTTCCTTGGGGCCGGCCGTAAGAAAGGTCTGTAGCCCCAACGCGCCGAATCCCACGCGAGAGAGTTGTGCCAGTCCTGACTCTTCCTGGCCGTAGGACTGGAGTAGTTCGAGCGCGTCATTTTCGTCGAGACCGGAGAGCTCGGCCTCCACCTTGGCGCAGAGCACGACGCACGGCGCGGGGGCGACCGAATCAATGAGTTCTCTGGTTCGATCGACTTCGCCAATGGTTTTTTCGTCGACGTTAAAGACGTAGATGAACGGCTTGTCGGTGAGCAGGTGCAAGTCCGCGAGCGCCTCGTGGTCCAGGCCCCTGGTGACCTTGGAGATGACGATTCCTTCGTTGAGCGACTGCTGCGCCTTCTGGACTTCGACCAGTTTGGTGGCCGCCTCGCCACTGCGTCGGGCTTCTTTTTCGAGGCGTACGACGGCCTTTTCTATGGTCTGCAGGTCGGCCAAGATGAGCTCCGTCTCGATGGTGGCGACGTCGCTGGCCGGGTCAATCTTGCCGTCGACGTGAATGACGTCGTCGTCGATGAAGACGCGTACCACTTCACAGATGGCGTCGGATTCACGAATCGCGGCCAAGAATTGATTGCCCAGTCCTTCGCCTTCCGACGCGCCGCGCACGATGCCCGCGATGTCGACGAAGGTGACGACCGCCGGCAAGATCCTTTCGGACTTGAATATTTCAGCCAGTTTGGCCAACCTCGAATCGGGTACGGCCACCACGCCGATGTTGGGTTCGATCGTCGCGAAGGGATAATTGGCGGCGAGCACGTTGTTGTTCGTCAGTGCGTTGAAGAGTGTGGATTTGCCAACGTTCGGTAGACCAACGATGCCAATAGTGAGAGCCATAGACCCCCTGAGGTTACTCCGCGAGGGCCCGGTTACATTTGTCGCGTGAGTGTGAACGAACTTTTGCAGTTGGACAATATTGCAAAATCCTTCGGTTCTACCGTCGCGCTCGAACCAACGTCACTGACGATAGAGGACGGTTCCTTCGTAGCAATTGTTGGTCCGTCGGGCTGTGGCAAGTCGACACTCTTCAACGTCATCGCCGGACTCCTCAAGCCCGACTCGGGTGAAGTGCACGTGGCCAATCAAGTGGTCACCGGCACTTCGGGCCACGTGGGCTACATGCTGCAAAAGGATCTCCTGATGCCGTGGCGCACGGTGGAAGACAACATCACGATGGCGGCTCGGCTCACTCGCGGGGTGACGCCCGAGGATCGGGCGGAAGCCCGACGCGTCGCCAGCCAATACGGACTGGGCGAGTTCTTGCGCCATTACCCGCACGCATTGTCGGGCGGCATGCGCCAGCGCGTTGCCTTCATGCGAACGTTGGTGACGCGCCATCCACTGCTGCTCCTGGATGAGCCGTTCGGCGCGCTTGACGCGCAGACCCGGCTCGAGATGCAGCAGTGGCTGCTCCAGGTGTGGAAGGAAGCCGGGCGAACGGTTCTGTTCATTACGCACGACGTTGACGAATCAATCTTCCTCTCGGATCGCGTGCTAGTTATGTCCCCACGGCCGGGGCGGATCATCGCGGATTTCGCCAATCCGCTTGAGCGTCCGCGTTCCCTTGACGTGCTCACCGATCTTCGTTTTGTGGAACTGAAGAGTCAGATCCTGCACCTGCTGCACGGAGCCAGTTGACGATGGATTCGAATCCTCAGAAGGCTCCGTTGTCGACCATGAATATCGACCGTGCCACGTTGCCGCGAAGTTCGGTCCGTGTCACTCGATCTAGGCGGCGCGCCGTATTGCGCAACGTGGGCATTCCAATCCTGTCGATTGCGCTGCTGCTGCTGTTGTGGGAGGCAATCGTTGTCGTGTTCCACGTGGCGCCCTACATTGCGCCGCGACCGCTGGCCGCCATTCAGTCGGTGACGGATAACTGGGGATCGCTGTGGCCCCTCGTGCTCGGCACGATTCGCGAGACGATCTACGGGTTTGTGTGTGGGACGATCCTGGGCATTGGACTCGGGGTCGTGATGGCCAAGGCGCCGTTCCTGCACCGCATGGTCTATCCCGTACTCGTGCTCTCCCAGGGCGTGCCGATCATCGCCCTCGGTGCCCCCATTGTGCTCATTCTCGGTTTTGGCATTGCGCCCAAGGTGGTCATCGTGGCGTGGATTGTGTTCTTTCCCGTCACGGTAAATGTGGTGGCGGGTCTCAGCCACGTTGATCAGGACCTGCTCAACCTGGCGCGTGTCTACGGTGCCTCCGAGTGGCGCACGTTCTTCCTGATTGAAATCCCCGCGAGCTCCACGTCACTCTTCGCCGGACTCAAGATAGGTGCTACCTACGCGGTCACCGGAGCCATCATCGGCGAGTTGGTGAGTCCCAGCGGCGCGAGCGGATCGTTGGCGCTCTACCAAGAGCACGCCAACACCAACTTCAATGTGGCCGCGGTCTACGGCACCACGATGGTGATGACGGCCATTGGCATTAGTTGGTTCCTCTTGATTGTGGCCAGTGAGGTCGTGGCCACACCGTGGCAGCGTCGCACCGTCGCGAGGCGGTCCCTGTTTCACCGCGAACCCGGCGTGGACCTCACGTCCACGGGCCATTAACCTTCTGCCTAATCGTTCATAAAAGGGAGAGTTATGAAATTACGTCGCACGGGGGCCTTCGCCCTCGCCAGTTCGCTCGCGGTCGGCTCGCTCACGATGCTGGCGCTGGGCGGCGGCGCATCGGCCACACCGGTCACCAACGTCACCTACGCCTACGACTTTCCCGGCCCGGACTTTGAACTCATTCCTCTGGTGGTCGCCCAGGATCAGGGCTACTTCTCCCAGGCCGGTCTTCACGTCAAGGTTGTTTTCCCGCCCGACACGTCGACCACGACCAAATTGCTCGTGACCGGTGCCGCCAATATTGGCTTTATCACCACGACCGACATGGGAGTCGCCATCAACGCCGGCGCACCGGTGTTGTCGATCGGTAACTACACGATGAGTAACAACTGGGCCCTCTTCGCCAAGCCCGGCGTAGCGCTTACCGCCAACAACCTCAAATCTGAACTCAAAGGCAAGAAGATCTTCTCCTACGGCGACACCTGGACCGAGTCCATGCTGCCCTTTGTCTTGAAGAAGGCCGGACTCACCGATAAGCAGGTCGACATCGTGACCGACCCCACGGGTCAAGACTTCAAATTCCTGCTCGCGGGCAAGGTGAACATCGCGACCAACACGTCGAACTACGAAGTCGCCGGATTCGACACGTCGGGGCTAAAGGGCAAGGAGCCGACGCTGCTCGGCACGGCCGTCGGCGCGCCGAACATTCCGATTTGGGTTTACGCCACGTCCCAGAGTTACGCCAAGTCGAATCCCAAGACGGTGTCGTCATTCATGTCGGCGGTGAAGAAGGGCACGCTCTGGGCGATTGCTAATCCCACGAAGGCGGCGGTCGAGTTCGACAAGGCCTACCCCAAGAGCGGCTACACCGACGCCTACAACCTGGATGGCTGGAAGTTGACGATTCCGTTCATGGCCAATAGTTCGGGCCAATACTTCACGCAGACCAGTGCCCAGTGGGCCACGATGTCCCAGGCGCTCAAGAGCATCAATTTGATCTCGTCGGTGCCGTCGCCGTCGACCTACTACACCAACAAGTTTCTGCCATAGCCGTGGCTAGTACGGACACGCCTCGGATCGGGGTCGTGGGCACGTGCAACGTCGACCTCGTCGTTCGTTGTCGACGCTTAGCCCGACCCGGTGAGACGGTGCTCGGCGATGACGTGGTGCGACTAAGCGGAGGAAAGGGTGCCAACCAGGCGGCGGCAGCCGCGCGACTGGGCGCCAACGTCTCGTTGATGGCGACGCTCGGCAGCGACGAGAACGGCGAGTGGTTGCTCGATGTCCTTCGTGGTTACGGCGTGCACGATGAACTCATCCGACGCTCTTCGCGCCCTACCGGCACGGCGTTCATCACGGTGGACGACCGCGGAGAGAATGAAATTGTTGTTGCTACCGGCGCGAACGCCGATCTCGACCTCGGAGAGTTCGACCTCCACGACTTCGACGTCGTGCTCGCGCAAATGGAAATTTCTGCGTCGGTGCTTGATGACGCCGCGCTGCGCAGTCGTCACTTCATCTTGAACGTGGCCCCGGCCGCGCCGGTGAGTGCCGAGACCCTGACGCACTGCAACGTAGTCATTGCCAATGAGGTTGAGGCCCAGTCGTTTGACCTCGCGTCCCTCGAGCATTGCGTAGTGACCCTAGGCGCCGGGGGAGCGGTCCACTACCAACACGGCCGCGAGGTGGCGCGCGCCGACGCGCTCGAGGTTCAGCCGGTCGACACCGTGGGCGCGGGCGATGTGTTTTGTGCCGCGTACGCGCTGATGTGGGCGAAGGGTTCATCCGCGAATGACACGTTGGACTACGCCGTGACGGCCGGGTCTCTGGCCACGCTGGCCCTCGGCGCACAGGGAGCGCTGCCGACTGACGAAGAGGTGATGAAGTGGCTCGCACGCGGTTAGTTATCGACACTGATCCGGGCGTTGACGACGCGGTCGCAATATTGTTGGCGCTCGCGAGCCCGGAGATCGACGTGGTGGCGCTCACGACGGTGGCGGGAAACGTCAGCCTCGAAAAGACGACACTCAATGCCCGGCGCCTGCTCGAGTTGGCGGGCCGTCACGACGTGATCGTCGCGGCCGGCTGCGCGCAGCCCCTAGAGGGACTGGCGGGTGATGCCAGCGAGGTTCACGGCCGTGACGGGCTCGGCGACATTGAGTGGGACGAGCCGAACATTCGGCTGTCCGAGTTGCACGCGACGGAGTTGTTGGCCCAGCTGATCGCCCAAGACCCGCTCACGATTGTCGCCATCGGACCGCTCACCAATCTGGCCACGTTGTTAGAGCAACACCCGGGAATCGAAAAGGACGTCGAGCGCGTCGTCATCATGGGTGGCGCGTCCTTCGAGGGCAACGTCACACCGGCGGCCGAGTTCAATATTTGGGCCGATCCCGAAGCGGCGCAGCGCGTGCTGGCCGCCAGTTGGCCCATTACCGTAATGCCGCTGGACCTCACGCACCAGGCCTATCTCAACGACGATGATTTGGCGTTTCTACGTGGTCTGGGCAGCGACGTCGGTCGGCGAACGGCGGACATCCTCGAGCCCTACGCCAAGTTCCACGACGAGTGGTACGGGAACCGGGATTTGGTGATGCACGACGCGATGGCGGTCTATGAGGTGCTGGACCCGTCGGCGATATCCAAACAGGGTGTCGTGATTTCTGTCGAGACGGGTGGCGAGCATTCACGCGGCGCGACGTGGGTCGACCGCCGACGGATTCACGCGAACAGCCCGGTACAGATCGGCGTGCGCGTCGACAATCAGAAGTTCGTCGCGCTGCTTCGTGAACGGTTCGCGACGTACGCCTAACAGTCGCAGACTTTTTTCAACGCGGCGGTTCGCTTGATTTCGTCCGGCCATCGACCTACTGCCGAGTCGGCCGTGCCACATATAGTTGTGCCATGAGTTCACCAAACGTACTGACCGGTGTTGTTCCATTTCACGAATGGGAGACGTGGTATCGCGTCACGGGCGATCTGTCGTCGTCCAAAGTGCCCTTGCTCGTCGCCCACGGCGGTCCGGGCTGCACGCACGACTACGTGCTGGCGCTCGCCGAGCTCGCCAAGGATGGACGCCCGGTGATCCACTATGACCAGCTGGGCGGGGGCCGTTCAACGCACTTGCCCGAAAAGGGCGGCGACTTCTGGACCGTCGACCTCTTCTTGGAGGAGATGGACAATCTGCTGAGCGCGCTGGGCGTCATTGACCGCTATCACTTGCTCGGTCAGTCGTGGGGCGGAATGCTCGGTGCCGAACACGGCATTCGCCAGCCCGCGGGACTACGGGCGTTGGTGCTGAGCAATTCACCCGCGTCAATGGAGCTGTGGGCGAGCGAAGCGAAGAAGTTGCGGGCGTTATTGGACCCCGAAGTTGAAGCGGCGCTTGATCGTCACGAGGAGGCTGGAACTACGGACGACCTCGAATACATCGCGGCGACCACGGTCTATTACGACCAGCACGTCTGTCGCGTGGTGCCCAATCCTCCCGAAGTTGTGCGCACGTTCGAGTACCTCGCGTCAGATCCCACGGTCTATAACACGATGAACGGTCCGAATGAGTTCTTCTGCATCGGGACGTTGCGTAACTGGTCGGTCGTCGACCGCGTGAAGAGCATCACCGCGCCAACGCTGCTCTGTTCGGGCCGCTTCGACGAGGCGACGCCAGCGACTGTGCAACCGTTCTTTGACAACATCCCGGATGTTCGTTGGGAAATATTCGAACAGTCCAGTCACATGCCGTTCGTCGAAGAACCCGAGCATTACCTCAGCGTGGTCGAGTCATTTCTCGGCGAACACGACTGATTGGATGTCGCGCAGCTTCACGTCACGTTCAATTATTGGTGAAGTCCGCGAACGTTTGACGGGGGAAGTAGTGGTTGGTCTGCTACCTGACTCCACTCAATGCGCGGACAGGTGAAGCGTTTGTAGGCGGCTTCGATAATGGCGTCGTAGTTGACTCGCCACCCCTGAAAGTCTCGCCACGCGGCATCGTGGTCGGCCACTAGCGGCACACCGCTCCTGTCAAGGTGTTCGAGTACGAGATCGAACTCGTGGCGCGAAATCGAGATTGGATCGGTTGGTTGGGGATGCTCCGGGTAGGGGATGCGAAAATAATCGGCCAACCGTCGGAGCGAGATCCATCCCGAACGGATGCAGAGCCCCGCTGTGGGCGACGGTGGAACGTCAACCGCGGCGTTAAATATGGCTGCGGCGTCGAGCACCGTGGCCGCAGCCCCAACCCATGTCTGGTTGGGGTTGGGTGACCGGTAGAAATTGAGGATCGTGAGGGTGGTGTGGGTTTCGCCAACGTCGATGAACCACTGCTCCCACTCGAGCCACAGCTTGTCGAGCGCATCGAACGACTTGACGCTTTGGGCGACTTCGAGCACGCCCCAGGGCGTGGCCGGCACACCGGCTCGCACCGCCAGGCGCGCGACGGAGAGTTCGCGACGCTGAAATGCCGTGTACAGCGTCGGTATGAAGGCAATCAATAGCGCCAGCAGCGTCAGGCCAATTGCCGCTTCGATGTAACCAATCGTGAGTTGCACGCCGCCGTTGCCAGAAATCACGCCGAGCGTGAACAGTGAAGAGCCCGACATCTCGAACGCGCGGCCATAACTTGTTACCCCAGCCGCAACGAATCCGAATCCGAACGCGATGACGCTAATGGCCAACCAGAGCGCCTGGTAGGAGAGAAGGGTAATGGACGCGTAGAGCGAGAGAATCTGATCTCTGACCGGATAGGAGCGACGGGGTCCCGCCACGACGCTGAAGACGACGCCGACAGACTTGGATACAAAGCGACTCAAACGGACATTGGCCACGCGGGGCAGCAAGAAGGTTCGAATGGCCGCGTCCAACACCAGCAATTGAAGAAACAGACCAATGAGTCCCGCGAGCACCCGTATCCAAACCGCCATAGTTGTCAGTTCCTATCCAGTGTGTAATCTCCAGCGGACGAACGGCGCCCCTGAGCTGAAGTTCGCACAAAAAAACGCTGCGTGGCCAAGTGCGAAGTATATGTTGCGACGCGCATTTCTACCAGAATTGTGAGTCAGGCGCCGCGGCTGGCCGTCAGCTCAGCATGGTCGCGATGGGCATTTCAGGTAATGAGACCGGGCCGTCCAATAGCATTCGGCCCATGAGTAAAACAAAAGAAATCGACACGTCGTCTAACCCGTACCGCTTGCCGCACACCGTTGTCCCTTCGGCCTATCGACTACGCATTGATGTCGACCTTGACGGCGCGGCGTTTGAAGGTTCCGTGGATATTGACGTGGACTTCAAGGACGAGGTCACTTCATTTGCCCTCAACGCCATCGAGCTGGAGTTGTCGCCCGTCACCGTGCACCTCGACGGAAGGACCGTGGTCTCGCACGCGGCGACGCTCGACGAGACTTTCGAGACCGCGATGTTCGATTTCGACGACGCGTTGCCCGGGGGACACGCCACCCTCTCGATTCACTTCACCGGAATACTGAATGATCGGCTAGAGGGTTTCTATCGCTCGACCTTCGTCGGTGAGGATGGCACGTCGCACGTCATCGCGACCACGCAATTTGAATCGACCGACGCCCGCAGAGCGTTTCCCTGCTGGGACGATCCCGCCGTGAAGGCCACCTTCCAGGTGACCCTCGTGATTCCCGAAGAGTCGGCGGCCTATTCGAATACGACCCAGGTGTCCTCCAGGCCCCTTGGTGACGGTCGTCGTGAGGTGTGCTTCGCCGAGACGATGGTCATGTCGACGTACCTCGTCGCGTTCGTCGTGGGGCCCTTCGAAGCGTCGCCCATCACCGCGGTTGACGGAGTGCCCGTGCGGGTGGTCTATCCGATTGGCAAGGGCCACCTCACCGAGTGGGCCATGGAACTGGCGGTGCACGCGCTCGATTACTTCACGGACTACTTCGGCATTCCCTATCCCGGCGACAAAGTTGACTTGGTCGCGATACCGGACTTTGCGCAGGGGGCCATGGAGAATCTCGGCTGCGTGACCTTCCGCGAGGCGGAACTGCTCATCGATCCGACAACGGCCTCGCACGCGGAGTTAGAGCGCGTGGCGCTCGTGATCAACCACGAGTTGGCCCACATGTGGTTCGGCGACCTCGTGACCATGGACTGGTGGCAGGGGATCTGGTTAAACGAAGCCTTCGCGACATTCATGGAGTCGCTGTGCACCGATCACTTCCGGCCGGAATGGCAGAAGTGGGTCGGTTTCAACCCGTTCCGTGACATGGCCTTTACCGTTGACGGCCAGCACTCGACTCGGGCGATTGAGTATGAAGTTGTGTCGCCTGATGACTGCGCCGGTATGTTCGACATCTTGACCTACATAAAGGGTTGCGCGGTACTGCGAATGCTTGAGCAGTACTTGGGAGAGTCAACATTTCGCGATGGCATACGGATTTACTTGCAGCGCCACGCGTACGCCAACACCGTCACCGCTGACCTCTGGGCGGCCCTCGAAGCGGCCTCTGGTCAACCGGTGGGCGACATCATGGACACGTGGATCCTTCAGGGTGGCTATCCGCTGCTGTCGGTTGACGGAGACACCGTCTCTCAAGAACCGTTCGCCTACGCCGCCGCGGTGGGTCCGTCAAGCATTGGCTCAAACTGGAAGATCCCGATTCTCGTTCGCTCCCTCGATGGCGGTGAGCCGTCAATCCACCTCTTAGAGGGACCATCAGCGACCATCGAGTCCGATAGCGTCAGCGTGGTGAACGCTGGAGGCTCGGGCTTCTACCGAACGGCGTACGCCACCGATCAATTAACCGCCATCGCCGCGCGACTGGGAGAGCTCGACGAACTGGAGCGAGCGGTGTTGTTCTCCGATACTTGGGCCTCGATCGTGGTCGGCAGATCTACGTTCAAGGACCTCTTTATCTTGGCGAAGGGTCTTAAGGACCTCGACGAGCCGGCCACGTGGAGTGTGGTGGTGCGGGCAATCGATATGGCTAACCGAATTGGCGATGACGCCGGGCGAGCGGCGCTAGAAGACGTTGTTGAGCAATTGTGCGCCCCGGTGCTGGCCCGACTCGGTTGGGAACCGGTTGACGGTGAGTCAACGCAGGCCGGCGAACTTCGCGCGATCGTCATCTCGGTCCTCGGCGCGGTGGGTCATGACGCCGCAGTCATTGCCGAAGCGATGGCGCGCTTTGACTCGGGAGCGGTCAGCGGTGACCTCGCAAATGCCATTGTGTCCATCACGATGCTCCAACAGCGCCCGGGCGACCCTGAGACGTGTGAGCAACGCCGCGAAGCGGCCACGAATCCCCAGGACGAGCAGCGCTACCTCTTCGCCCCGGCGAGTTCCAGTGATCCGGCGGTGCTGCTCGACGCCTTCGAGCGGTGCTTCACCACCGTTCGCACCCAGGACGCGCCCTATTTGATTGGATCAATGATCCGCAGCCGTGTGGCCGGCCCTCAGATTTGGCGCTCTATGACGAATCGTTGGAGCGACGCGATCGAGCTTTTTCCCGCAGGGTCACCGGCGGCAATGGCGTCCGGACTGTCGTCTTTGGTGACCAACGGGGAATTTGCCGCGGAGATCAGAGCGTTCCACGAATCACATCCGCTAGAGATTGGCCAGCAGCAGGTGGCTCAGATTCTCGACGTCATGGACCTCAACGCGGCACTCGCCACGCGCAATGCGACCTCACTCGAAGGCCAGCTGCGCTCAGTGCTGGCGTGAGTTTGTTCGTACCTGAGGCGTAGCAACCCACGGACGCGGTTACTAAGCCGCGGCCACAGAACCTTCGAGTTGAGCGATGATCGCCGGTGTGATCGTCGTGGCGTCAGCTGGAGCGGACACGGTGATAGCGGCGTGCGCGATCGTCGCGTCGATTTCTGCTGTTGAGTCGCCCAGGCTGCCATTGGGCGCCGTGATCGAGATAGATGCCCCGGTGGCGGTCGAACCAGACATCTTGATCGCGACGGTGTACGTGCCGGGCACTTTGCCAGGGTTGGGCGCGCTGCTATCTAGCTTTTCTACGGTGGGCAGTACGGCAGTGATGATGGACTGAAGGGTGCCCGTTTGCGAGAACCCACCGCCGGGCAGCGTCGTGTAGTTGTTGGCTTCGATAACGCTCGTCAAGTCATTGATTATCTCTTGGACAATGGCCTGATACTTCGCGGTCTGCGCCGCGGTGGGCGGCGTTGGCTCATTGGCGGTAATGAGGCTTGCGGGAACTTCGAACCAGCGATTGTCGAGTAATAACTCGATCGCGGCGATCGTCTGCGAAGGCAAATTCACGCTGGGCAGACTCGCAAGCGCCTGGGCATTGACTTCAAAGTAGAAGTTCGTGCCGACGTCACGAATGCTCACGAGCGCTTGACTGCCCACGTTGACATCGATTTCGGCGTTGACTTGGCCCGTCGACTGGGACAGCGGTTGGCCCGATGTACTTGATTCAATGACGTCGTAGGACAGGGTCGAGAGTATCGGCTCCGCTTTCTGGGCGTCCGCACCAGAAATTGAAGCCGTGAAGTGCACTTGCAAGTACTCCGATGCGCTGACCGAAGAGATTGCCGAGTTGAGGGAGGCGGTCGCTCCGCAGGCCGCCAATGTCAGGGACGCGATGACCGCGCCGACCGAGAAGATCTTCCAGTTCGACATTTTTATCCTGGCCTCCCAATTCGAACCGTGCCGTGAATCGCGTCCACCGGCTCCGGCCACTTCACATCACTGTGGCTCATCTCGTGCGCCACCATTTCTGGAAAAAACGTAGCAGCGTGACGAGGGAAAACATAGGGAAATATCGAGAATTGAGCCAAATTTGGTGTGGCGACGGTAAAAACCAGTATCTCCGATTGATTAATGGAGGGTGTCTACGAGAAAGGGCGGCGCGAGCGATGTGGTTCGGGACGCGAGTGACACGGCGGCAGCGACGCCCGGTGCCTGGTCATTCCGACATTCGAGCTACTCCACCAGCGTCAGCCAGTACTCCTCGGCCACGGTCAACTCGCGCTGCACGTTCTCTAATTCGGTGCCGAGGCGGGCTTGCTCGTCGCGGTCATCGCTCGCCAAAATTTTTGCGTTGAGGGAGTTGCGACGTCGGTCGAGGCGCGACATCTCTTTCTCCGCGTCGCGAACCTGTCGACCCAGCGGAACTGCCGACGTGGCGCCCGGTGTGTTGGATTCTTCCTCGCTGGAAAAGGGGACCGCGATTACACCCGCAGCGCGGGCAATCCAGGCGTCGATGCCACCGGGAACGTCCGTAATCGTGCCGTTCGGGTGAACCTCCAATAAGCGGTCAGTGGTTCGGCTGAGAAATGTGCGGTCGTGGGAAACCACAATCAACGTGCCTGGCCACTGGCTCAAAAAGTCTTCGATGAGGCGAATGGTTTCGAGGTCAAGATCATTTGTTGGCTCGTCCATGAACAGCACATTGGGTCGGATCGCCAAGGTCAGGAGTAACTGCAAGCGCCGCCGCTCGCCGCCCGAGAGATCCTTGGCTTTCGTCATCGGCAACGCGCCGGTGAACCAAAAACGTTTCATGAGCGCGATGTCCGCGAGCGAACCGGGTACGCCGTGGGGCCCGGCAACGAGTTCTTGGACGGTTGATTCCAAGTCGAAGCGGCCTCCATTCTGTTCGAAGTACGCCGTCACGACGGTAGGTCCACGTTTGATGGTTCCCGAAGATGGTTCCATGTGATGGGCGAGCAAATTCACGAATGTCGACTTGCCCGCGCCATTAGGCCCGACGATGCCGATGCGGTCACCCGGGCCAAGTTCGAGATTCACCTTGTGCAATATCTCGCGTCCGTTGCTATAAGAGAACGAGACATTGTGCGCCTTGATCACCGTGGTGCCCAAGCGTGGCATCGTCACACTGAGATCGAGTGGGTCGACGCGGGCCGCCGATTGGGGACGACTGTTGAGCAGACGTTGCGCCGCGTCGATTCGTGCTTGCGGCTTCGTGGAACGGGCCTTGACGCCACGACGTAACCAGGCCAGCTCAGTGCGGGCGAGATTTCGACGTGTTTGTTCAGCCGAAACTGCTTGCTCTTCGCGTTCGGCTTGGGCTTCGAGCAGGCGCGAATATCCACCGGCGTGGATGTACGTCGCGCCTCGATCAATCTCGACCATTCGTGTCGTGACCTGGTCGAGCAGGAATCGGTCGTGGCTCACCAAGATGATGGCGCCGCGAAAATTGATGATCTGCTGCTCCAACCACTGAATAGCGCCCAAGTCCAAATGGTTGGTGGGCTCGTCAAGGATGAGCACGTCATTCGGTTGAGCAAAGAGTCGGGCCAGGGCGACGCGCTTCAGTTGCCCTCCCGACAGGTGATCCGTTTTGATGTCGGCCGCACCGAGCATCCCTAAACGATCAAGGGCTGCGTCGACTTGCCATCCCGAACCCAATGCATCTCGGACAGTCCCATCGGGAAGGTGGGGGATCTGTTCCAAGAATCCGACGTTGACTTCTCGACCCCGACGAATACTGCCCGAGTCGGTCTCCAAATCGCCGGCAATGATCTTCAGCAAGGTTGATTTTCCAACACCATTGATTCCCACAACCCCAATTCGGTCTCCTGAAGAGATCGTGAGCGAGAGGTCCTTCAGGAGCGTTCGATCTACACCCTCAAGGGAGATTTGTTGTAGGTCTATGAGGATTGCCATGCGTCTGACAGGTTAGCCACGGGTGAAAATTGTCACCCTACGTAGTCTTGTTGTCACTAATTTAGTTGCCAAGAGATTTGACACTGCGTTCGCAACTCACCCCGTTTTTAGAGAGCAACCAGTGGTGCCCTGTCCGCATCCTCCGGTTACCTTGAAGTGGAACGGCTGGAACTTCACCACGGGAGTACCGACGTCAATTTGAATGTCGGCGTGGGGGAGTAGCGGGGTCGATCGAGGGTTGCCAACTAGCCGTTTCCCGTTTTCGTAAACCACGACCTTCCCTTTCGCTGGACCAACTTGGTTCGGACCAAGGGGTTGATTCCATATGTCGAAGAACTCGCCAAGCGTGAATGATCGCTCGCCCGGTGTCTCAATGTGAATAATGCCATCGGCAACGTGGGTGTGGAGCCAATAAAGGCAGTCGTATATTCCGACGTCCAGAAAGGTTCCCTTCTTATCTTTCACGTGAATCATGGGTTTCGTAATGCCAATCCCGGCCGGCAGGCGAAACATTTTCCCTTTCACGAATATCTCAACGTGCACGTGCCTGTGGTACTTGACTACTTCATTCGAAATCTTCCTGCAGGTGATGCCGTCCACAGGTGTTCCGTTCAGGGTGGATCCTGCCGACGCAAGATTGGGCACGTCATATATAAGGACTCCTTCGGGTCCGACACGAGACGATGCCGCAGATGAGATTGCCGAACGACTGATTACCCCCGCCGTAGACCCACCAACTATTACAAGTAGGGCAAGTAAAACAAAGCAGATCGATTGCCTTGAACTTCGGCGGAGTACCTGTGTAATTGAACTCATTGCTCTCCTGTTTCTTGAATTTTCTGATCGGTAGCTCCGGGCCGCCCATTTCTGGGCCAACTCTTTGACTTTCGGTGTGCGCACGCGTGGATAATTCTTTGAAGTATTCAAACATTCGTCATATCCGTCGTTTTGAAAGACGACCGTGGGAAAAGGTTACGTCGCATATGAGTAGCCGGGTGCAAAGGCTCCCTGATGAGAAGGTCCTATAAAAGTCAAGGGCCAATTTCAGAGCAGATCCTGCCTTAGGGCGCCGAAGGCTTCGCGGGCAATGTAACGCTTGAGACAACGAACAACGTCCTTCTTCGAGAGACCCTCGGT
>Ga0182024_10009818_pt1 | contig 19683 bp, 16 predicted proteins | sample P32metaG_FD_120480 | JGI IMG/M metagenome (GOLD analysis project Ga0182024, IMG submission 120480) | Permafrost microbial communities from Stordalen Mire, Sweden - P3-2 metaG (Illumina Assembly) | ecosystem: Environmental > Terrestrial > Soil > Wetlands > Permafrost | place: Sweden: Stordalen... | reverse complement strand
GCCGCGCTTTATACCATGAAGGTCCCGTCCTAACAACGCCTTACGCGACCCCACCGCCGGTCGCATACCCTACGCCATGGTCACGATTAAGACAGCCGACGAACAGAAGAAAATGCGTGTCGCTTGCCGCCTGGCGGCGGACGTTCTCGACATGATCGGCGAGCACGTGGTCCCCGGCGTCACGACCGAGGCGCTCGATCGCATCTGTCACGACTACATCGTCGATGTGCAGCAGGCGATCCCCGCCAACGTCAATTATCGCGGCTTTCCGAAGACCATCTGCGCCTCCGTCAATCACGTGGTCTGTCATGGCATCCCGAGCGATAAGCGCCTGAAGGCCGGCGACATCCTCAACATCGACGTCACGGTCATTCGCGACGGGTTCCACGGCGACACGAGCCGGATGTATTTCGTCGGCAAGCCACCCGCGCACGCGCAACACTTAAGCGAGACCTGCCACGAAGCGATGTGGCGCGGCATCGAGGTGGTAAAGCCGGGCGTGCACCTGGGGGACATCGGCCATGCCATCCAGTCCTTCGTCGAGGAACGGCATTTCTCCGTGGTGCGCGAATACTGCGGCCACGGCATCGGCCGCGTTTACCATGAGGACCCGCAGGTCCTACACTACGGCGAGCCGGGAACCGGGATTGCGCTCAAGACCGGAATGACCTTCACCATCGAGCCGATGGTGAACGCGGGGCGCAGGCACGTGCGTCTGCTTCCGGATGGCTGGACGGTGATCACCAAGGACCATTCCCTCTCCGCGCAATGGGAGCACACGGTGCTGATCACCGATACGGGCTTTGACGTCCTGACGCTCGGCGCGCGCGGCCGCAACTGAACCGCCTCGATGACATCCATTGACATGGATCTCATCGAGGACACGCATGCGGGCACCGCTCGCAGCGCTCCATGGCCGCTTCTTGCGCGACTGCCGGCGCTGCTCGCCGCGGCCGAAGGTGCTCCCGCAGCGTTTCGCGATCTCCTGCGCCAGGCCCACGATGATCTGCAGGCGCGTTTCCTTGCCGAAGAGCCCGTCGAGATTCTCGTTCACGCGCGCGCCGCGCTCATTGATACCGTGCTGCGCGAGGTGTGGCGGGCACAGCTCGGTGCCGCGGGGAGCGCCTGGGCGCTGATCGCGGTCGGCGGCTATGGCCGCGCGGAGCTGCATCCGGCATCCGACATCGACCTCCTGGTACTGGCGCCGGCGCCGGTCGATGCTCCGGGCCGCTCGCGCATCGAAGCATTGGTCGCGTTCCTGTGGGACATTGGTCTCGAGGTCGGCCACAGCGTGCGCACGATCGAGGAATGCGTGCAGGAAAGTGCGCCGGATGTCGGAGTCATGACGACTCTCCTCGAAGCGCGCTGCATCAGCGGTGATCCGCAGCTCTTCGAGGCCATGCGCGCGGCGCTCGCGCCGGAGCATGTGTGGCCGGTGCGAGAGTTCTTCGAGGCGAAGCTCGCCGAGCAGCGCGAACGGCACCTGAAGGCCAACGATACCGCCTACAACCTCGAGCCCGACGTCAAGACCGGTCCGGGCGGCCTGCGTGACATCCAGACTATCGCCTGGGTGGCCAAGCGCCATTTCGGCGCCAACACGCTTGATGAGCTGGCCACGCAGAATTTTCTCACTCCGGCGGAGCTGCGCCGCCTGAAACAGGCGCAGGCGTTTCTTTGGAAAGTGCGCTTCGGCTTACACCTGATGACCGGGCGGCACGAGGACCGCTTGCTCTTTGACCATCAGATCAAGCTGGCAGGTACTTTCGGCTACGAAGATGCCTCCTACACTCTCGCGGTCGAGCAGTTCATGCAGCGCTACTACCGCACGGTCATGGACGTGAGCCTCCTGAACGAGCTCCTGCTGCAGCTTTTTCGCGAAGCCATTCTCACGGAGAACGAGCCGCCGCGACCGCTCAATGCGCGCTTCCAGGTGCGCAACGGCTCTTTGGAGACCACGAGCGAAGAGGTGTTTGTACGCACGCCGTCGGCACTCCTGGAGCTCTTCGCGATCCTGCAGCAAAACCCACAGATCAAGGGCGTGCGCGCATCGACCATGCGCGGCGTGGTGCGCAATCTGTGGCTGATCGATGAGGAGTTCCGTCAGAACCCGCGGCATCATCGCCTCTTTCTCGACATGCTGCGCGCCAGTGTCGGCGTCACCCACGAACTGCGCCGCATGAATACCTACGGAGTACTCGGGCGCTACATACCCGCCTTCGGCCGCATCGTCGGCCGCATGCAGTACGACCTGTTTCATGCCTACACCGTCGATGCGCACACGCTCTTCGTCGTCAGCAATCTCAGGCGTCTCGCCCTGCCGCGCTACAATCAGGAGCTGCCGGAGCTGTCGCGCATCATGCAGCACCTGCCGAAATCCGAGATCGTCTATCTTGCCGCGCTGTTTCACGACATCGCCAAGGGGCGCGGCGGCGATCACTCCGATTTGGGAGCGGTCGATGCCGCAGCCTTCTGCCTGGAACAGGGCTTATCGCGCTATGAGGCGCGCCTCGTCGCCTGGCTCGTCGCCAATCACTTGAGTTTGTCGATCACCGCGCAGAAGCAGGACATAGGCGACCCGGAGGTCATTACCGCCTTTGCACGTCACGTGGGCGATGAGACGCATCTGGATTATCTCTATGTGCTCACCTGCGCCGATGTGCGCGGCACGAATCCACGACTGTGGAACTCCTGGAAGGCCTCGCTCTTCCACGAGTTCTACGAGCGCGTCAAACGTGCGCTGCGGCGCGGCCTTGAAAGTCCCATCGATCAGGACGAGATCGTGCGCGAAACACAGGAGGCCGCGCGGCTCATGCTTCTCGAGCGCGCCGTGCCGCCGGAGGCGATCGAGCGCACCTGGACACGCTTCTCCGCGCCTTATTTCCTGCGCCACACCGCCGCCGAGGTCGCATGGCACACGCGGCTACTCGCGCAGCGCGACGCGCGCACCGATGAGCCATTGGTCGCGCTCGAACCGCGCAGCGTGCGCGGTACGACGGGTGTGCTCATATTTGCCCGCCTGCGCGGCCACGGCTTTGCGCGCACCACCGCGGTACTCGATCAGCTCGGGCTCACGGTGGTGGATGCGCGCATCACACCGACCGGGGATGGCTTCAGCCTCGACCTCTATCACGTGCTCGAGGACGACGGCGCGCCGATCACGGACGACGACCGTCAGGGCGAGATCGAAGGCGCGCTGTGGCGCTCGATCCAGCGCCCCGATGATTCGCCGTTTGCCGTCATGCGGCGCACACCGCGGCAGGTTCGCATGTTCAACACGCTGACCCGCATCAGCTTGAGCGTCGATGAGCGCAATCAGCGTTCCGTGCTCGAACTCATCGCGGGCGACCGCCCGGGCCTGCTCTGCGATGTCGGCAAGGTGCTGCTGCAGGAGCGCATCGAGCTGCACGCCGCCAAGATCATGACGGTCGGCGAACGCGCCGAGGATGTCTTCTATGTGACCGACGCGGATAACCGGCCGCTCGATGACGCCGCGGCTGCGCGTCTGAAGGATCGGCTCACCGAGGCCCTCGACCGGCGCCGCGCGGCATGAATCCCCGTCTTGCGACTTTGCATGCCTATCCTTTTGAGCGTCTCGCCCAATTGAAGGCGACGTTGCAGCCGCCGCCGCACTTGAAACACATCGCGATGTCCATCGGGGAGCCGCAGCACGCGCCACCGACCATCGTCCTGCAGGCGCTCGCGCGCAACCTCGAACGCCTGGGAAGTTATCCAGCGACTGCGGGCAGCATCGAACTGCGCACGGCCGCCGCACATTGGCTCGAGAGGCGCTTTGCGCTGCGCGCGGGCTGCGTCGATCCCAATACGATGGTGCTGCCGGTCAACGGCACGCGCGAAGCTCTGTTCTCGTTCGTACAAGCAGTGGTCGATAGCCGCGCCGCGCCGCTCGTGCTCATGCCGAATCCCTTTTACCAAATCTACGAGGGTGCAGCGCTCCTCGCGGGGGCTGAGCCTTATTATCTCGACGCGACCGCCGCGACGGCCTTCATCCCGAACCTTGACGCCGTCCCCGTCGAGGTTTGGCGACGCTGCCAGGTGCTGATTCTTTGCAGTCCCGGCAATCCGACGGGCGCAGTGCTCACCCCCGCCTACCTCAATCAAGCGCTCGCGCTCGCGGAGCGCTATGACTTCGTCATTGCCGCGGACGAGTGCTATGCGGAGATCTACAGCGACGAGACCGCGGCGCCGCCGAGTCTGCTGCAGGCGTGTATCGCCGCCGGGCGCGAACGCTTCGAGCGCTGTATGGTGTTTCACAGCCTCTCCAAGCGCTCGAGCGTTCCTGGGCTGCGGTCCGGTTTCGTCGCGGGCGATCCGGCCATCATCGCGCGCTACTTTCTGTATCGCACTTATGACGGCAATGCGATGGCCGTGCCGACGCAGGCCGCGAGCACCGCCGCATGGAACGATGATGCGCACGCCGCGGCAAACCGCCGTCTGTATCAGGAGAAATTCGCGCGTGTACTGCCCATACTCGCGCCGGTCATCGATGTGACACGACCCGCCGGTGCGTTCTATCTGTGGCCCAAGATCAGCGGCGATGACGAGATTTTCGCGCGTGATCTGTATGCGACACAGAACGTGACCGTACTTCCGGGCAGCTATCTCGGGCGCCGCAGCTTGGGCGAAAATCCCGGCGCCGGGCGCGTGCGCATTTCGCTCGTACCTGACGTCGAAACCTGCATCATCGCCGCCGAGCGAATCCGCGAGTTCATCACCTCCCATGGATGATATAGCGCAGCTGTCGGCCGTCATTGAAGCCGCGTTCGAGAATCGCGCCGCGCTCACCCCAAAGCAGCACCCGCGCGAACTTGCGCTCGCGCTCGATAGCTGCCTTGAGCTCCTCGATCGCGGCCGTGTGCGCGTCGCCGAGAAAAAACACGGTCAATGGGTCGTCAATGAATGGTTGAAGAAAGCGGTGCTGCTGTATTTTCGCATACACGATAACGCCGTCGTCGAAGGCGGCTACACGCGCTTCTTTGACAAGCTACCGCTCAAATATTCTGCGGCCTCCGCAGAGGAATTACGCGCGGGTGGCGTGCGCATCGTGCCGCACGCCGTGGTGCGCAAAGGCGCCTACATCGCGCCCGACGTGATACTGATGCCAAGCTACGTCAACATCGGGGCCTACATCGACCGCGCGTGCATGATCGACACCTGGGCCACGGTCGGCTCGTGCGCCCAGATCGGCCGTAACGTTCACGTGTCCGGCGGCGCCGGCATCGGCGGCGTGCTCGAGCCGCTGCAGGCGACCCCCACCATCATCGAAGATGATTGCTTTATCGGCGCGCGCTCGGAGATCGTCGAAGGCGTCGTGGTTGAGTCGGGCAGCGTAATCTCCATGGGAGTTTTCATCGGCCAGAGCACGCGGATCTATGATCGCGCGAGCGGTGAGATTCATCAGGGACGAGTACCGGCAGGCTCGGTGGTCGTGCCGGGCACGCTCCACTCCCCCGATGGCCGGTATGCACTCGCATGTGCCGTCATCGTGAAGCGCGTCGATGCCCAGACCCGCGCGAAGGTCTCCATTAACGAGCTCCTGCGCGGCGTGCAATGACATCGCAGGGATGTTCCTCGTTCGCGGCGCGCCCGTGCGTGCAGGCGGTTCGCGCTGCGGCGCGCTTATTTCTGCGGATCGTCGCTGACAGCTAGCCTGCGAAAAACGGCCAAAACGGCGGGCAGCGGCCGCCGTATGGCAGGCACGTCCTGATAGGACTCCCAGCCTCCGCCCAATGCTTTGTAGAGGCTGACGAAAGCATCGGCGGCGCTTTGCTCGGTGGCCGCATATTCGTTTTCGAGCGCGTACTGCTGGCGCTCGGCATCGACGACATTGAGAAAGTCAGTGAGGCCCCGATCATAGCGTTGTGAGGCGAGACTCACCGCGCGCTCGCTCGCGACCATGGCGACGTCAAGAGCCTTCAGGCGCTCCTCTTCGGCCGCGAAGTTGCCGATGGCAGTATCTGCGTCACGCACCGCATCAACGACGGTGCGCTTGTAGCTGACGAGGCGCTCATGCGCCTGCAGATCGGCGACACTGACTGAGGCGTCGAGGGCGCCGAAATCCAGGAGCGGCCAATACACCGCCGGCCCCACCGACCAAATGTGTGTGCTCGGTGCGTTGCCTATTCGCGCGGACTGATCGCCCGCACCCGCGGTCACCGCCAAACGCGGGAAAAGATCCGCCGTCGCGACCCCGATGCGGGCGGTAGCGGCCGCCAGTTGCCGCTCCGCTTCCTGGATATCGGGCCGGCGCTTCAGGAGATCGAGCGGTAAGCCGGGTTCAATCGCCTGAGGCAGGTCCGGGATAAGCCCGGGCTGCGCCAATTCCGTGTGGAGCTCCTCCGGGTATTGGCCGAGGAGTACAGCGATGCTGTATTCGACTGCGTTGATCTGCGCCGCGAGCGGTGCAACCTCGGATTGCAAGGTCGCAAGCTCCCGATTGGCCAACGTGACATCGAGCTCGTTCGTGAGCCCGCGCTCGTAGCGGGTCTGCACGAGATCACGAAATTGCTGTGCCGACGCCACATCCTGGCGCGTAATCGCAAGGCGCATTTGCAGTCCGCGCATGTCGACGTAGGAGCGCGCGACATCGGCGACCACCGAGATCAGTATGGCATTGCGCGTCCATGCGGCCGCCTGGGCGTCATATTTGGCGGCCTCGATTTCGCGACGGTATTTGCCAAATAGGTCGATCTCCCAGCCGGCGTCGAAGCCGACGATCTGCTGGATTTGACCCGACCGGGGTGTATTTTCAGCCGATACGAGAGTCTGCGGTGCGCGCCCGCGCGCAAGATCGCTGCCCGTGCCATGCGCGGCACCGCCCCCCACCCCCACCTCGGGAAGGATAGCGCTCGTCATGGCCGCCACCTGGTATCTCGTTTCTTGAAGTCGCGCGAGCGCAATCTCAATATCCGGGTTGGCGCGGATCGCGCGCTCGATCAGTGAATCAAGCTCGGGATCCTTGAGCGCGCGCCACCATTGGGCCAAATCGACCGCTGGATCAGCGGATGTCACGCTCGCACCCCGCACCGAGGCGGCAAACTCCTCGGGCGGCGACGTCCGCGGTGCGTGATAGTTGGGGCCAACGGCGCACCCGGCGAGCACAGCTCCGCTCACGAGGAGGGACAACAGTCGTTTCATTGAGCACGCCGTGCCAAGGGGACTTGCGCTGCGGCGAGGGTGCGCGGTGCGCGATCTTCGCTGATCCGTACCGGCTGCCCATCGGCGATCTGGCTACTGAGATTGAGCACCAGGCGCTCGCCGCTTCTAACACCGGATTGAAGTTCGATCGTATTGCCATCGTCACGCCCGATCGCGACATCGCGCAGATGCACGTTGCCGGTCGCGTCGACCACGGCGACTTGTGGATGACCGGAGCGGAACACCAGCGCCGCAGCAGGAACTTGCAGCATCCCGGAATTGTTGAGCAGGAACCCGACGTCGACATACATTCCCGGCACGAGATCAGGGGCAGGTTTGGCGATGTCGATCTCGACACGGAACGTGCGCGCCTGTGGATCGATCGCCGCCGAGGTCCGAGTGATTTTGGCAGGAATCGGCTCGGCGAGTCCGTTCATGGTGATTTGCACGGGTACCCCGACCTTCATGAGATCGACCGCTGCGCTCTGCGGCACATTGACGAACACACGCAGGGGGTAGTCCTGCGCCATCCGGTAAAGAGGCGTCGAACTTCCCGAGCTGCCGGCGGCTACCAGATTGCCGATATCAATACGCCGCTCGGTGATCGTGCCGGCGTACGGAGCCGTGACGCTTTTGAACTTCTCGAATGCCGCCAAGCGCTCGACATCGGCCTGCGCGAGCTTCACTTGTGCGCGTGCCGAATCGAGTTCCGCTGCGCTTGACGCCTGGCCGGCCTTTTTGTCTTCCCGTTCCTGTTCGGATACCACGCCCTTGGGAGAATCGCGCCAGCGAGCATAGGTGCTTGCGGCAAACGCGGCCTCGGCGTCCCGGACTTTAACTTGCGCTTCGGCGGCGGTGAGCTTCGCCTTTGCTGCAAGAAAATCGGCATCCAATTCAGGCGTGTCGATGGTCGCCAGAACTTGGCCCATCTCAACGTGATCACCGATGTCGGCCGACCATGTGCCGACATAGCCGCTGACGCGCGCGTAGATCAGGCTCTCATACCACGCCGCCGTTTCCCCTGGCAGCGTCAGCGGTCGACCTTGCGCCTCGTTGCGCACCGTCACGACGTCGACCAATGCAGGCTCGCCGGCCGATGCGCTCGTGTCGCGGGCCAAGCTGTGCGCGGCGTGCAGTTTCACCAAATACATGATGAAAAAGGCGATCACTAAAATGGCCGCGATCGTGACCGCAGCGAGCCGCAGCTGCCGTCCCGTGCCCGCGGCATAGCCCGTCGCCGCGCTGGGGTGTGCCACAGGGTCCGCGTTGGCGTGCGCCCGGGTGGCGGGCGGTGGTGTGATCGCATCGCCGCCACTGGTTGAGCGCTCAGATGGTGGCAAGGGAATTCTCCGTGGAAAGTGCATGCGCAGCCGGAGCGGCTCGCCGCAGCAGCCGGTATACGGTGGGGACAAACACCAGCGTCGCGACGGTTGCGAACAACAATCCGCCGATGACCGCGCGCGCGAGCGGAGCGTTCTGCTCGCCCCCTTCTCCGATCCCAAGCGCCATCGGGACCATCCCTAAGATCATGGCGCCGGCGGTCATGAGCACCGGACGCATTCGCGTATACCCTGCCGTAGCAGCCGCCAATATCGCATCGTCCCCCGCCGTCATGCGCTGATTGGCAAACGTCACGACGAGAATGCTGTTGGCGGTGGTCAACCCGATGCACATCAACGTACCCATCAGCGCCGGTACGCTCATGTGCGTGCCGGTGAGATACAGGATCCACATGACTCCAACCAGCGCGAAGGGCACCGCCATCAGAACGATCAAAGGATCGATCCAGCTTTGGAAGTTAATGACCAGGAAGAGGTACACGAGGATGACCGCCAAGGCCATGCCGGAAAACAGACCGGCGTAGCTCTCGCGCATGGTTTCAACCTGGCCGCTCAAAGTGACCGAGATCGCCTCTTTGGCATCTGGACGGTCTTGAGCGATGACCTCATCGATCGCCGCGGCGGCAGAATTGAGATCCCGCCCCTGCACATCGGCATCCACGTCGAACACTGGCCGAATGTTGAGCTGCGACATCACCATGGGAGTTTTCCCGCGCCCGAAACGTGCCACGTTCATCAATATCTCTTCACGGGCGTCGTTGCCGGCGGAGCTCACCGGCATGGTCCACAAGTCGTGGGCGGAATTGATCCGGTACGTGGGCAGCTGCACGACCAGGGGGTAGCTCACGCCGCTGCGCGGGTCGACCCAGAAATTCGGCGCGCTCTGCGCGCTGCTGTTGGTCGTCACCAGCACGCTATTGGCGGTCGCACGTTGATCGAGCCCGAGTTGGGAAGCGAGCGCGCGATCCACATCGACGCCGATGGTCGGCGCATCCGGAACCTGGAACACATGCGAGTCGACGATCCCGGGCACGCGCTGCAAATCGTGTGCAAGTTTCGCCGCCAGCGCGTAGGCGCGGTCGTTGTTCGGGCCGGAGACCCGAATATCGATCGGCGCGGGCTGGCCGAAGTTCAAAACCTGATCGACGATATCAGCGGGCTGGAAAAAGAACTGCAGGGAGGCAAAGCGCTCGGGAAGTTCGCGGCGCAGACGCGCGACGAGGTCCGCCGTGGGCGTATGCTTTTCCTTCAAAGCGATGAGAATTTCGCCATCCATCGGCCCGACCGTCGCCGAGTCGCTCAAGGCGATGTTCATGCCGCTATAGGGCAGTCCGATATTGTCCAGAATCGTGTCGATCTGCCCGCTGCCTGCGATGTCGCGAATCGCGGCCTCGACGCCTGCGAAATAAATCTGCGTTTTCTCAATCCGGGTACCCGGCGGAGCGCGCACATGCAGCCGCATCTGGCCCGCGTCCACCTGTGGAAAGAAATCCCGGCCCAAGGCGGGAAAGAGCAGCAGCGAAACCAGGATCAGGGCTGAGAAAAAGATGACGGTCGGCAAGGGCTCGGCCAGGGTCCAGGCGAGCGTGTTGCGGTAGCCCTCGCGAAAGCGCTGAAAGCGCCGATCAAAACCATAGTGAATCGCCATGAAGGCATTCGCGCGCGCTTCCTGCGAAGCGCTTGCCTTGGCCGCGCCGGCAGTGGCGGCCGACGCCTGCGAGCGCATGAGGTACCTGAACAATACCGGCACCAGGGTGAACGACAGCGCAAGGCTTGCGATCAGCGACACGCATACCGCAAGCGACAGCGGCGAAAACAGATACTTCGCCGTACCCTGCAGCAGAAATACCGGCACGAACACGATGCAGATGCACAATGTCGCAAGCAGCGTCGGCACGCCGACTTCGCCCGCGCCTGTGATGATCGCCCTCTCCAATGGCTCACCCAGATGCACGTGGCGCTCGATGTTCTCGATGACCACCGTGCCGTTATCGACCAGAATTCCCACCGCCAGCGCAAACCCTCCGAGCGTCATCGTATTGAGCGTCTGGCCGCCGACGTACATGAAGAGCACTGCTGTGATGATTGACAGCGGGATTGCGGCGAGGATGATCAGGGTCAGCCGCCAATTGCCGAGGAACAGCAGGATCATGAGCGCGGTCAGGCCAGCGGCCATGAGTCCGCCCATTTTCACGCTCGCCAAAGACGCCTTGACGAAAATCGACTGATCAAAGATAGCCTTGATGCTGACGCCATTGGGCATCACTTTTTCGATGTCCGGCAGCGCCGCCCGGATGCCGTCAATCACCGCCAGTGTCGATACGCCGCCCGTCTTCCTGATCGTGATCAGCGCTCCGGGTTTGCCGTCGACGGCGACCGAGTTCGTCTGCACCTGAAAGCCGTCATGGACATGCGCAACGTCGCGCATGAAGACTGTGCGTCCGGCGACTTCCTTGATGGGGTATGCGTTGATCGCGCCGATGACATCCGGACTGTTGTTCATCTGCAGCGCGTAGTCTTTATTGCCAATCTTGACATCGCCCGCGGGCAGGATGACGTTCTGGCGCTGCAACGCGTCGCTGACATCTGCCGGCGACAGGCCGCGCGCAGCCAAAGCGCGCTGGTCGAGATCCGCCATGATGACTCGGGGCTTGCCGCCGTACGGCTGCGGCACCTGCGCCCCATGAACAACCGCAAGGTCGGGGCGGATGATGTTCTGCCCGAGATCGTTGAGCTTGGTATCGGGAAGAGTGTTGCTCGAGAGGCTCAACTGGATGATGGGCACGTCGGTCGCGCCATAGCGCAGCACCATCGGCGGCGTGATGTTGGGCGGCATGTATTTCAGCACCACAAGCGCGCTGCTCGCGAGTTGCGACACCGCCCGGCTCACATCCGCGCCTTCGTGCAGGTAGACCTTCTCGACCCCCACGCCTTCGTAGCTCGTCGCCTCGATGCGCGAGATATCGTCGACCAATGATGCGAGTTGGCGCTCGTGCAACGAGAGAATGCGATTCTGGATATCGGCAGCGCTCATGCCGTTGTAGGTCCACACCACGCTCACCACCGGAATGTTGATCTCCGGAAAGATGTCGACTGGGATGCGCAGGCTGACGCCGACGCCCAAGAGACACACCAGAATCAGCACGGCGACCACCGTGTAGGGACGCTTCAACACGAATGCGACGAGCGACATCGTGAATTACCGCGAGAACGTCACATGGAATGAGCTGCCGCGCCCCAAAGCGCTCGCGACTCGCACCGCCGCGCCATGGGCATCGCAAATGGTCTTGACGATAGCAAGCCCGAGACCCGCCCCGCCCGTATCGTCGGAGCGCGTCGTATCCACCCTGTAGAAGCGATCAAACACGTGCGGCAGCGCTTCAGCCGGGATGCCGACGCCGCTGTCCTCGACGCTCAGGACCACGCGCCCTTCGACCGCCGCGACGCGCAGATGCACGGCTCCGTGGGCGGGCGTGTATTTGATGGCGTTGTCGAGCAGATTCACCACGACCTGTTTCAAGCGCGACCTGTCGCCGCTGACGAGCACGTGCCCCTGCGCCTCGCAGGTGACGGTGATCCCCTTGTCCGCGGCCAACAGCAGCATCTGATCCGCCGTGCTCGCGACAAGCTCGCCCAGATCGATTTCGACCCATTCGGTCTGCGCCTCGCCGGCATCGAGCCGCGACAGGGCAAAGAGGCGCTCGACCGTCTTACTCAGCCGTTCGACGGGCTGCAGCAAACTGCCGAGCCGCTCGTAGGGATCGGATGCCGTCGACGGATTGCGCGCCAGGCTCTCCAATTCACTGCGCAGCACGGTGAGCGGCGTGCGCAACTCGTGGGACGCGTCTGCTACAAAGCGCTTGGACTGCTGGAAGGCGTCATCAAGGCGGCTGATCATATGATTCAGGGAATTCGCCAGGCGCTCGAGCTCATCGCCGCTGCGCGCCACCGGCAGGCGCTCCGCCAGGTTGTGATGCGTAATGAGTTCGGCTTTGCTGGCGATGCGCTCGACCGGCGCGAGAGTGCGCTTCACCAGTAAATAGCCGCCGCTTACGGCGACCGCGATCATGACGGGCAGGCCGAGAGCCATGAGCCACAGCAGCTGGCGCAATAAAGCGGTAATTGAGGCGGTCGACACGCCCACTTCAACCGTGTACGCGGCGCCGCCTCTGGCATGTACGGCTGCGACCAAGACCCCGCGCCCATCGGGCAGCAACTGCTTGCGGCGTAGCTCCTTGGAAAACGTCGCAGGCGCCGGAGCAACCTCAGCCGGGATGAAACTGTGATCGCTCGGCTCGCCCGAGCGGTACAGCATGCTGCCGTCCGCACGAGTGATCCGGATAAAGCGGTCGCTGAGCTCCGGCGAATAGAGCGCTTTGACTTCCGCAACGAGCGTCGATTCGGCTGCAGGCGCAAGCGCCGTGACGAGAGTCGAGGCGATCTGCCGGGCGCGCCGCGCCTGCGTGTCGAGGACATTCGCCTCAAGATAGCTCTGCACGCTCTGCATCAGGAGCGCACCGAAGAGCACATACACGAGGGTCAGAAGCCCCGCATACCAGGCGGTCAGCCGGAAGCGAATCGAGCTCGTGTTCAAGGGTCCGCCTCGTCGCTCAGGCAATACCCGGCACCGCGCACGGTACGAATCAGTTTTTGCTCGTGGGCATCGTCTATCTTGGTCCGCAAATGGCGCACATAGACGTCAACGATATTGGTCAAGCCCTCGAAGCTCTCGTCCCACACATGCTCCATGATCATCGTACGCGTGAGCACGCGCCCGGCATTGGCGGCAAGATATTCGAGAAGCGCATATTCCTTGGCGGTGAGATCGATGCGTTTACCCGCCAGCCGCACTTTTTGCGTCAGGCGATCAAGCTCCAGATCCCCGATGCGGACGGCGTACGTATGGCTCGTGGGCGGGCGGCGCAGCAGCGCCTTGATCCGGACGATGAGCTCGGCGTACGCAAAAGGCTTTGTCAGATAGTCATCCGCGCCCGCCTCGAATTGGGTGACCTTGTCGCCGATGGAATCGCGCGCCGTGAGTATGAGAACCGCCGCGCTGCTGCCGGCGCGTTGCAGCCTTTTCAACACTTCGGTGCCGCTCAGACCCGGCAGCATTAGATCGAGAATGATGAGGTCGTATTCAACCGTGGAGGCCATCTGCCAGCCGGTAATGCCGTCATGCGCGACGTCTACGGCGTAACGCTCCGCGCGCAGCCCACGGACGATGACATCCGCGACCTTTTGCTCATCCTCAATCAGCAGTAAGCGCACGGAATCCCTCCATGCAGCGCAATCTACACCTGGGAGATTAAAGCGGCTTAAACCTCAAATTAATTTCCGCTCAGAATGCGTGAACGCAGGGCCGCCCTACCACGATGAGTGAGGCGCCGCGCGGCTGGACTCCTCATGCTGATAGATCTTTTTCTCCGGGAGGAACGCACTCCGCCGAACGCGGTGGCCAGCATGGCGGCGCTCGGTTAGTCCGGGCAGCGACTCCCTTTCTGGTGGATCGGTCCTCTTTTTTGGAACTCTTAACAGGGATAGAGGTTCCATATAAGCCATGGAGGTTTTAGGAGCTTTTCCCCGGTGAGCCATCAGCGACGGTCCATTTGCAGGGGCGCGATACGCGCGGTGCTCGCCCTCATGGCCGTATCCGGGGTCGCGTGTTCCACACTCCCAAGCAGGACGCCGACCGAACGCAGCGCCGACGCCGCCATTGCTGCCGAGGTCAAGTCTGTGCTCCTCGCCGATCCCAATGTTTATGCGCGGCACATTGACGTTTCGGTCGATCGAGGTGTCGTCGAGCTTGGCGGATTTGTATGGACAAACCAGGAGTATCTCTTGGCTCGAAATGACGCCGCCTCGGTCCCCGGCGTCCGCGCCGTGAACGCGCAGATGGATCTCATGCGCGGCGGTATGTCCGGCACCGGCAAGTGAAAGCCCAGAAGCGCGAGCGTCCCTTCCGCATCAGCGGAAGCCCTCCTAGCGCCCCTCGTAGCCAAAGTTGATTGAGTTCACAACCCGCGCCACGCCTGCGACTTCAAGGGCGAGCGACTGCGCCATAGAGCGTTCGACCTCCGTGTCGACCTGACCGGTCAGATATACCACGTGATCGAGAGTCTGCACATGAAGTAGATTGGGAGGCTCCAGCGCCGGGTGCAGCCGGAACTGCGCGCGTACCGCGGCTGTGATTTGCGAATCGCCGGGACAGCCGACAAATCCGCATTTCCGATACACGGCACACCCGCACAGCGCACCTGAGATAATGAGTGCCAGGGCCGCTAGGAAAACATGTTGGGGCCGTCTCATCGAAGTCGCTGCTGCCCTCGCTGCTGACACTTTGGTCAATGCTATCCAAAGCGACCCGAAATATAATCCTCGGTAAGCTTTTGACGCGGATTGGTGAACACGCGATTGGTCTCGCCGACTTCAACGAGCGCGCCCAGATGAAAGTAGGCGGTGCGCTGTGATACACGTGCAGCCTGCTGCATCGAGTGCGTCACGATGACGATCGTGTAGCTCGCACGCAGCTCGTCGATGAGATCCTCGATTCGCGCCGTGGCCACGGGATCGAGCGCCGAACACGGTTCATCCATCAGAATCACTTCGGGCTGCACGGCAATGGTGCGGGCGATACATAGCCGTTGCTGCTGACCGCCCGAGAGGCTGGTGCCGGGTCTACTCAGCCGATCCTTCACTTCATTCCAAAGACCGGCGCGGCGCAGGCTCGTGCACACGATGTCGTCAAGTTCCGCGCTGCCGCGCGCGAGCCCGTGAATGCGCGGCCCGTAGGCCACATTTTCAAATATGGACTTCGGAAACGGGTTGGGTTTCTGAAATACCATGCCGACCTGTGCGCGCAACTGCACGACGTCCTGTTCCTTATCCTGAATATCGCGGCCGTCGAGAAGGATGGAGCCGGTGACACTCGCGCCGGCAATGGTGTCATTCATGCGATTCAGACAGCGCAGAAACGTGGACTTGCCGCAGCCGGAAGGTCCGATCACCGCAAGGACTTGCTTGCGCTCGACATCGATGCTGACGTTGCTGAGCGCATATTTGTCGCCATACAGGACACTGACGTCGCGGCAGGAAAATACCGCATCTGTGACGCCGACCGTGGGGGCCGCGCCCACGCTGAGCCGCACTTCCGGCGCCGCCGGTGCAGGCATGCGCGAGCTGGGCTTCAGGTTGAGCCCGGCCTCCGCGGCGCGGCGCTTCTGCTCGTTGGCAAAGTCATCTCCGGATGTACTCATGATCAGCCGAACCGTCCGGTCACGTAGTCGTCGGTGCGCCGATTCCTGGGCGCGGTGAATATCTGTCCCGTCGGCCCGATCTCGACAAGCTCTCCCATGTACATGAAGCCGGTGACGTTCGACACCCGCGCCGCCTGCTGCAGATTGTGGGTGACGATGACGATGCAGTATTTCTCGCGCAGGCTCTGCAACATCTCCTCGATGCGCAACGTCGAGATCGGATCGAGTGCCGCCGTGGGCTCATCGAATAGCATCACTTCGGGTTGTACGGCAATCGTGCGGGCGATGCACAGTCGCTGCTGCTGGCCGCCAGAGAGGCTGCGCGCATCGTCGCCGAGCTTGTCCTTCACCTCATCCCACATCGCCGCATCGCGCAACGAGGACTCCACGCGTTCCGCCGCGCGCGCACGCGAAACACGCTCCTCGAGCTGCAGACCAAAGGCAACGTTGTCGAAGATCGTCATAGGAAACGGGGTCGGCTTCTGGAATACCATTCCGACGCGATACCGCAGGCCTGCGACATCGACACTGGGCGCGAAAATACTTTCGCCGTCGAGACGCACATCGCCCGTCGCGCGATGCCCGGGATACAGGGCGTACATCCGATTGAACACGCGCAGCAGCGTCGATTTGCCGCAGCCGGAAGGGCCGATGAGCGCCGTAATGCTGCGGTCCGCGAATTTGAGGTTGATGTCGATGAGCGCACGGGTGGTGCCGTAGTAAAAATTGAGGTCGCGGGCCTCAAGCTTCGGCGGCAACACCCGCGTCACGTCATGCGCTGTGGCCTCAAGCGCGGCGAGCTGCGATACGCTCATCTTTGCGTCCCGCCGCCCGGCAGCGCCGCGATGATGAGGCGCGCGATGATGCTCAAGAGCAGTATCGCGAATGTGATCAAGAGCGCGCCCGACCAGGCAAGCTGCTGCCAGTCCTTATAGGGGCTCAGCGCGAACTGGAAAATCACGACCGGCAGATTTGCCATCGGAGCATTGAGATTCTTGCTCCAAAACTGATTGTTGAGCGCTGTGAAGAGGAGCGGCGCCGTTTCGCCGCTCACGCGCGCAATCGCGAGGAGCAACCCGGTGACGATGCCGCTGCGCGCTGCCGGATATACGACGCTTGTGATAGTCCGCCACGGATATGCGCCGAGGGCCGTGGAGGCATCCTTCATTGCCTGCGGCACAAGGCGCAGCATGTCCTCGGTGGTGCGCACGGTAACCGGTATGGCGATGATCGCGAGCGCCACCGCGCCTGCAATGGCTGAGAAATGTCCCATGCGCACGACGAGCACTTCGTACACGAAAAGCCCGATGATGATTGACGGCGCAGAGAGGAGCACGTCGTTCACAAAGCGAACGACTGTGCTGAGCCGCGCGTCACGCCCGTACTCGGCAAGATAGGTGCCCGCGAGAATGCCTATTGGTGCACCGATGAGCATGCCAAGGACGGTCATCACGACACTGCCGTAGATCGCATTCAGCAATCCTCCGGCGCTGCCGGGGGGCGGCGTCATCTGCGTGAAGAGCTGCAAGGACATGCCGCTGATGCCACGAGCGATGAGCGTCCAGAGTATCGCGCCCAGACAGAAAAGCCCCACGAGGGTTGCCAACATCGACAGACATAGCGCCGCGGCGTTGCCGAGTTTGCGCACTTGTCGGCGGCGGCGGCTCATACGCCGGACAACACGCGGCGGTCGAGACGCAGCAGCATGAAGCGCGCTGCGCCGATCACCGCGAAGGTGATGATGAACAATAGCGCCCCGAGCGCCACCAGCGAGGAGGTGTACAGCGCTCCGACCGCCTCGGTGAATTCATTGGCGATCGACGCAGAGATCGTGGTTCCCGGCGCCAACAGCGAGGCGCTCACGCGTTGAGCATTGCCAATCACGAAGGTGACCGCCATGGTTTCCCCGAGCGCGCGCCCGAGACCCAGCATGACACCGCCCACGATGCCGATCCGAGAGTAAGGGACTACGACATTCCAAATGACTTCCCAGGTGGTCGCGCCGAGCGCATAGCCCGACTCTTTGAGTACATCGGGAACTGTCTCGAATACATCGCGCATCACGGCCGCAATGAAGGGCAGCACCATGATTGCGAGCACGAGACCCGCGCTCAACACACCGATGCCGAACGGCGGGCCCTGGAAGAGCCGTCCGATGCCGGGCAGCGGACCTGCGTGTGCGATGAGCCAGGGCTGCACGTGCCGCTGCAGGATCGGTGCGAGGACAAAGAGTCCCCAGATTCCAAAAATGATGCTCGGTACCGCGGCCAAGAGCTCAATGGCAACACCCACCGCCCGGCGCAGGCGCCGCGGGCACAGCTCGGTCAAGAATATGGCGATGCCAAAGCCAATCGGCACCGCCAGCAGCATCGCGATCAGCGACGTCACGAGTGTTCCGTAAATCGGCGCGAGCGCGCCGAACTGCTCGGTGACCGGATTCCAGATCTCGCGTGTCAGGAAGTCGAGTTTGAAATGAGCCAGCGCCGGCCACGCGCCCTGGAAGAGGGCTACGGCGACGCCACCCAGGAGCGCGAGCACCAGCAGCGCAGCGACAAGAGTCGCCGTGCGAAAGTAGCGTTCGCTACTGCGCTGTCTTGCCGCACGCTTCGCACTGACAACCGCCACGCTAAATGTTCCAACTCACGCGGCGATCCGGCCCGTCGAAAGACAGGCGAAGTGGCGCCTGTCGAGAAATTCTCGCCGCGGCTACTCGCCCTTCCACACCGCGGTGCCGTTCGACTTGATCTGCGCCGTCCACGTTGCCTCGACCTGCGCCGTCAGTGGCGCCGGCAAGGGAACATAGTCGAGCTCTGCGGCCATCGGTCCGCCATTCTTGTACGCCCAGGCAAAAAATTTCAGGGCTTCCGCCGTCGCCACAGGATCCGGGGGCGCGGCATAGACCAGGATGAAACTTGCACCGGTGATCGGCCAGCAGTCCGCCCCATCCTGATCCGTCAGAATGAGATAGTACCCCACGGCGTGGCCCCAATCCGCATTCGCGGCGGCGGCCTGGAGGGAACTCGCACTGGGCGCAACGGCGGTGCCCGCCTTGTTGATCATCAGGGCGAATGCGATTTTGTTCTGCTTCGCATAGGCATACTCGACGTAGCCGATGGCGACGTCGGTCTGGGTCGTCATGTTGGCGATCCCCTCATTGGCCTTGGCGCTGATTCCAGAGGGCCACTGCACCGAGGACTTAGCACCGATCGACGCCTTGAACTGGGGGCTTTCTTTCGACAGATCATCGGTGAACAGGAAATTCGTCCCCGAGCCATCCGAGCGGTAGACCGGCGCGATCGCACTGTCGGGCAGCGCAAGTTTTGGATTGAGCTTCTGCACGCGCTCATCGTTCCACTTCTTGATGTCACCCAGGTAGATCGCAGCGAGCGTCGCACCGTCGAGCGTCAGCGCCCCGGCAGCAACGCCCTTGATGTTCACGACCGGCACGACGCCTCCGATGATCATCGGGAACTGCCCGAGGCCCGCCTCCTCAAGATCCTGCGGTTTCAGCGGCATGTCTGAAGCGCCGATGGTGACGGTCTTCGCCTTGATCTGCTTCATGCCGCCGCCGGAGCCGATCGATTGATAGTTGAGGCCGACTCCGGTTTGCTGCTTTTAGGCATTCGCCCATTTCGAAAAGACGGGATCCGGAAACGTGGCGCCGGCGCCGGAAATATCCGCTCCTGTCTGGGGCGCACAGCCGACGAGCACGGCGGGCCGCTGCGAAAACGGCGAGGACTCGCCTCGTTCTAAAACGTCGCATGCTTAATCCCCTTGCTGTTACGGCCAGGCTGCCTGGGTGTTCAAATTAATGCGCCAAGCAGTGTCACTTTCAAAGGTTGCAGTCGTGTGACATCGCTTAAGCGCTCGTGCAGAGCGCCCATTAAAAAAGCGCGGCTGGCATAAAAGTGTCACACACAGCTGCTATTACG
>Ga0182024_10009817_pt1 | contig 19688 bp, 20 predicted proteins | sample P32metaG_FD_120480 | JGI IMG/M metagenome (GOLD analysis project Ga0182024, IMG submission 120480) | Permafrost microbial communities from Stordalen Mire, Sweden - P3-2 metaG (Illumina Assembly) | ecosystem: Environmental > Terrestrial > Soil > Wetlands > Permafrost | place: Sweden: Stordalen... | reverse complement strand
CGGAGATCATCTTGTTGATGACGGGTGAAAAATCCGTGGTGCTGCCGGCATAGGATTCGTCGGCCGCGACCACGTCACCACGCTTCTTGGCGGTGTCGCGCACAGCCTGCACCACCGCTTTGCTGAAGGGGTCATCTTCATAGACGAAGGCGATGTGCGGCTTCGGATTTTTCTCCTTCAGCGCCTGCAGGGCGCCGGTGAGATATTGGCTTGATCCGGTGTAGAGCTGGAACAGGTTTTTGTTGCCGAGCTTGTAGGTCTTCTCGAGCGCGCCGCCGGTGGTGATCATCACCTTGCCGTACTGCTCGGAGATGATGGCGGCGGTGGCGACCAGACCCGAAGAATAGGGGCTGATCAGGAACTGCGCCTTATCCTGGGTGATCAAACGCGTGTAGAGCTGTTGCACGCGGGTGTTTTGCGACTCATCGTCGTAGGTCACGAGCTTGATGTTGTAGCTCTTGCCGCCGACCTTGATGCCGCCTTTGCCATTGACGTCGTCGCGCCACAGTTCGATGCCGCGCATCTGCGCGGTCGAGTCGTTGTTCAATGCACCGGTTTGGGAGGCGGTAAAGCCGATCGTGATGGTGTCTTGAGCGAACGCCGGACTCGCGGCAAAAAGCATCGATGCGGCAAGCAAATAAAAAGCTTTTCTCATGGGCTCCTCCAAAAATTGCCCCTCGGCCGGGCATTTCGATCGCTGAATTGCGTCGACAGTGTTCCAGTGTCAAACAGCCAATTGGGGCATGATCGCATTACATAACTACTAGGATTGCGGCGATGCCGGGTTGACGCAGGTCAACTTGCCGCGCCCTCACGGGCACAGCTTCTTGCATCGCAATACAGTGAAAGTGGTAGCTCGGTGTGCCAGCCTACGAGCGCGCCAATGGCGGCGGCAAGCGCCGCCACCATCCGGCTCAGTTCAATGCCGCCATCACCACCGGGCCTAAGCCCATTTCCTGGGCCAACTGGCCGGCCGCCTGTTTCTGCCCGTCATTTAGCCTGGCGATCAACGGACGCGCGGCAACGGCCAACCGTTCGATGGCCGCGCTGTTGAGCACAATCGAGACCACTCGCCGGGTGACCCGGTGCACGAAACCATCCGATTCGTTGCGCTCCTGGTGGCGCGCGAGGTTACGCAGGGCGGCCTCTACCGGCCGCCAATAACGCTCCTGATCCTGCGTTAGCCGCAACACGCTACGAATACGCGCGATATCGATGGAGGCAGATGCCTGCGCCGCGTAGCCGTTCGCTATTTCACCGGCAGTGGCGGCCGAAATATTCGACAACAAGCCGACTGCCGCGAGCGCGAAAACGCCCGCGCAAATTGTCTTCTTCATTCGGTCTATATCCCCGACGTTGCGTTGGATGCGCGGCGATACCCGCCAATTCCGTCTCAAAAGCGAACGAAATGCGGACAAAATGTGATTTCTCGGGTTCCACTGGGAACCTTTGTCAACAAAGTAAAATGCCGCCCGTGACAGACGGCATTTCACGTTCTTCGGGGATTATTCAGCCCACGTCGGTGGAGTGAATGCGGTTCTCGACGCCCGGCGTCCGATTACGCTTACTGGTCAGCTTGTTGAGCGCGGCGAGATAGGCTTTGGCCGAGGCCACCAGCGTGTCGGGGTCGGCGCCCTTGGCGGTGTAGGCGCGGCCGTCTTCCGACAACCGCACCGAGACTTCCGCCTGCGCGTCGGTGCCCTCGGTTACCGCATGCACCTGATAGAGCTCGAGCTTGGCTTCGTGCGGCACCAGCGCATGGATCGCGTTGAAGATCGCGTCGACCGGACCGTTGCCGGTCGATTGCGTGGTGACATGCTTGCCCTCGATGTCGAGCGAGAGCGTGGCCGATTGCGGGCCCATGGTGCCGGCGATCACGGTCAAGGAGATGATCTTGATGCGGTCATAGGCGGTGGCGATTTCCTCATCCACAAGCGCTTCGATGTCCTCGTCGTAGATCTGCTTCTTCTTGTCGGCCAGCGCCTTGAAGCGCACGAAGGCGTCCTCGAGCTGATTGGCGGCCAATTGATAGCCGAGTTCATCCAGCTTGTGCACGAAGGCGTGGCGTCCGGAGTGCTTGCCCATGACCAGTGAAGTCTGTTTCACGCCGACCGACTCCGGCGTCATGATTTCGTAGGTCTGCGCGTTCTTGAGCATGCCGTCCTGGTGGATGCCGCTTTCATGCGCGAAGGCGTTACGGCCGACGATCGCCTTGTTGTACTGCACCGGGAACGAGGTCGCCGCCGCTACCAATTTGGAAGCGCGCATGAGCATGGAGGCATCGATGCCGGTATGGAACGGCAATACATCGCCGCGCGTCTTGATCGCCATCACGATTTCTTCCAGCGCGGCGTTACCGGCGCGCTCGCCGATGCCGTTGATGGTGCATTCTATCTGGCGCGCGCCCGCCTTCACGCCGGCGAGCGAATTGGCGACCGCCATGCCGAGATCGTTGTGGCAATGCGTGGAGAAGCGCGCTCTGTCGGAATTCGGCACGCGGTTACGCACCATCTCAAACAGCGCGAAATATTCCTCCGGTACCGTGTAGCCGACGGTATCGGGGATATTGATGGTGGTGGCGCCGGCGTTGATGGCGGCTTCCACGCAACGGCAAAGAAAATCGTGCTCGGTGCGGGTGCCGTCTTCGGCCGACCACTCGACGTCGTCGGTATGGCCGCGCGCACGCGTCACCTGCCCGATCACCATCTCGTAGACCTCGTGCGGCTCCTTCTGGAGCTTGTATTTCATGTGCACCGGCGAGGTGGAGAGAAACGTGTGGATGCGCTTGCGCTTGGCCGGTTTGATCGCCTCGGCACAGCGGTCGATATCCTTGAAGGCAGCGCGCGAGAGTCCGCAGATCACGGCGTTTTTCGAACGCTTGGCAATCTCGTGCACGGCGGCGAAGTCGCCTTCCGAGGCGATCGGAAAGCCGGCCTCGATGATGTCCACGCCCATGGTGTCGAGCAGCTCGGCGACCTCGAGTTTCTCTTCATGAGTCATGGTCGCGCCAGGACACTGCTCGCCGTCGCGCAACGTCGTGTCGAAGATGACGACACGGTCCTTGTCGGACTGGGTCTTGGAAGTCATTGGGTTAGTCCTTCTCGTCGAATGCGCCACTCTTGGGCGCTTTTTGGGGTGCTCATTCCGTGGATCCCCCGAGTGCCCAGGCACGAAATGCCCAGCCGGCCCTCAGGGGCGGATAAGGAGAAGGAGCGTGTCCAGAATGAGTGAGGCCGCGGGTTCGGCTTGCGCCGCCCGCTCGATCGCGCAGATATTTTGGCGCGTCGACATTTGCCTTCGTACCCTCATCTTCGACGGTTAAGGTCGCGGAACTAGGTAAAGTCCACGTTAACCGCACGCCGAAGGCCTGCTTTTAGCCGACCGCGGCTGACGAAATCAAGCGCGCAGCGCGGCAATAGGTCAACATTATTGCCTGATCGCAAAAGAGAAAGCATGACCGCGGACACCGGCGACCTCACCCGCCACGCGCTGCTCCGATCCGTCCTGTTGGTGCTGTTCATAGCCGTTCTGCTATTCGCGCCGGCCGGCACGCTGAATTACTGGCAGGCTTGGCTCTATGGCTTCGTCTTTGTCGCCGGGACGGCGGCGCTCTCCGTCTACTTCCTTAAACACGATCCAGAGCTGGTCAGACGACGCATGAATGTCGGCCCTAAGGCCGAAACAGAGCCTGCGCAAAAAATCATCATGTTTCTGGTTTTCAGCGGGTTCCTGCTACTGATGGTCGTCCCCGGCTTCGACCACCGCTGGCACTTGTCCGACGTACCCGTGTGGCTCGTGCTCCTCGCCAATGCTATGGTCGCCCTGAGCTTCGCCGCCTTTTTCATCGTCATGAAGCAGAACAGCTACGCCGCATCTACCATCACGGTTGAGCCGAACCAGCCGGTCGTCTCGACCGGGATTTATGGAATTGTTCGCCATCCGATGTATTCGGGCGGCCTGCTACTGGTGGTTTTCGCGCCGCTAGCGCTCGGCTCGTACTGGGGTTTGCTCGTCGCGGCTGCGATCATGCCGGCGCTGATCTGGCGGCTGCTCGACGAAGAGCGCTTTTTGAAGCTCAACTTGCCAGGTTACACGAACTATTGCCGAACGACACGCTACCGTCTTATTCCGTTTCTTTGGTGATGCGCGCTACTTATCCGCCTTCAGCGCCTTTGCCGCCTTTTTCAACTCCTTGAGCGCGTTGCCCTCGACCTTCGGATACGCGAGGTCGAGCCCTTGCAATTCCTGCACCAATGCCTCTGCCACCACCATGCGCGCGAACCATTTGTGGTCGGCCGGCACCACACACCAGGGCGCTTCCGGCGTACTAGTTTTCCGGATCATTTCCTCGTAGGCGGCCATATATTGATCCCAAAGTTTGCGCTCGATGACGTCGCCCATAGAAAACTTCCAACGCTTGCCCGGCTCGTCGATGCGGTCGAGAAATCGCTTGCGCTGCTCGTCCTTCGATACATTCAGGAAGAACTTCAGGATCAGCGTGCCGTTGCGAGCGAGATGACGCTCGAAGGCCCGGATATCATCGAAACGCTGCTGCCAGATGTCCTTGTCGACGAGCTGCTTCGGAAGCTTCTGGCGCTCCAGCAATTCCTTATGCACGCGCACCGTCAGCACCTCCTCGTAGTGCGAGCGGTTGAAAATACCGATGCGTCCATTGGTCGGCAGCCGCTGCGCTACCCGCCAAAGAAAATCATGCTGCAATTCCTCCGCGCTCGGCTGCTTGAAGGAATGCACCTCGCAGCCTTGCGGATTGATGCCGCTCATCACATGCTTGATGATGCTGTCCTTGCCGGCGGCGTCCATCGCCTGCAGCACGATCAGCACCGACCAGCGGCCGTCGGCGTAAAGCCGCTGCTGCAATTCGGCGAGCTGCTCGATACCGCCGGCCAGCATCGCCTGAGCTTCTTGCTTGTCGACGGTAAGTCCGCAACACTCGGCGGGATCGTGCCTGGACAAACGGAATTTGTCGGGCTTATCGATACGAAAGCGTTTGGCGATGCTGTAAAGTTTCATGGCCGCAAAGCCTATCGCAAGGCGAACCGCGGCGCCAGGAACGCGGTGACGAAACGCCGCATCGCCGGATCGAAATCGGCGGGGCTACGCACAATAAGGATATCCGAAAGCTCCGGCTGCCGCTCGTGCGCGATATGATGAAGCATGCGCGCGCGCAGAGCCTCGGCGCCCTCGCGGCTGTGCAACACTTTGATATGGGCGATCAGCGGCAGGTCGAACACGGTGGTCCATCCCGGCTCGGCGGCGAATTCGCTTATGTCGAGCCCGGTTTCCTCCTTGAGCTCCCGCCTTATGCTGAGATCGAGATCAACGCGCCCGCCAGCAACGTCGTCGAGATCGGGCGTGCCGCAGGGAAAATAGATGTGGCCGGCATTGGCGGTGTGCGGCCCCATGACGCCGAGCAGAAACGCACCGTCGGCGGCAAGAATCGCCGCCGCGCCGAAGCAATCATAGACCGCCGCCTCCGGGCCGCCCCAATGGCGCCAGGCGGCAAAGCTCGCATAGTCGACTTCAAGATAGCGCCCGCGAAAAACGCCGTCCGCCAATGCATATTCGTGCATCAGCAGCACGCGACCGTTCCACAAAGCCGGCTTCTCGCGCCGCTGCGCGGCGAACCAGGCATCGATTTCGGCGCACCGCTCGGCCGCAAAGGCCCAGGGCTTGCGCGCAAAAGCAAGCTGCAACCGATCCACGTGGACGACGGATACCGCCTCGCTCATGGCCACACCGTCATAGTTCTTGCGCCTCGAACACCCGGCTCGGCTCGACAATCTCCTGCTGCGCCGCGACGATCTGGATCTCCGGGGCACCCACTTCCGCCGTTTTCATCAGCACCCCGAAGATCGCCGAAGCCGCCTTCGACAGCGCCTCATTTATCTTTCCGACCCGCAGGTAGTGCGCAAAGAACAGCGCGGCAATGGCGTCGCCTGCCCCGTTCACCACCAAATTCAACTTCGGAGTACGTAACCGAAAGCGACCAGTCTCGTCGGAGGCGAGCAGGTCGATGGCGCCCTCCGGCGTGTCATCGACATGCAGCGAGGTGACCAGCACGGCGCGCGGCCCCAGTCCATGCACGGCTTTGACCGCCGCCAGCGCATCAGCAAGCGTCCGGCTCTCGCAGCCGGCGAGATAATCCAGCTCGAATTGGTTGGGCGTAATGATATCGGCAGCCGGCACCGCCTTCTCTTTCATGAATTGCGGTATGCCCTCGCGCACGAAGATGCCGCGGCCGACATCGCCGATCACCGGGTCGCAGCAATAACGCGCCGCCGGATTGGCGCGCCGGACGGTTGCCACCGCGTCGAGGATGGCGGCGCCGATATCGGCCCCGCCCATATAGCCCGACAGCACGCCGTCGCATTCGCCGAGCACGCCGCGCTGCTCGATGCCGCCGACCATGTCGCGGATCAGGCCGGCGTCGAACACCGGGCCCTGCCATTTGCCATAGCCGGTGTGGTTGGAGAACTGCACGGTGTCGATCGGCCACACTTCCACGCCCAGACGCTGAAGCGGAAACACCGCGGCGGAATTGCCGACATGCCCATAGGCGACGTGCGACTGGATCGAGAGGAGGTTCATGACGCCGACAATAACAGACACGGCGGGTAAATGCCCCGCCGTGTCGCCGCTTTTAGAATTTTGCGCGCCGCCGGGAACTTACTTCATTCCCGGCTTCTTGTTGGCCGCGTCGACATACTCGTTGGTGTAGGTCTTCGACAGGTCGATATGGGCCTTGGCCACGTCGGGCGAAGACTGGCTGAACACGGCGCGCACCGCGGCGGCGCCCTTCGGGTCCATGCGGCCGGTTTCCGAATACATCGGAATCGTATTCTTCAGCGCGGCGATGTAGAGCGCCTTGTCCTTGCCGACTAGTTCGGGCGGCATTTTATCGGCGATCTCCTCGGCCGAATGGCTGTGAATCCATTTCAGCGTGGTGACGATCGCCGTGGCCATGCCCTGTACTTCCTTCTCGTGCGCCTTGATCCAATCCGCCTTGGCATAAAGCGCACCGCCGGGATATTCGCCGCCGAACACGGCGAGCGTGTCCTTCTGCGTGCGGGTGTCGCTGAGGATCTTGAGGTCGGGGTTGTTGCCTTTGAGCAGCGTCACCGCGGGATCGAGCATGACGGCGGCATCGATCTGACCCTGCTCCATGGCCGCGATGGCGGAAGCTCCGAGCCCGACGCCGATGACACCGACCGAGTTCGGATCGACGCCATTCTTGCTCAGCAAATATTTGAGGAAGAAATCGGTCGAGGAGCCGGGCGCGCTGACGCCGACTTTCTTGTTGGCGAGATCCTTGACCGATTTGATCTCGGCCGCGTGCTTGGGCGAAATCACCAGCGCCAATCCGGGGTAGCGGTCATAGACCACGAAGGCCTGCAAGTGCTGGCCCTTGGCGGCGAGATTGACGCAGTGATCGAAATAGCCGGAGGCGACGTCGGCGCTGCCGCCCACCACCGCCTTGAGCGACTCCGAGCCGCCCTTGAACTGCACCACGTCGACTTCAACGCCCGCCTTTTTGAACTCGCCGAGCGACTCCGCGAGCATCGTCGGCAAATAACACAGGCACGAAGCGCCGCCGATGGCGATCGTCACCTTGGATTGCGCGAGCGCGAAGCCAGACGACAGCAGAAGCGCGGCGAGCGTGGTTGCGAACCGCCGGAATAGTGCGGGCATGACGTCCTCCCTGTTTTCGGTGGCCTTTGAACAGGCCATTTCGAAACGAAAGATAGGCCAGCGCTGCAGGGATGACTAGGGCCCGGCCTGAAAACAGGGATTGGGCCTGGACTGGAAACTGCTCAGCCCCGCTCCGCCGCGCGCACGTTCGTTTGCAATGACTCACGCTGTCCCGCTGCCGTTTCGGGACCAAACTTACGGCGGATTCGTTTTAAAGCGTCAAGTTGTGCTTCCGGATCGAAGACCACGCCGGTCTCGCCCCTCCAGCACGGCAAATCGACGTGAAAAACCGTGCCGCCGCCGGGCGCATCGGCAAAGGTCACCTCGCCGTCAAGCCGCTCGACGATCTGCTTCACGATGCTGAGGCCGAGGCCGGTGCCGCCCTGCGGACGCGCAAGCTACCCTATGATTTGATGAAAGATTTCGAACCGACCGGCCTGATCGCAACGCAGCCGTTTTTCATCGTCGCCCGCAAGACCATGCCGGCCAACACTCTCAAAAAACTAATCGCCTGGCTGCGCGCCAACGGCGACAAGGCAAATGAGGGCAATTCCGGCGTCAGCTCGCCCAGCCACGTCAGCGGCATCTTGTTCCAGCAGGCGGTCGGTGTCCCGCTCACCATGGTGCCCTATCGCGGCGCCGGTGATTCGACGGCCGCTTTGCTGGCCGGCCAGATCGACGTCATACTCAACACGCCGGCTTTGTCGGTCCGCAGATGAAGGCCGGCCAGATCAAGGTCTATGCTGTCACCGCGAAAAACCGTATTGCGATGGCGCCCGATGTGCCGACCACCGACGAGGCCGACTTGCCCGGCTTTTATTTCTCGTTCTGGCACGCCATTTGGGCGCCGAAGGGCACGCCGAAAGAATTCGTCGCCAAACTCAACGGGGCGCTGAGGGAGGCTTTGGCCAACCCCGAGACCCGCAAGAGGCTTGTCGATATCGCGCAGGAGATTTTTTGCCGCCGGAAGAGTAAACGCCAGAAGCGCTACGAACCTTCCAGCAAGCCGAGATCGACAAGTGGTGGCCGGTCATCAAGGCGGCGGTCATCAAGGCGCAATAATTCCTGCGGGACAGCGCTAGCGGGCGGCGCTCACGGCCGGGCGTCGCCCACTCGCGGTCGCCAGACCAGGAGGCGCTTTTCGATCAGCGTGACGACGAAATCGATCACGATCACAAAAGCGGCGAGCACAAACATGCCGGCGAACACCCCGGCGACGTCGAACACACCTTCGGCCTGCTGGATCAGATAGCCGAGGCCGGCGGCGGAACCGAGATATTCACCCACCACCGCGCCCACTACGGCGAAGCCGACCGATGTGTGCAGCGACGAGAACATCCACGACAGCGCCGACGGCCAATAGACGTGGCGCATCAACTGGCGCTCGCTCATGCCCAGCATGCGCGCGTTCGCCAGCACCGTGGGGCTGACTTCCTTGACGCCCTGGTAGACGTTGAAGAACACGATAAAAAACACCAGCGTCACGCCGAGCGCGACTTTCGACCATATGCCAAGGCCAAGCCAAAGCGTGAAGATCGGCGCCAGCACCACGCGCGGCAACGCGTTGGCCATCTTCACGTAGGGATCGAACACCGCGGCGGTGCGCGGCTGGCGCGCAAACCAGAATCCGACCAGCACGCCGCCGAACGAGCCGAGCACGAAGGCCAGCGTCGACTCAGCCAGCGTGACCCACAGGTGCTTCCAGATCACGCCGGTGGCGAACCAAACGACAATCTGGTCGGCGACGTCCACCGGGTTGGAGAAAAAAAACGGCGGCAGCAAAATTTTTCTGAACACCGGATAGGTGGTGAGCGCGTACCAAAGCGCGATCCCAACCACGGCGACCATGATTTGCAGAGCGGTGAGCTGCGGCCGCGACATCACCCGCCCTCCGTCTGCACGTAGCCCTTGGTCACCTCGGCCTTTAGCGTGTGCCAGATATCGCGATGCAGCTCATGGAAGGCGTGGTCGAGTTTGATCTCGCCGATGTCGCGCGGACGCGCCAGCGGAACCTTCCAATCCCCGATAATGTGCGCCGCCGGTCCTGCCGACATGATGACCACGCGATCCGAGAGCGCGATCGCCTCCTCCAGATCGTGAGTGACGAACAGCACCGCCTTGCGGTCGGCGCTCCACAGGTCGAGTAGGAGGTTGCCCATGATCTGCCGCGTCTGCGCATCGAGTGGGCCGAACGGCTCATCCATCAGCAGAATTTTCGGATCGCGGATCAGCACCTGGGCCAAACCGACGCGCTTGCGCTGGCCGCCCGAGAGCATGTGCGGATAGCGATCGCCGAATGAGCCGAGGCCGACGCGAGTGAGCCAGCTTTGGGCCCGGGCGCGCGCGTCGCCCGAAGGCGTGCCCGCGGTCTCCAGTCCGATCGCGACGTTTTCCAGCGCGGTTTTCCAAGGAAACAATGCGTCGGCCTGAAACAGATAGCCGGCCTGGCGGTTAAGCGCGCCAAGGGTAGACCCGAAGATATCGACGCGGCCGGACGACGGCGCGATCAGCCCGGCGGCGATGTTGAGCAGCGTGGATTTGCCGCAGCCGGTCGGCCCCACGATGGCGACAAATTCGCCGTCGGCGACCGTGAGCTCGGTGCGCTCGACCGCGGTATACGTGCCGCCGCCGGCAAGCCGAAAGGCGATCGACACATCGCTGAGCGCGACGGCGGATGCCGGCGTCGGTTTCGCTATGGCGCTGTCGGCCATTGCAGTTCGTCCCCAGTTTCGCCGCGCAAGCTAACGGCTTGGCGGGCCATTGCAAACGGCCGGTTCCGTGCTGCGGTGCCACATGCCATCATCGCCGCGATGACCACCGACTCCCGTCTTGCCGAAGCCTTCGCCCGGCTGCCCGATTACCTGGGCAGCCACGTATTGGTGAGCATCACGGCGCTCGCCATCGGGCTGGGCGTCAGCTTGCCGCTGGCAATCGCCTCGCGGCGGCGGCCGGTGCTGCGCTCCGGCCTGATGACGGTCGCCAGTGTAGCGCAGACCATTCCCGGCCTCGCGCTGCTGGCGCTGTTTTACCCTATGTTGCTGGCGCTCTCCGGCCTGTCCGACCGGCTGTTCGGCAAGAGCTTCTCGGCGCTCGGGTTTCTCCCATCGGTGCTGGCGCTGGCGCTCTATTCGATGCTGCCGGTGCTGCGCAACACGGTTATCGGCCTCAACGCCGTCGACCGCTCGCTGCTCGAGGCCGCCCGCATCATCGGCTCGAAGCCCGGCAAGGTCTTGCGGGATATCGAATTGCCGCTGGCCATGCCGGTGATCATGGCGGGCGTCCGCACCTCCGCAGTCTGGGTGATCGGCACCGCGACACTGTCGACGCCGATCGGCCAGACCAGCCTCGGCAATTACATCTTCGCCGGATTGCAGACGCAGAACTGGGTGTTCGTGCTGTTCGGCTGCGTCGCCGCGGCGGCGCTGGCGCTCGTCGTCGATCAATTGCTGGCGCTGATGGAGCGCGGCGTGCGCGACCACAGCCGCAGTATGGTGGCGGCCGGCGGCGCCGGTTTGGTGCTCGTCGTGCTGGCCGCTTTGCTGCCGGGCTTAAGCCGCGCGCAAGCCACTTACGTGATTGGCGCCAAGCCGTTCACCGAACAATATGTGCTGGCCGGTCTGATCCAGCAGCGGCTGGCGGCCCATGGTCTCTCGGCACAGCGCCGCGACGGCCTCGGCTCCGGCGTCATTTTCAACGCGCTCGCCACCGGCGATATCGACGCCTATGTGGATTACTCCGGCACGATTTGGGCGAACGAGATGCACCGTAGCGACGTCAAACCCCGCGCGGACCTGCTGGCCGAGGTGTCGCGCTGGCTGGAAACCGCCCACGGTATCCGCCTGCTTGGGCCGCTCGGCTTCGAAAACGCCTATGCGCTGGCGATGCCGCGTGCCCGCGCCGAAAAGCTCGGCATTCATTCGATCGCGGACTTGGCGGCGCATGCGGGCGAGCTTTCCATCGCCGGCGATTACGAATTCTTCGAGCGCCCGGAATGGAAGGCGATCCGCGACGCCTATGGCTTGCGTTTCCGGCAGCAGCGAACCATGCAGCCGGACTTCATGTATCAGGCGGTAGCCGCGGGCGACGTCGATGTGGTGTCGGCCTACACCAGCGACGGCCGCATCGCGCAATTCGATCTCACGGTGCTGGACGACCCAAAGCACGTCATCCCGCCCTATGACGCAATCCTGTTGCTGGCGCCCAAACGCGCCCATGACGAGGCCCTGATCGCCGCGCTCAAGCCGCTGATCGGCGCCGTACCGGTTGATTTGATGCGCGCGGCCAACCTGCGCGCCTCGAGCGGCGATGCTTCGGCCGGCGACGTCGCGCGCTGGCTTTCGGATGAAATTGCGAAACGCCGCTAGATGCTAGTTCCGGTCTTCCTTGCCTTCGAGTTCAAGCGCGCGAGCTTACGTCATGCTGCGCATGCACTCGCCGACCTCGATGCGGGCGATGGTGCCTTCGCCGAGGTCGTAATAGAGGCAATTGGCATCGCGATACTGGATCCATAGCCGCTGCGCCACGCGCAGTTGCTCGCGCTGTTTCGGCTCGCCGGCGTGAAGCGCACGCTGATAGGCGATGGTCATGCGCTTGTCCCATTGCGCGGTCTTGGCCTTGAGACACTCCACCATTTCGTAGGTGCTGCCGTCGCATGGCTGATCGGGCTCGCCCTGGTCGCAGGCAAATGCAAAGGCGGCCGCCCCGACGAGGGCGGCCGCTGCAAGGATGGCAACGTGCGCGCGCAATATTAGTTCTTGCTCTTGTCGACCAGCGCCCTCTGCTTGATCCACGGCATCATCTCGCGCAGCTTGGCGCCGACTTGCTCGACCGAATGTTCGGCGAGCTTGGCGCGGGTGGCCTTGAACGACGTCTGGTTGACCTTGTTCTCCAGCATCCAGTCACGAGTGAAGTGGCCGGACGTGATGTCGGCCAGCACGCGCTTCATCTCGGCCTTGGTCTCCGGTGTGATTATGCGCGGGCCGGTAACGTATTCGCCGTATTCCGCGGTGTTGGAGATCGAGTAGTTCATGTTGGCGATGCCGCCTTCGTAGATCAGGTCGACGATCAGCTTCATCTCGTGCACGCATTCGAAATAGGCCATCTCCGGCGCGTAGCCGGCTTCGACAAGCGTCTCGTAACCGGCCTTCATCAGTTCGACGACGCCGCCGCACAGCACGGTCTGCTCGCCGAACAGGTCGGTCTCGCATTCTTCCTTGAACGTCGTCTCGATGATGCCGGCGCGGCCGCCGCCGATCGCCGAGGCGTAAGACAGGCCGAGGTCATGCGCGTTGCCGGAGGCGTCCTTGTGGATCGCCACCAGGCATGGCACGCCGGCGCCTCGTTGATATTCCGAGCGCACGGTGTGGCCGGGGCCCTTGGGCGCGATCATCAGCACATCGAGGTCGGCGCGCGGCTCGATCAGGTTGAAGTGAACATTGAGGCCGTGCGCGAACATCAGCGCGGCGCCTTGCTTCATATTAGCGGCGAGATGGTCGCGATAGATGTCGCCCTGCAATTCGTCGGGCGTGAGCATCATCATCACGTCGGCCCATTTGGCGGCTTCCGCCACCTCCAAGACCTTGAATTTCTCGCCTTCGGCCTTTTTCACGCCGCCGGAAGACTTGCGCAGGCCGACCGCGACCTCCTTCACGCCGCTGTCGCGCAGATTGAGCGCGTGGGCGTGGCCCTGGCTGCCATAGCCGATAATGGCGACCTTTTTGCCCTTGATCAGGTTCAGGTCGGCGTCGCGATCGTAATAAACACGCATGGTACGTAACCCCTATTTGGGCCGCTCAGTCGGGCCGTATGTTCTTTGCAGCGCTGCTTCTAGATTTAATGGACCGCCGGGACAAGCCCGGCTCAGCGGGCCGACATTCCCTCCGGCCCTCTTGCGATTGCGGCAATGCCGGTGCGGGAGACCTCGACCAGCCCGAGCGGCAGCATCAACTCGACGAACTGGTCGATCTTGTCGCTCTTGCCGGTGATCTCGAACACGAAGCTTTCGGTGGTGGCGTCGATCACGCGCGCCCGAAACGCATCGGCCAGCCGCAGCGCCTCGACCCGGTGCTCGCCGCTGCCCTTAATTTTGACCATCGCCAGTTCGCGCTCGATCGAGCCGCCAAGCAGCGTCATGTCGACGACGCGGTGCACCGGCACCAGCCGGTCAAGCTGGTTTTTGATCTGCTCGATCACCATCGGCGTTCCGGTGGTGACCACGGTGATCAGCGAGAGATGCTTGGCGTGCTCGGTCTCCGACACCGTCAGCGACTCGATATTGTAGCCGCGGCCGGAAAACAGGCCGATGACGCGCGCCAGCACGCCCGGCTCGTTGTCGACCAGCACGGAGAGCGTGTGGGTCTCCACCTTCTGCGCCGGCGGCGCCGCCGGATAGTGGCTTGTCGAGGGAGCGTTCATGATATTCGTCCTTAACGTCTCACTACAGCGAATGCAAAATCGCGGCCTTGACCGCGGGCGAGCGCGAGATCGATCCACAGCATGGCGTGCGCCTCCAAGAGGCGGGCATTGCGCAAAGGCCCGGCGTCAACCACGTCGAAGCCGAGTTGGCCGACCAGCTCGATCACCTTCGGCTTGTTCGTAGCGTCGTCGCCCGCGACAAACATCACGGACTTCACGCCGATGTAGACCGGGTTTGCCATATTGCCGAAGCCGGTGGTGTTGAGCGCCTTGAACACCGAGGCGCCCACGGCCCAGCCCTGCACTTTCTCGCCGCCGGAAATGCTGTGGCCGATCTCCAGGCCGACGCCGTCCGGCCCGCGCGTCAGCGGGTTGGTCGCATCGAGAATGATCTTGCCCTTGATGGTCCCCATGGCGCGGATAGCCGCTTCCGCCGCCGGCCATGGCGTCGACAATACGATGACGTCGGCAAAGGCCGCCGCCTCCGCCACGGTGCCGGCGCGCGCCTTGCCGCCGATCGCACGCAGCAGCGTTTGCGTCTTTTCCGCCTTCGGGTCGCGCACGCCGAAGAAAATTTCGTGACCGGCTTTCTGCGCCCAGGCTAGCCCGAGTGCGCCGCCGACATTGCCGGCGCCGATGATGGCGAGTTTCATGGTTACACCAACATCTTGCCTTCCTCGGTGATCGCGCTGTCGAGGCTTTCAGCCGCGTCGCCGAGGATCATTTCATTGTGCGCGCGCCCCGAGGGGATCATCGGGAAGCAGTTCTCCTTCGGATCGACCACGCAGTCGAACAGCACCGGCTTGTCGACGTCGATCATCTCGCGGATGGCGTGGTCGAGATCGCCCGGCTTCTCGCAGCGGATACCGTAGGCGTGATAGGCCTCGGCCAGCTTGACGAAATCCGGCAACGCCTCGGAGTAACTTTCCGAATAGCGGCCGCCGTGCAGCAGTTCCTGCCACTGCCGCACCATCCCCATGTAACGGTTGTTGAGGATGAATATCTTGATCGGCAGCCGATACTGCACCGCGGTCGAGAGCTCCTGCATGGTCATCAGCACCGAGGCCTCGCCGGCGATGTCGACAACCAGCGATTTCGGATGCGCGAGTTGCACGCCGACCGAGGACGGCAAGCCATAGCCCATGGTGCCAAGTCCGCCGGAGGTCATCCAGCGGTTCGGTTCCTGGAAGCCATAGAATTGCGCTGCCCACATCTGGTGCTGGCCGACTTCCGTGGTGATGTAGGTGTCGCGGTCCTTGGTCAATTCGTACAACCGCTGAATGGCGTATTGCGGCTTGATCACCTCGTTGGACGGCCGGTAGGCGAGCGACTTGCGCCCGCGCCATTTGTCGACCTGCTTCCACCAGTCGCCCAGCGCCTTCTTGTCGGGATGGATCGCGCCGGTGCGCCACAGCCGCACCATGTCTTCCAGCACATTTGCGCAGTCGCCGACGATCGGCACATCGACGTGGATGTTCTTGTTGATCGAGGACGGATCGATATCGACGTGAATTTTCTTCGAGCCCGGCGAGAAAGCATCGACCCGCCCGGTGATGCGGTCGTCGAAGCGGGCGCCGATGCAGATCATCACGTCGCAATCGTGCATCGCCATGTTGGCTTCCAGCGTGCCGTGCATGCCGAGCATGCCCATCCATTGCGGATCGGCGGCCGGAAAGGCCCCTAGCCCCATCAGAGTCGAGGTGATCGGATAGCCGGTGAGCTTGACCAGCTCGCGCAATAGATCGCTCGCCGCGTTGCCGGAATTGATCACGCCGCCGCCGGTGTAGAACAGCGGCCGCTTGGCGTGCGCCATCAAGTCGATCGCCTGCTTGATCTTCTCGATGTCGCCCTTGATCCGCGGCATGTAGCCGGTGTGCGGGAACGTCTTCGGCTTAGAATAGATGCCCTTGGCGAACTGGATGTCCTTCGGGATATCGACCACGACCGGTCCCGGCCGCCCGCTAGCGGCGATATGGAACGCCTCATGCAGAACGCCCGGCAAATCCTCGATGCGCTTGACCAGATAATTATGCTTGGTGCATGGCCGCGTGATGCCGACCGTGTCGGCCTCCTGGAACGCGTCATTGCCGATCAAGTGAGTGGGAACTTGCCCGGTGATGCAGACGATCGGGATTGAATCCATCAGCGCGTCGGTCAGTCCGGTCACCGCATTGGTAGCGCCGGGTCCCGACGTGACCAGCACGCAGCCGACCTTGCCGGTCGAGCGCGCATAGCCTTCCGCCGCATGCACCGCGCCCTGCTCGTGCCGCACAAGGATGTGCTGCACCTTTTTCTGCGCGAAGATGGCGTCGTAGATCGGCAGCACCGCGCCGCCCGGGTAACCGAACAGATGCTGCACGCCTTGATCGGCGAGCGCCCGGATCACCATTTCGGCGCCACTCATTTCTTCGGTCATGATCGTCGTCCTTCGTTCTGCTTGCCTCACTCAGCCAATAAAAAAGGCCCGTAGTGGGCCATATCCGGACGCTTCTTTGGAGCCCTGTCAGGGCATCCGAGGTGGCGTCCGAAACTGTACCAGTACGGTAATAATATTGCGTGTCATTGTGTTCGCCCGAACTTTCATTGCGCGGTTTTATAATAGTGCCCTAAGGCCCGGTCAAGCTCATTTTACCGGCAATTTTGCAGGTTAGACCCCGCCAACTGGCTTTCGAGCGCTTTTGGTGCCTCATCCGGCCCGGCCGCGGGCCAATCCTTCATCTGATTGCGGAACCAAGTGACCTGGCGCTTGGCGTAGCGGCGCGTGTCCATGACGGCGCCAGCGGCCGCCTCGTCGAGAGAGATTTCGCCGTCGAGATGCCGGATCAGCCAGGGCACGCCATGGGCCTTCATGGCCGGTAGCATGGGATCGAGCCGGCGCGCCGCCAGCCGCCGCACCTCCTCGAGTGCGCCCGCTTTCAGCATCGCGGCGAAGCGCGTCTCAATGCGCGCCACCAGTTGCTTGCGTTCGCACGTGATGAACACCTTGGCCGCGCGCTCCGGATCGATCAGCGCAGGCTGGCCATCGCGGTGCCAATCCGACAGTGAGCGCCCGGTCGCCAGCACCACTTCCATGGCGCGCGAAATACGCGAGCGGTCGTTCGGCATCAGCCGCTGCGCGGTTACGGGATCGCGCTTGGCGAGTTCGTCATAGAGCGGCGCGACGCCCTCGCTCTGCAAGCGTCCGCGCACCTGCGCGCGAATTTCAGCCGGGATCGGCGGCACCGCGGCAAGCCCGCGGGTTAGAGCCTTGAAATAAAGCCCGGTGCCGCCGACCAGGATCGGCACGCGGCCTTGCGCCACCGTCTCTGCGAGCGCCTCTGCGACATCGCGGCACCAGCGGCCGACCGAATAATTCTCCGCTGCATCCACATGACCGTAAAGCCGGTGCGGCACGCGCGCCTCTTCCGCGGGCGAAGGCCGCGCCGTGATGATCCGCAGGTCGCGATAGACCTGCATGGAATCGGTATTGACGATCGTGCCGCCGAGCTTCTCGGCAAGCCGCAGCGCCAGCGCCGACTTGCCGCTCGCGGTCGGCCCAGCAATCAAGATGGCGGCGGGTTTGCGCATGAGGTCGCCCCCGCTGCGCTAATTCAACCGCCGCGACGACGGCTGCGAAACAGCCTCCTCGACCAGCGCGGCGATCGGACTGGCCTGATGATGGGTCATCCGCCAGGCGCCGTCGATGCGTTTGAACAAGTTGGTCGCGGCCAGCGCCGCGCCGCCGACGAACTCCACGCAGATCACACGGGCCTCGTCGCCCGCGACCATCACGGTCTCGTTGCGAGGGTCGATCCGGTCCTGATCCGGGTTGCGCAGAATTTCACGATAGGATTCCAGGACCGCGTCCCGGCCGATCAGGACCGGCCATCCGGGGTGGATGCAGGATACGTCGTCGTCCGCCCAAATGCGGCTCATCGCCGCAAAATCGGCGGTCGTAAACGCCCGGTAATAGGCCGCATTCGCGGCCAGAATTGCATCCTCATCGCTCATGCCTTGTGAGGTGCAGGAATTGCCGGCCGAAATCAATGGGCAAACGGCCGGTGTTGCGCGCGCTTGCCGCTCGCGGCCCGGCCTGCAATAAGCACCGCCTCGATTGGCTCCGTGCATTGCATGACTCATGTCGCGACCCTGATTGCGGCTTCCGGCGCTCTCGACCCTGCGGCGGTCGAGCGCGCGCGCGCTGCCTTGGCCAACGCCGACGCCGCCGAGCGGCTCGGGCCCGACGCCGCCGACATTTCCTTCAGCGCGGAATTGCAAGCCGACCACGGAAGGACCGCTGAACGCCTCCGCGGTTTGCTGAACGGCATCGACGTGGTGGTGCAGCGAGCCGCGAACCGGCGCAAGAAACTGTTTCTCGCCGACATGGATTCCACAATGATCATGCAGGAGTGCATCGACGAGTTGGCCGACTATGCCGGCTTGAAAGCGCATGTGGCGGCGATCACCGAACGCGCGATGCGCGGCGAGATTGCCTTCGAGCCGGCACTGCGCGAACGCGTCGCGCTGCTGGAAGGACTGCCGGTCGCGGTGATCGAGGAGGTTCTGCGCGACCGCATCCGTCTCACCGCCGGCGCCCGCACGCTGGTCGCGACCATGCGAGCGAACGGCGCCTACACCTGCTTGGTGTCCGGAGGCTTCACGCTGTTCACTGATCGGATCGCGGCGATGATCGGTTTCAATGAGACGCGCGCCAATCGGCTGACCGTTATCGACGGGCATAAGCTCGCCGGCTCGGTAGCCGAACCGATTTTCGGCCGCGACGGCAAGCGCGCCGCGCTCATAGAACTGCGGCAGGAGCTCAGCCTCGCCGAGGATGCGACCATGGCGATCGGCGACGGCGCCAACGACATGGACATGATTGCGGAGGCGGGGTTGGGCGTCGCCTATCACGCCAAGCCGAAAGTGGCCGCCGCCGCCCCCGCGCGCATCGACCACGCCGATCTCACGGCGCTGCTTTACGTGCAGGGTTATCGGCGGGAAGAGTTTCTCGCTACTTAAGTCGGCATGTCAGCTCGGGTTACTGCAGACCCAGCGCCACGAAGCTCGGATCGCCGTCGGGACTCACCACCAGCAGCACCACCGCCTTCTTGCCGTCCTTCTTGAGCTTCTCGATGCGCTGCTGCAATTCGGCGGCCGTGCTGACCGGCTGCTGCTGCACCTCGGCAATCACCATGCCGGGCATCAGCCGCTTTTCCGCCGCCGCCGAATTCGGCTCGACCGCAGTGATCAGCACGCCTTTCACCTTGTCCTTGATGTTGTGCTTCTTGCGCAGATCGGCGGTCAGATTGGCGAGATCGAGACCGAGCGCCTGCTTCACCACTGGCTTTTCATCGGGACTGTCTTTCTTGGGCGTCAGCGCCGCCTGCTTTTCGTCCTCGAGCCGGCCAAGCTTGACGGCCTTCGTTTCTTCCTTGCCCTTGCGGATGATCGTGACCTCGACGTCCTTGCCGACCGGTGTCTCGGCGACAATCTTCGGCAGGTCGCGCATCTCCTTGATGTCCTGGCCGTCGAACTTGACGATGACGTCGCCGGGCTCGATGCCGGCGGGCTTGGCCGGACCCTTG
>Ga0182024_10009816_pt1 | contig 19688 bp, 12 predicted proteins | sample P32metaG_FD_120480 | JGI IMG/M metagenome (GOLD analysis project Ga0182024, IMG submission 120480) | Permafrost microbial communities from Stordalen Mire, Sweden - P3-2 metaG (Illumina Assembly) | ecosystem: Environmental > Terrestrial > Soil > Wetlands > Permafrost | place: Sweden: Stordalen... | reverse complement strand
TTCTGGCCAGAACGGCGTCGAGAACTCCGCTCCGGTCATAAGCGCCATCGGCCATGAATGAAGCCGGGGCTTCGGTCAATTGATCCAACAAGGGCTCGACATGCGAGGCGTCATCGATGTCCTTGTCGGTCAGATCAAATGCGACGATCGCGCCGCTGTCGGCGTCAATGCCAAGGTGCAGCTTGCGCCAGGCGCGGCGTTTCACAGTTCCATGTTTTTCAAACAGCCATTCGCCCGCTCCGCGCAACTTCAGCCCCGTGCTGTCGACGATCAGGTGAAGGTCGCCCGTTTCCGTTCGCCGGTGGGTTTGAACCGACAATCCGCACGCCCGCCGGCTCAGCGTCGTATGATCGGGGACGGGCAGGTCGATTTCCAGCATTCGCATGATCGAGCCAATCAACCCTTCGCTCTGGCGGAGCGCCGTGACAACGCCCTCCCCGGGGCGCTGATCTCGATGATCGCAGGAATCGATGACATCGCCAACCAACTCAAGGTGAAGTCGCCCTTCGGTCGAATTCTCTTCCCTGGTTTGGGTTGCTACTGGAAGAAGCGAGACAAGTCGTCCGCCATAGTCGGAACGAGTAGGCTGCGATCCAGGAACAGATTTCTCATCTCGCAGCTCGTTTCAGCAATAAGCAGGCATCCGTGGCAGGCCGCGCCGTGGGTTGCACGATCGCCGCTTCGATCGTCCGGCACATGATCCGCACAAATTGGATCGTTCGAGCAAATGCGCAAGCGCTCCAAAGCGCTCCGAAGGATATGCGCAAATCTTGGGGCCGTAGAGACGAGACCACCAAGCGTTCCTTGAGCGCCCGCGCTCGCGGTGTAGATTAGAATGCCGCAGCGGTCGATATCGCCGCCGGCGCGGGAACTGGCGAGCGCATAAACTCGCTCTTTCAATGAGCTGGCAGGATATCCGCAATCCAAGGCTATTTCGGCCATCAACGCATGCGAGATGCTGTGAAGCAGCATGTATGGAGCTCCGGGGTAAGGGGGCGCCTTGCCCGCGAAGCGCTTTTGCCAGTGACCATAGCCGGCAAGCAATTGTTCATGCCGAAGCGCGGTCGCCGTGTTCTGGAGCCATCGCTGGATCGCCATTTCGTCAAAGTGGATAAAGATGCCCTCCCCATACTGCTCGACTGCCGGCAACCAATCGGCGTCGCGCGAAATTGGCGCGCCACGGACGCTCACCTGAATGTCTTCAATATCCCCATCCGCAGCGCTCGGCGCCGCTTCAAACCGTGTGAAACCGTAAAGGCCAGACACCTCCCTCAAGCGGTGAACCGCGACAAGGCCCTTGATTCCGGAGAGGTCCACGCCTGCATCGGGAGCCGCCCAATCATTGCGGCGAAGAGTTTGCGCATAAAGCTTTGCAGCAGGGTGATTGCGCCCGATTTCCGCGCGTCCGCTGGCGAAAGCATCAAACTCCGACAACTTAGGCGACTTGCTGGCGTCTACGCTTGCGCCGTCCCGAATCCGCTGCAGTCGGTCGAAAATGTCGCCGTCCGGATAGGGGCCGAGTGACGCCGCGACCTTTGGATTGAAGCGCTTCGCCTGTGCGACATCCGAGGCGGACTGAACACTGGCTAAATCTCCAGAGATTTCGTGAACGAGTTTGGTGAGTTCATCCTCTTCGGTCGGCAGCGAAATGACGGTTAGCACTTGCGGGAAATAGGTGTTGGTCGCCGTCCTCGTCAGCAATTTCAGCTTGTCGCCGCATCCATCGGGATCTCGATCGAGCAACCATGGCCGATCCCCGCGACATTTTCCGAGACGTCCCGGCTGGAAAGTCTCCTGAAGGGAGAGACGGCGACCGCATCCGCAAACGATACTCGTATCCGCTGGATCGGCGCTCGTACCTTTTTCCTCGATCCACATTGGTTCTTGGCAAGGCGCGGCTGCGTGAACAGCCCACCGCCATTCGATATCCTGGAGGTGGCCCTTGTCACACGCGCAGACAAAACGGATCGGCGTCACTTCGCTCTTGCGCCCGTCGTCGGACACAAATTTGCGTCGACCCTTGCTATCGAGATCCTGCCACCGCGCCATTCGCCGCCGCCGCGTCGTCGCGGCGCCCGGAGCATTCTTTTCGGCTTGCTCGCAGATAAACCAGGTTGGGAAAATAGGGGCGGCGACACCACGGGGAATCCCATCCTTCGCATCCCCTGAAGTAGGAGGCGTGCGCAAAGAAAGATTCGCCTCCTGATGGAGGCGCCCTTGCGCTTTGAGCAGTTGCTCTAAACGCGCGGTGAGTCGAGGCTCCGGAATCGTCGCAAACGAATTGCCTTGCATGTCCCACTGTTCGAGCCCGCCCACGACGACCGATCATGTGGGCAGGTCGACCATCGCGCCCGGCCCGAAGGTCGAGATCAATTGGCTTAGGCGTTGGGCGTTCTTTGTCATGCGAGGTCATCCGCGTTCGCGATCGGGTTGCCCCTTGGGTCCTTCACCTTCAGCGCGACATTCGGCTCTACGTCTCGCATCGAGCGCCCCGCTACAAAACGGCGATGCGGCTCTGATAGGTTGCCGATTTCAGGCTCGAGCGGCGCGTGCAGAAGGCGCTGAGGGCTTTTCTTTTTGGCATAGGCGAATGGGTTGCCACCGGCGGCCTGGTCGTCAGCGATCGTGATCCAGGCGTCGAGAATGTCGTCGATAAGCGCCGCGAGGGCGACGCGCCCGCCTGCAATCATCCGTTCGGGCGCCCGCGCGACGATAGCGTTGCGAACGGCAGTGCGCGCCCAGACGTTATTTTTCAGTTCCTTCACAGCGACATCGGGCGTCATTGCTTCATCGATATGGCGCGTTGCCGCCACCACGACGGCGGCCAGCGCCCGATCCAACGCCCTTGCGGACCATGGTGTGACGCTTGTCGCTTCAACAGCGCGATAGAAGGTGCGATGGAATTGTCCGAACTGCTCGAAGTGCATTCGGTCGCGCGGCTTGTGCAAATTCAGCACTGCGAGGACCAGGCCAGGCCGGGAGTGATCACGTCCGACGCGACTGGTCGCTTGAATATATTCCGCCGCTGTCTTGGGTTGGCCTTGGACGAGCATCAGCCCAAGACGGGTGATATCAAGACCAACGGAAATCATGTTGGTGGCCAGCGCGACATCGACGGACTCCGCATCGACGCCAAAACTGGTCTCTAGCCGATGCTTCGCCTTTGCGACTTCGTCGGTCGAAACACGTGACGTCAGCTCCATCGGTTCTTTTATTTTTCGATCAGCGAAAGGTTGATCTGCCGGGATAATTCTTCGGCGACCTGCGCCGTAACGTGCGGCGCGTTCGCGCACTTCGTCTTCCACAATGCGGCGTGCGCCGCCTAGCTCACGAAGCGCGTTAAAGTAGCACAGAGCGGTCATATAGGGATCGGCAGGATTCTGGAATTGTGCCCCGACTGGAAGGTTTGCCTCGTATGCAGCCTGCGCAGCCGCCAAAAGCGTCGTCAACGAGCGCAGAAAGACGAGTTTGGGCCCCCGGCCTTGCGCCGCGATGCCCAGATAGAGTCGCGCCGGGTCGGTCGCCGACGAGACGGTCCGAGCGAAGAAACTATCAGTGCGGTCGATGCCCGGCGGCGGAAAAATGCTTGTTTTCTTCCGGTCAAAAAGCGCCTCAATCTGGTCCGCGGCGCGCCTGACCGTCGCGGTTGACGCCACGATCTTGGGGCGCACCCGATTCTCACCGTCGCCTCGGGACGCGAGCAGGTCGATGGCGGCCTCATAGAGCCCAGCGATTGTGCCGAGCGGTCCCGCAATCAGGTGAAGCTCGTCCTGGATGATCAGATCAGGCGGATCGAGCGACCAACCATTGCCTAGCGGCCGGCCCTCGCCGGGTTCGGCAGCGCCGTAGAAACCGACATTTTCAACAAAGCGATCGACATGTCCGAAAAAGGCGCCGGTCTCCCCCACCCACGGCAGAGCAGCGAATTTATCGACGGTGGCGATCAGAAAGGCCGGGAGACGCCGATAGATGGGCTCATCGACGGTGAGAACCGGCAACGGACGGTTGCGGCTGAAATCGCATTTGGTATTGACGCATCGGATCTCGAGGTTGGTGGGCGCCTGGTCATTCGGCACGCAGGCGAATGACGACGAGGTGAACTCCGTTCCGCACCAAGGACAAGCCTTGAGCGGCGCCGGGGCGCGCTTATCTCGTCCATTGCGATAACGCCGTACACGGCCGACCGCCGTTGTCTCGTCCGAATTCCCTCTCCCGCCAAGCTTGTTTGGAGACGCGTCCGAACCGACCCACAGGCCTATCTCGATAGGCCAGTCACCGAGCAGGCGGCGTCCTTGTTCATCAAGGTGTTTTGTATCGGTGCGCATGAGTTCAAGCGCACACACGACACCTGCGGCTCGGGCGAGTTGGTCAAGCGTGAGGAGGCGCAGTGTGTAGCGCATGATGACGGCGACGCCCGCGCCGAGCACGCCAGAGCCCGTCAACCGCCGATGCGCAATGACCAATGCGGCAAGACCAAGGTACGCTTCTGTCTTGCCGCCACCCGTCGGAAAAAACAGGAGGTCGGCGGTCTCACGGTCAACGTGTTTGCGATCAATCAACCCCCCAAGATTGAGCAGCACAAAGGCGAGCTGAAACGGACGCCATTCGGGCTCGCGCAAGGCGCTTGGATCACCGGTTGCGCCAGCTACGCGACCGCGAGCCGCTGTGGCGACAGCAAGGTTCATAAATCGGAAGGCCGAGCGCGCCGTTGCGTCATGAATGAGGATATCGATACCGCACGCGATTCGACCCTTAGCAGTCTCCATCTCTGCAATAAGACGTTCCCCAGTTTCGTGTCGCCGCGAGGGAAGTCCAACGAGCTTTTTGCGCTCCGCTTCAATCCAGGTTGCATAGAGAGCCGGCAGGTCATCCAGCGCCCTTCCCAGTTCGGCGCCATCCCCCTCGGCCAACTTCGCTAGCACTTCCATGCCGAACGTGACCCGAGCTTTGAGTTCGGCATCTTCGTTTGGGGCGACGCGTTCGACCTCCGCCGAAGGAAGTGGATCGGTCCAGACACGGGTAACGACGCCTTCGACGTCATTGGCGGAGTCCCAACCCGCAGCTGCATTTCGGCCCACCGCCCATTCGCGCGTGTCGCGGTAGTGCAGGTCGGCGATCCGCAAATCTAGGTCTTTCGCGCGATAGCCGGAGAGGTCGCGGCGAGGATGAAAGCCCGTCTCGCATACCAGTTCGACGCGCGCCTGAAAGGCGTAGCTGACGTCCGCATAGAAGCGGTTCACTTGCGCGCGTCGATTGACGAGGAAAACGGTCAGCGCGCGGACGCGCTCCGTCTTGCCTTCCGGCGTGGGATAGCTGAACACGCGCGAATGCGTTTCGAGTGTCAGGCCGCCGCCGCGTCGCTGTTCGGCGGCGCTGTCCGGCACAATTATTTGAGCGCCGCGGCCCTCGCCAACGGGGAGCCGAACAATTCTCTCTTTTGGGCTGCGAACCCATTCGACGGGCTGACGCACGGTCCGCTTAGGTTTGCCATCCTCGTCGAACTCCTCAGGAGGCGGCTCGGGAAGCAGTATAGTCTCAGGCAATGGAGGCTCGGTCCGGTAGTCGCCCCATGAGATACGTGCCTCGATCTCTGTGACTTGCGGATTAAGCAGGACCGTCAATCCAACAGACGATGGCAGAAAGCGTCGGCGCGCATTCGGCGCTTCTGGTTCCTGGTTGTCGGCCGCCGCGCCGCCGGCGCCGTCAGCGTCCGGTTCTTCGACGTCTATTTCCATCTCTTCCTGGGCAGAAGGGTCAACCTCATCGTCGCCGCCGTCGAGGGCAAGCGGGTCCTCCGCAGGCGCAAGAAATCCAGCCAAATACCAGCGTGCGGGGCTTTCGTTCAAACGTTCGTTGGCAAGATCGGCATCCTTCGCGTCGGGGCCGATCAGGTCTCGCCGAAAAACGTCGACAATTTGGGCGCGCACATCGACTGAGTTCGTCATGATCGCCCCAAACCTTCCGAAATGAAGAGTTCGCCAAGCACTTTTTCCAACCACTTGGCAGTGTAGGGCAGTTTGAGAGCTTCCCGTGGTCGGTAGCCGGCGGCGCCGAGCAGCGTTTCAAGAGCGACGAGCCGTTCCCTAAGCCCAAGGCGAACGCCAAATCGAAGACTGGCCTTATCGGGACCACAAAGGACCCACGCATCGCTTCGCGTGAGGGTGTGCGCCCACAACGAACGTTCTCCAATGTCCAACGCGATGTCCGGCGCGCGAACCATGACGATTGCGCGTTGTGCATCCTCGACTGGATGGACAGCCTTCAGCGATGCACGGAGCTCTGCCGCATCGATTTGCAATTCAGGCCGCCGGCGCTGAAAGCCGGTCTGCGTCTCGGTCACGCAATCCTCGACGGTCTCGACAGCATATCCGCTGGCGACGGCGCGCCATGAGCCGACCCGAAAGCATTCCAGGATGGCGTTGGTGTCGACGAGGACAGGGCCGGGGTGACGCGCCATGCCCGCTCACAGATCAATAGGGGATTGAACCCCATGCTGAGCAAACAGCTCCGCCAGATCATCGACGGTCAGATCGACCAGAGCGGCGGCGCGTCGCGTCGAGACCCGGCCTTCATCGATAGAGAGGGCAATCACCTCTGCAAACGGCTTTGAAAAGAGCGCGGGCGTCGCCGCGACCGCGTCGCGACCGTTGTTCCGCAGTGCGGCGTCGGAGATCCCGCGCGCAACGATGGGCTTCAGCCGCTCAAGTGCGACAAGCCGCCATTTCAGCGCCGACGAGGTGACCTGCATCTGAGCCGCCGCTTCGTTCAATCGCCCGACGAGCGCAGCTTCTCGCAATGCCGACCAGTCGCCGTAATGATCCAGCACGGACGTTGGCATCAGGACGGCCGATGCAAAGCTATTGGCGAGCTGCTCGACGCGATTGCCGCCGGTTTCCTGCGCATCCTCCGAGTGTTCGGGCGGCATCGCGTCCCATGTCAGGATATGAAAAAGCTCGTGCGCGAGGTCGAAGTGCCGGCGGCCGACAATTTCCATTCGATTGATCAGGACGACGTCGATTTCGGGAAGGCGACAGGCGGCTCCGGAAATGCCCTGAAGGGTATCGACCATCAGGACGAGAATGCAGAGTTCTCGCTCCATCACGTCTGCAAGCCGCGTCGCAGGCGTTGCGCCGAGCTTGAATTGGGCAGCAAAGCGCTCGCCGGCGGCCATCGCGTCCTCGAAGCGGGAGTGACGGGAGAGACCAAGCGCCTGCCGCAGCAGGGGCGCTGCGCGCCCAACCTGAGGCGCGATTGTGCGGAAGGCCGCGATCCACCGCCCCGCGCTGCGTTCATAGGCGGAGAGGCGTTGCGGCCCGACATTGGTCTGGCGCCACGAAAACTTGCCCTCTCCGACAAGACGGAAGGGATCGGTAAAGTAGTCGAGCGATTCGCCGAGTTTCTCGACGGCGATGACGAGTTCGTCCGCGGACAGGCGGCGCTCGCCGGTCTCGATCGCCGAGACGGTCTGGCGGTCTTTGAAGCCGAAGAGACGCGCGAGGTCGTCCTGCGAAAGCTTGCGCTCTTCGCGCAGCGCCTTGATTCGCGTGCCGATGAGTTGTGGTGTCATCCCGTCCTCCTAAGATGCGCTTATAATCTTGCAAATCGACAATTGCAAGATTATATTGCGTTCATCAGGTTGCCATCACCCGCCGAAGGCAGACTGCATTCGCATCATGGCGGGGCGAAAGGACAATGAAATGAATGACAAGCCGCATCATCCCGGCCTCGACGGTCGCGCAAGGGACAAGGACGGCGAGATTCGCCATAAAAACGGCAATACCCGCATGGACACGTTGCGCGACACTTACGGCGGCGGGTTTGCTCCCGGTGCTCGCGGGGACATGCATCTTGACACGCTGCTGGACCGGACTGGCGCTAATTCGTTGAGCGATTACCTCAAGAACAAAGATCGATAGGCCCGGTGGGCTTCACGCGTCCTCGTCCTCTTCTTCGTCATCGGGCGCGACCACAAGCCCGGCCGCGCGTTCAGCGGCGGCGCGTTCGGTGTTGAGGGCGAGGAGGCGGGCGAGGACTTCGTCCTTGAATTCCGCCGGCCAGTCGAGGCGGGTCTTTGGCGTTTTGCCCTCATCGGCGTCTTGCTCAATGAATTCGGGCGCGGCGCGGTCGGCGAGTTCATCCCACGAATAGGCGCGCAGCACGGCAGCATCCATCTCAGCATGCAGTGCGCGCAAGCGGGCGACGTCGGGAGCATTTTCGCCGCGCGCGTGGAATCGATTGTAGGTCTTGGTCAGCCCCTCATTGCGGTCGACCATAAATTGGGCGCGGAAGGAGTGGTAGGCCTCGCCTGCGGTTTCGAGCGCGGGGTTGGTTGCGAAGTTTACGGGGAAGGGAAACGTGCGGAAACAATCAGACGGCGTGTAGCGGAGATCGTCCTTCATCGACGAGGAGAAGAAGCGCGCCCAGACTTCGTGGTTGCGGGATTGAATGCACGTGAACATCGCTAGACTTGCGCGAGGAATCACATTTAAGGTGTGAGCGAATATGGCGTTCGTCGGAGCAACGGCAAATGCCAAGTGCGGGCTGACTTGGGAGTTGCATAAGACCAGTTGCGACTGGGAGATCTGCGTATATAACTTTGGCCTGTGAGCTTGATAGGCCCACCATTTACGTTTCAATGGGATGTTATTCGGATTGTTTCCGAGTTTTCGCCGTTCTGGCAATACTTTCTCTCGTACAATATCTGCGAGTGGGCCTAGATCCGCTAGTTCGCCCTCTTCTTGGATATCACTTAAGTAAATCGCAAACCGAGATGGTTGCTGCGAAGGGCTGACATTCACTTCTTCGCCACCAAGATAAGGCTTAATCCGATTAGATAGATCCGGTCGCATACGAAGAATCTTTTCGCACTGGGATATGGGGGACGCCGCCGGATCGTGGTCATCAAACAAGAACCCCTGACCGTATATTTTGCTGCCCAGGGAGTAATAGGGATTTTGCGCGAGCGGAGCTGGCGAGGCGTCGTTGTTTCCTTCGACTAAATAGGCGGAGATTCGCTTCACACTCCGAGCATCCAATTCGGCTAACCCAGCGGGGGAGCCGTTAGCGATGTGAATAACACTCACAACTACCGCTGCCTCTCCTGGCCATTTTAGACGATGAACCGCGCGGAAGATGGTGCCCCCCGGCTCCTAGAATTGGACCAAGCCCGCCCTCCCGCGTGTCGCCTTGAGATATCGTATTCGTCGCGATTAGTCCGAGGCAGCCTCCACTTCGGAGAAGTCGAAATGAGGTTCGGAAGAAATACGCAACCAAATCACAGTGATGTTCTGCCGGAACATTTTTCATTATTAGGTATTGAAAGTAACTCATTCCGAAATTCTGAGATATTGCCGTACCACCAAGAAAGGGCGGGTTGCCGACGACGGCGTCAAAGCCGCCATTCGCCCGGGCAAACACCTCCGGAAACTCAATCTGCCAATGGAATGGCGGGATGGGGCGCTCGCCGTGCCGCAGCGACGCCGCAGCAGTGTTCAGCTTTTCCCATTCCCCTTGCGAAGACGTCGAGATCCAACTCTCGACCTCAGCGCGCATCTTTTCGCGCGCCTTCGACTTGTCCGCGGCAAAGAAGGCCGAAATTACCGCGTCGGCCATTGTACGGATCGGCGCTTGCCTGCCTTCCAAGGTGCGGTGGCGCGCCTCTTGAATGACGCGCTTCGTATCATCCGGCGCAGACTGAATTTCCGCACGCGCCTTCAACGCTTCCGCCACGCGATCCCTTATGAGTTGGCGAAACAATGGCAGCCCGGGCTTTGACTCATCCCAGTTCGCCGCCGCGATCTGCGCCGTCGTGAGGCCGACAAGGCTGTCGCCGCATTTCAGCGCATGATCGAGGAAGGTAAACTCATGGTCCCTCGCCAACGTGGCCAGCCAAAGCGACAGTCGCGCGAGATCGACAGCGCGCGGGTTCTTGTCAACACCGTAGAGGCAGCGCTGGGCGACGAGCCGGCGGGCGTGAAGTTCTTCGTCTTCATCGGCCGGAATCGCCGGTCGCTTGTCGGGCCAGCGCGCCCAAGCGGCGACCAGCCGCTCGCCGATCGCGCGGCAGGCCTCAACCAGAAAGGCGCCCGATCCCATGGCGGGATCACAGACTTTCAGATCGAGAACTTGATCCGACGCGACGTCCGGCCCCAAACGCTCAAAGGCGAGCTCCAACGCATATTTGACGATCGGCGCCGTCAGGGAGCGCGGCGTATAATGACTGCCAGTGCGCCGCCGCTCGTCGGTCGGTTGCAGAATCGGCGCGCCCGCCAGCGCCATCCCTTGCGGCGATCCGCGCGCATCGACGATCCCTTCGAACGCGGCGGCGAGCGCCTCGACTGTTCGGGCCTCTTCGACCGGTCTCGCCTGGCTCGCGGTCAAAGCGCGCCCCGCGATTTCCTTCAGATGCTTGACGCGGTCCTTACCGGTCTTCGTCAACAATTCGTCGAGGGCGACGAAGACCGGCGTCTTGTTGTTCTTGCCCGCTTTGATCGCGAGGACGCGACATCGGGCGGCCTCGACCGTGAAGCCCATCACAGTCTCGTAGACCGAGCCGATCTGTTCGACGTCGAGCGTCCGGTACGACAGCCGCTCGCGCTCCGCGCCGCGCAGCTTCAGAGTCATCAGGCCTTCGAGAATGCGCAGCAGGCAACCGTCCGACACTTTGAGGATTTGCGCAGGGTCGTCCATTACCGCCCGGCCTTCGAGGAATGGGAATTCGTCGGGATCGAACAGCTTGCCGCCGCGCGCCTGCACAAAGCCAGTTTTGTGACCCTTGTGGATCAGCCGAAACAGCGCCAACAAGCCACCCCATCCACCGCGGCGTTCGTCCATCGTGTCTGGATTCAGAGCCACGTCTTCCGTTAGTCTGGCGTAGAGGCCGCGCACCGAATAACTCGTGTTATAGATTTCGCGCGCCCGCGCCTCTGATCGCGACGGAAGCAAATCGCGATCCTCGGCAAAGAGCACGAAAACCAGGCGCATCAGAACAGTGAGCAGGCCTTCATAGAGATGATCAGGACGGTTCGCAGCAAGCTCTCGAATAAGCGCCGGCTCGGCGCTGTCCAGCCCGCGCAACAATTCGTGCAATGCGCCGAGCACCTGCTCCGCGAGCGCCGTCGAAACCAACGCTTGCGCGTCCCGGCTTCGCTTCAAGAGCGCGGGAAGGCGGCGATCATCGGAATCCGAAAACAGCCGGAATCGATCGAGCAACAGCTTCAATCCGCCGAGCATTGGCCGGCCAGCCACGGTCACCATGGGCCGAATAGGAAAGCTTTGATGGCCGGACGTTTCTCCGCGCGGCGCATAGACCAGACGAAATTCAGGTTCGTATCGAATCTCGCCGTCCCGGCGCTCTTCTCGCTCCGAAATCAGCAGGCCCGCAAATACGCCCGTATCGCGCAACAGCCGCTCGAAGCGCTGTTGCGGGGTGGCTTCCCAGCCGTCGAGCGCGTTGCGGGCATCCGGATTGATCCCAGGCGCCTCGATCCGCACGAGCAGCTGCCAGCGGCGGTCAGGATCGCCGAGTTCAGCCACGGCCCATGTGGGCTTGAGCGTTGTTGAGTGTTCGGGAAGGGGGACGAGCAGATCATCGGGGAGGACTGGGCCGCCAGGGGCGCCGGCGACATTGCGCGCTTCCCAGCCGAGCACCCGCTCAACGAACGGCCAGGGATCGGCGAGGGCAGGTTTGGTGGATTCCGTTCCGATGAGTTCGGCAACGATGCCCGTGTCGATTGGCGTCTGCCGCTGCGGCGGCAATCCCAATTCTTTGAGAAGACTCGGCGCGACGACGAGACCCACCGGCGGGACGTGGTCAATCCATTCGAGGTCTGGGTCTCGATTGCGTTCTATCGGCATTGTGCTCACCCGGACGCCGGCCGGAGATAAACCAGACCTAGCGGCTCCAGACGATGCGCGCGAACTTCGTATGACTCGCGCAGCCGTTTCGGCTCCTCGCGCAACTCCCGCTCGAGGCGCTTCAAACGCCCCTCCCAGTGCCGGCGGTCGGCTTCCCTTTCGCGGCGCTCTTCAGGCACAAGGTCGAGGGTGAGTTGATTGGGATCGAATTCCTTGGTCGCCTTGGCGATCCTCGATCGCTGCAGTTCGAGGAGGTCGGACAGAGACCGTGCCTGCTCCTCGCCGTGTTTCAGAAGTTCTCTGCTCACCTCAGTCAACAGGTTGCCGGCGATGGTCTCAAAAGCGGGGACGAGATCGGCGATGTCTTTCGCGATCAAGGCCTGAATCCGGGCAACAGCTGCGCCCGGCGCTGCGCGCGCCTCGCGCAGCGCAGCTTCGAGTTGATTCAGCGTCTTCTCCTCGCCGCTTTCACCCAGCGCCCTCAGAGGTTTGAGATGGCGCTCCGATTCTGTCCAGATCGCGGTGACCGGGATCACTTCCTCATGCAATCGCGCCGCGCCGGCGCCAAACACAGCGAGCCGGCCCATCAGCACCACGCGTGGTTGCGCGCCGGGGCCATAAATCACCGAAACCCGCGACAGTTTCGACTGAAAACCCTGGCTGAGAAAACGCGAAAGCAGCCGACGGACGAGACGATGTTCGAGATGAACCTGCACAACATCAGGAGCGTCGCGGCCATTGGGGTCATCGCCAAGAATGGGCGGCTTGAAGGCAATCGACCGGATCGGCGCGTTACGCCGCCAGTCGCCCAATCTCTCGCCGTGCTTGCGCGGGCGAACTCTCAGATCGTCGAAGGCATCCTCCCAACCTCCATCGTGGGCGAAGGCCGGATCGGCGGGGTCAAGGCGGAACGTCGCGACGTTGCCCGCAGAAGGACCATGGGCGCCCTCCAGGTCGAAACCCACGCGAGACAGCGCAGCGGCGGCGACACGTTGCAGATCGTCAGGATTGACGCCCACGCGCTCGCGTGAATTTTCCAAGGCGCGCTGAAGAGTGGTCTGCTCCTTCAACAAGTCCTCATGCCGGACGCGTTCGTCGCCATCCATTTCAGCGCGGGCGCGGTTCAGCCTTTCAGCGTCGCTTTCCTCCGAAATCGCTCGGGCGATCGCCGCCGCCTGGCCGCGTCCGATACCGCTCTCGGCGAGCCTTTTAGCGATGCGATCCTCGATCACCTTGCCGACGGAACCCAGTTGTTCCCTGATGATTTCCGTCTTCCGCACCAGCGCTTCCAAGACAATGTCGGCCTCGCGTTGTTCGTAGCGAAAATAACGACAGACGACTCGCTTGGCCGGCTGCAGCTTACGGTCGATGCGGCCGTTGCGCTGTTCCAGCCGGGAGGGGTTCCAAGGCAGATCGAAATGAATGAGGTCAGAGCAATAGGCCTGGAGATTGATGCCCTCCCGCGCCGCGTCCGTACAAATGAGGATACGCAACGGCTCGGCGTCAGGGTCGGCGTTAAAGGCTCTTTTGACCTCTTCTCGTCGATCCGATCCCGTTGCGCCGGTGAACACGCCGATCCGATCATCGGCGCGATCCGTTTCTGACACCGCCTCATGAAGGCGGCGCTCTAGCCAACGCCTCGTATCCTCCCATTCCGTGAAGATTATCACACGTCGGCGATTCCAGGTCCGGCCGGAGAGCAGGTTATCTTTGATCCAGTTGACCAGCCAAGCGACACGAGCGTCGGGACGATTGGCGTGTCTTTCCGCGATCGCCAACATTTCATCGACGGCGGCCAATTCCGCGCTCAGGTCTCCTTTCGCCGCGCCGTCGGCGCCCAGAGCCGAGGCCGCCTCAGCCGTCGCTTCATCGTCCGCGTCGATAGCCTTCTCGGCGCGATCATCTTCAAGGCCAAGCTCGGCGCTGTCTTCACTGGCGGGGCCTTGCACGAAGGCCAGCGCGGCGGAAGCAACCCGACCCGGCTCCTCGCCATTCAGCATGCGCCGAAGGGTAGCGCGATGAACTTTCGCGGTTTTGGCGAAAGCCGCGATCGAGGAAAGGAGCCGTTGTTGCAGACCCACGAAGGCGAGCTTCGCCATGGATGCCTTCTGGGTCGAAAGACCGGCGATCCTTTTGTTGCGGAGTTCCCCATAGGCCGCGAGTCGGCGAGCGAGGTCCAGTTCGGGCAAATCTTCGGGCAAGCCAGTGAGGCTGACCGCCTCGATGATCCGCTCGGGAAACGCCTCGCCGAGACGACGCAGATCGGCCTTAAGTCGTCGAACCATGACCGGTTTGAGGTCATTCGGTCGAACCTCGACGCCTCGCGTAAAGCGCTGAGGGTCGAGCATTTCAAGCAGGGCGGAGAAACTATTGGAATGGCCGTTGTGGGGCGTCGCTGTCAGGAAAAGCCGGTGCTCGAACCGCTCCCCGAGATCTCGAACCGCTTTCGTGAGTTGGCTTGAGATAGCGTAGCGCAACCCTGCGGATGGGGCCGCATGATGGGCTTCGTCGAGAATGAAAAGCGCTCGGGCGCGAAATTCGCCAAGCACATCGCGCAGGCCAGCGGCATAGACTTCGTCGGCGAGTAGGCGGTGGGAAACAATGAAGCGGGAACCGGTCGCCCATGGGTTGACCGAAAAACCCCGCAGGCGGCGAATATCGCTGATACGCTCCCTATCGATCACATCGAACGTGAGTCCAAATTTGGATTCAAGTTCATCCTTCCATTGGATGGTCATCGCCGGCGGCGCCGCAATCACAATGAAATCGATCCGGCGACGGAGCAGCAATTCGCGCGCAATCAGACCGGCTTCAACCGTTTTTCCGAGCCCAACGTCGTCGGCGATCAGGAGATTGACGCGCGGCAGGCGCAGAGCTTTTTGAAGTGGCAGAAGCTGATAAGCGTCAAGGCGAATTCCGGCTCGAAAAGGCGCCTGAAACAAATCACGATCCGCAGCCGTCGCCGATCGCCATCGTATGGTGCGGATATAGGCAGCCAAAACCTCTGCGCTGTCTGGCAATCCCTTCCCGACGGTCAGCCACCCATCGTCATCGAGGAGCACCGCCCCGATCTCGGCGTCCCATAGGACCTCAATCTGTTCGCCTTGAGCATCGTCCGCGATGGAGGACAGAAGGAGAGTCTGAAGATCGCTCTCGCCACCTCGCAACTCTTCGACAAGCCACGGTCGACCTCGGAGCTCGACAAAACTACCGTGTTCGATGGATTTCCCCATAGCCCGCAGCTTCTTCTCATTCAGTTCTTGGGTCGGTCGATCCTTGTGCTCGCCCGGGTAGCCCGGTTAAAAGCTAATACTCCCGGACCGCAAGCATAATCTCTACCGTCCAGCCTTGCGTATCGATCATCATTGGCCCAGCACGCACATCGTCGATGAATCCGTCGAAGGGAATTTTCGCGTTCACGCAGAAATACGTCGCGATTACCGCCCTCGCCGCCGAATGGATATCACTCTAGCGACAAAAGAGCTGAAAAGTTAGTCGCGGGGTCATGGTGGAACCTCGCACGCGACCTTGCCCGCGCGGCGGTCCGATCTCCTGTAGGATTTCAACCTCGCGCTGCAACGACGCTTCAAGCTCGAGTGGGCTTGCAGTGTGATCCTCCTCTCCTGGTCAAAATGAGGACGTTATCGAGGGGGGCAGGAGAGGGGCCCATTTAGTTACGCGCGCAATCCGCGACGAAGCGTTCTTCCGCCGCCGAGGGATACGTGCTCGCTTCGATGTTACCTTGACCGGCTTACGCTCGGACATATATGTCGGCATATTATTGTAGCTCAGGGGAGTAGCCACGCTCTGTCTACCGGATCTTTCAGAGAATCAGACGCAATCTCCGTTCGCGAGCTCGCAGAGATGCGGAGCACGGGAAGGGAGCATATTGTTCTCGATGTGCGGGAAGCGAAAGAGCTGGATATCTGCGAGCTGGACGGCGCCCTGCATATTCCGATGGCGAACGTCCCAGCGCGCATCGACAGCCTTCCGACGAATCGACCATTGGTCGTCATTTGCCATCATGGCGCTCGCAGTCAGAGGGTCGTCGACTTTTTGAGAAACGCCGGCTTCGACAACGCCGTCAACCTCGACGGCGGTATCGAAGCCTGGGCTTGCGAGATCGACCGATCGATGCGGCGCTACTGATTGGGCGCGACCAAAAAGGGAATTTGCGACGCATGCTGCCGACTGACTCAATCGAAAAGCCACCGATTGCTGGACGCGCCTCGGGCTCGATCGCCTCCTTCTCCAACAGCTACGCGCGCCTGCCGGAGCATTTCTTTGCGCGGCTCCCCCCTACGCCCGTCGGAAGGCCCCAACTGATCAAATTCAACGATTCGCTGGCTTCGGAGCTGGGGATCGATATACGGGGTCTCGATCCTGACGAGCTCGCAGCGATGTTCGCCGGCAATGTGACGCCGCCGGGCGCCGAGCCGATCGCGATGGCCTATGCCGGGCATCAGTTCGGCAATTTCGTTCCGCGGCTTGGCGACGGCCGCGCCATCCTCCTGGGCGAAGTGTTGGACCGCAACGGCTTGCGGCGCGATATCCAGCTGAAGGGCTCGGGACGAACGCCGTTCTCGCGGCGCGGGGACGGCCGCGCCGCATTGGGCTCGGTCCTGCGCGAGTATCTGGTTAGCGAAGCGATGCATGCGCTCGGAATTCCGACCACACGGGCGCTGGCAGCCGTCATAACGGGCGAGCCCGTTTACCGAGACCGCCAATTGCCTGGAGCCGTGTTGACGCGCGTCGCGTCGAGTCACATCCGCGTGGGAACCTTCCAATATTTCGCCGCGCGCGGCGACCTGGAAGGCGTCAAGCGCCTCGCCGATTACGTGATTGATCGCCACTTCCCCGATGCCAGAAACGCCGAGAGGCCATACTTGGCGCTGCTTCAGGGCGTCGCGGAACGTCAAGCCCTGTTGATCGCGCGCTGGATGCAAGTCGGCTTCATCCATGGCGTGATGAACACCGACAACACGGCGCTTTCGGGGGAGACCATTGATTTTGGGCCATGCGCCTTCATGGACTCTTACGATCCTGCGACCGTCTTCAGCGCAATCGATGAATTCGGTCGCTACGCCTACGCCAATCAACCGACCATCGCCCAGTGGAACCTTTCCAGGTTCGCGGAGACCCTGCTTCGGATCGTGGATCCAAACCCCGAACGCGCGGGCGAACTCGCAAACGAGGCGATCTCTGCGTTTTCGTCACGCTTCCAGGAGCATTGGCTTGCCGGCATGCGCGATAAGCTCGGAATCTCCGGCAGTGAAGACGGCGATCTTGACCTCGTCCGCTCATTGCTCCGTGCGATGCATGAGAGCGCGGCGGACTTCACGCTGACGTTTCGGCGGCTCTGTGACGCTTCCGCGGACGAGAAGGCTGACGCCAATGTGCGCGGCTTGTTCGGGGACCCTGGCGCCTACGACACCTGGGCCGCAAGGTGGCGAGCGCGTCTAACCAATGACAGGCTCGAACCGAACGCACGCGCTCAGGCGATGCGAAACGTCAATCCAGCCTTCATCCCGCGCAATCATCGTGTGGAACAAGTGCTCGACGCAGCCATTGAGCATGAAGACTTTTCGCCGTTTGCCGATCTGCTCACGGTCCTTTCGCGCCCGCATGAGGATCAAGAGTCCTTCGCCGACTATGCCAACCCGCCCCGAACAAGCCAGCGCGTCTTCCAGACCTTCTGTGGGACCTGATCAGGAGCGCCGACCATGCCGGTCATCACATTTGCCTCGCCGAAGGGAGGGGCAGGGAAGACAACGGGGGCAACCGTGTTGGGAACCGAGCTCGCCGAACGAGGCGCGTCGGTCACGATCATTGACGCGGACCCGAACAAGAATGTCGTCGACTGGGCCAAGCTCCCTGGCGCACCCGCCAATCTGGAAGTCGTGGGCGATGCCGGCGAGGAATCGATAGTCGATCAAATTGAGGCGGCGGCAAAAAAAGCGCCTTCGTGATTGTCGATCTCGAAGGGACGGCGAGCCTTATGGCGAGCTATGCGATCGCAATAGTCGGCGACGCCCCTCCGCGCAACTTTATTGATATCGACCGAGCGCTGTCAAAAATACGTTCCGTCGCACCTGATCTCTCAAACTCCCGGAAGTTTCAGAAGCTAATGACCTAGCCATTGAGGCGCGCTTCCGCGCAATCTTCCAACTGGGGCTTGCCAGCATGGGCAAATCTTGGGTGGGGTGGATCGGAGCGCTGCTAACCAAGAAGCAGGCGGCTAACTATATTATCGACGCGATGAACGCCTACCTCCAAAAGGCAGATTTGGTGTAAGCGCGGAAATACTCCGCTCCGCACCCGCCCGGCTGACGGCGAGGCCGTATCAGCGGAGTACCATACTTGTGGCATCGCGGCCGAAAGGTGTTCATATTCGGGAGCAATGTTTCCCTTCGGTGAGGACCGTCTGGCGGAGGCTGATGAACGGCGATAGTGCGTTAGTGTGGCTCGATGATCGTGTCCACTAAGGGGATAATGGACACTATCGCGAATGTCGGACGTCGAGGAAGCTGACAAATTGCGTGGCGGTGGCGGTCGGCGCCAGCTCTGGTCGATTGATCGCAACCGGCAGTTCTGTATACGCTCCAGGACATTCTTTCCAGCCTGACGTTCGACCTTCAGCCTGTTTCAGCACAGATCACACGACCTCCTCAACTCGCCGCGTTATGATCGTCCCTTTGCGCCGACTTGTTTGCGCAACGCGCTTGACCTTCCCGCGACGGAACGCCGTAGAGGTCAAGGCCGCCGGCCAGCTGGCGCGAGTGGATTGGCGCCGGTCTGATCCAGGCCTTCATCATTGCGCTCTATGCCGAGATGTACGGCTTCCCTCTGACTATTTATGTGTTGACGACCTTCTTGCCCATCAAGATTCCGCTGGTCCACAACAGCGGTCATCTATGGGCGACGCTGCTGGGTTATGGAGAGGGCGGGGCAGTCATCGAAATGCTTGCCGGTTCGGTGTTCGTCATCCTTGGTCTCGTCATGATCGTACGCGGATGGGTGCGAATCTATTTCGCAAACGGCAAGATGACCACCGACGGCATCTACGGCCTCGTTCGGCATCCGCAATACGCGGGCATCTTCCTGGCGATCCTTGGTCAGCTCGTGCACTGGCCAACCATTCCGACCTTGCTGCTCTCGCCGCTCATCGTCTGGCTCTATGTTCGCCTGGCGAAGCGGGAGGAACGGCGCCACGGCGAAATGTGTTCATAATGGGTAAAGAGAGGGGGCAGCCCTGGGCAGGGCTGTTCAATGCTCTGTACTGAAGGTCATTGAGAAGAGAGATTTGAGACCGCCGAGAGCCGCGGCGAAGCGGTCTTGGGGGATTGTGTCAGATTGATTGAACCGCAGGATATTGTGAGCGAAACTGCGCATTCTCGCAAAGATTGGGTGAAGATCGTTCCACATCGCTTTGAGCGAGGCCATCCGTCCGTCGAATGCCGGGGTTCTTCCGAATGCGGGAAGCATCTTCGAGTAGCGTGACATCGCGCGTGTAGTGCGATTTAGTCCTCCAGCTCTCGGACAAATTTTATTGCTTCATTTAGAGCCGGAGATTTGAGCATGCCCGGCTGCAAGATGGCGACACCCCAAAGATTGGGATACTCATACCAACTCGCATCAACGCCATGCGGCTGAATGGCGAGCTTCTTGCCGATGACGCTGCCCAAGGAAATGAGCAGAGGCGTCGCGACGGCATTGTCAGAGTAAATTCTATACTGCCTGCTCGCGCACCGGGGCGGGCGGGAGTTCCACTGTTTTCGCTCATGAATTACCAACACGCTCGGCGGGATTCGACGCCGAAAATCGCCTATACT
>Ga0182024_10009815_pt1 | contig 19693 bp, 17 predicted proteins | sample P32metaG_FD_120480 | JGI IMG/M metagenome (GOLD analysis project Ga0182024, IMG submission 120480) | Permafrost microbial communities from Stordalen Mire, Sweden - P3-2 metaG (Illumina Assembly) | ecosystem: Environmental > Terrestrial > Soil > Wetlands > Permafrost | place: Sweden: Stordalen... | reverse complement strand
GACAGTTTCTCGCGCCGCATGAGTTTAATGTTTTCCCGGATGCGGTCAAATACCACGATCGTGTCGTTATTAGAGTAACCAATCAAGGTCAGGATGGCGGCGATCACGGTGAGCGAAATGTCTTTGTTAAGCAGGGAGAACGCGCCCAAGGTGATCAGGGTATCGTGAAAGACCGTGACCACGGCGGCTATGCCGTAGATCCACTCGAAGCGGAAACCCAGATAAATCAGCATTCCGGCAAGAGAATAGGCCGTAGCCAGAAGGGCCTGTCGGCGCAGCTGAGCCCCGACTTGCGGACCGACAATTTCAACATTGCGCACGCTGAAATCCGACAGGAAAAAGCCGTCAGGCAGAGACACTACCACCGCGGGATCGACGGAGCCTTTGAGCTGATCGAAGGAACTCATGACTCCGCCTGCACCTTTGTCGCGGGCGTCCACGATCGCCTGAGCTTGCTGCGTGTACTTCTGATCGGCATCCGAGCCCAGGTGCATCGGATCTTTGTCCATCAAGTAATTCTTGATGGCCAGAGAACTGGAGTTGTTCAGGTCCTGCTTTCCTGCTGGAGTGTTGGTTTGGAGCGCTTGAATGATCCGAGTTTTTCCCTGGTCGAGCGCCTGCTCGCTGGTTTCCTGGACGTCGAGATCGATTAGTTCCTCGTTGTTGGAAGGAACGTCATAGCGCTGGAGCTTGAAGTTGTGCAATCCTGCCCGGTCGATTGCCGCACGAATCGCGTTATCGTTCGGAGGATGCGAGAACTTTACGGTCACCAGCGTGCCGCCCCGGAAGTCGACGCCATACGGGATGCCATGCCAGAACAACATGGAAAAGATGCCCGCCACACTGAAAACCAGCGAAAAGGCGAGGAAATACCACTTCTTCCCGAGAAAATCTATGTTTGTATTGCGAAAGAACTCCACCGTTTGTCTAGCCCCTTAAACTTGATCGCACGAATTAGCGATCTGATGATCTGGCGATTTTTCCCAATTACCAGATGACCCGATCACCCGATCAATCAATTCTCTTAAATGCTCAATGCTTCGCCACGCTGCTTACGGCTCAAGACCCAGTCAAAGATCACGCGCGAAACGAATACTGCCGTGAACAAATTCGCCAACAACCCGAACGTGAGGGTTACCGCAAATCCCTTCACCGGCCCGGTTCCGAACAGGAACAAAATTGCCGCCGAGACGATGGTCGTGACGTGGGTGTCCACGATCGTAATCCAGGCATGACTGAAACCCTGATCCACCGCCGATGGCGGAGTCTTGCCATTGCGCAACTCTTCGCGAATGCGTTCAAAAATCAGCACATTGGAATCCACACCCATACCAACCGTGAGAATCACTCCGGCGATTCCGGGGAGCGTCAAAACGGCCTCGAAATAGCCCATGAATCCCAGCAGGATGACGAGGTTGAGCAGGAGCGCAATGTCGGCATTAATGCCGGCGGCGCGGTAGTAAATCAGCATGAAAATCAGCACTGCGAGCATGCCGACCACGGCAGCGCGAACCCCGGCGCGGATCGAATCCGTGCCTAGAGACGGCCCGACAGTCCGCTCTTCCAGGTACTTAATGCCCGCAGGCAGCGCCCCCGAGCGCAGGATCATCGAGAGATCCTTGGCCGCCTGCTGAGTCATGCTGCCGCCGCTGATCTCGCCGGTATCGCGGATGGCTTCTTTGATATTCGCGACTTCCTGGACTTTGTTGTCGAGGACTACGCCCAGGCTCTCGCCCACATGGGCTGACGTGAAATTATAGAAGCGCTGTCCGCCTTCGCCGGTCAATTGAAACCGCACGTTGGGCTGACCGTTCTGGTCCGTACTAGGTTGCGCATCGCGCAGATCTTTCCCTCGAACCGCGGAAACGCGCGACACCAAATACCAGGATTGGTCCCCTCCTGCCGCACCCGGCGCACCATGGCCGGGAAGCAACATTGCATCCGCCGGCAACACTCCGCCCTTTTCTTGCCGAGCCGCGTCTTCGCTCGCATACGGCCCGCCCAAGACCTGTTTGATCTCAAGCATGGCAGTGGACTGCATAATGTCTTTGACCCGGGCAGGATCGTCTACGCCTGGCAACTGCACCAGAATCTGATATTGGCCGAGGCCGTGCTCCTGAATGGTTGGCTCGCTCACACCCAACGAATCGATACGGTTGCGGATGGTTTCAATCGCCTGCGTAACTGCCTTATTCTTCAGATCGCTGAGGATCTGAGGCTTCATTGCAAGCGTCCATGTGTTGTCCGCGCCTGAACTAAGGTTGTACTCAGGCAGGCGCTCGTTTGCGATATCCAGGAGATCTTTGCGCGAATCCGCCGGAACGCCCTTCAGGATAATTTTGTCGGGACTATTCTGCGGATCGGGCTTGGAGATGTCCGCGAAAGCAACCTTTTTCTTATTCAGTTGCTCTTTAAGGATTTCGACCGCGTTGTCGGAGTCAACATTAATGGCATCATTCACCTGCACTTGCAGGATCAAGTGAGTTCCGCCGCGCAGATCCAGACCAAGATGAATGCGGTTGGTCATGGCCGCGAGCATGCCCTGGGCAGAAAAGCTTTGTGGAATGCCGAAGATCCCGAACAAAAACACGAGCAGGACTCCGAGGATGAGTACCAACTGCCAAAGAAGATTCTTATTCATGGAAAACTAAGTCCAAAAACAATAGGTTGTGCGGCAATTACTTCGTCTTAACTTCTTCCTCCGTGGTCGTGACCTGGGTCACGGAGGCCTTGGTCACTTCCACCACAATATTGTTGGGAGGAACGCGAAGATGAACGGAATCATCTTTGAGCGCCATAATTGTTCCCCGCAAGCCGCCGCTGGTCACGACCTTGTCGCCGGTCTTGAGGCCATCCAGCATAGCGGTCCATTTCTTCTGACGGCGCTGCTGAGGAAGAATCAATAAAAAATAAAAGATTGCAAAAATAAAAATCAGCGGTGCGACACTCAACCAGCCCATCCCGCCACTGCCCGCCTGCATTGCTAAGAAACCCTGCATATTCGCCAAAGTGTATTCACCCGATTACCTGGTTACTCACGCGCTCCTGGGGCCCTGTCCGCAAACCGCCACCCGCGCCTGCCAGCGCCGCAGGCCTGTCACTTCACGACGGGGATGCTGACCGATTCGGGCCGGATCATTCACTGCTCAAGGTTGAATCCGGGAAGGTCCTTCCCCGAAGGTCAGGGTTTCGGTCGAGACCAGACGCTAGAGAAAACGGGACTCTTCCCCAAGTCGAATAGAATGACGCACCCGCCGCATAGTGTCAAGGTAGAAACTCAGGTTGTGAATGGTATTCAGAACTTGAGCCAAGACTTCATTAGAAGCGTAAAGGTGTCGCAAATATGCGCGGGAATAGCGCTGGCAGACGCGGCAGGCGCAATTGGGGTCGAGCGGACCCGCATCCTGAGCATAGCGCGCTTGCTTGATAGAAATTTTTCCTTGCGAAGTGAAGAGCAAGCCGTGGCGAGCCGCCCGCGTGGGTAGGACACAATCCATCATATCGACACCCAGGCTGGCATACTCGGCAATCTCTTCGGGCGTGCCGACTCCCATCAAATAGCGTGGCTTATCGGCGGGCAAATGCTCGAGCGTGGCTTCGACAACTTCGCGCGTCCGCTCCCGAGGTTCACCGACGCTGAGGCCGCCGATGGCGTAGCCAGGAAACCCGATTTCGATGGTCCGCTCGGCAGATTCTTTTCTCAGAGCCAGATCCATGCCGCCTTGGACGATTCCGAACAGGGACTGAGTCTGCTCGGAGGATGTGGGGAGAGCCGCCCTCGGCTGTCCGTCAGGCCGAAGGCCTGACCTTTCTCCTTCCGAGGAAGCGCCAGAATCAAGGGCATTCGAGCTGCGCTCGACTGGACAGCCGAGGGTGGCTGTCCCCACACGAGCGTTGCCGGCCCAAGGCACCTCATGCTTGTGCTCTTCAAAATACTTCTTGCTGCGCGCTGCCCAGCGCAAAGTCAGGTCCATCGAAGCCTGCGTGCGGGAGCGGTCGGCGGGGTACTCCGTGCATTCGTCAAACGCCATAACGATGTCGGCGCCCAGCCCGATCTGCGCTGCCATGGCGCTCTCCGGACTGAAAAAGTGCGATGAACCGTCGAGATGCGAGCGAAAGGTAACGCCTTCTTCGGTCACTTTGCGCAACTCGTTCAGGCTGAAAACCTGGAAGCCGCCGGAATCGGTAAGGATCGCCCGTGGCCAAGCCATAAAACCATGCAAGCCTCCAACCTGACGCACGATTTCGACTCCCGGACGCAAGTAGAGGTGATAAGTGTTGCCGAGGAGAATCTGGACGCCAAGCTCTTCGAGAATGTCCTGGGACACGGCTTTGACAGTCCCAGCCGTGCCTACCGGCATGAACACCGGAGTTTCGATCTCGCCGTGGGGCGTGTGCAGGCGACCGCCGCGAGCTTCGCCGGCGCGGGCCTCGACTTGGAACTCCATGGACACTCGTGTTTACCGACTCGCTTGCGATTGTAGCAACGGTCCAAAAAGCCAATGAGCGCGACCGCAGCCAAAATCCTACTTGTGCAAAATTGGCCATTTTCCTCTTCGGATGCTTCCTACTATTAAAATGACAATTAAGCTGCAAGACGCGATCACCGCAGAGGTAACCCTTACTCCTCGCCTCGCGAGCCGCCCGCTCATAGCTCCCGCGTGGCATACGATTGTGTTCATTGCTATTTTTGTAGGTCTGTCCATCGCTGGCGGCTTCTTTCAGCACGCCGTGAAGCAGCATCCGCAGGCAACCGTCGCGAGCGGTAACGCGGTTAGAGGTTACATTTCTGTGACCGTGTTTGAATGGCTTCTGGTGCTCTATGTCCGCATGGGCGTGCACAAGCGCGGAGTGCGGTTAGGCGATCTAGTTGGCGGCCGATGGGCTAGGCCAAAAGCCGTGATAGTAGACGTCGCTCTGGGCGCAGGGCTTTGGGCGGTGTGGATCGGCTTAGTGAATAGTCACATTCTCGGCGGGGAAACAAACGCGGCGCAGGGACTTCTTCCCCAAGGGTTTCTTCAGAGTATGGCGTGGATACCCGTTGCCCTCTCAGCCGAATTTTGCGAGGAACTCGCATTTCGCGGCTATCTTCAGAAGCAATTTCAGGCGATCACAGGTAGCGCCGGGTGGGCAGTTCTGATCCAGGCGATTTTATTCGGCATTGGCCATCTCTACGAAGCAGTGGGCCCGGTGGCAAGAATCACGCTCTTCGGCGGTCTATTCGGGCTACTCGCCGTATGGCGAAAGAGCCTGAGGCCGGGGATGATCGCCCACGCTTGGTCTGACATTTTTGGCGTAATCATTTTCCGCGGAGCGTAGCGACATCTTATTTTCGCGACTCAGATGAGTGGCTGCTGGCCAGCAAAGGCACCAGTTCACCCCGGACACGACCATCTTCCAGAATCAATTTGCCGAGGCTCGCCGGAAGTTTGAATCGCCGAGGCCCCGCGCTGCCGGGATTGAAATAAAGCACTCCGTCGCGCATCTCCTGCTTAGGAACATGGCTGTGGCCGCTGACAACAACTGCGACTCCCGCGGCCGTGGGCTTGAGATCCAATCGCTGCAGATCGTGCAGCACATAAATCAAAATGCCGCCCGATTCGAGCACGTCCGTTTCAGGCAGTTCGCCAGCCCAATCGCCTTGGTCGACATTGCCGCGAACTGCGGTCATTGGTGCGATGTCGCGAAGTTTATCGAGAATCTCGGGCGCTCCGACATCGCCTGCATGGATGATGTGGTCCGATCCTCGCAGAGCGTCGACCGCTTCCGGACGCAGCAGGCCGTGCGTATCGGAGATGACACCGATGAGGATGGGCTTGTTAATGGTCATCCCGATGTCAGAGCTATCTTCAGGGCTTGCGCTCCATCATGCGATTCATCTCGGCGTGGGAGGGAGCGTCTTCCAGATTGGAGTAAGTGCCGGTGGCCTTCAACTCCTGGGCAATGCGGCGGAGGCAGCCGACAGTAGCGCGCATCGTCGCCGAGCCCAGGCTCACTCTGGCCACTCCCAGTTTGGATAATTCCGGCACCGAAGGAGAACCGGGCCCCGCGAGAATATTGATCGGACATTTTAGATCCGCCACCAGCCGACCGATGGTAGGCGCATCCCGAAGTCCGGGTGCGAAAACGCAGTCGGCTCCCGCCTCCCGAAAAGCGCTTAGCCGGCGGACGGTTTCGTCGTAGCGCTCGGCCGGATCTCCAATCTGCAGAAGATACATATCCGTACGCGCGTTAAGCACGAGCGGAATCCTCAGACGGCTTGCCATCTCGCGAACCGCGCGTATCTTTTCCAGTTGCAGCGGCAATTCAACCAGCACGGAGGGCGAGTCTCCCATCGCATCTTCTAGGTTCATGCCCACCGCTCCCGCTTCGGCCACCGCCCGGGCAGTTCGGCCCGCGTCTTCTGGAGTCTTTCCATATCCCGCTTCCACGTCCGCCGTGACCGGGACCCGCACAGCTTTTGCGATGCGAGCAATCACTGCGAGCATCTGCTCCCGTGAAATCCTCTGCCCGTCGGGATAGCCCAGCGAGAAGGCGATGCCGGCACTGCTCGTGGCCACCGCCTTGAAGCCGGACTCTTCGATGAGAAGTGCACTGGCGACGTCCCACACATTGGGAAGCAGCAGAATCTCTCTGCCTGAGTGCAGAACGCGAAAGGATGCCGCCTTGGCTTGCTCCTGAGCCATATTCTTCACCTACGATCGTGATGCCATTCTAGATTGTTCAGCCTAGATTGTTCAGCTTCCGGGACCGGAAGCGATTTTTCACAGCTCAAGGTTCGTTTTTTTCGTCTGGGTTTTCTTCAAGAATTTCCCAATGCCTACCACCGCGCGACCGACCGTTCCACGGCCAATTTCCTGGTCGTCGTCGCGCGCGATAACGCGCAATAAATAAAAGCGTCCGTCAAAAAACTCGAGCACGGCTTCGGCTCGGATGTGCGCACCGATCGCGCTCGCAGCACGGTGCTCGATGTTGACCGCAGTCCCCACTGTAATCTCGTCGCCCTCGCAGTAGGGTTGAAGCGCCCGGAAGGCTGCAGTCTCCATTAGCCGGATCATATCGGGCGTGGAATAAACCGGTGGCAGCTCGGGGTGATGCGCGGCGAGCGTGTGCCTGAATTCGACGGTCTCGCGGGCTTCGCCATTGGCACCGATAGGAATTTCTTTTGCCATTCTATTTTTTTCTCGCCGAATCTTAGGCGGCAAGAAACGACAAGCCCAGGAAACGAGAAGCCAATGATCGCGGTTAAAACTCCGCCGCAGAAATCATTGGCCCACGGTCGCGATCAATCCGAATTGCGATTCAGCGCAAGCTGCACTAAACCGCGTAACTCATACGCGCCGCCTCAATCCCGTCCAGAGCATGCCACAACATGTTTGCCGTATTCTCGGCGGTATCGAGCGCAGCGTGCGCAGCTTCAGGATTTCCCGCGATGCGATTCTCCAGTTGCGTTCGCCAAACATCTGAGTGGTGAATGTCCGCGGTCGCGTGCAGAGCGAAGTAGCCACAGGTCTTATCATCAGCGCCATACATTTGGCGAAGACCGCGCTCTTTCTCTTTGGCCACGCGCGGCACCTGAGATTCGTAGGCGTAGAACGCCGCCAAGGCTTCTTCCGGCGAACCTTCGCTGGCCATGCGATGGAAGTGTTTCATCAGGTCGCGAACTTGTGTGACCGGCAAGTGCCGCTGCATGTCCCGCGTCGATCCCATGCCTTCGGCAAAATCGAGCCAAAGTTCGGAGTGGGACACAGAGTCCTTACCCGATCCGCCCGCGGTACCCTTCTCGTCAATCATGTTTGCCAGAACTGCCCGCCGCAACTCTCCCTCGTCGAGACGAAGCGCGAACTCGGCCAGGTATGACGGAAACGCCTGAACATGATGATAGTAGTGGCGGGCATATGCGCGGAGATCATCTCGCGTCAAATCGCCAGCCGCCCACGCTTTGTAGAACGGATGGCAGAGCAAGTCATATCTGGCGATCGATGCCTGCAATTGCTCCAGGAACTGAGCGCTATTCATGAACACCCCCGATGATTTCTGGTTTGACTCACTAATATACGAGCGAGTCTGTCGGGGCGGCAAGTGGATGGCAATCACGAGCGCCCTAACTTGTTAGAATGAAAACAGAAAATCGCGGCGACCGGAAACCCAGAGCTTCGAATCATTCACATGCAGTTCACGGAACAATTCGATATCGTTGTCGTCGGCGCCGGCCATGCCGGATGCGAGGCCGCGATGGCCGCCGCGCGCATGGGGCTGAAGACGGCGCTCTTCACACTCAACGTCGACCTGATCGCGCAGATGTCTTGCAACCCGGCGATCGGCGGCATCGCTAAAGGTCACCTCGTCCGCGAAGTGGATGCGCTCGGCGGCATTATGGGTGAGATCACAGACGCGGTAGGCATCCAGTTCCGTCTGTTAAATACTTCGCGCGGGCCGGCTGTATGGTCGCCGCGCGCCCAGTGCGACAAGCAAGCCTATCGTCTCAAGATGCGCGAGGTGCTGGAGGGGCAGCCCAGTCTCAAGATCAAGCAGGCGGAAGTGGCAGAGCTGATCATCGAAGAAAGCTCTCCGCCGTCGGCGGTCAATCATCCGCAAGGCGATGGGAATCCAGATGATAGCCGAGAGCTTGGTTCTGAGACCTCGCGTCGGATTCTGGGCGTTCGCCTCCGCGACGGACGCTCCGTTGGCGCGGGAGCTGTCATCATCACAACCGGTACGTTTCTCAACGGCCTGATTCACTGCGGCGAGCAGCAGTATCCGGCCGGACGCTCCGGCGAGCCGAACGCAGTTTTGCTCGGCGAGTCCCTGAAGAAGCTCGGCCTGCGCGGCTGCCGCCTGAAGACGGGAACGCCGCCTCGGCTTGACGGGCGCACCATCGAGTGGTCACGCTTCGAGGTGCAGCCCGGCGATCAGGACCCAACGCCTTTCAGTTTTCGCACTAGGCGCGTAGCCCATCACGACTCCCAGGTGCCTTGCTACATTGCCTGGACTTCGCCCGAGACGCAGCGCATCATCCGCGAGAACGTGCATCGCTCACCGATGTACAGCGGACAGATTCAGTCGATTGGTCCGCGCTACTGCCCATCGATCGAAGACAAGATTGTGAAGTTTCCCGACAAGCAGGTGCATCAACTCTACCTCGAGCCCGAGGGGTTGAACACGCACGAAATTTACGTCAACGGCATGAGCACTTCACTGCCCGTGGAAGTACAAGTTGCCATCTTGAAGTCGATTCCGGGGCTCGAAAGCGCGGAGATGCTGCGTCCCGGCTATGCCATCGAGTACGACTCCATTGATCCCACGGAACTGCAGCGCACTTTGGAGACGAAGAAGATTGCCCACCTGTTTCTTGCCGGGCAAATCAATGGCACGTCCGGCTATGAAGAAGCCGCTTGCCAAGGCCTTATGGCACGCATAAACGCAGCACTGCAGGTGAAGGCGCAACCGCCGCTGATTCTCGACCGCACCGAGGCATACACCGCGATCCTGATTGACGACTTAATTTCGAAGGGGACGAACGAGCCTTACAGAATGTTCACTTCGCGCGCGGAATTCCGCTTGCATTTGCGTATCGATAACGCCGATCGTCGGCTTACGCCGCACGGCCGCCGTGTAGGTTTGATTTCCGATGAAGCCTGGGAAGATTTTCAGACGAAGCAGCAGCGACTGGAAGGGCTGAAGCTGCTTCTGGAGAAGACCAGGCTCACCACTGCGATGCTGAACGAACCACTGAAGGGAAACGATTGGAGTTCGGCGGTCGGCCAAAGTTGCGCGCAACTACTCAAGCGTCCTGAAGTAACCATCGAACACCTCGTTCCGCTCCTGAGAGAAATTACGCCGGAGTTTTTTGCCCGCAATGGTTCCGCGCCATCGACGGCTTCAATTTCGTCCGAAGTGCGGAACGAGTTGAAGTCTGTCGAAACTGGAGTTAAGTACGAGGGCTATCTATTGCAACAGCAGCGCGCCATGGAGCGGATGAAAAAGTCGGAGCAGCGGTCGATCCCGGGATGGTTCGACTACCATTCGGTCAGCGGACTTTCGCATGAGATGCAGGAAAAGCTGAGCCATGTGCAGCCCCGCACGTTGGCCCAAGCCTCGCGCATCCCCGGAGTGACACCGGCCGCGGTGTCATTGGTGAACGTCTACATTGAAATACAGTCGCGTCGCCGTCAGCATGCGGTCGCAATCTAGACCAGGCTGAGCCTGTCCCATGTAAATTAACGCTGCGTTAACAATCCTCGGTAATGCAGGATTTAGTATTTTCCGATGCCGCAAGAGTCCCTCCGCATTGAAGATCAGCCCGGAACGCAGCCCGGACAGCGCGTTCTCCGCCTCAATGGAGCCTTGGTGATGACCACGATGTTTGAGTTCCAGGCCACGATACGCGCCGACACTTCCCGATCGCTGATCATCGATTTCACGAATGTCCCTTACGTGGATTCCGCCGGTATCGGGGCGCTGGTAGGCGCATACGTCACCCGCCAGCATGGCGGACGGAATCTGGCGCTGGCAGGGGTGAGCGAGCGCATCCACAACGCGCTCAAGGTTACGCGGGTCGAGCAGTTCTTTCGTTTCTTCGATTCCGTAAGCGCCGCAGAACAGGTGTCCGTCGCATAAGCCGCTCAGGACGCGGTTTGACTGCTTTCCCTCATCCCCCTAAGATGGATTTTCCCGCCCAATCCATCCATGATCGGCCAGACCATCTCGCACTACCGCATTACGGGCCAGTTAGGCAGCGGCGGAATGGGAATTGTCTACAGCGCCGAAGACCTCGACTTGGGGCGCCGTGTCGCGCTGAAGTTTCTTCCGCCGCAACTGTCTCGTGATCAAAACGCGTTGGACCGTTTTCTGTTGGAGGCCCGCACCGCCTCGGCGTTGAACCATCCCAACATCTGCACCATCTATGCGGTGGAAAAAGCCCGGCTTGAGAACCAGCATGAGCAGTCGTTCATCGCCATGGAATTGCTGGAGGGCGAGACTCTGGACCGCCGCCTGGGATCCGGACCCGTGCCGCTGGATCGCCTGCTGGAGTGGAGTATCCAGCTCGCAGATGCGCTCGACGCCGCGCACGCGAAAGGTATCATCCATCGCGACATTAAACCCGCGAACATATTCGTTACGGATCGCGGGCAGGTGAAGGTGCTGGACTTCGGCCTTGCCAAACTGGCGCGTCCCGAGATGGCGATGGAAACCATCGGGGCTACGCAGGACTCTCCCGAACCGTTACACCTGACCAGCCCGGGCGCGACCGTGGGTACGATCACTTACATGTCTCCGGAGCAGGCTCGCGGTGAGGAATTGGATTCCCGTACGGATTTGTTTTCCTTGGGCGTCGTGATCTACCAGATGGCGACTGGACGTTTGCCGTTTTCCGGCGCAACCTCGGCGGTGATTTTTCACGCGATTCTCGAACTCGATCCGGTTCCGGCATCGCGGCTGAATTCCGCGGTCCCGCCGCGACTGGAAGAAATTCTCGGGAAGGCTCTGGAAAAAGATCGCGACCTGCGCTTTCACTCCGCCGGAGATTTGCGCGGCGACCTGCGGCGGCTGAAGCGGGATATAGAATCCGGACGCAAGTCCGCACAGGCAGCCCCTACGGGCGCGCCGGCGATTCCGATGACGGGTACCTCACCCGCGGCCGCTTCCGGCATCCCTTCCTCGGCCCGCAGTTCCGGAAGTTCGGCTGTGATGGCCGCAGCACGGCAGCACAAGCTCAGTACCGGAGTGATGACGGGAATCGTGTTAGTGCTGTTAGCGGCTGCGGGGTATGGAGGCTATGCATATTTCACGCGCAGCCGCCCCGCTCCATTCCAAGACATCTCTGTCACCAAAGTTACCGATACCGGCGACGCCGTGCACGTCGCCATTTCCCCGGATGGCAAGTACATTCTGAGCGTGACCAGAAATAACGGGCTGGCCAGCCTGTGGCTCAGAAATGTGCCGACCAACAGCAATGCCCAAGTGCAGCCCGCGGCCGACCAGTACTACACTGGCCTGCTCTTTTCGCCCGACGGAAACTATTTTTATCTGGTGCGTAGCGATGTGGGAAATCCGAATTTGATGTTTCTGTACCGGGCCGCGCTGCTCGGGGGGACCCCGCAGAAACTAGTGTCCGACGTCGATTCCAATATCACTTTTTCTCCGGATGGAAAGAAGTTTGCATTCATGCGCGACGACAATCCGGAACACGGCAAGTACCAACTCATTGTGCGCGCTGTGGATGGTGGAGAGGAAAAGATCCTAAGCAGTGGACCGACCAGCGACGCCTTATACCAACCAGCGTGGTCGCCCGATGGCAAGACGATTGTTGGCCAAGCGCTGGATGTGGCGAATGGATTATTCAGGCTGGTGGCGGTGGATGTAAGCAGTGGACAGCGTAATGCTTTCTATAGTAGCAACGAGCGCATTGCGGCAACACCATTATGGCTGCCCGATGGCAGCGGCCTGCTGCTGCTAAGCAAAGAGCAAAGCTCAAATTTCACCCGGACGCAAATCGGATTCGTTTCCTATCCCAAGGGCGTATATTCCGCGGTCACGCGTGACACCAATAGTTACTCCGATCTTAGCGTGGCCAGTAGCGGACATATCCTCGCCACCGTGCAGAATGCGTACCGCTGGAACCTGCAGGTGATGCCCGTTGGCGCGCCGGCGGCCCCGGTGCGCCAGATCACGTCGGCCGATTCCGATACCAACTTTACCTGGACGCGAGAGAACCAGGTGATTTCCGATCAGGCGAACGTGCTGAATCTAATCGATCCGGCTACCGGCAACAAGACACCGATTCCGGGTCAGTCGGTCAGCGGCTCTCCGTCGGCCTGCGGCGCGGGCGGTCCCATTGTCTTTGTAAGATTTCAGAGCGGCGTGCAAAACATTTGGCGAATGGATACGGCAGGCGCTCTCAAGCAGGTTACAAACGGGAAGCTCGATACAAGCCCAGTTTGTTCAACCGATGGCGAGTGGGTGTGTTTCATGGACCAGAGCAGCGGGCAGAAACTGGCAAAAGCGCCCATCGATGGTGGCCCCTCGCAAGTGCTTTCGGAGTCGCCGAGCGTTAGCCTGTTTGACGTGTCGCCGGATGGAAAACTCGCCGCATTTCCTACCCTGGAACACTCCGGTGAGCACAAAGAAATGCTTGCCCTGGTGGAGACAGACGGGGGTAAGGCCGCGAAGGTAGTGGAATTTGAGCGCCCGCGTTTTGGCCTGCTGCATTTTTCGCGTGACGGCAAAGGAGTGATTTACCCGGTTCGCCATAATGGCGTAGACAACCTATGGCTGCAACCGCTCGATGGTTCCAAAGGCAAACAAATTACGGATTTCACGTCTGAACACATTTTCGATTTTCACTGGTCGTTCGACGGAAAGCAGTTGGCGTTGGTTCGTGGCCATACGGATGCGGACGTGGTTTTGATTCGGGATGGCCGACATTAATAAGCGTCTCGAGCGAAGTTTGCGAGCAGCGGCGGGACTTCCAGCACTTCGAATGATCGTGACTTGAGGTCCTGCTGGCTCTCCGGCTACGCGGTGCCGAGGGCTCTCCGGTATCGCCGCCACACGAAAATGACCGGCAACACAATGATCACCAGCCAAATCAAGAGGGTGGGGCCGGACTCGGCGAAGAACAGCACGATCCCGAGCACCATCTCCGACGCGTCGCGATAGCCGGCCACAAACCCATTATGAATGCGGGTGGAAACGGAAGCCGCCGGGGGATTTAGCTGCGCCTTGTATTCTTCTGTGAGCTGCAGGTCGACGGTGGCGAAGTCTACGCGGTGTTCGAGGGCCTTCTGCTCCGCCTCCATGCGCTCAATATCGCCACGGACGCGCGCAATCTCCTGCTCCACCTGGAGAACCTCGACAACTTTTCCCGTGCGCTCCTGAAGGATGGTGCGTAAGCGCTGTTCGGTTTCGCGGGAGTTCTTCAGGCGCGCCACTAGGTCGGTGTGCTCTTGAGTAACTTCTTCGCCGGATTGCGATTCGTTCTCGACGCGGCCGAGAGTCTTGAGGTCAGCAACCGCCGAAGCCAGTTCGGGCGCCGGAATCCGAAGCGATGCCTCGAGACCCCGCGCAGCGTTCTCCGGCGTGCTGACGTTCAGTTGCGCGGAATATCCATGATGCCGCGCCAGCATACCGTCAAGAGATGAACGGGAAGCGGCGAAATCTTTCACCACGATCGAGAGCGAGACACTGCGCGCGATCATGGGGCCTGAACTAACCTTGTCCTGCTGATCGGTCACTGGCTGGCCATCCACGGAAAAAGACTTCTCGGCGTGATCGCCAGGACCGTGAAAAAGGCCGCTAGAACCCGCTTCAATACCCGGCGGGGTTAATTTCAGGAGTTCCGTTACAGTCCGGCTCTGAGATACTTTGGACTGCTGATCGACGATCGAATCACCATTGACCTGAAGTTTACCGGTGACCTGAAGTTTACCGGCGCTCGCTCCGGCAGGACTCTCCCTTTCGGTGTGCTGCTTTCCCTGGTAAGACGTTGCGGACATTGCTGCCGGCTGAGAGCGGTGCGAGGTTGGCAAGAAAATGGCCAGCACAAGCAATAGCGCCGCCAGCGTGCCCCAGCTCCCAAGGGCCCACTGCTCCCCAGTCCAAAAGCTGGCGCGAATAAAGAGGTTCGCTTTGCCGATGTCGAAGCCTGAGCCAGCCTTGACCGCCGCACTTGTAACGGAGTGCTCCAGCCTTGCCGGCACAGCCTCGACGTTCCAGCGCGAAACTGACCTTGACGTGCTGCGAAACTGCTCAGCGAGCGCGCTGCATTCGGCGCAGCGATCCAGGTGCGCGGAGACGGCTTGCGCCTCCGCGGCGGAGAGTTCGCCATCGAGAAGGGCCATGACTTCTTCGGGGGCCACAGGATGTGCAGTGGTGTTCATACGCGTCCCTCGGATTCCGTGAGCCTTTCTGCGGATGGTTTCGGAGCGGGCGCCGCAAGCCGATCGCGCAACGCCATCCGTGCGCGAAACAGGCGCGAGCGCACCGTGTTCACCGGCAAACTCAGCAACCCGGCAATTTCCGCGTAGCTCAACTGCTCAAATTCACGCAGCAACAGGATTTCGCGATCCAAACGCTCCAGCTTACCCACTGCCTGGCGCAGCCATACTTCCGCCTCCATGGCGTTCTGTAACGCAGGCTCGCGACCCTCGGCGGTAGTCCCTAGAAACGTAGCCCGAAAGGCCGCTTTCCGGCGATGCGCGCCCAGGATTTTGAAGCCGATGGCATACAGATAGGTTCGAAACGGGGCGCGCGGTTCATAGCGTGTCGAGGCGCGAAGTACCGCGAGAAAAGTCTCCTGCGCCAGCTCTTCCGCTTGCGCAGGATCGGCGACGCGCCGCCGGAAAAATCCATATAGAGGCTGTTTGTACCGCGAGAACAGCTCGCCGAACGCATCCTTTGAACCGCCGGCAAACGCGGCCATCAACTGTTCGTCGCTGACCGCAGTTGCAGGCTTCTCCGCGTCGGAATTTTCTGGCGTACCGTTCATGGCGCTTCGCTTTTTCGCCTGCGAGTCTAGAACGAGCGCCGGCAGTGCGGCTTGCATGAGTTCCCGCCTTGTTTGTTCCTTCACTACTGGTAATGTCGCGGGATGGCGAAAAGTTCCCCAAGAAAATCAAAAGGCGGCCATCTTTGGCCGCCTTTTCTTGCATTGTTAGCTGCGAAGTGGTTTATGCACCCTTCACGTTCTCGGCCTGCCAGCCCTTAGGGCCTTTGACCACGTCAAATTGCACCTGCTGACCTTCCTGCAGGCTGCGGAAGCCGCTTGCCTGAATGGCCGAGAAATGCACAAATACGTCCTCGCCGTTTTGCCGGCTGATAAACCCGTAGCCTTTGGCGTCGTTAAACCACTTCACTGTTCCTGTTTCCATGGTGTTGCAATGTTCCTTTGTTTGATATAGCGCTGAAACTTTGGAAGGGTTCTTCAGCAGGCAGGTCACGCGCCAGTAAGCGGGGAAATTACTGCGAGGAACTCCAAAGTCAAACGCAGGTGAATTGTATTTCAAGTGCCCCGAAATTGCTACAAAAAATCTCGAAAGTCCCACTTAAGCCTAACAATAACAGAGGGTTATGCAGCTCCCAAGCGTGCGCGAATTTGCCATCCTGCGGCAAAAGATGGATCATCAAGATAAGGGATCATCAGGATATGCGTCTGCGCGGTTTTGCAATCGTCTTCGTGCTTACAACCTCAACCTGGGCGGGTATTGTGGAGGATGTCCGTGGGGCTTTGGCCCGGAACAGCTTTCCGACGGCCGACTCGGAACTGAAAACGTACCAAGCCCAGAACGGCGTCACGCCCGAATATATCGAAGCCTATTCCTGGATGGCGCGGGCTGCTCTTGTCGCGCGCGACTACGATCAGGCAGCGGCGTATGCCAAACAAACCAGTGCCATGGCGCGCGAGCAACTCAAGCAGCGTCCGCTCGATGCCGACCCGCATCTGGCGACGGCTTTGGGAGCGGCCATCGAAGTACAGTCCCAAACTCTGGCAGCTCGCGGGCAGCGCACTCAAGCCGTCGCGATTTTGCAGGCTGCACTGCGCGCTTATGGCAGTACTTCGATCCGTGCCCGTCTGCAGAAAAACCTGAACCTGCTTTCGTTCGACGGCAAAGCGGCGCCCGCACTTCGGACCGATGAATTTCTGGGATCAAAACCGCCTGGGCTGGCTCAACTCAAAGGCTCGCCCGTATTGCTGTTCTTCTGGGCGCACTGGTGCGTTGACTGCAAAGCCGAGGCTCCCATCATCACGCAACTGCGCTCGGAATTTGCGCCCAAGGGACTAACCGTCATCGGTCCCACCCGGCTCTATGGGTATACGGCACAAGTCGAAAATGCAGCTCCCAGCGACGAGCTGGCCTACATCGACGCAGTGCGACATCGCTTCTATGCAGGCCTACTCGATATGCCCGTCCCCATCAGCAAGTACAACTTCGACATGTATGGAGCATCCACTACGCCGACACTTGTGCTGCTGGACCGTAGCGGCAAGGTGGCGATGTACCATCCGGGGGCATTGCCCTACGCTGAGCTGAAGGCCGAGATTGAGAAGGTCGTGGCCACACCCACTACAATCGCTCGGTGAACCTCGACGATACCATTGTCGCTGTCGCCACGCCACAGGGCCGCGGCGGGATCGGGGTGGTGCGCGTGGCCGGACCGCGAGCTCGCCAGCTCACCTCGCCAATGTTGCGGTTGAAACACGATCTGGAACCCGGACTTGCAGTTTTCGGCGAACTCATCGAGTCCGGTGGAGACGACGCCGAGCTACGCTCGGTCGGACAGCCGAGGGCGGCGGCTGTCCCCACACGGATCGATGAAGTAGTCGTCACTTATTTCCGAAAACCACACTCCTATACCACTGACGACATTGTCGAGATCGCCGCCCACGGCTCTCCGGTGGTGCTGCGGCACATCGTCGAACTTTGTGTTGCGGCCGGGGCGCGGCTCGCGGAGCCGGGCGAGTTCACCATGCGCGCGTTTCTTAACGGCCGCATCGATCTCACCCAAGCCGAAGCGGTTCGCGATCTGATCGACTCGCAGACGCTCTATCAGGCAAAAGTTGCCGCGCAACAACTTGAGGGCGCTCTTTCCAAACGCCTGCAGCCGGTCAAACAGAAATTAGTCGAATTGATCGCTGTGCTCGAAGCAGGCATCGACTTCGCCGAGGACGACGTATCGATCCTGCCCGACTCTGTCATCCTCGAACGCATCGCTGCGGTACGCCAGCCGCTCGAGGCTCTTGCCGCAACCTTCGCCTACGGAAATATCGTCCATCAGGGACTGATGCTGGCCATCATCGGCCGGCCCAACGTAGGGAAGTCCAGTTTGTTCAATCGTCTGGTTGAGCGCGAACGGGCCATCGTGACCGCAACCCCTGGCACCACACGTGATCTGATCAGCGAAACTGTCGCACTTGGTGGGATTCCCCTGCAGCTTGTCGACACCGCGGGCATCCGGCAAGCGCTCGACGAAGCGGAATCAATCGGCATTCGGAAATCCATCGAAGCCTTGGCGGATGCTGATCTGGTGCTGGTGGTATTCGATGCTTCGCAGAACGTGGCGAAAGAAGACAATGAACTGCTGCGGCAAGTGCAGGGTCGTCCGGCAATTGTGGTGGGGAACAAATGCGACCTGGAATCCAGTAGTCAATGGTCGGTGACGAGCGGCCAGTTTGCCAGTGTTCAAGTGTCTGCCTTGACCGGGCAGGGAATCGGCGAACTACGGACTGAGATTTTGCGCCACATCGGGGGCGAAACAGGAGCGCAGGCAGAAAGTGGATTTCTTACGAATGTTCGCCACCAGGGACTTGTTCAAGAGTCACTGACTGCGCTGCAGGCCGCGAGCAATGCGGTAACTGGCAGAATCCCTCACGAGATGCTCCTGCTCGATCTTTACAACGCCCTTCGACCTCTTGACGCTATCACCGGCGCTACCACCACGGATGACATCCTCAACCTCATCTTCAGCAAATTCTGTATTGGAAAGTAATGGAGGGTGCATGGGTTCTAATAAAATCTACTTTGGGCAGATAGACTTTCCCAGATTGCACAACGATGCCTTTCCGCATTCTCACGCAATCTTGACTTTCGCAATCACAGTGGTGCCACGTCCCTCTGATTGAATTTCCAGGCTGCCGTCAAGCTGCCGGAGACGTTCCCGCATACCCCCAAAGCCGATGCCGGCTCGGCCCGATTCGAGCAGGTCTCGTTGCTTGTCCTTGGGTATTCCCTTACCTTCATCCCGAACTTGAACCGTCAGGAAGTCATTCTCCCGATACACGGCGATCGTGGCAGTGGCGCTTCCAGAGTGGCGATGGATATTGGTCAAACATTCCTGAACGATCCGGAAGATTGCAATTTCAACGTCGTCAGGCAGCCGGCTGAAATCAGATGGAATATCAAGGTCGACTTTTATCTTGCTGCGTTCGGAGAATCCGTCCACATACCAACGCAGCGCAGATACCAACCCGGCTATGTCAAGCAGAGGAGGATGTAGCAGGTGAGAGATGGTACGAATCTCTCTGGAGACCTGTTCCACCAGCATAGCGTTTTCGGACACGGCCCTGGTTCCGTCCGCATCGAGCTTACGAGATTGCTGTTGAACGATAGCGATATTCATGCCGATGGCGGCGAGCAACTGGCCTACGCTGTCATGCAGTTCCCGCGCAATGCGCTTGCGTTCTTCATCCTGCGTTCGCTGAAAGCGTGACGCCAGTTCCCCTTGCTCCTTGCTAGCGGTCAAGTCAGTGACCAGAACTCCGGTTGCCGACTTGTCGCGGGATAACAGACTCAAAGAGAAATGGGCAGAAATCGATTCGCCATCAGCCCGAAGCAAACGCATTTCGCCTTCGCTGAACCCGCTCCGAGCCTCACGCAGCAATTTCTGACAACTGGGATGATCCTCCGGCGCCAGGAAGTTGGTAAGAGGAAGCCCGACCAGCGTCTCACGCGCCACACCCAGCAACTGTGCCAGACTATGATTGGCATAAATGACCGAACAGTCGGCATCGAGCATGGCTGCTCCCTGCTGCATTCTTTCAACCAGAGTGCTGTAGGGAAGGTCGGAGCCCTCGAGGGTATAAACCCGATGACCTTCAGGATCGCGCACTACGAACGCATCCACCGCCCCATCGCGAATCGCGCGCAGCGTCTGTTCCGCTTCGTCCGACAAATCGACTTCAACCGCCGGCGTG
>Ga0182024_10009814_pt1 | contig 19694 bp, 11 predicted proteins | sample P32metaG_FD_120480 | JGI IMG/M metagenome (GOLD analysis project Ga0182024, IMG submission 120480) | Permafrost microbial communities from Stordalen Mire, Sweden - P3-2 metaG (Illumina Assembly) | ecosystem: Environmental > Terrestrial > Soil > Wetlands > Permafrost | place: Sweden: Stordalen... | reverse complement strand
TTCGACACTGAAGGATGCAGAAAGGTTCCCAATTGTATTTTTGCCGCCTTGCCACACGGCTCGCTCAGATGGATCCGGTCATGCTCCCAGTGATGCCGCCCGCGATTGCCTGCGATGGATACAGAATGTCTCCCAGCGCCTTGTACCGGCTACCGTAGAAGATCAGCGCATACTCCCGTATCCCCGTGCTCAATGGCCCACCGAGGCAGATGCCGGCCAGCAGCGCGAAGCCGAACGCAATCACTCCGAAGAAAACCTCGAGAGCAATTCCCACCAACCACGATGCGCCCGTCGCACTCGCAAACGTCGAGTGCACTCCCCACTCAATGGCAGCAAGAGAACCTGCCAGCATCAGCCCCGGAAGCAGCATCACGATAAACAATCCGATCGAGGCAATCGCCGGCAGAATCACGCGCAGAATTGCGTAAACAAGAAACTGCCGCTGATCAACTCTGATTCGAGCGCGAACCTGCCTCCACGCTTCGCCCGCTGTAGCATCTTCCAGCGCGAAATGCGGCATCATCAGGTCGCGCAAGATCAAGTCGGTCAGAAATCCCGCCAGAAACAGCAGCATGAGAACAGGAATCAACGGCAAAAACAGCGGCAAGAAAAGCCACGCGTCGAAATGGCCACCCTGCTGGCTCTGATGAAACACGCGCCAGAATCCAGCCGCAAATGGAATCGCCACCACAATCAGCAGCAGCATAAAGCAGATTCCCACAACAATGTTCAGCCGGAAAAATCGCGACGCACGATCGCTGTAGAGCCGCCAACCGGGCCCAATCTCTTTCGTGTTGTGGATCAGGCAATTGAAATAGGCAAAGCGAAGCCGATTGATCAGGTAAAACACAAAAATCGCCAGCATAAAAGCCAGCAGCACCGCCGCCGCGATCACAACAATGCTCTGCGGCGTCAGGTGGAACGGCCAGCCCCCGCCAGGCGTATGAAAGGGCGAAGTCACGCCCGCTCCCTGTCCGGCTGCATGGCCTCCGTGCGTCCCCGAAGAGTGGGAATTGCTCCCCACGCCTTCCGTGATGATCGCCACCAGCCCCAGTTTCAGAAAGGTGCTCCATTTGAATGGCCTGAACAGGAATTGCTTGGTGCGTTCAATGGCGAGCGAAACAGCGTCGACAGCAGAGATGGGCTGCATTGGCGTCCTTTCGGGCGGAAGCAACAGCGTACTACAGAATTACGCAGTTCTCAGGCGCGAAGTTCCGCCCCCGGGCTCCACATCGCCCGCCCCATCGCCGCCCACCAACCCTCAAACGCCGCCAGCGCCCGCTCGCACACCATCCGGTGCCGCTCTTTTTTGTCGCGAACCCGTCGCCGGGTCTCCTCATCCAGGGGCTCCAGCAGGTCAAATGTGATGTTGGCCGGCTGAAAGTGCTTCGCGTCCGCATTCGTAATGTAGTGAATCAGCGATCCCAGCGCCGTCGCGCGCGGCACCGGCGTAGGCTCCTCGCCTCGCGCCAGCGACGCCGCGTAAATTCCTGCCAGCATGCCTGATGCAATCGACTCTGTATATCCTTCCACTCCGCAAATCTGCCCGGCGAACATGAGGCGCTCGCGCGCATTTCCTTTTAAGACAAGAGTCTCGTCAAGCAGCGCCGGCGCGCAAATATAAGTGTTGCGGTGAATCTGTCCGTAGCGCAGGAAGCGCGCATTCTCCAGCCCCGGAATCAGCCGCAGCACCTTCGCCTGTTCGCCGAATTTCAAATGGTTCTGGAATCCCACCAGGTTGTAGCTGTCGGCGCGCAGATTTTCTTTGCGCAGTTGCACCACCGCCCACGGCGTCTTCCCCGTTCGCGGATCGCGCAGCCCCACCGGCTTCATCGGTCCGAAGCGCAGCGTATCGCGCCCGCGCCGCGCAAGCACCTCAAGCGGCAGGCAACTCTCAAAGTAGTCGAGCTTCTCCCACTCCTTCTCTTCGGTCGCCTCTGCCGCAAGCAGCGCATCCAGAAACCGGTCGTACTCGGCGCGGTCCATCGGGCAGTTGATGTAGTCCGCCGTCCCCTTGTCCCAGCGCGCAGCAAAATAAACCCGGCTCATCTCGATCGACTCCGCATCCACAATCGGCGAAATCGAGTCGTAAAACGCCAGATGCCCCGCGCCCGTCAGCCGTTCAATCTCCCGGCTCAGCGCATCCGACGTCAGCGGTCCCGTCGCGATAATCGTCAGCGCCGTCTCTGCATCGCATTCCAGGCTCGTCACCTCTTCCCGAATCACGCGAATTCTCGGCTCCGCTGCAATCGCCTCACCAATCCGCCGCGAAAACTCCACGCGATCCACGGCCAGCGCATGTCCTGCCGGAACCGCCGTCTCATCTGCAATGCGCAACAGCGCCGACCCCGCGCGCCGCATCTCCTGCTTTAGCAGCCACGTCGCAGTATTCTCCGATTCGCTCTTCAGTGAATTCGAGCAGACCAGTTCGCCGAATTCTGTAGTCTGGTGCGCGGGCGTCAGCCGCGGCTTGCCATCGACCATCGCGCGCATCTCAAAGAGATCCACATCGCAGCCAAGCCGCGCCGCCGTGAGCGCCGCCTCTGGCCCCGCGAGCCCTCCGCCAATCACGCGAACCACCTGGGGTGGGGCAGCCGCCTTCGGCCCGGAGAATGCGGTGTGAAGTTCGTCTTCTTGGCGGTCGCGGCGCAGGTTCATGCTTGCTGTCCCTTCATTCCAGCCAGCCGCGCGATCGCTTCGCCGCTCAGCCGCACGTTCCTCCACTCATCAAGAAACTCGGCCCCCAATTCGCGATAGAAATCAATTGCCGGCGTATTCCAGTCCAGAACCTCCCATTGCAGGCGCTGGCAACCGTGTTCCACCGCGATTGCAGCCACCTGCTTCAGCAGCGCCCTGCCAATGCCCCGGCGGCGAAACTCCGGCAACACAAAAAGGTCCTCAACGTAGATTCCCGGCCGTCCCACCCACGTCGAATAATTGAAGAAGTAAAGCGCGAAACCCGCAGGCTGCCTATCGTAGTCGGCAATCAGGCATTCAAAGAACGGATGCGTGCCAAATCCGTCGCGAATCAGCCCGTCTTCCGTTGCCACAACCGCATCCGGCTCCCGCTCAAAAGCTGCCAGAGCCCGAATAAACTTGAGAATCTGCCCCGCATCCTCCGCCTTTGCCATGCGAATCACAGTGCTCATACTCAAATTCTAGTGTGCAATCCGTGCCCTCGCGTAAGGCAGCACCGTTGCAATCCCTGCGGAACCATCGCAATCCCTGCATTGACCTCATAATCATTGGCCCCCAAAAGGCCGAGCAACACAGCTCTAGACCCTCCAGAACGCCGGCCCGCGCCTTCATTCGCCAACCTAGACAGCGGTGGCATCCAAGTCTCAGATGGGACGATTAGCCTCGGGTCCCCTTGTGCGGGGCGCAGGGTTGGATTTAACGTTGTTCCTGCTGGAAATGTGCCCTGCCTGACCGAGTCGCGCGTTTGTCTTCCGGCAGGTGCCTGAAATTTAGATTTTTTAGAGACTGCGGGCAGCACTCTTCCCGCCGCTCTCGAGGAGAAAACATGAAACGCACCTTTTCACTTTGGCTGGGTATGACCGCCGTCGCTGGCATGCTCGCATTCGCTCTCCCGTCTGCTCAGGCGCAAGCCCCATCCGCCGAAAAAACGGGCAAGATTCACGGCCACGTCGTCAATCCCACCGGGCAACCCCAGGGCGGCGGTACAGTGAGCCTTTCGACTGATGGTGGCCATACGCTGTTATTCACCTTCCCGGTCGATTCTACGGGCGCTTTCTCCGGCGATGCGAAGCCCGGCACCTACACGCTGGTCTATCGCGCGTCCGATACTCCTGAAGGCAAAATGGTCGACTCCATCCGCGGCATTAAAATTGTCGCCGACGTAGATCTTGACCAGGACGACGATATGTCGCGGCAGGAATACATCGACACGATGTCGCCGGATGACAAGAAAAAACTTGAGGACCTGAAGAAGCAGAATGCCGAAGCCCTCAAGTCGAACGCGTTGATCAACTCGCTCAACGCCGACCTGAAAGTAGTTTCCCAGGACAAGAAAGACATCGACAATGCACAGGCAACCGCTCAGCAGACGCTCGGCGCCAGCGCTACCAAGGCGGACCTTACCGCCAAGACTGATGAGATCAAGGCCGCCAAATACACAGACATCCAGAGCCTGATGACCAAAGACACGGCAGTCAAGACCGACGAGCCCTTGCTCTGGAACAACCTTGCGTTCGCGCAGGCCGGCCTGAAAGAAAACGACGATGCGATCGCGACCTACAAGAAGTCCATCGACCTCGAGACAGCTTCAAAAAAGCCGCGCTTGCCCGTAATCGGTGCGGCGGAAGCCGGTTTGGGCGAAGTCTATGCGCGCGAGGACAAGGTGTCTGACGCCAACGCGGCCTATGACGCAGCCGCAAAGGCCGATCCGTCCCTTGCGCCTCTCTACCTGCGCAACGAAGCGGTCATTTTCTACCAGGATAACGACAATGCCGCAGAAACGGCGGCCGCCGATGAGGCCATCAAGATTGATCCCAACCAGGCCATTCTCTACTACATCAAGGGCCAGGGTCTGGTCGCCAACGCCACCGTCGATCCCAAGACCAACCGCATCATTCTGCCTCCCGATTGCACCGCAGCCTATCAGAAGTATCTCGAGCTCGCGCCAGACGGCCCCTATGCCAGCGAGGTCGCCGGCATCTTGCAGCAGGCGGGAGAGAAAGTCAGCTCATCCTACAAGGCGCCCAAGGCGGCTCACTAGCTCACCTTCGGCCAGTCCCACCGCCTTCGCAATTCGCCTCAAAGGGCGTCCGTTACGCGGACGCCCTTTGTTTCTGCCCCGCCCTTTGTCTCTGCTCTTTTGACCGCAGCAATCCAGCGCACTCCCATTCCTCCCTCAGCATCTGAACCTCTACAATCCTTTGCATGCGTCTCGCGCTGCGCTTGCGCCTGCCCGTTGCGGCGGTTCTTTCCGCCCTGGCCAACCTGTTCATCGTCGCTGTCCTGTCTGCGCCCGCGCAGCAGCCAGCCTCCGCATCCGCAGGCATGATTCATGGCCGCGTCATCAATCCCTCCGGCTCGCCTCAAAAGGACGGCACAGTCAGCCTCTCCGTCGACGGCGGCGTGACATTGAGCGACAACTTTCCCGTCTCTGCCACTGGCAACTACTCAGGTCAGGCGCCTCCGGGAGAATACACAATCGTCTACCGCGCGCCGGATACGCCAGAGGGCAAAATTGTCGACTACATCAGCGGCGTCGTAATCGTGGCCGGCCAGGATACGGCGCAGGACATCGATATGACGCGCCAGGAGTTTGTCGCCCGCCTCTCGCCGGATCAGCAAAGGCTGTTGCACGAATTGTCTGAAGCAAACATCGCCGCGGCCTCTGACGCTAATCGCGGCGCCTCTGCCGTCAATGCCGACCTGCAGATAGTGAACCTCGACTTTCAAGCCGCGGACAACGCGCGCGTCACCGCAGCTCAGAATCTTGGCGCGGCCGCCGGCCCTACCGACCTCGATGAAATGACCTCTGAGATCGAAAATGCCAAACTGGCCGAGATTGAAACCCTCATGACCAAAGACGCGTCCACCGATCCCAACGAGCCCGTCCTCTGGATCGCTTTGGCGCGGGCCGAAACTGGTCTTAAGAACTATCTCGATGCGGAGACCAACTTCAAAAAGGCTCTCGACCTCGCCTTCAAAGAAGATCCGCCTCGGCTTGAAGTCATTGGCGCGGCTCAGTCCGGTCTCGGCGAGGTCTACGCCCTCACCCTTATGGTCGACGATGCTAACTCCGCCTTCGATGCCGCCGCCAAGGCCGACCCCTCGAACGCTAGCCGCTACTTGCGTAATCAGGCCATCATCTTCTATAACGCTAGAAACTTTCCCGCTCAAATCGACGCTGCCAATACGGCCATCAAAGCCGATCCCGATCAGGCTGTCCTCTACTACATCAAGGCTCAGGGCCTCGCCGAAGACGCCCGCGTTGATCCCGAAACCAACAAGCTCGTTCTGCCCCCCGGTTGCGCCGATGCCTATCGCAAATACCTTGAGCTGGCCCCCACCGGGCCCCACGCCGCCCAGGTAACCGAATTTCTCCAGCGCACAGGCGATGACACAAGCTCTCCCGGTCCGGCTGCTGCAAATCCAAATCCTGCCAGCGCAACTCCGGGCACTCCAACTCCAACACCCGAGAAATAATGGGTGCCCCAGGTCTTGCTTTTGAGACCTGGGATACCGCGATGCTTCAGTTTCCAAGCTCACGCACTCAGTGACGCCCATCAGATGCTCGAACCCTCTACAATCCATTCCATGAGTCCGCGCCCATGAGTTCCGCTCGCCGTAGCTCAAAATTGTCTAGCCCCACGCTTCCCAGTTTCGACAAAGCCTCCGCGCTGGTCGCCGCCTATGCCGCGAAGCTCGCCCGCCGTCGTCCTGCTGCGGAACGCGTCCGGCTCAATCAGGCCCTCGGTCGCGTCCTCGCCGAGCCGCTCCGCGCCGACACAGACCAGCCGCTTTTCCCTCGTTCCACCCGCGACGGCTTCGCCTGCCGAGTCGCGGAAGCCTGCTCGCATCGTCCGCTCGTCGTCGCCGGCTCAACCCGTGCTGGGCAAACTCCATCGGGTCCACTTCCGTGCGGCGCGGTCTGGGAGATCATGACCGGCGCTCCCGTCCCCACCGGCGCCGACGCCGTCATCATGCTCGAACACGTCGAAGATTCTGACACTCGTGCCGGAAAGTCCAGCTCCAAATCCACGCGCACCATCCGCCTCCTGCCTCCGCGCACCATTCGCAAAGGCGAGAACATCGTCGCTCGCGCCGCGCAGGCGCGCAAAGGAGAAGAGCTCCTGTCCGTAGGCGCCTCCATCGCCGCAGCGCAGATTGCGCTGGCCGCGTCCTGCGGCATCACCACCCTCAAAGTCTTCCTGAAGCCGCGCGTGGCCATCCTCTCCACCGGCGACGAGCTCGTCCCCATCCACGCCACTCCCGGTCCCAGCCAGATTCGCAACTCCAGCAGCGCCATGCTCGCGGCCATGGTGTCTGCCGCTGGCGGTAACGCCTGGATTCTCCCCATTGCCCGCGATACCGCAAAATCTCTCGATGCCGCTCTCGCCCGCGCCACAAGCGCCGATCTTCTTCTCATCACCGGCGGTGTCTCTGCCGGTAAATTCGATCTCGTCGAGCCAGCCCTCATTCGCGCCGGCGCTCGCTTCCACTTCACCGGCGTCCGCATCCAGCCCGGCAAGCCGCTCGTCTTCGGCGAGATGCCGCGCCGTTCCACGGGTCTAAACCAAAACGGCCCGAGGGGCGACCAGAACGGCGCGAAGCGCTGCTTCGTCTTTGGCCTGCCCGGCAATCCTGTGTCCTCCGCCGTCACCTTCCTGCTCTTCGCCGCACCGATAGTCGCCGCACTCGCAGGTCGCAGCGCACGCGGCACGAATGGCGCTCTTGGCCCGCTCTTCGCCCTCGCGCGTCTCACCAAAGATGTCAAAACGAAGACAGGCCTCACGCGTTTTCTCCCCGCCGCCTGCACCTTCGCCGGCCCCACCCCTGAAGTAGCTCTAGTTCCATGGCAAGGCTCGGGAGATCTCGCGGCCATGGCCCGCGCCAACTGCTTTCTCGTCGTGCCTGAAGACGCCGATCGCCTTCCCGCAGGGTCAACCGTACGCATTTTGCTTTCCTGAAGAGCGCGGCGATTGAGCCAAATTTGTGGGTGCCCCACCCTCGCGGCGTTTTTGTTTTTGCCGCTGGGGTGGGAAACTTTGAACAGGAGAGCCTCATGGCCCAATCCAAAAAGGAACGCCTCTCGCATTTCACCGCCTCCGGCCACGCCGCCATGGTCGACGTCAGCAGCAAGCAGCCCACTCGCCGCACCGCATCCGCGTCTGCCTTCGTCGAGCTTTCCCCGGCGGTCCTCTCCGCTCTGCCCAAGAACCCCAAAGGCAATCCGCTCGAGGTCGCGCGCTTCGCCGGAATCCAGGCCGCCAAGCGCACCGCCGATCTCATCCCTATGTGCCATCCGCTTGCCCTCACCCACGTCGACGTCCAGGCCGCAATCGTCCGCGGCGGCGTCCGCATCACTTCTACTGTGTCGACAACCGGCCCCACCGGCGTCGAAATGGAAGCCCTCACCGCCGCCTCTATAGCCGCGCTCACCGTCTACGACATGACCAAGGCCCTCGATAAGGCCATCGTCATCCGCGACATTCGCGTCGAATCCAAATCCGGCGGCAAAAGCGGAGATTTTTCACGGAAAAAGAAATAAGGCGCGGTACTGGCGCGGTGATAATTGCCCCATCCTAAACGCGCGTTTCGCATTTAGGGTGGGAGAGCACAGCACTGGTTGCCCCATCCTAAACGCGCATTTTGCGATTAGGGTGGGATAACACTGCTCATTGCCACCCGCGCCGATTTCACTCTAAACTTGAAAAGGCCAGGCAAGCCCTGCGCCGCACCGTGCGGAAGTGGTGAAATGGCAAACACACTAGCCTTAGGAGCTAGCGCCCAAAAGGCTTGCGGGTTCAAGTCCCGCCTTCCGCACCAAATTTCCTCGTGAGTACGCGGGATCAGCGCGACTATTTCAGTCGCGCTCCCAGCGGCACGTCCTCAAGAAACCCCGCCAGCACCGGCGCACCGCCTTCAAGTGAAGCTGCCAGCAGCATTCCGTTCGACTCGAGGCCTCGCATCTTTCGCGGGGCCAGATTCGCCACGATCACAATCCTGCGCCCAATCAGTTTCTCCGGCTCGTAGTATTCCGCAATCCCCGCCAGAATCTGCCGCTTCTCGGTGCCAAGATCGACTTCGAGGCGCAACAGTTTGTCGGCCTTCGGCACGCGCTCCGCAACAAGAATCTGCGCCACGCGCAACTCCACTTTGGCAAAGTCGTCGATCGTAATGTGCTGCGGCCCTTCTGCCGCACCCTGTCGCGCATTCTCTGCCGCTGCTTGCGCCACAACGGGCGCAGCCGCGCTCGCCGAACCAGCCTGACCAATTGCCGCAGCCGCAACTGGCGTCGAATCTTTCGCCACCACCGGTGCAACCACCCTCGTCGCGGCCAGCGGCGCCTTCGCCGCAGCCGACCTAACTTGCGCCACAGCCGGCTCCTGCTTTTGCGCCACACTCGGCGTCTTCATTTCCTCAGCCGCGCTTCCACCGCCGGCAGCTTCCACCGCCGTCCGGCTATTTTCATCCTCAAGACTTTGCATACGTTCAATCGCTTCCTTCTCCGCGCGCGGAAACAGCGGCGCAGGCTCGCCAAACTTCGTCCCCGCCTTCAATCCGCCCCAAGCGAGATTCTTCAAGAATCCATTCTTCGCCGCAACCGCCAACTCGCCCAATCCAAGCTGCGTCCACACCTTCGCCGCCGCGTCCGGCACAATCGGATACCCCAGCGCCGTAATCACACGAATCGCCTCCGCCGCTGTCGCCAGCACTCTTGCTTGCAACTTCGCGTGGTCTGAATCTGACCGGCCCTCAGGCTTCTTCCACGGCGCATTCGCCGTCAAATATCCATCAGTCTCCGCCACCACCGCCCACAGCAACTTCAGCGCGTCAGAAAAATTCAGCTCGTCAAAAGCAGGCTCAAATGCCGCAATCGCCGCTTCAGTATTCGCGCGCAACTCTGCTTCACCAGTCGTCTCCGCGCCCGCCTCCGGCGCCACCCCGGTAAAGTATTTGTGAACCATGTTCACCACGCGGCTCACCAGGTTGCCGTAACCGTTGGCTAGGTCCCCGTTGTACCGCTGAACCAGCGCGTCGAAACTGAAATTCCCGTCCTGCCCAAACGGAATCTCGCGCAGCAAAAAGTACCGCAGCGCATCCGCGCCCAGCACGTCCTGCACAGTCTCGGCGCGCACAATGTTTCCGCGCGACTTCGACATCTTTCCCTGGTCGAACAGCAGCCATCCGTTCGCCCGCACCGAGCGCGGCGTCGCAATTCCCGCCGCCATTAGAAACGCCGGCCAGTACACGCAGTGGAACCGGCTAATTTCCTTTCCGATTAAATGAATATCCGCCGGCCAGAACTTCTCGAAGCGCGCCTTGTCCTTCGCGTCACGCGTCTTGTCTTCTTCGTTCTCTGTCCCGTAACCAAGCGCGGTTATGTAATTCATCAACGCATCCAGCCACACGTACACCACATGCTTCTCGTCGCCCGGAACCGGAATGCCCCACGAAACACTCGTCCGGGTCACCGACAAGTCCTTCAACCCACCGCGCACAAAGCTAATCACCTCGCGCCGCGTCGACTCCGGCCCCATGAACCCCGGATTCGCATCGTAAAACTCCAGCAGCTTCCTCTCAAACGCCGACAGCTTGAAAAAATAATTCTCCTCGCTCACCGTCTCCGTCGGCCGCCCACAATCCGGGCAGGGCGTCCCCGGCGGCCCGTCCACATACGCCTCGTCGAACACGCAATACTGCCCCGTGTACGATCCCTTGTAGATGTATCCCTTGTCGCGCAGCGTCGTAAACAGCTTCTGCACGCCGCGAATGTGACGAGGCTCCGTCGTCCGAATGAAATCGTCGTACGTAATTCCCAGCCGATCCCACAGCCCGCGAAACTCTCCCGCAATCTTGGTCGCAAATTCCTCCGGCGTGCACCCGGCAGCTTTTGCGCTGCGCTCAATCTTCTGCCCATGCTCGTCCGTGCCCGTCAAAAACCAGGTCTCGATTCCCAGCGCCCGCTTGCGCCGCGCAATCGCGTCGCACACAATCGTCGAGTACGCATGGCCCAGGTGCGGCCTCGCGTTCACGTAGTAAATCGGCGTGGTCAGGTAAAACCGTCCCGAATTCGTTTCCGTTTTTGATGTTGAATCAGTCATGAACAGTCCGCGTACAGAAGAATGGCGTCGTCATCGGCAATCACTCTCCATCTTAAGGCATCCTGCCTAACGGATCGCACTTCGATGGCCGCCTCACCGCAGGTGCTAAAATCACTAGGAAAATCAAGCATTTTCCTGAGGCTCCAGCGTGGTTCTCGAACTCGAAAAACGGCTCTCCGATCGTCTTCGCGCCGTTTTAAAAGAAAAATACGACCTTGAACTCGCCTCAATTCCTCTCGAGACGCCGCCCGATCTCCGCCTCGGCGAAATCGCCACGCCAATCGCCTTCGAACTCGCCCGCAAGCTTCGCAAGGCGCCAAAGATCATCGCCCAAGAAATCGTGACGGCTATTGGCTCGCTCCCCGGCTTCTCCAAATTCGAAGTCGCCGGGGCGGGCTACATCAACGCATATCTCGACCGCGCCGCCGCTGCTCAATTAGTCGCTTTCGCCGACACCACTCCGCCCTCGACGCAGGGCCACGTGCTCGTCGAGCACACCTCGATCAATCCCAACAAGGCCGCGCACATCGGGCATTTACGAAATGCAATTCTCGGCGACACGTTCGTCCGTCTGCTCCGCGCCGCCGGCTATAAGGTCGACGTCCAGAACTACATTGACAACACCGGCGTTCAGGTCGCCGATGTCGTCGTCGGCTTCCTGCACCTCGAAAACAAATCCTGGCAGGAGGTCGCGGGGATCATTGCGGCATGTGAGATCAAGGCCGAACAGGGACAGACGGCAAGTGCGATTGATTACTACTGTTGGGATCTCTACGCGCGCACCTCGCGGTGGTACACCGAAGGGACGGACCTGGAAATGGAGGCGAAGAAGCGCATTCGCCTCGACACGCTCCACGCTATCGAGGACGGCGGTAACGACACCTCTAGGATCGCCAACCTCATCTCCACCGCCGTTCTCCGCCGCCATCTTGAAACCATGCTCCGCCTCGGCATCGAGTACGACTTCCTCCCGCGCGAGAGCGAGATTCTTCACCTCAAATTCTGGGAAGCCGCCTTCGAAAAGCTCAAGCAATCGGGCGTGCTCTACTTCGAGAACGAAGGCAAGAACAAAGGCTGCTGGGTAATGACCCGTCCCGGCGCACCCACAGAACCCCTCCAAAACGAGGACGGTACGAAGTACACGGACGACGACGCCAAAGTCATCGTCCGCTCCAACGGCACTGTCACCTACGTCGGCAAAGACATCGCCTATCATCTCTGGAAATTCGGTCTGCTCGGCAAGGACTTCGGCTACAAGCGCTTCTTTACCTATCCCGATCATGAATGCTGGATTTCCAGCGAATCCGGCGAAGCCAACCATCCTCACTTCGGCGGCGCCACGGCCATCTACAACGTCATCGATGCGCGCCAGTCTGACCCGCAGGCCAACGTCATCCAGGCCCTCCGCGGCATGGGCTACACCGAGCAGGCCGACCACTACACCCACTTCAGCTACGAGATGGTCGCGCTCACTCCCCGCTGCGCCGTCGAGCTTGGCTATAACGTCTCGGAGGAAGACCAGAAAAAATCCTACATCGAGGTCAGTGGTCGCAAAGGTTTCGGCGTCAAGGCCGACGACTTGATCGATAAACTCATCGCCGCCACGCGCGCCGAAGTCGACTCGCGCCAGACCGGCGGAACGGGCGAAAATGCTGACGCTGCCCGCCAGCAGATCGCCGAGCAGATCGCCATCGGCGCTCTCCGCTACTTCATGCTCAAGGTCACGCGCAACTCCGTCATCGCCTTCGATTTCAAAGACGCGCTCAGCTTTGAAGGCGAAACCGGTCCCTACATTCAATACGCCGTCGTCCGCATCCGCAACATCTTCCGCAAAGGCAATACCACGCCCGACGCCGTGCTCGCCGATTTCGCCAACCTACCCGCCGCCAGTCTTGGCCCGTTTCTCTCCGGCGACGCGAATGAAGACATCTGGTCCCTATGGCTCCGCGCCGGCCGCCGCACGCAAATCCTCCAGCAATGCATCGCAACCTCCGAGCCCGCTCATCTCGCCCGGCATGCCTTCCAGCTCGCGCAGGAGTTCGCCAACTTCTACCATCGCCATCACATCCTCACGGAAGAAGACCCCGCTCGTAAAACTTTCCTGCTCGCCACTGCCGCAGTCGCCCTTCACGAGCTTGTCGGTTCTCTCGCCCTCCTCGGCATCGAAAGCCCCGAAGCAATGTAAGAGCAGTTCCTCGCCGTGGGCTTCCAGTTCAGCTTTTCCCATTTGCCAACTCACCGCCCCACCCTTCACAATGCCGTCTGAGTGGTCTGACCAGTCCGCGCCATCACGAACGCGCCGCGCCCACTCCTTGCTTCCAGCCGGAGGTCTTCATGCGTCGTTCGAGCCCACTCTCGCCGTCTTGCCTCGCCTCGCTGCTTTGTCTCTTTCCCGCCGTCGCCATTGTCTCCGCCGCACATTCTCAGGTTCCCATCGAATCCGCTCCGCCCATCACAACTTCCATCCTTCCGCCCAATCCCCACGCGTCCGAGCCCGGCCTGCTCTTCTATCTCTCCGGAGTCAATGGCTTCAACGCCGACTACGCTGCTGGTGGCAATCCCGTCCCCAACTACCAGCGCGACGTCAAAATTCTTCCCAGCGGTGTCAGTGGCTCCTACATCCAGTGCGGCAACAATCAACTGCTCTCGTATTGGGCGCCCGGCAATATCAATGCGCAGCGCGGCACGCTCTCGTTCTTCTGGCGCTCGCGCGATCCCCTCGATGAAACCGAGTTCCCGGTCTTCCGCGTCGGCTTTGCCGATCACTCCAGCTGGGATATGGTCTGGCTCCGCATCGATTGGAACGGCCACGGCTTTGACGCATTCGTCACCGATGTGAATCTCGGCCGCACGCGCGTCTCCGTCAAACTGCCCGAAATCCCCCGGCCCGATCAGTGGCTTCACCTCGCCCTCGCCTGGGAGGAAACCAGCGGCATCCGCTTTTACATCGACGGCAAGCTCATGGCCACAAAAGAAGCGACCGGCCTATTCGATACTGCCCTCGATCAGTTCGGCCCTCACTCGCGCGTCATCGGCCCCACCGGCGTCGAAAGCTCCTACAGTTACGATCGCGGCGGCGACCTCGACGAGCTCCGAATCTACGACCGCATGCTCTCTGAGGCCAACATCGCAGGCCTTGCGAAAAATCAAATCCCGCAGGACATTCCGCCGCTCGTTCGCACCGTCGCCGCCGGCACCCCTCCTGCTGAAGCCGCCGCGCCCGTGCTGCCCGCCGAAGGCCGTTTCGATTCCGGCTCAGGCCACGCCACAAACTGGCAGCAGGAGTGGGATCTAAAATTCGGCTGGAATCGCCCCGGCGACGAGCCCGTCTTGCTCGACGACGAGTACACCACCGTTCGCAAGGTCGAAATTCACGATGTCTTCGATCTCGATCGCTGGTGGTGGCGCGCCACCGATGGCATTCGCGAAACTACCTGGCCCGGCGTCTTCAACCGCTCGCGCATTATCGGCCGCGACGATTATTTCGAGCTGCCCGATTGGGATTGCTATTCGCTCTCCGGAAAAACCATCACCTTCAACATGCCCGATGAGCCTTGGAATCATCTTGAAATCGCAGGTGGCGCCTTTGGCACCTGGACCCTCCTCGCTCACGACAACGAAAAAGCCACCGACTCCGAAACCACTCTCTTCGTTCGTCCCAAAGGTCAGGAAATTACTTATCACAATTTCGACGCGCCTATTACCGGCCAGACAATTCGCTTCGTCAACGTCGAACAAGAACAGCCCATCGGCGAGCTCTCCGCCTACTACGTGCATCCGGGCGCGGAGCCAACCGGTGTCACCACTCTTCGTTACAAAATCACCGATAAAATCAATCCCGCCGACAACCCTTCCACCAAACCGCTCGTCAATTACATCGCCGGCCGCTTCCCGCCTGACGAGCGCGTGACCATGGTGGCAATGCCCGCTGGCGCTCCCGGCACGCGACGCAAAGATGTGCAAGGCGGCCTGCCCATCGTCCACATTTTCATCCCTGCCGATTTCCGTTCGCAGTTCGTCGCCGACAGTCACGGTTATTCATACAGCTGGGAAAACATCGACGCCGGCCTCGACGGCATCGCCATCGATTTGCCCGCGCTCAAATTTCAGCCCAACGCCGACGGCGTCATTCCCCTCAACATTCAGATCAAAGATCCGCTTTGGCCCATGCGCGACATGCTCTACTTCACCTTCGCCGTCAAACCCAACACGCCGCATACGCTCTGGCTTGACACGCGCGATCGCATTTTGCCCAATGGCCGCAGCCTCTACCTCACCATCGCCGCGCAAAGCTCCGATTTCTCCACTGAAGCTCTCGAAGGCGCCGAAATCCGCCTCATCTTCAAGCCCTACAAAGACGCGCTCCCCGAGCACATCGCAGACCGCCTCACCCAGGTGCGCGATGAGTTCGCCAATCTCGTCGAGGAATCCGTCAGCTCGCGCCGCCTCAATCTCTTTAACCGTTTCGACGGCGACATCAGCGACCTGTTGCGCGTCGATCCTCAAAACACTCTCGCGCGCGACTACTGGCACGAGATGAATCACGAGCAGCCGCACCCGCCTTTCACCGTGCCTCAAGCTCCGCCCGGCGTACCGCAGTGGGCCTTCCTCCAGGCTGAAGATCTCGGCTACCTCAAGCGCCTCATCAACTGGTACATCGACAACCGCCAGATTTCAAACGGAGAATTCGGCGGCGGCCTCTCCGACGATAGCGACTTCAGCGAGTGGTGGCCGGGTCTCGCCATGATGGGCGCCACGCCTGACAAAATCAAGGCCTCGCTCGGTCGCGAACTCGACGCCATGTACGCGCAGTACATGTTCACCAACGGCCTCGCCACCATCCAGACCGACGAACTGCACAGCTATGAAGACGGCCTCAACGTGCTCGGCGAAAACATGTTGCTCGATTTCGGCAGCCCCAAACAAATCGAGCGCGCCATGGTCACAGCCAAACGTCTCGAGTGGCTCACAGGCATCAATGACGCAGGCCATCGCCACGTCCGCTCCAACTACTTCAACGGCGCCAAAATGGCCACGGGCGGGGTCTGGGGCTGGTCAAAAGAAGCTTCCTATATGGACTTTCATCCCGCGCTTTCGCTCGTGCTATTCAACGGCATGCCTGAAACGCGCAAGATGATCCTCGAGCTTGCCGACGGAATTCTCGCTCACTACAAGCCAGGCCCCGACGGCAAGCCCTCTTTGCATCTCGAAGTCAATTTCAAAACCGACGAAGACAAGCCCACAGGAATGCGGGCCTGGTTCATTCTCTGGGCCGCCTATCGTTGGACTGGCGATTCCAAATACGTTCAGCCTTTTGTCGATTCGCCCATGGAATCGATGCAACAGGTCAACGCCGACACGCTCGACATGCTCGATCTGCGCAAATCGCAAACCAATCCGCTCATCGCTGCCGCAACCAAAGTTAGCGGCCCCTCCGGCATCGCTCAGCCCAGCGAAACACTCTGGCAGCTTGCCTGGCAGGCCACCGCCGACACTTCGTATCTCGAAAAGGTCTATGCCTCGCAGATTCAAACCGCCAAAGAGCGAGAGTTCATCAATTCTGAGGGCAGCCTCTGGATCGATCGCATCTACTTCAACAACGGCGAGCTGCAGCGCTCGCGCCTCGGCGGCGTTGCGCTCATGCGCAATTACTGCTATCCCGGCAACGCCGTCAGTTGGCGCTTTGACGAGCCGGCAAACGACCAGAGCGTCGCCATTCTCGTCCCTGAGGCCACGCCCGATCACGTCAAAATAATCGCCTACAATCTCGATCGCGTTCCCGTCACCGCGCACATGACCGGATGGGAAGTCGATCCCGGCGATTGGACCATGACGCAAGGCACGCAACAGGGAATCGGCAACGCAGCTCCATCGGCTGATGCTCCCGTCCAAAATGTGGAAACGCGGAGCGTGCCGTTCGAGCGCAGCAAGTCCATCGCCATCACCTTCGCCCCGCGCACCACTACGGTCATCGAGCTAACCCTCAAGACCAAGGGCACTCCGTATTGGTCGCGCCCCGACCTCGGCATCGATCCTGAGGACGTGAAAATCGACGGCTCACACATGACTGTGACGGTCCACAGCGTCGGCTCCGTCGACGTACCCGCTTCGAAGGTCGTCCTTCGCGACAAGACCGGCAAGACCCTCGCGACCGCTAATGTCCCCGCACTCAAGGCGCCGCTCGACCTTACGCCGAAAACCGCTCAGGTCACTCTACCCATTGCCGCCAACACCGACCTCAAAGGCGCCACCGTTACCGTCGAATGCAGCGGCGATGTCCCGGAGATCACGCTGATGAACAACAAGGTCACCTTGTAAGTTGAGATTTTGTTGCTGGATGGTGCGAGGTGAACTAAACTCTTTTCCGCCTCTGGTGCGTCGACGGAATGTTCATATCCTCGCGGTATTTCGCCACCGTCCGCCGCGTCAGTTGAATCCCCTGCGACTGCAGCATCGCCGCGAGCTGGTCGTCGGTCAGCGGGTGCCGCGCGTCTTCGTCCTCGATGAACTTGCGCACCTTGCGCTTCAAAACCAGCAGCGGCGTATCCGCGCCTTCCGGCCCATTCGAGCCTTCCGAGAAAAAGAACCGCAGCTCCAGCACGCCCTGCGGCGTGTGCGCGTATTTGTTGGCCACTGCGCGGCTCACCGTAGAAGGGTGAACGCCGATCTCCTCGGCCACTTCCTTGATCATCATCGGCCGCAGCCCTTCCACGCCCTTCTCGAAAAACTCCTGCTGCCGCCGCACAATCACGTCGCACGTCCGCAAAATCGTGCTCTTCCTCTGCGCAATATTCCGCATCAATTGCAGCGCCGAGCGGAACCGCTCCTTCACGTATTCCTTCACTTCCTTGTCGGTTTCTGATGAGATCAGCATGCGCCGGTAGCGCTGGCTCAGTCGCAGGCTGGGCAGGTCCTCTTCGTTCATGCTCACGACCCACTCCGCGCCGCGCTTCACAAAGTACACATCCGGCTCAATCAGCCGCGTCTGCTCGCGGTTGTACATCCGTCCCGGCCGCGGGTCCAGCGTCCGTATAAACTCGACAGCCGCATGCGCCTCATCCGCCGTAACCTGCGCTGCCCGCGCCAGGTCCTTTACGTCCCGCTTTTGCAACAGGGGCAAGTGGCGTTCCACAATCAGCGTCGCTACTTCCATCGCCCGCCGCCGCTCGTCGATCTTGGCCTCGGCCTCCTCGCGGAAGCTCCTATGCGAGTCGGTTCCCGGGTCCTCGTCAATGTCTTCTGAGCCCGGCCCGTACATATGGCTGAACTCGTGCTGCTGTGCCGCAATCTGAAGCATCAGGCACTGCCGCAGATCGCGCGCCCCCACTCCTGCCGGATCCAAATGCTGCACCAGAGCCAGCCCGCGCCGTATCAAATCCATCGTCGCGGCTAGCTCCGCCGCATGGCCGTTGTTCGCGGCCACTTCCAGCGGAACGCCGCAAAAAGCAGCGGCGAGCTCCTCTTCGCTCGCCGCCAGATAACCATCTTCGTCCAGATTGCCAACCACAAACTGCGCGGCCTCAAGCAGCTTTCGGTCCAGGCTCAGTGCCCCCAGCTGCCACGCCAGGTGATCGGACAAGCTCGTAGGCTGGGAGAGAAAGTTCTCAAACGAGGGCTTCTCGCTGTCTTCGTACTCCGGCTGTGTACGGTAACCGGGATCGAGATACTCCTGGAAGTACGAGCCAAAATCGATCTCATCGAATACGTCCTTGGGAGGCGCGGCCGTCTCCTCGACGCTGCGCTCCAGCCGTTCCTCGCGGCCCGCAACCTCATCCAGCATTGGAACCGTCTCGTCAATCTCCTCCAGGACGGGATTCTCAACCATCTCCGCATCGATCATCTCCTTAAGCTCGACCTTGTTCAACGCAAGTACGCTCACCATCTGCATCAGGCCCGGCGTCAGCACCTGACGTTGGGCCACTTTCAAATTCAATCTTGGTTGCAGTAACGGCATAAATGCGTTGTGTCCCGTTTTGGTTCAATGCGAGTCTAGTCGTCGTGCGTGATAAAGCTTAGTACAGAACTGCTCTGCTATTGCTCACCCATTCGTGTCATGGTCCCAAATTGGGTTTGGCCCGTTCCGGAACCATTAGAAGAAAACAATTCTCCAGCGCCGCCAACCCGGCACCGGAACCTTCAGAATATGCCCCATTTACGCCGAGCGTCCAGCGCCTTGGAATCCATCCAAATACATCCCAAATATGCCCTAATTAAGCGAAAATCCCTCACCCAGGTAGATGCGCCGCACCTCAACGTCATTGCCCAGCTCGCGCGGCGTTCCCGTCCGGAAAATTCGCCCTTCGGCAATAATGTATGCCCGGTCGGTCACGCTCAGCGTCTCGCGCACGTTGTGGTCTGTCACCAGCACTCCGATCCCGCTTGCCTTCAGGTCGAAGATGATCTTTTGCAGCTCCAGCACCGCAATCGGATCGATGCCGCTGAACGGCTCGTCGAGCAAAATAAAATTCGGCTGGATGCACAGCGCCCGAGCAATCTCCACTCGCCGCCGCTCGCCCCCTGAAAGCGCATATCCCCGCGTCGTCCGGATGTGGCCAAGATTCAATTGGTTAATCAGCTTCTCGGCTCGCGTGCGCCGTTCCCGGTTGCCCAGCGGCTGCGCTTCCAGCACCGCCAGGATGTTCTCCTCCGCCGTCAACTTGCGAAAAACCGAAGGCTCCTGCGGCAGATAGCTGATCCCGAAATTCCGCGCCCGCAGATACATCGGTACCCGCGTAATGTCAGTGTCGTCCACCATCACGCGCCCGCTTTCGGGCTGCACCAGTCCCACGATCATGTAGAAACTGGTCGTCTTGCCGGCGCCGTTCGGTCCCAGCAAACCCACCACTTCGCCGCGGGAAATTCTCAGGTTGACGTCTCTTACAACCTGCCTCCGCT
>Ga0182024_10009813_pt1 | contig 19696 bp, 23 predicted proteins | sample P32metaG_FD_120480 | JGI IMG/M metagenome (GOLD analysis project Ga0182024, IMG submission 120480) | Permafrost microbial communities from Stordalen Mire, Sweden - P3-2 metaG (Illumina Assembly) | ecosystem: Environmental > Terrestrial > Soil > Wetlands > Permafrost | place: Sweden: Stordalen... | reverse complement strand
GGATCAATATTCCTACGGCTTCGACTCGCAGACCGGCGAATACGTCAACATGATCTCCAAGGGCATCATCGACCCCACCAAGGTGGTTCGTGTGGCGATCCAGAACGCAGCCTCGGTTGCGGCACTGCTGATCACCACCGAAGCCATGGTGGCCGAACTGCCGAAGAAGAACGCCGGCGCCGGCGGCATGCCTCAGGGCGGCGGCGGCATGGGTGGTATGGATTTCTAAGTCCAACATTCGCTGCCCAACAATGAAAAAGGCCCGGCGAGAAAGCCGGGCCTTTTTCGCAGTCGCAGGCTACCCGCCGACTCGCTGCTATACCGTTTTCCGGTTCGGTCGAATCACTGTTGCTTCTCCCGAGGCCTCATGGTTCGAGACGCGCGCAGGCGCGCTCCCCACCATGAGGGTCTGAGACCTCATCCTGAAGAGCATCGCGAAGCGATGCGTCTCGAAGGATGAAGCCACTGAGGTGGAAATTGCGCCAGGCGATAAATCCCCGCGCGCAGGAATTCGACACAGAGGCAAATAGTCGGACTGCGAGCTGACCGAAGAAAGGTGAGCGATGCAGGGGAGCCTGCATGAGCCGCGTTGCGCTATCTCTTTTTGCCGGATCCCAATTGCTGCGGCAGGCTCGCCATGCCTTTCTGGCTCGGGGCCGCTGCGATTATCTTGATCTTTTCCTTTTTGGGCTTCTTCGACTCGCGATTGCTTTTGGCCATGCTCGTTCTCTCCTGGGATTGATGGCATTCGCGCCATTGCGTGACGTCGTTCACATCGCCTGATAACGCGTCGCACTTCTGACCGCGTCATCGATCTCACTGGCCAATAGGTCTTCGCCAATTCCGTGAAGGTCCGACGCCAATGACGACGCCTGCCCGGCGCTCATCGAGAGCGGCTGGTCGGCGTCAAAACTGAACTTGATGCGCCAGAGCCCGCCGCGATTTCGATGAGGCTCGATGAGTGCCACTGGAAGGTCGGGCAACCCGTTCTCGAACAGCAGCAACGACAAACTAGTCATCAGAGCCACCAGCCGAGCTGATCGGATATCGACGGCGCCAGGTCTGCCTCAACCCGGCCTTGCCTCCTGCTGCGTTCGGCGCACACATCCATCGAGTTACTCCCAACAGGGCCTGATTTGATTTTGGCGGCGGCCTTTTGATGTCGCGGCAATGCATATTGGATAGTTAGCAGGCTGGCCTTGCTGTCATCGAAAACCAAACGATCTGTCATTGCCATTTCGGCGCGCATCGCGTTGCAGCAGAAGATCATCCACGGATCAAAAACAGGGAGCTTGCTGACGGACCGGTAAAGCTCTCCACACTCGATGGTTAGGTTTTGCCGACCTTGTGAGTTCGCCAATTCGAGCCGGGATCGAATCTCTTGCCGGAAATGATCCGTTGAAACCACGCCACATCCGATAGCCGAAAACCCTTCCGAATAGGGATCAGCTGGCCAGGGTTGAGTCTCAGAAAATGTCTCACGTCGATTCGGACGTCAGCCGTTCTAATCATAGAGAAATGCCGGCTTAAAGATACAGCTAATAAGGCAGATTTGGCTGAAGCCCTCGCCCTCGCTATCGGGCAACGGAGTTCCTATATGTTGGATATCACCGCCCGCCCGCGGCTGTTATCGGTGACTGAGAGCATTGTGCTCCCGCCTCAGCCTAGCAGGCGGTCCGATGTAGAGGCCCTAAAATTCGATTTTCGTGAGTGGTTTGTGCCGCCGGTGCTGCTGCCGGTCTGCTTTGGCCTGCTGATCGCCGCTGCGGTCGTTATTCAATGGTAATCCATCCTTAATTGACCTGCGGCAGCGAAAACTGCGCGCATGGCAGACAGGAGACGGCATGGCAAATACAGCAACCATCAGGAACGCAAACGGACTTCCCGCCACATTCGCCGGATCAAAGACGGGGCAGGATGACGCCCCATTTGTTTTTGTCAAAGTCGGAGACGAAGAGCGCCGCATGCGGCGGGCCGAATGGGACGCGCTCCCCGCCTGGACCGGTCCGCCTCCTTCACGGGCAGCCAAAGACTAGTCGTGCCGCCTTCGCGCCCGCGAGGCAGCACGGGCCAGTTGTCCCGTTTCAGTCCATAGCGCCAGAGGCCGGGAGGCCGTCTTGACGATCGAACATGCCATCGTGCGAACAAAGCCGAAGCCCTGGGGCAGCGTCGATCTGCGCCCGTGGAGCCAAGCGTCGACGAGAGACGGCCCGATCGGGGAATTGTGGTTTGAGCGCCCAGGCGCCGCCGCGCCCAAGACGGCGCTGCTGCTCAAACTTCTCCTCACAACCGAGCCGCTATCGATTCAAGTTCATCCGGACGATGCGTTTGCGCGGTCGATCGGGCTTTCCAACGGTAAAACCGAAGCGTGGTACATTCTCTCCGCCATTCCTGGCGCCAAGGTCGCGGTGGGACTGAATTATCCGCGTTCCGCCACCGAGTTACGAACTGCCATCACGGAAGGCTCAATCGCCAACATCGTGCATTGGTACCCGGTTCATAAAGGCGACGTCATCTATATTCCTGCCGGAACCATTCACACGATCGGCGCCGGCATCGTTCTCGCCGAAATCCAGCAGCACAGTGACGCCACGTTCCGACTGTTTGACTATGGACGGCAACGGGAATTGCACATCGAAAACGCGGTCGCTGTGGCAATCGCCGGACCTCGCGAACGTCAATCGCCTCCCGAACGATTGAGCCATGCGCGAATGGTCCTCACCGTCAATTCTCACTTTACTCTGGAGCAAATTGACCTTGCTCCGGGTTCCGTTTGGGTGCTCGACGCACCGAAAGAGACCTGGATTTTGACTATCGCAGGTTCCGCCCGAATCGGCCTGATGGCTTTATCGCTCGGTAATGCCGTTTTCCTGGAGGCGGACCATGCCGTAATCGAGGTCGGCGCGGATGGCCTGAGGGCGTTACTGGCCTATCCCGGCCCGAACGTAAACCCCGGTGCGCTGAGGGAGCGGAGCGCTACCGAGGCCAGCCGCTTACGACGTGCCTCTTCGCGCGCCCCGATTGTACCGACTTCCTTGGCGCATGCCGCGCTCAAACAAGCGGAGACACCAATTTGGCAGCCGTAAGTCGCATCGCGTTCATCGGAAACTCGCTTCCCCGCCGCTGTGGCATCGCGACCTTTACTACCGATTTGCAGTGCGCCGTTGCGGCCTCACGGGGAGATCTGGAAACCGTCATCGTTGCGATGACCGATCACGGCCAGGCCTACGACTATCCGTCCACGGTCGGCCTGGAGATCAACGACGATCGGCCGGATGACTATGTGCGTGCGGCCGAGTACCTGAACCGGGGCGGGTTTGAGGCGGTTTCCCTGCAGCATGAATTCGGCATTTTCGGTGGCGAAGCGGGAGGTCACATCATGATCCTGCTGTCGCGCCTGACCATACCGATCGTGACGACGCTACATACGGTTCTATCCGAACCGACAAAGGCCCAGCGCGATGTCATCGCGCGAATTGTCGAGGCATCGTCCAAGGTCGTGGTGATGGCTGAAAAAGGCCGGGAGCTATTGCGCTCGGTCTATCAGGTCCCCGACGAAAAGATCGAAATCATCCCGCACGGCATCCCGGAATTTGCCTTCGTCGAACCTGACGCGGCCAAAGCCAGGCTGGGCTTCAGCAACAAGTCCGTCATCCTGACATTCGGCCTTCTGTCGCCGAACAAAGGCATCGAAGTCATGATCGACGCCATGCCTTCGATCCTGAAAACCCGACCCAACGCCGTTTACGTCGTTCTCGGCGCGACGCATCCCAACCTCGTGCGCGATCAAGGCGAAGCCTATCGTGAGAGCCTGGTAGCGCATGCGCGCCACGCCGGCGTCGAGGATCACGTCGTATTTCTCGATCAATTTGTCGATCAGAAGACGCTGCTCGATTTCATCTCGATGTCCGACGTCTACGTGACGCCGTATCTGAATGAAGCCCAGATGACGTCGGGCACGCTGGCCTATAGTTTCGGGCTCGGAAAAGCCGTGGTTTCCACCCCGTATTGGCATGCCCGCGAACTGCTCGCCGACGGCCGTGGCATTCTGGTTCCTTTTGGAGACGCTGGCGCGATCGGCATTGAAATCGCAAAGCTGCTGACTAACGACGTGCTTCGCCAGGCGATGCGCAAGCGCGCCTATTCGAGCAGTCGCTCCATGACATGGGAACGGACCGCCGAGCGTTATATGTCGGTATTCGAAAATGCCGGCCGCAGGCACCGGCTCAAAACGATCGCGCGCTCGGATACCAGCACGCTGCTGCGCGACAGCCGTGCTCCGCCGGAAATGCAGATCGATCATTTCCTGTCGATGTGCGACGATACCGGACTGCTTCAGCACGCCGTTCATAGCGTACCGGACCGCGCTCACGGCTATTGCGTCGACGACAACGCCCGCGCGCTGCTCGTGGCCTGCGCCCTCAACAACCCGGGCGAACAGCGTCTGCCGGAAGTCCTGACGGCGCGATTTGCCGCGTTCGTCCAGCACGCCTGGAATCCGGCTACGCAACGATTCCGTAATTTCATGGGCTTCAATCGCTGCTGGCTGGAGGACAAGGGATCGGAGGACAGTCACGGACGGACGCTCTGGGCCCTGGGGGTTTGCGCGCTCGCCGACGCCAATCTGTCTCGGCGATCATGGGCCGCGTCGCTGTTTTCCGAGGCGTTGCCTACGGTAGAAGACTTTCGCTCGCCCCGTGCGTGGGCCTTTGTCCTGCTTGGGCTTGATGCCTATTGCACGGCCGTTGCGAACGACGTCCGCGCGAGCCGCCTCCGTGCCCTGTTTGCCGATCGATTGATCTCAGCCTTTAACGCTGTCGCAACAGACGGCTGGGTTTGGTTTGAAGATGGGCTCGCCTACGACAACGCCCGATTGTCGCAAGCGCTGATCGCGACGGGCATCGCCACCAAGACATCGCGCTATGTCGATACCGGTCTGACTTCCCTGCGTTGGCTTGTGACCCAGCAAACCTCGGCGAAGGGTCATTTCCGACCGATTGGCACCACGGGATTCAACGATAGACGTCAACCGCCGCAGCCGTTCGACCAGCAGCCGCTGGAGGCTGCGGCAACCATCGCGGCCTGCCTCGCCGCGTGGCGCGCCGATCATGATGTCGAATGGAAAGCCGAAGCCGCGCGGGTATTCGCCTGGTTTCTTGGCAGTAACGACTTGTCGGTCTCCTTGGTCGATCTGGAAACGGGAAGCTGCCGCGATGGCCTGCACCCCGACCGCCCCAACGAAAACCGGGGGGGAGAATCCGTGGTATCGTACCTTCTTGGCCTTTCCGAGATTCGACAAATTGCCCGCCTGAGCGAAAGCCGCGCCAAGCCTGCTCCGTTGGTCGCTTGACGGCGTCGACAACTATTACCCTCCTTAGAGGCCGCGTTGCCGCAATTTCCCTTCCTGAATCGCCAGGCCCTTCATTTGCGACCTGATCCGACGCGCGTGATCGTTCGGCCTTTCAAGCCGGCAACGGAGCCGCGCGACCTCAATCCGACCGACAAGACCCGTGCCAACCATATCGTCGAACGTGTTCTTGCGCTCGACCCCGATGCAGCAGCCCGTCAACTAGCCGACGTTCTGGAGAACTTCCTCGGCCGTCACCGCAACCTGCAGCAAAAATTCGAGGCACGCGCCGCAGAGATGGAAGATGCGCTGGCCGATCATGCCGCGTTCACGCCGGCCCAGCGGCAACTCGTGGGCGCGTACTTTCTCAACGAATATTCGTTCGAAGCGTCGGCATTGTTTAATCCGAGTATCGTCGCACATCCCGATCAGTCCGGAACGCCGGAAGGCAGCCTTCGCTTCATCCTCAGTCTTCGTGCTGTCGGCGAAGGCCATGTGTCCTCCCTGACATTCAGGTCGGGGCTTATTGCTGCGGACGGGGCCATCAATATCGACCCGACCGCACGTCTTGCATCCAGCCCTGATGTTGTCAGGCTGACATCCCGCCCCGGCGGCGAGGATATCGACGTCACCTTCGCGGCCGGAAAGGATATCAGCGAGCGGGTGATTTTTCCGGTCACAGAGGCGCAGTCAAACGGGATCGAGGACGCCCGCTTTGTGCAGTTCAGCGACGCCAGGCGGAAAATCTACTACGCGACCTACACCGCCTATAGCGGACGAGCAATCAGATCGGAGCTGATCGAGACTTCCGATTTTGTATCGTTCCGATTATCGACCTTGAAGGGCAGCGCCACACGCAACAAGGGCATGGCGTTATTCCCCCAAACAATCGACGGCAAATATGCGATGATCGCGCGCCAGGACAACGAAAACCTCTATTTGATCTATTCCGACGATCTCTATGAGTGGGATGGCGGCCAGCCGATCCTGAAGCCTCGATATCCCTGGGAATTCGTGCAGATCGGCAATTGCGGATCACCAATCGAACTCGATGAAGGATGGTTGTTGCTGACGCACGGCGTCGGCCCGGTCCGAAAATATTCGATCGGGGCAGCGTTGCTCGACAAAAAGGATCCATCGAAAGTGCTGGCCCGGCTTCGTGAGCCGCTATTGCGCCCCGACCCTTCCGAGCGCGAAGGATACGTTCCGAACGTCGTCTATACCTGTGGCGCGATGCGTCATCGCGCAAAGATCATCTTTCCCTATGCGGTCTCGGACACCTTCTGCAATTTCGCGACGATCGAGATCGGATCCTTGATAGCGGCCATGGATGGATGACGCCCGCAAGATTGCAAAATGCAGAGGGAACGGCGACGCATCCGGCCCATCCAGATTTACACGCACCACTTACAGGTGAAGCACTCGCGATTGACCTGGTTGGCGTGACTGACTATCGCTCCGCCGCCGGCCGGCGTTTCAGGATGTGCCAAGCTCTTCCGAATGAATTGCGGAGCCATCCAGAAGCACCTGCAGCCACGTCCTTTCATCGATCGTTGCGGCGGCCGTGACCCTCCACTCCGTCGCTTTACGGACCGCCTCGGCATTATCGGCGGCAAAAAGCTGTTCTGAATCATAAGACTCAAGAACGCCTTGTTTCATGTGGCAGAGAGCCGCCACGTATTTCTTGCGAGGGAACGTTGCGGTCAACGCCCTACTCCGCCGGCAACAGCTTTGGCTGCGCCCTCATCCATTGGGTACGACGCATGCCATGGATAATGAGCGGTACTCCGCAAAAGAACACCGTGCCAATAACCACGAGGGCAACGTATAGCCCGGGCGACCCCATTGGTAGCCGAGAGCTCTTCCGGCTGGTATCGCGGGCATCACGCCGCGTGCTCGGCTGACGGCGCTACGGCCCGGCCTTCATGCACATCCATACGTGCCGGGTGGAGCGGCTCGAGCGCCTTCTTTGCGCGGTCCACTTCCTCGGCAGAGCCATGCGCCATGACCAGAAAGCCGTCGGCCTTGACGGCGCTCTCGTAGGCGATGGCGCTATCCTTCGGGATTCCGATGCTATAGAGCGCTGCTCCCAGCGCGCTGACGCCACCCACAACAACGGCACCTTCGATCGCGGCTAATGCGGCGGCCGCAAAATAGCCGAGCATCACGACATGGCCGACGACCGGGATAAACATGAAAATCCCGCCGAACAGCCACCCCCAAAGACCGCCCCAGAAAGCGCCGCGCTTGCCCCAGAACTTGATGCGATCGCCTGCGTTATAGAATCCCACAACATGTTCATCGGTGTGAAACCCCTTACCGACGACGCTAAGATTCTTGATGTCAATTCCGGCATCGGCCAGCTTCTTGACTGCAACCTCCGCCGCTTGATGATCGTCGAAAACGGCGATCACGGCACTAAGCTCTGCCATTTGATGGTTTCCCTGGTTTGAAGGCATCACGATCTTTGAATCGCGGCCCATGTCGTATTGAAACGAGTGGGGGATTCGCAAAGCGGCAGTTCAGCCGTGTCGGATTGCGATTCGCAAAAGCGGCGTTTGAGATCGCGCGCTCGTCAGGCGGACAGTCTACCCGAACATCAGGGAAGTCTGGTCAAAACAGACCACATCGGAGGATTCTTTCAGAATCTGAAGTTCGGGCGGGTCTCTCGGAAGTTCAATTCAGGGCAATGGTCCGCTGCGTGGGCCTTTAAGCCAGCCGTGTCGGCGTGGCCGGGTGCGCTGTTCTTGGATGGTGGTCGTGCAGGTAGGATGCCAGGTGGTTGCGAATGATATCGTCGCCGGCCACAGCCGTCTCGAACAGGTCCTCCTGCACGCCCCGAGGCAAGTCGGACCACAGCGCAAGCACCGCCCTGCCCAATAGGCGCTCGAACTCGTGAGTAGAGTTGTTCTTCATCGCATCGGACCTTGTTGATCGGAACGCTCCCCGTTCCGGTGGAAGCAAGCAACGGCCCCAGCCGTGGGGGCAACTGGGGCCGCTTGAGCAACCCCGCGGGGCATTGGGGGCAATGTGACCTCAGGGGTCTGCATTCGGAAACGCCGAGTCTCCGGCTGCAATGCTCCAAGCTTTCCAATCATGGATTGTTCCGCCGGTGGTTAGGGCTTCCTGCTTCCCGGGTGCCAGTCACACCCCGGCCACGACACGATCGATGACATGACGCTGCACCCTGTTTGCATTCGAGTATAGCGCGAGCCAAGGGCGGCACCGAATTCCAATCGCACATGAACGGATGGGCGGCAATGTTGAACGGTCCGGTTTCTTGCTACACGTCCCGTTTTATTTCGGGCTTGTCGTACAGCACTGCGTTCAGCAGCGAATTATGGACTTCGATTTTCCCGTTGTAGGTGATGAAGCCGAGCTTGCGAAACTTGTTCATGAAGAAGCTGACGCGGGAACGGGTGGTTCCAATCATCTCCGCCAGGGTTTCCTGGCTTATGTTCGGGCTGATCGGTTGGGGGCTACCCTCCTTGCCGAAATTCGCGAGCAAAAGCAGCAGGCGCGCCAATCGCTTCTCGCTCGAGTTAAAGAGCTGATCAATCAGATCCTCTTCAATTCGACTGTTTCTGGTCAATAGATACGCCATGAACATCTCGGAGAATTTCGGCTCCCTTTGAAGGGTTGCGAGCATCGCGGCCTTGGTGATGGCCGTGATGAGGCACGCTTCCATCGCCGTTGTCGTCGCAACGCGAAGCGCATGGCCGTTCATGCATCCCTCGCCAAAGAACTGACCAGGTTCCAGAATTCCGACAACCGCTTCCTTGCCCTGTTCGGAGATGACGACGACCTTTAGCCGCCCCGTTTGAATGTAATAAATCCTATCGGCCACGTCTCCCTGAGCGAATACGACCTCATCCTTGCGATACTCAACAATCGTCTTCCCCTCCCCCACCTTGGCCAGAAATGCCTTGGGGTCGAATGCACGCTGATTTGTCTTGGCCATCATGCTGTCAATAGGTCCGCGGCGACCTGCCGATCTTAGCCCATTCTGACGGCGAACGTCAGAACGAAAACCGTATTGGCAGCGGGTTATAGTCCATTTCAGCGAAAAATGAGGGAGTATCGGTTACGCTTAGAGCGCGCATGGCTTCCCCACAGGTAAAGCAGCATGGCCCGTCACGCCGTCCGACCAGGTCAAATTGACACATACCGAGGGTAGAGTCTGAGCAATTTTGCTCACACAGGCCGCCGCCGCACGACTGCTGAAATTCACCCGGGGCCGGGGTCGTTTTCCTTGCTCCGTCTATTAACTTTTGGAATGTGAGCAATATTGAGCAGCAGCTATCTTTGCGTGGTGGGATGATCCGCTGCATCACCGCCCGTCATACGGCTGCCATCGGTGACTGAGAGTTCGGTAACGCTCCCGCCTGACCGCAGGGAAGCATCGTGACCACATCGCAACGATTCTTGAATTCCATTGAGCGCCCTTACTGTTCGCGCTGCCAGGCGCGGATGATGCTGGAGCGCGTTTCTTCGGGCCCGATAGGATTTGAACAGCGGTTGTTTGAATGCCCAAAGTGCGATCACGTCGAAATAGACGTCATTGCATCTGACCCCTTCAACTCGAGGGCCGCCGGATGGTTTGCCGGCGAACTCAGAGCGCCAACATGAGGGTACGGTAGATGCTCGACACACAAAACCAAGGTCCGCAATGCACCGCTTGCGGTTCTCCGATGAAATTGACGGCGATCGAGCCGAGCCATGGGGGCCATGATCTGCGAACATTTGGTTGTCCGCGATGCCAGAGGGTTCAGCGGCACATCATCGAAAGCACCGTGACTGGGGCCTGGCTAGGGCCACAACGTGCCCTTCACGGCAACGCCGTCACTCGTGAGATTACCGATGGGCGCCAGGTACCGAAACCCGCAAAATAAGGCCGCCAGTTGGTCATCCAATGCCCTTCTGTGTACGACTTATTGACCGCGCGGGCACGATGCGACGGTTTTGGCAAAGCGGAACGAACGACCTAACACGCGCACGAGGAGCGCTGCCATGCACATTCAGACATATCGGGACGAAAGTCGCTCCAGACACTTCGACCTGGTTGCCACCGGCGAGCACCCAAGGTCAATTGACCTGGTCTGGGCAACAACTTCGGGCATGTTGGTGCTGGGTTTCGCCTGCGCCCTTGCAGTCCCCTTTTCATCGACGGTGGCCGGCTTGAGCCAGTGGGTCCACTAAGGACGATGTAAAGTTCGCCGCATGGGCGATGATATGAAACAGATGCTCAACAATATCGATCGGCACGATTGGGACGCCCGCGCATCCGGAGCATTTGAAAATGCCAAAAAGCTCTCGCCGGGATCAGAGCAGAACCGATGCCGTAAAAAGGCAGGACGATTGCGCATCGCCAGCAGACATGGAGACCTTTCTGATGAAAGTGCCTGCGGAGTGAGGCAGGGGCGCGGGATCTTCTCTGTTGCCGCTTGGCAACTAAACTTTTGTTCCTACTCCGGAACCGCTCATTGCGATTTACCTCCCCCTCCACTTGGCCTTAGCTTCGATCACCGGGGCTGGGTAGGATTTCATAAACAATCGATTTTCGAACCCGGACCGCCGCAGCGCGAAAATGCCTGCGGCTTTTTAATTCCTGCACGGGCAGTTCAGCGTTGGTGATAGGGTGCGGCCCGGATCTGTCCCGGGAGCACACATCCGACGCCGCACACGGCACAGACGAGCCACTCGATCGTTCGACCGATCGGTTGTTTCCGCCAAAGGCACTTCTGAGGAACGATAGAAATAAGCAAACAACGATGAGCGAAATAAAAGTGCCGACGATTGCAGGCAGCTCCAAGTTGTCGATCGGACGCTGGTTCAAGCGTGAGGGCGACCCGGTCACGTTTCGGGAACCGTTGGTCGAGATCGACACCGATAACGTGACACGCGAAATCCAGGCGCCGGCCACCGGCATACTGTCCAGGATTTTAGTGAGAGACGGAGGGACCGTTGAACCCGGGACCGTGGTGGGAATGATTGATCAGATTTGACCGCGCGGGCCCAAGGTGAAGCGATGAGCAAACAGAAAAAATCTGCTGCGGAACAGGTGGCGGACGAGGCTAAACGAAGGGCACTAAATCCTCTGGCGTCGAGGCAGACGATATCGAACGACCAAGCCGAGCCAGAATTTCAGGAAAATCATAAGCGTCTCAGAGCTGACCGGCTGGCGCGTGAGGCTAAGCTCAAGGCAAAAGGGAAATGACCGCTCGACCCCGTGCGCCGAAGGCGCAAGATTATTCTATTGTTCCGGGCTCGCTAGGTCCTCGTCGTGATTTTCGCATTAGCGTAGGCTTGCGTGAGGGCTGGGACGCCGATGGCCGTGTCTTCGATGTTACCGAGGCCGTCCGCACCGCCCGTGCCTGGATGAAACGCCGCGTTGAAGCGGGCCAGCCCGCCCTATCCGGCATGTTCACGCGTGCCGAAGTAACCTACGCGTGGCCCCGCCCCGATGGCACGGTTGGCTCGGACCGCGAACCGGTGGCGCTGTTCACCGGAGAAGCCGTCCATGCCTACCTTGGTCATCTGTCCGACGAGGCGCTCGAGGCGATGTTGAACGAACTGTCGATTGAGCTTGGCGCTGCGCTTGGGCAAGAGCGAATTTATGTAGCATTCGCTGACCGGACGTGGATTTTGGATGCTGGAGAACGTTAGGAGTGTACGGCTCTTCGCCATGGCTCCGGTATCGCCGCGACGACCACGACTAAAGGGTCACTACCGGGACGGTTCCCGGATTCCTCAGATCGCGCTGCACATCGAGATGGTGCAGTAGTAACCGAGCAAGATCCATCATTTGGCTCCGAATTGAGATAACAGCAGCGCGGTCGTTCGCGCGACGCACCGGCCATTGTACTCGGCTTGCCTTGGGTGATTTTGCCTGCCGCGATGGCTGCCGAATTCCTGCATGGAAGGCCTAAGGGATGGTATAGGGAGTTAATCGGCTGGAAGTTGAAGGTTTGATTGTGGAAATGCTACGCGCCCGCGCAGGTTCTGAACTCTTCAAGGCGGAAGCATTGCCGCACCCGATCGGCGTGGCCGGTCGACGGATCAACTGGCGCTATGTTGCGGCGGTTGGCAGCTATCACCTGCTGGCGTTGCTCGCGTTCGTTCCCTGGTTTTACAGCCGAAGCGGCGTAGTGCTGGCCTTGGCCGGGGTTTATGTTTTCGGCGCGGCCGGAATCAACCTCTGTTATCACCGTCTGCTGAGCCATCGCAGCTTCAGATGCCCGCTGTGGCTGGAGCATACCTTCGCTATCATCGCGGTGTGCTGTCTTGAAGACACTCCCGCACGCTGGGTCGCGACACATCGCCAGCACCACCACCGCGCCGACGAAAGCGCCGACCCGCACAGTCCAATGGTCACCTTGTTCTGGTCCTACATGGGATGGTTGTTTGTCGAAAATACCGATCTGGCCCGACATACTGCCTATGACCGCTACGCGCGCGATATTATTCGCGATCCCTTCTACCGGTGGATCGAGCGTTACGTGGTGTGGATTACGTTCGCACAGTCGCCGCTGTATTTTGCGGCCGGTTTTCTGGTCGAGATATTACTCGGTGGAGGGACCGCTGAGGCTGCTCAGTTTGGTGCCAGCATCTGGTTGTGGGGCGTCGTTATCCGAACAATTCTGGTATGGCATGTGACATGGTGCGGAAATTCATTTCCTCACCTGTTTGGTTACCGAAACTACGAAACCAACGACAATAGCCGCAACAACGCGTGGGTAGCGATCATCACGAGCGGCGAGGGATGGCATAATAATCACCATGCAGACCCGAGTTCTGCCACCAACCAGCGGCACTGGTGGGAAATAGACCTGACCTATTTGTTCTTGAGCGGGCTGGCACTGGTGGGTCTGGCGTGGGACGTCCAGTTACCAAAGCAGTGGGACGAGTCCAAACTTGAGGCGTGATCGCACGCATTGCGGACGCACCGACGCTGGCGCGGGCGCCTCGTCGGCGTTGACATCGCGGGTTAGTTGGCGCGGGGTCTGCCGCGGAGGCGACATGGCTGACAAGTCGAGATTTGTGATCGTTACCTACCAAAGGAGTCCGGGGCATTGGCGGGCCGCCATAACGCCGGATTCGCATTCTGGATTGTTCATTCGTGGACGAACGACCACCAGCTTTGTGACGCCGGATGACTGTGTTTCGGAGTCTGATGCCAGGTTCGAGGCCGAAGAGATTATCCGGTCGCTTTAGGCACCGCACGGCAAGCTCGCAAGCGCAGGCGGCTTGCGGTAAATTGCGTAGAACCTTTGGCGAGACAGCCACCGGAAATTAGCAACTCCTTCAATCCTTTCGCGCAGACTCGGGGAACTCGAAGTTTCGGATTCAGTAACGCAATGGTCATGCGTATCAAGCGTATTATTGGGCTAAGGCCAAGGCAGACGACTGCCAAAACGCTGTTCGATCAATTCTTGGAGTTCCCATGGCAAAATTTGCAATTGGCGACGTCGTTGATCAACCGAGAGGGCACACGGGCGTTATCGTAGCGGTCTTCACGACAAACGACGGTGAGCTCAGATATGCCGTCGACCACGAAGGCGCACTTCAATTTCCGTTGGAAACAGGGTTGGTTCCACACAAAGACCCAAGACCGCGCCATTCCTGAGTGCAAAACGGCAGGCGGATACGATAGCCTGCTTTCGAAAGCCGCGAGGGTACAAAATCATTCGAGAACCGTTTGAGATTTCTCGTCCCGCGTTGTGCCTTGGTGGCTCTTTCTCAGCCTGGAGCCAGAATTCATCCTCGTGCCCATCCGGCATTCCGGCTTGCTGCCAACGTTCGTACGCGCCTGGTCAGCGCCATCGCCCCGGTCGGGTCGACGCTCGCTTGGGTCGAGAGACGGGAGGCTGAAATTGGGTCTGAGAGACCGCAAGCGGGACCGGAGACTGAAAGAGCGGAATACCGGCGAAGATCCCCACAGAAACGGCCTATCCCGAATCGATGTGCGGATTTGCGATTTGGTGGGACTGGATGGTGGTGTGCGCAGTCAACTGCGAACCGGTCTCCCTGTTATTTGGCCGATATCAGGGAGATTTTCAAAAAAACAGCGAACCAGCGGTCCAAACTTTGCAGAAAGCCCTGCAGCGCAGGCATTTGTCGGAATTTTCGGCTAACCCAATAATAGAGAAAAACAGGGAGCGGCCATCCGGCAACACCGAACGTTTACCCCAGTGAATAGGCACGCGCACGCTAGGCCATTGCCTCGCGGCACCGATTCGCTTAATTAGGTCGTCTCGAAGCTTCCTGGAATTTCCTGTGCCCCATTCCGCCATCGCCGTATTTACGTCCGAGAACCGCGCCGAGATCCTGGCCGTCGGGGGATCGGCAGCGTGGGTCGTGGCGGAGAAGCAGGCGCGCCGCCGGGAGTTTCTGGTCTGCATCCGCAATGCCCGGGACGTTGATTTCCCCGACCACGAGCCGCACGGAACGGCGTTCCTGGTTGGCCGGATCAGCGGCTTGATACCCCATGGACACGACAAAAAGGGCATGCCCCGCTGGGTTATCAAACTTAGCGAATTCGCCGAGGTCGACTATCCCGAGGCGTGGGGCGAATGGCGCAACCCCGTCAAATACACGACCCTGGAAGAGCTCGGCATCGACTTTAAACAGCTGACGTTCAAGCCGATGCCCGCGCCCACGAAGGTCCTGGCACCCCCGACCTCGCCGCCTCCGGCCAAGACGGGAGCTCTGACCATTGCGGAAGCGAAAGCCGGGCTGGCCCTGCAATTCGGCGTGCCCCCGGAGGCGATCGAGATTCTGATAAAGGGGTAAGTATCTGGAATCGCTGGATCATTGGAATTGGGCCTCGATTCGTTAGTCATTCTTCAAAGGACGTGTTGCTAGATACGTCTTAGGTTCCTATGTTGATGACTTGTTCATCGGCCCAGGAGGCCTGTCATGTCCGACCTTCAGATCGAGTACGTTTCGCCCGACCGCTTGCGTCCCTACCCCGGCAATGCCCGGTCGCATTCGCGCAAGCAGCTCAAGCTGATCGAGAAGTCGATTCTGCGGTTTGGGTTCACCAACCCCATTCTCGTCACCGGCGATTTCGAGGTGGTGGCGGGCCACGGCCGGTTGAAGGCCGCGCAGTCCTTGGGCCTGCAGCTGGTCCCGGTCGTCGCCCTGAATTCACTGTCGGAGGCCGACAAGAAGGCGCTCATCATCGCCGACAACCGGATCGCCGAGCTGTCGAATTGGGATCGGGACATTCTCGCGATCGAATACCAGGCGCTCGAGGAGCTGCAATTCGAAGATATCGAGGTCACCGGCTTTTCCCTCGGCGAGATCGACACGATCCTGGACGAGGCTTCCGAGAAGCAGCCGAACGAGCCGGGTCCGGAAGATCACCTTCCGCCCGTCATTGCCTCACCTGTTTGCCAACGGGGCGATCTTTGGTGCCTCGGCTCGCACCGACTCCTGTGCGGGGACGCCCGCTCCGGCACGGATTATGCCCGCCTGCTCGCCGGCGAGAGTGCCGACCTGGTCCTGACCGATCCGCCTTTTAATGTCCGCGTCGATGGCAACGTGTCCGGGCTCGGCAAGGTGCACCACGCCGAGTTCGCGATGGCGTCCGGTGAGATGTCGGAGGCGGAATTCACGGCGTTCCTATCCACGTTCCTCGGCTGCGCCAGGGCTCATTCCAGGGATGGCGCGATCCTGTTCGTCTTCATGGACTGGCGGCATCTGTTCGAACTCACCTGCGCCGGCCGCGAGCAGGGCCTGGAACTGAAGAATCTGATCGTGTGGGCCAAGGACAATGCTGGCATGGGGACGTTCTACCGCTCCAGGCACGAGCTGGTGTTCGTGTTCAAGAACGGCGAGGCCGCCCACACCAATACCTTCGAGCTCGGCCAGCATGGCCGCTACCGCACCAATGTCTGGGAGTATGCGGGGGTCAATACCTTCCGCACCGGGCGGCTTGATGAGCTCGCCATGCACCCGACCGTCAAGCCAGTCGCCATGCTGGCGGATGCCATCCGGGATGTCACCCGGCGCGGCGCCCTCGTGCTCGATCCCTTTGCCGGCAGCGGCAGCACGCTGATCGCGGCCGAAAAGACCGGCCGGCACGCGTGCTGTATCGAATACGAGCCCAAATACTGCGACGTGATCGTGCGGCGCTGGCAGGCCTACACCGGCAAGATGGCCACCTTCGAGGGGACCGACCTTACCTTCGAGGATTTCGAGGGCGCGCGATCGTCTGAGGCGGTGCGCCCCTCTGCACTGCAACCCTCTCCCATCAACCCGGCCGGGGAGTTACCGCGATGACCGACAAGCCGCGCAAGCCCTATGATCGTACGGATATGAGCCATCCCGACTACGATTCGGCCAAGGACCCCCTTTCGCCTTTCTATGTGGGGGACGAGGCAGACGTCGAACGGAAGCCCAACCCGTCTGCCGATGACGCATACAAGGTCGGACCGGGCTTTCCGCCGAAGCAGTACACCTGGAAGAAGGGTGGCCCAACGCCTAATCCGAAGGGACGGCCCAGGAAGGTCCCTTCCATGAAGCCCGACCTCAAAAAAGCACTTGAAAGTGCACTGAATGAGAAGGTCGTGATCACCAAGGACAAGAAAAAGACCGTGCTCACCAAGGCTACTCTAGGCATTCAGCAACTCGTCAACCAGTTCGCCAAGGGCGACCGCTACGCGCGCCGCGACCTGTTTCAATATGCGTCCCTCCTGGGTGTTGAGCTGCACGCCAAGGACATCATCGAGGAGGCACTTGGAGTGGACGATCAGGCGATTGTGGATGCCGCTTTGAGGCGGATCGCGCAACAAGCCGCACCGGAGGCGTCTCCGGGTGACCACGTGAAGGCGACGCCCGACCTGTTGGACGACGACGTCGCCCCTTCGGATTCGCCCGAAAGGCCAGATAGCGCGTCTCAACCGCAGGCGAAGAAGGCGCCCGAACCTGCATTCAATAAGAAACCAAGACCGATGTCTGAGGCCGAAAGCAGGTATGCCAACGAACGGCATTCCCATTTTCTCGCTGAGCAGAAGAAAAAGCAGGGTGAGTCATGAACGCCCCCATACGCCCGCCCTCCCCTGACGACGCCTCGCCGCAACGGGTGTTACTGGCCGTCCTGCGCACGGATTTCAGGGCCTTTGTCGAATATGTCTTCGGCCTGCTCCGGCCGGCGAACCGTTCAAGCCCAACTGGCATATCGACGCCATCGCCCATAAGGTTTCCCAGGTTGCCTCCGGCGAGGTGAAGCGGCTGATCATCACGGTGCCGCCGCGCCATCTGAAGTCCATCATCGCCTCGGTCGCATTGCCGGCTTGGTATCTCGGCCACAACCCCTCCGAACGCGTGGTTGCCGTCTCCTATTCGGCTGATCTTGCCAGGACCCACGCCAATGACTTCCGGCGGGTAGTCAACGACCCGCTCTACCAGGCGGTATTCCCGAAGATGCGCGTCTCGCGCGAGACCGACAACGAAATCACGACCACGCTGCGCGGACGGCGGTATGCGACCTCGATCCAGGGAACCCTGACCGGCCGCGGCGGCAATCTCATTATCATTGACGACCCTTTGAAGCCGAGCGACGCGCTGTCCGATGTCAGCCGCCAGCGCGTGATCGAGTGGTACAGCTCAACCCTGGTGACTCGGGCGGATGACAAACAGACCGCCCGAACCGTCGTCGTGATGCAGCGAATCCATGTCGACGACCTCGTCGGGCATCTCCTGGAAAAGGATGCTGGCTTCGAAACCCTGAACCTGCCGGCCATTGCCCAGTCGACAACGACCTACGATCTCGGCGATGGCAGAACCCATACCCGGGAAAGGGGCGACCTGCTGCATCCCGCGCATGAGCCGGCCGAGGTGTTGCGGGAAATCAAGAACAGCATGGGGCCGATGCTGTTTTCGGCCCAGTATCAGCAGGCGCCCGACCCCCCCGGCGGCAAGATCATCAAGCGGAAAATGCTAAAGTACTATTCCGAGCTTGAGCGCCTTGCGACCGACCGGATTGTGATGAGCTGGGACATCGCGCTCAGCGAGAAAGAAGCCGCCGATTGGTCGGCCTGTGTCGTGCTGCTCAACCGTGGCGATCTGTACTACGTGCGTGAGGTCATTCGAGGCAAGTTTCCGTTCGACAAACTGAAGGCCAAGATCATCGAGGTGAAGGAGCGCTATGGAAGGACGGCCTCGCTCGTGATCGAGGAAGGCGCCATCAGCCACGGACTGATCCAGACGCTGCGCGAAAAGAACACCACCGTCGTCGACTACAAGCCCAAGGGCGACAAGACGGAGCGGCTGATCTCCCAAATCGACCTCTTCATGGGCGGTTCGGTGCTATTGCCCAAGGACGCGCCCTGGCTCGAGGGGTTTGAGGCCGAGCTGCTGTCGTTCCCCGGCCGCCACGACGACCAGGTCGATGCCCTCGCGCAGGGGCTCGCGTGGCACCGGCAGGCCTGGAAACCGCCGCTGGTTCAGCGGAGGACCAGGGGTCTCGGAGGTTGAATTGCCATCACTGGAAGGCGTAAGCGGGATAGGATTTTTAAGCCAATGAATCAATTGGAGAATTCAAATCGCTCGCCAAAAGTGGCCGGAATCTCCGCACTCGACCGGCCGATATAAAGGATTCCGACCCCTCCCACCTACCTGCGCGACGCGTATCGCACCCCCGAGCTTCCTTCGGCGTTTAAGCGGCTACAACTTTTTTGCCTGATGCCGCCTCGACAGGTTTTCAGTGCCTGCTGACGCACCCTGCTGAATCTTGGCGAGATGCGTCATCACTTTGCTCTCGACCTTCGCTCTCGCGTCTTTGCTTTTTCGGCGCGCTGTCCTGCCTCACCCTCTCGGGAGTTCGACCCACTGGCGTTCACTGCGAAGCTCCAGTTCACGGACGAAGTCTCAGAGCTGGGGTTGACCGAGGAAGACGCCACCAGGCTCCAAATCTGCTTCACGCGCGGGAAGGTCTATTTCCCAATCCGAAATGAGGACGGCAGCATTCGCGGCTTCATCGGCTATGCAGACGGTGAACTCAAACTCCCGCCCCAATGGTTACAAACCAACGTGGTGAAATTGAAACGTGCAAAGAAAGCCTCCCTAATTTGCGGGGCTTTCTCTTTATTTCTCTGGCTTGTTTTGCTGGCCTAAGGGCATCACTGATTTGCTGCTACCGGGCATCTTGTCTCTGCCCTGGTCGCCATTCGCATCACTCCCCCCGGAAGTGGACGTTCCGCTGCCGCTCTTGTTGGGCGACATACCGGTCGTATCCTTTGAGGAATTCGCCGAGCTGGCAGCGGGCCGCGGCGTTGCCGGACTTCCCGGGCTGCTTTGGGCGTACGCGAACGTACCCGAGAGGGCGAATGTTGCTGCTAATGC
>Ga0182024_10009812_pt1 | contig 19696 bp, 17 predicted proteins | sample P32metaG_FD_120480 | JGI IMG/M metagenome (GOLD analysis project Ga0182024, IMG submission 120480) | Permafrost microbial communities from Stordalen Mire, Sweden - P3-2 metaG (Illumina Assembly) | ecosystem: Environmental > Terrestrial > Soil > Wetlands > Permafrost | place: Sweden: Stordalen... | reverse complement strand
TTTTCTTTATCGTCAGTCCGAGAGAGGGGGATAACGATCAGAATCACCTCTGATCAGCCCGGTAAGTTGCTCGCGGCGTGGCCCCGCCAGGCGACACTCTGTCGCTCGTTCAGCCGCTCCGTCGCCCGCGCTTTGCCGCCCAGCAGGCATGCCCTTTGGAAGCGACGCAGAAATCGACGAAATTCCACGTCCCCATAACGCGGCTTGCCCGCAATCATGCTCTTGAAGTAACCCCACAGCATCGCCATCGATCCCACAATCACCGGTTGATGGCCCAATCGATAGACCGCGCTGGCCAGCATGTACACCGGTCCGCTCCCCATGAAGTATTGCCCCACCCCGTGCCGCACCCGGCCGGTCAGCAGGCTTTTGTCGCTCGATCCCATCGGTCGCAGGTGCTCGAAATTCAATTCCGGATCGTCCCAGGAGACCGCGATCCATCCCAGCATCCGGCAGCGGTGGCAGTCGATGCCATCCCACATCAACTCGCGGACGAATCCACCGATCTGCTCGAAGCATTCTGTCCGATAAAATTTCGCCATGCCGACCGAGTTTTCATCGCCGCAGGTTTCGGCGATGCGGCGGCCGTCTTTGGCGTCGATGAAATACGGCTTACCGCTGGCCGTTCCGATGCGCGGCTCCCCGTTCATCCGCTGCATCAGGGTTTGGAAATATTTCGGCGGAAGGTCCAGGTCCAAATCCAGCTTGCAGACGAAGTCGAACTCTTTCGGATCGACGCTCTGGTATCCGTGATAGAACGCATCGATGACCCCACCGCCCAGCTTGCGAAATCCCCGATCCTCCCGCCGCAGCACGCGGATAAACGGGAATCGCGCCGCATACTCGGCCAGGATCGCCGGGGTCTGATCGCGGCTGCCATCGTCCACGATCACCCACAGCGCTGGTGGGATGGTTTGGCGGGTCACGCTCTTCAGCGTCCGCCGCGCGTACTGCTGCTCGTCCCGGCACGGCGTGATCAGCAAATAGCGATTACCCGGCGACAGCGGGGGAGTTGTCATAAGAAGCCTGCTGGCCAATCGCATTCGCCGGTGGTGGAGATTCGATCGGCTCGGGCCGAATCGGCTGCGCCTCGCCCGCCAGCGCCGAATCGATCAGATGCGCCAGCCGACGCCCTTCGATCTGCACGTCAAATTCCCGCTGCACGACGGCCCGCCCGGCCGATCCAAACCGGCTGCGCAACTGGGCATCGGCCAATAGCGCCTCGATCTTTTGCGCCGTCGCCACCGCATCCCCGGGGGGCGTCAGATAACCGCTCACACCCTCCTCCACCAGCTCCGCCACGCCGGCGACGCGCGTCGCCACCACCGGCACGCCCGCGGCCATTGCCTCCATCAGCACCACCGGCACGCCTTCGGCGAAGCTGCTCATCACGAACACATCCGTCCCCGCCAGCAGCTGACGCACCTGGGCTTGCGATTGATAACCCACGAACCGCACCGCCGCGCTCACGCCCAGCCTGGCCGCCAGGTCTTCCAGGATCTTCCGATCAGGCCCGTCGCCAGCGATGGTCAGCTCAACATCCGCAAATCGCGACCGCAGAAGTGCCAGCGCCTCCAGCAGCACCGGCAGGCCCTTCACCGCCGCCAGCCGGCCCACGAATAATAGGCGCCGGCCCGCACCCCGATGTTCCATGGACGCGTACAGCGCCGGATCGACCCCGCAATGGATGATGTGCAGCCGTGGCCACGCGGACATCGGCGCGAATGTCATCACCTGGCTGCGGCAGAAATGGCTGATGCAGCTGACGAACAGCGCTCGCCGCGCTTTCTCCCCCATGTGCCAATATTTCGGCTCGAAGAACTCGGCCGGGCCGTGAATCGTCAGGCTGAAGCTGAATCCGCCCATCTCCGACGCGATGGCCGCCACCGAGCCGCTGGAATTGGAAAAATGATTGTGCAGATGCACCAGGCGATGCCGGCGCATCTGCGCGGCGACCAGCCCCGCTTCGGCGAAATACGCCACCTGTCGCAGCAGCGCGCCCAATCCCGGCGGGCGAATCTTCCACGCCAGGCCGATGCCACGCAGGTATCGCCTCGGCGCGCCAAACAGCAGCGATAGGTGAGCCCCCAGCAGCGCCATCGGCGAGCAGGGCACCAGGTAGAACGTCTGCCGCCGCTCCTGATCCAGCTCCGCTCCACCCATCTCGCGCGCCACCGGCCGCCGCACGGAGAATGTCTGAATGTGATATCCCAGCGATCGCAGCGTGGCCACCTCGCGCTGGATGAACGTGTCGGCGGCGCGAGGGTATTCGCCGGTCATGTAGCCGAGCCGCGCCTTCACGTCGTCCCTCCCGCCGCCGGTGCCGCTGCCACGGGTTCGGACGCATCGACGTCGACGGCATTCCCGCTGCGGTCCAGCGCTTCCAGCAGCCCATAGCGCGGCGACCAGCCCAGCACCGACCTGGCCTGGGCGTTGGTATATCGCAACGGCTTGCAGCGGGCGTGCAGGCGCGAGGGAACCAGGATGCCGGGAATCTTCGCCCGTCCACCCAGCAGCCAGCGGTTGACCAGCCACGCGCACCGCGCCGCTGTCCGCATCATCGTCCAGGAGACCGGGATGATCCGCGGCCGCGGTGAGAATCGCGGCGCGATCATCCGCGCATATTGCCGCTGGCGCGGAAGCTGGTCGTCCACGATGTTCAGAATCTTTCCATCGGCCTGCGATTTTTCAACGGCCAGCAGGATCGCCTCGGCGCAGTTCTCCACGTACGACAGCGGAATGCACGCCCAGGCGCCGGTACGGAGCCACGCGTTGGCGCCGAGGCGCATCCCCACCCGCGCGTTGAACAGGTTATCGCGGCCATACAGCATCCCCGGACGCAGGATCGTCCACCGCCAGCCATTTTTCCGGGACGCCTCGATCACCAGCCGTTCCTGAATCAGCTTGGTAATCGTGTATTCATCGCGATCTCCCATCGGATCGGCCATCGGTGCGCTCTCGTCGAGCAGCGAGTGCGCCGGCATCTGCATCTGGTCGTACACGGAGAAGCTGCTGATATGCACGATGTGCCGCACGCTCGCTTGCGTCATTGCCAACAACAGGTTCTCAGTCCCCACCACCGTTGTCGCAAGTTGCGCGTGCAGATCGCCCGCTTTGGCCGCCGCCAGGTGAATCACCGCATCCACGCCGCCCAGCGCCTCGACCAGGCCATCGCGGCTGCGCAAATCGAGGATCACCGTTTCGACAGATCGCCCCGGGTTCGGTGCTCGCCGGACCGCCGCGCGTACCTCGTGCCCGCGCCGTGCCGCATCGGCCACGACGTAGCCACCCAGAAATCCCGATGCGCCCGTCACCAGCAGCTTCATATTCGGTTCGCCTCGTCCACCATGGCGTCGATCAACCGGCTGACACGATCCATGTCCGCGAACGACACCGGAGGCTCGTCGCCGCGGCACAGGGCATCGTACGTCCGCTCCAGGAATGTCCGCAGTCCTTCGTAGGCCGTGCGCTGCATCACCCGGTTGCGGAATCCATTGAATCCCGCCCCGAGCATTTCCCATCCTTCGGCGATGAGATGGATCGGCCCGGAAGATCGCCGCCCGCCGCGCGGCGCGACCACGCGCACATATGGCTGAAACAGGTCCGTGCTCGCCCAGCCGCGCGTGCCGCGCACGGTGAGCACGAAGCAATCCGGCCCGCCGGCGCTGCTGAAGCGGATGCGCCCGTGGACCGCCCCGGCAAAAATCATCGCGTCCAAGTCGTCGAATTTGAACAGCCCATCCGAATCCTGATTGCTCCAGCGCGCCGCCACCCGCTCCACCGCCGGCATGAAACGCAGCGCCAGATAACACAGGTGCGTCACGAACTCGTGCAGCACACCGGCCGGCAGCGCATGGCTGGAATGCGGCAGGCTCGTATCCGCATATCTACCACCGGGGGCACGCAACGGCAGCGACATCCGCACCTCCACCTCGCGGACCTCTCCCAGCGTGCCGTCGTTCACGAGCTTCTCAATCGTCAGGACCGGAGCGTTGAAGCGATAGTTGTGGTCCTCGACCAGCCGGCGATCTTTCGACTGCGCCAGATTCCACAGCTCCATGAACTGCCCGTGCGTGGGCGCCACGGGTTTCTCGACGATGACGTGCGCGCCGGCGTTCAGGCAGTCACTGACCAGCCGGGGGTGTGTGGCGGCCGGCGTGAGGATGTGCACGATGTCTGGCCGGGCATCAGCGAGCATTCTGGCGTAATCGGTGTAAGCGGCCTGTGCGTTGAATTTTCGCGCCGCGAAATCCGCCACCGCCGGTGAAATATCGCACACTCCCACCAGCCGCGCCCGCGGGCTGGCGCTCAGAAAGCGCAGATGTTCCTCCGAGATTTTCCCCGCCCCAATCGTCGCGGCGCGCAAGACGGTGGTGGTGGCATTCATACATTCGCTTTGCTGAATAAGTCGCGACCCATAAAACCGCGCGAATCAATGTTAAGCGGACGCCTCACTTCGCACGACTTTTCTTACTTTTGCAGTTGAACACAACCAGCCTCCCGGATCGCCCGATTATTTTAAGATGACGCCGACGCCGCTGGCCTTCATCGGGTGCGGATACGTGGCCGACATGTATCTTAAGACCCTGGCGTTGCATCCGGAACTGCAACTCGTGGGTGTCATGGATCGCGATGCGCGGCGGCTGCGGCAGTTCGCGGATTATTATTCCGTTCCAACCTATGCATCGCTGGACGATCTGCTCAACGATGCGCGCGTGCGGATCGTGGTCAACCTGACCAATCCCGCCAGCCACTACGAATTGACCCGCGCCGCCCTGAACGCCGGCAAGCACGTCTATTGTGAGAAGCCCCTGGCCATGCGCTTCGAGCAATCCAGGGAGCTGGCGGCGCTGGCGCAGAGCAAGGGCCTGCACCTTTCCTGCGCGCCGTGCAGCGTGCTGAATGAGGGGGCGCAAACGTTCTGGAAAGCGCTGCGCGAGAATCGTGTCGGCACGGTGCGCCTGGCGTATGCCGAGATGGACGATGGCCCCATCCATCGCATGCCCTACGAAAAATGGATCAGCGAATCGGGCGCGCCCTGGCCGTACAAAGATGAATTTGAAGTCGGCTGCACCCTGGAGCACGCGGGTTACCTGGTCACCTGGCTGGCGGCGTTCTTCGGCCCGGCGCAGTCGCTCAGCGCCTTCTCCACCGTGCTGGTGCCCGACAAGGGAACACCCGTCCCGCTGGAGACCAACACCGTCGATTATTCCGAGGCCTCCATCAAGTTCAGCAGCGGCGTGGTGGCACGGCTGACCTGCGGCATCGTCGCGCCGCGCGACCATTCGATCACCGTGTTCGGCGACGACGGTGTGATCTCGCTGGCAGACGTTTCGGACGATCGCTGCGCGGTGAAATTCCGCCGCTATCATCGCATCCGCCGCCGGCTGTTGCTGACGCCATGGAACCGCACGTATCCGATGGTGGGTCGATCCAATCCCAAGCCGCCGCAGAGCGGCGCGCAACGGCGGGATTTTTCCCGCGGCATCGCCGAGCTGGCCGCCGCTGTCCGCGAGAGGCGCAACCCGCGCCTCGCCGCCGATTATTGCCTGCATATCAACGAAATCGTCCTCTCGATTCATAACGCCCAGGAGAGCGGCGCCCCGGTTCGGCTCACGACGACCTTCGCGCCGATGACGCCGATGCCCTACGCTTGAGCGGCCGACGCGACGATCCGCGCCGGCACGCCAACGGCCGTCGCGCCCGCGGGGACATCGCACAGCACGACGCTCATCGCCCCGATCTTCGCCCCGCGCCCGATCCGCACCCCGCCCAAAATTTGCGCATACGCCCCCAGCTCCACATCGTCTTCCAGCACCGGCAGCGGCCCGTCGGCCACGCGGTTGCCGATCGTCACGCCGTGCCGCAGCGTGCAGTTGGCGCCGATCTGCGCGCCGGGATGCACGATGATGTTGCCGAAGTGATGAATCCGCAGCCCCGGCCCGATGCGCGCTTCCTTGGGCAGCGTGATGCCGGTGATCGTCTCGATGATGCGGAAGCGCAGCCAGTAGATTTTTGTGAGCAGCCGGCGGCGCAGTCCCGGCCGCATGGCATCGACGCGCCGGCCGAAGCGATAGATGCGGATCGCCCAGATCGACTGCTCGCGCCAGAACGGCCGCTGGGGATAGCGGGCCAGGTCGGCGCGGAAATCGGGATCGCGGCTCATCGCGCCACCTCCGCGGTGGCGGCGGCGGGCGGCTTGTATTCAATCAGTCGCCCGGTCTTCCCCGTGGCGCGGTCGCGGCGGTAGCGCAGCTGACCGACAAACCATGGCCATTTGCCGATCATCGTCAGCACCCCGTACGCCAGCGCGGTCGTGGGAGATTTGCCGCGCCGAAACGCGGAAAATGCCAATCGCAGCATTTTCACGGGCAGCGCCAGGGCGACGATGACCGCCGCCTGCCAGGCGAAGCACGCCGCAACAACGATCGCAACGGGCCACACCAGCGCCCAGAGGACGGCGCTGCGCGTCGGCTTGGCGAACAGGCGCTCGCCGCCGATCGGGAAGCGCGTGTAGACATCCAACGCCCCGTATCCGCTGCGCACCTGCCGCCGCCACCACTGGCCCCAGCGCAGCATGGCGGCATCGTGCAGCGTCATCTCGGCATCGACGCGCAGCAGTTTCCACCCCGCGTGCCGCAGGCGCAGACACAGTTGCGGTTCCTCGCCGGCCATCACGGTTGGATCGAATCCACCGACAGCCCCGAACGTTTCGAGGCGAAACATCGCATCCCCACCGACCGATCGCGCCGGGCCGATGGGCGTATCCCATTCCATGTCGATCAGGCGATTGTAGATGGAACGGCGAGGGAAACGCTCGCGGCGTCGGCCGCAGACGGCGGCGAGCTTTGCATCGGCCGCCAGCTCCCGCCGGGCGCGGGCGATCCAATCGGGGCGAACTTCGCAATCCCCATCGACGAACTGGACGAAGCGCGTCTGCGGTGAAATCGCCAGCAGCCGATCGACCCCAGCGTTGCGCGCCCGCGCGGCGGTGAAGGGGGCCTGGCGATCCAGTTCGACGACATCCGCCCCGATCGCGCGAGCGGCGGGAACGCTGCCATCGCTGCTGCCCGAATCTACGTAAATCACCGTCGCCGCCCTGCCGGTGACCGATTGCAGACAGCGCAGCAGCCGCGAGCCCTCGTTGCGGCCGATGGCGACGACGCCGACATCGGACTGGCACGGCTCCTGCGATTGCGCCGGGATCTGCTCGACCAGCGCGCGGAAGAATTGGGAATATTGGTCCGCGATGCCGTCCCAGGCGAATCGCCGCCGTGCCATTTCGCGGCGTCGGCTGGCGACTTGCGGTGATTTATCCGCCAGCGCCCCGCGCAGCGCCGCCGCCAGCGCGGCGGAGTCAGCGCAATCCACCAGCGTGGCGCAATCTTCCAGCGTCCAGCGCGTTACTTCCCAGTCATGCGTGACGATCGGCAGGCCGGTGGCCAGCGCTTCGAGATACGCGTTGGCCGATGGCTCGTCGCGGCTGGTATGCAGGAACACATCCGCGCAGCGATACAGTCCCGGCATCGCCTCGCGCGGCAGGGTGAATCGTCGGAAGCGCCCGGGCAGCAGGCGCGCCGCCTGCGCATCGATCTGCACGCGGCACTCACCGTCGCCGGCAACCACGAGAAATGCGCCGGGAATCTGCGCGGCGGCGGTGATGGCGTCGGCGACGCGCTTGGAGGGGATCAATGCGCTAACCATCAGGATCAGCGGCGTATCGGCGGGCAGGCCGTGGGCCGCGCGGTCGGCGGGGCCAGGGTGGAATACGTCCGCATCCACACCGTTTGGGATCAGGACGGCGTTATATCGGCCGCGATGCCGGGTGAAGAATTGCGGGTTGGTGCAGACCAGGCCGTCGCAGTCGAAGTAACGGAACTCCGCATCGTGCGATCGGATCATCCAGTCGCCGTTCTGCGTGACGAACACGTGCCGCCCGCGCCCGCGCCGCAGCAGCCAGTGCGTCCACGGATACGAGCAGGCGACGGTCAGATCGAAATCATCGCGGCGGAACTGGCGCATCAGCGCCGCGGCGAACGTCAATTCCTCCCACGCATAATGGGTGCGCAAGCAGGGGAGCTTTGGGAATGATTCGAACTGTTCGCGCGGGATGCAGGGGACGTGGCGATAGCGATAGGGCCGGCCGGGGCGCGGCGGGCCCGAACCGAACACCGTGACCGCGTGGCCGATCCTGGCCAGGGCGGCGGCGATCTGCTCCATCGCCGTCTCCGCGCCGCGGTTGACGCGATGGATTCCCGGCAGGGCGATGGCGATGCGAAGCGGGCGCGGCATCGGGCTCACCTCTTCTCCGCCACGGGGCGGGCGGCGGGCAGACGCAGCAGCATCGCCAGCACGTCGCGATGGTTCGCGTATTCGGGCGTGTTGCGCCGACCGCGCACGATCAGCTTGAGATAGCGCAGGCCGAAGCTGGCGATGTCGACAGCGCGAATGAATATCTCCGCGATCGGGCCGTAACAGCGGCGCTGCAGCAGGTACCGCGCCTGCCATTGCAGGGCATCGCGGCGCCGAGCGGCGAGGCGCGCCGGATCGCTGGAGGCGCCGCCCAGGTGCACGACCGCGACGGATGGATCGTAGCGCACGTTCCATCCCCGCCGGGCGGCACGGTGGCAGAATTCAGTGTCTTCGCCGTAGAAGAAAAATCGCTCGTCCAGCCCGCCGATGCGGTCGATGACTTTTCGTCGGATGAACATGAAAGCCCCGCCCACCCAATCGACATCTCGCGTGATAGCCCGCCGATCCCACAAGGGATCGTCCATGTCGGCCCAGGCGAAGAGGCGCGGGAAATGCCAGGGCAGGCCGAAGCTGGCGGCACAGAGGCGCAGCGGGTTGGGGAACCGCCGCGCCGCGTTCTGCACCGTGCCGTCGCGATTGAGCAGCAGGCAACTCATGACGGCGACGGAGGGATCGGCCTCCATCACGTCGAAGCAGTGCCGCAACACGCCGGGCTGCACCAGCGTATCGCTGTTGAGCAGCAAGACGTAGTTGTCATCGGGGAATTCCAGCAGGGTCGAGAGCGCCAGGTTATTCCCCGCGGCGAATCCGCGATTATCCGCCGACGGCATGATGGTGATCCATTCCCAGCCGTTGCGCTGGACCTGCTCTTCCAGGCGTGCCAGGGAATCGTCACCGGAACCGTTTTCCACCAGCACGACGCGCGTGTCGGGCACGTCGCCGATCTGCGTCGCCAGCGCGGCCAGGCAATCAAGCGTGACCTGCGGCGTGCGATAATTGATGATGACGATCAGCAGACTCATGCCGGTGGCAGCATTGTGGTTTATGTCCGAGCGGCTTCGACAACCGCCAAGGGCGGGGTCACGTGCCAATGGGCGGGTTGCTCGGCTGGTGGCTCGCGCAGCGAGAATCTCAGCCCGCAGATTCCACCGGCGCAGAGCATGAAGATGGGGTCGAGCTTGGCGTTCATCAGGAAATCGCACATCTGGATTCCCAGCAGCACCGCCAGCACCACTGCCGGCGCCGCACCGGGATGCGCCCAATAACGCGCCGGGATTTTCCACGCCATCAGCAGCATCGGCAGGATCAGCGAGGCGGTCAGCGAGAACAGCCCGATGAATCCGTAATGCCCCAGTGCGATGATCCACATCCCATCCGGCACGCCAATGACGCGATCCTGCTCGTCCACGACCTGGAAGCGGTTCCATCCCCCCCAGCCGTACGCGGGATGTTGCATCGCCTTGTGGAGGAAGAGCATCTCATTCTTCAGCCGCGCCCCCAGCGAACGGGCGCCGCGCGGGTCGTATTTCATGATCTTGGCGACCAGCTTATCGCCGGTCCAGATGTGGTTGATGCGCACGTACATGTACGTCGGTGGGATCATGGCCAGCAGCAGCACCCACACGGGCGATTTGGTCCAGCGGATCAGCGCCAGGCCGATCATCCCCGCGAACAGGAACACCAGCGCGCCCACCGAGTGGCACAGCAGCGTCGTGACCAGCAGCGCCATCAGCGCATAACCGAACGGGATTCCCAGCAGCCGGCCGCGGAAGCCGGACCAGAACATCCAGAAGGCGATGAGGGTGGTGGTGGTCATCCACATCGCCACACCCAGGCCGTTCTGCATGAAGACCATCGGGCGGAAGCCGCCGTAGCGTTTGTTCTGGCCGAATTCCCACTGGAAATAGCCGTACACGATGCGATGCAGCTGCGGGCTGAAGCGGATCTCGAACAGGCACAACGGGACATACAGCAGCCCGCCGATGATCAGCGCCGTCGCCAATTCGCGCAGGCCCTGCAGATCGCTGAAGTAAATTCGCCCGACGAAGTAGGGCAGCCCATACGCGATGATCTGGAAGACCATCGAGGCGAATCCATCGTACAACCCCAGCCCGTTGTAGACGGACGAGACGCACGGGCAGAGGCACCAGATCAGCATCGGCAGGTCCCAGATTCTGGGACGGAAGGCGAAGACCGATGCGCTGTCGAAGATCAGCGCCGACAGCAGCACACCGATCGACGCCGCCGACATCTTGTTGTATTCCGTGAACGGGTGCAGCGGGATCTCGTACATCGGCAGGAACAGCCAGGCGATCAGGAATCCGTAGATCGCCGCGCGGCGCGGCGGCATGAACGCGAACATCCCCAGGATCAGCGGGATCCATCCATACAGCGCGATGAATACCAGGATGTTCGCATGACCCATGGGATTGCTCCGGGACTTTTCTCACACGGTGGCCGCGCCGCGGCGCACCAGCGCCGCCAGCGTCGCTTCCAGCAACGCCGTCGCGTCCTGCCAGCTATATCGGCTGGCGGTTTGATACGCACATTCAGACATCTTTTTCCAGTCGGCGTCCGATAAGCTCATCACCCGCAGGATGCGGTCGGCCAGCGCCGCCTGATCGTCGACATCAACCAGGTATCCGTTTTTCCCATCTTCGATCGCGTCCATCGGGAACCCGACGCGCGTGGAGACGACCGGGCAGCGGCACGCCATCGCTTCCAGCGCGGGCAGGAAGAATCCTTCCGAACGGCTGCTGCACAACCACAGGTCGCACTGCGCGTACAGATCGCGAATTGTATCCTGCGGTGGATTTTCCGTATACCGCGTATCCGCCGGCAGGGGCAGCGCGGCGGTCGGAGCATGCTGCCCGAAGCTAATCACCCGCAAATTCGGCAAAGTCTGCCGCGTTTTTTCGAGGGCGGCGAATCCGATTTGGCACGCTTTGAACGGTGTGCCGCTGTAAAGGATGCCCACGGTGGGTCGCTCCTGGCGGCCGCGCGGCGGGGCGCGGAACAGTGTCGTGTCCACGCCCGCCGGAACGTACGCCACCGTCGCATCGCCAAATTTCTCGCGCGCCAGGTTCGCCATCCAACTGGCGTAGACGATCTTCTGCAGCGGCAATCGCCACGCGGCGTCAACCTGTTCGACCGGCCCGCCCCAGGTTTCGTAATGCTGGATGAAGAATGCCTTGGCGCCCTTGCTCGGCGACAGTGCCGCCACCCAGTGCGCCGTCTCCCACCAGGTGGCGATGACGACGTCGCCATCCGGCACGTCGCTGTTGACGATTGGGCGATATTTCTCAATGACCCGCAGGTTCACGCCGCTGCTGTCGAAATGCGAAGCCTCGCGCCCCGGCGTTCTGGGCCAGCCGCGACCGTGCAGAACCGATGACACGGCCGCGCGCATGGAAGGCGATCGCGGTGGTGTGGCCAGCACCGTCACCTCATGCCCGCGGTCCATCAGGTTGCGCGCGTGCGTGGCGATCACGCGGGCGCCGCCGGACATGTCCGCGCGGGCCATCACGAATGTGATTTTCATGAGGGCCGTCCCACCGGCCGGTCGGGCTGCCCGCGCCCGATCAGCTTCTTGATCGCGCGCACCAGCGGGCCCAGCGGTGAATCATTCACGCGCCATTTGAATCTGCTCCAGCGCAACGCCGGGCGGCCGTAGTAACCGCCGCGATAAATCCTGTTAAAGTTGCCGCCGTTCATGAATCTGGTGATGCCGCGCCGCGCCAGGTAATCCTCGCGCACTTTCACCAGGCTGGGGCCGACGACGTTGGTGTGGAACACCGTCCAGGTCGGGTCTTCGATTCTCGCCAGCGTGAACAGGTTGTGGTTTCGCATGTACGTTTCGAGAGACGTTTCCATGACGTAGCGCGTGTCCGCGATCCCCGTCAGCGGGTTGGTGGTGCGGAATCCGCTGGCGACGAATTCACCGGCGAATTCCTCGATGGCGCGCGTGTAGATATCGCGCTTGAGCAGCAGGAAATTCAGGCTGCATTTGTGGCTGAAATACCAGCCGGGCCACGCTTCGTGATGTTTGCTGGGGCAGTTGTAGCTTCCACCCACGCCGAACGTGTCGGGCCGCTCCAGATATCCGATCGCTTCGACCAGCCAGTTATCGTGCCCCTGGCGATACGGGAGCGTGTCGGATTTGAAGAACAGAAGATACGGCTTGTTGGCGATGGCGCCGGCGGCGTGCTCCTGGAAGAAGCACTTGTTCTTGTCGTTCTCCGGGTGATCGCTGTGGATCACCTGCAGCTTGTCGATCTTGTGCTCCTTGAACATTCGCCAATAGATGTCGTGCATGTCCGGCGTGCTGCCGCCGTCCACGACCACGACTTCGCCCGGCTTGCCGCCCAGGAAACGCAGCCAGTCGTCGAACACCTGGGCGAACGCCTCGGCGTTGCCGAAGTTGGCGGCGGTGAGCGATATCTGCGCCAGCGCCTCGCTCTGCGTGCAATTTTTCGGATCGAAGCTCATGCGCTGTTCCTCATGCGTCGTGATGCCCGGCGGCGCGGTGCAGCGCCCGCTCCAGCCGGCCGGCCGGATCGTGCAGGGCCATCTCAAGATACCCCGCCGCCTGCCCGTTGTACTGCGCCGCCCACGCCGGGTATCGCGCCGCATGCGGGTGCCGGGGCCGCAGCCATTGCAGCAGTTGCATCTGAATTGCCTGCGTTCGGCAATGCAAATATCGTCGCAGCGCCGCCGCGCGCGAATATCGTGGCTGGCGCCCGCGCAGGTAATCCAGCCACGCCGCCGACCGTGCGCCGCCGGCGATCAGCCGCTGCAGATATTCCTGCGTCAGCCGCGAGCTGGGCAGCACGTGCGACATCCGCAGCGCCGGGGCATACCACATCTCCCAACCCAGGCGATGGATCAGCAGTCCAATCTCCGTGTCCTCGCCGCTGGTCAATCGCCCGCCTTTGCGGCCCGACAGCGCCAGGCCGATGTCGCACAGCACCTGGCGGAACACCTCGGTGCGACCGGTCATTCCCGCGCCACAGGGCGGGTCGTCGGCGGGGGGCGCCAGCCGCCGCGCGTCCGAACCGAAGTCGCGGATCGCCAACGCCATTGCGAAGTGCTCATCGAAATCCAGGGGCCGCGCCGCGGGATCCTCGAACAGCGGATCGATCCGCCCGCCCACCACGCCGCAACGCGGATGCTCATCCAGAAACGCCACGCACTGCTGTGCCCAATCCGGCTCGACGAGGTTGTCATCATCGACATAAGACAGATATCGGCCCAGCGCCTCCACCGCCGCGCGGCGCCGCGCCGCGGCCAGGCCCGGCAGTGCCTCGTGGATCACGCGGATCGGCAGTCCCAGCGATCGCCCGGCCTGATCGGCGATGGCGGCCGTAGCATCGGCGCTGTTGTTGTCGATGACCAGCACTTCCCAATGCAGACTGTCGGTATGCTGGCGCGCCAACGCTTCCAGCGCCATCGGCAATCGCCGCTGGGCGTTGTAGGCACAGATCGCCAGGGTCAGGTCCAACATGCGTGACTAATTGTTGTCCAGTGATGCGCCCGAGTCGAGCGTTCCCTGGCATGCCGACTTAAGTCGGCATGCCGCTTTGATCATCGGGTGTGGGCATTGGATAATTCGGTCTTTCACTCCCCGGCTCCATTACCCAGCGATAGATTTCCACCACCCGGCGCGCCTTGGCCTCCCAGGTGAAATGCCGGCGGGCACGCTGAATCGCCGCGTGGGATTTGGCGTCGATCTGGCCGGGATTGGCCGCCAGGTCTGATAACAGTTGACGATATTGCTCGACGATCTGGCGGCGCGGGCCGATGGGCACGCGGTAGCCGGTTTGCTCGGTAACCAATTCCGCCGGGCCGCCGTAATCCACCACGATCGGCGTGACGCCAACCGCCATCGCCTCCAGCACGACCGCGCCGCCGAATTCGCGGATGCTGGGAAATGCGAACAGATCCGAATCGACCAGGTGCTGCTGGAGCTTTTCGTGCTCCACCCACCCGATCAGCCGCGCCGCAGAGCCGATCTGCTCGGCTTCGATGATGCGGCGCAACTGCGGCATCTGCGGGCCATCGCCGATGATGTCCAACGTCATCGCGCCGGACTTGAGCAGGGGCGCGGCCGCCTCCAGCAGCATGTCGGCGCCTTTGTAGGGAACCAGCCGGCCGACGAAGATGGCGCGGAGGGGGCGGGTTGCGTTTCGTTTGCGAGTCAGCGTGAAGCGCGCCGGATCGATGGCATTTTCCGGCACGTAGAAACATTTGCGGTGGAACGAGCGCGGCATCTGCTCCCAGGTGGCGCGCGATCCGATGAGGATGGCGGCGGCGGCGCGGCGCGTCCGCAGGTAGCCGGGCAGCAGACGGTACGCATCGCGCACATACGAGAGCCATTCCTTCTCCTTGCGTCGCGCCGCATCGAACTGCGCCGGCCAGGGCACGCCGCCGTTGAGCGGGCCCAGGATAAACGGCGTCCCCGCCGCGGCGCAGCGCGGCGCGATCGGGCTGGAGATCGTGGGGCTCAGCGGCGTCAGGCGATGCACCACCGAGAATTCGCCGGCGGCAATTCGCGCGCCGAATTTCTGCCAGACCAGGTGCTCGAAGTACGGATACGCCACCGCCGACAGCGCGGTGGTGGTGGTCCATCCCTTGCCCGCGCCGCCGCGGAGCAGGCTGGCCAGCTTAAACGCGGGTGCGGCCAGTTTCTCCGAATCAATCGCGGTGAAGTCGCGCCCCTCGACCAGTCCCGCCGCCAGCAGCGCGGGGCGGTTGCGAATTTGCGTCACCAGGTGCCCATCGGTCAGCGCGGCGATGGCGCGGCTGTGCGAGAAGCCCTCCAATGGAATGCTGACCCATTGCGGGTTGGCGGCCTCGGCGATCAGCAATGGGCGGAGCGGTTTGGACATGCGGTTTCGCTCAGGAGTCAATCGGCGCCGGCTGGTTCAGCAGCCGCTGGTACAGCGTGGCGGCGCCCAGGCGGCTGTCGAAGCAGCGGACGATCTTGGCGCGCCCGGCCGCGCCCAGTTCTCGCCGGTGGCGCTGATCGGACATCAAATCGGCAATCGCATCCGCCAGCGCCGCGGCATCGCCGGGTGGAACCAGGATTCCATCCACACCGTTGCTGATGATCTCGGGCACGCCGCCGGCGTTGGTTCCGATCGTGGGCACGGCCATGGCCATCGCCTCCATATACGCCACGCCCAGCGGTTCAGCGTGGCTGGCCAGCACAAACAGATCGGCGGATTTCATCTCCTGGATGATCTGATCCTCGGCGATCGAGCCGAGAAATCGCACGCGCCCGGCGATGCCCAGCTCGGCGGCGAGGCGCTGCAGGTTTTCCGCCTCCGGCCCGGAACCGGCGATGCGCAGCGTCGGCTGGTATCCGCGCTCCACCAGCGCGGCGACGGCGCGCAGGAGGACGTCGTGCCCCTTGGCCACGTGCAGTCGCGCGACGCTGAGCAGGCGAATCGCCTTCTGGTCCGCCGCGGGCGCCGATTCGCCGGGCTGCCAGCGGCGCGTGTCCACACCGATCCGCCCCAGCAGCGCCTGCGACGGGTCCAGGTTCGGATAATCGCGATGAATCTGGTCCAGCAGCCATTGCGTGATGGCGATGGTGAAGCGGGCATCGGCGAATTTCTCGGTCATCGCGCCGCCCCACCATTCGATGTTGGCGTTGAGCGTCATCGAGAACGGGATGCCGTTGATTCGCTTGACCATCATGCACAGGATCGCGCTGTTGGAGCACGTATGGCTATGCAGGTGATCGATGCGCAGGCGTCCGGCGGCGCGGGCGAGGATGCACGCGGGCGCCAGCAGCGGCAGCACCGTTCGCATCGCGGGTCGGCGGTCGACAGGCAGCGTCAATCCCAGCCAGGCCGCTCTGGCCAATCCCAGTGGATGCCGCGCCAGCGCCCAGAGCAGCGACGCCAGGACTGTGCCGATCGGCCGGGGCCACAGGTATATCGTCTCGCGCCCGGCCGCGTCGGCGAAGGCGTGGCGGGCCCGCGATTGTTCGGGCGGGCGGCGCGTGGAGAATATCGTGATCGGCACGTTCCATTCCCGCAGGTGGCTGATCTCGCGCCACATCCAGATATGGGTTTGCCCGGGGAATTCGGGAATCAGGTAGCCGATCTTCACGTGGCGTGACTTCTAATCCGCCGCGAAAATTCCGTCAATTCGCCCTTTGGCGCAGGAAACGCCGTTGTTTGCAGTCCCTCACCGTTTGCGTGTGAGATGATCACCGGCAATATCGCTGAACAGGAGCGAAGCATGAGCGAAAAAGGGATCAAAGCTTTCGTCAAAAAGGGCTGGGCGGAGTTCCGCGACTTCGCCTTCAAGGGGAACATGATCGATCTGGCCATCGCGGTCGTAATCGGGGCGGCGTTTTCCGACGTCATTAAAACCGTCGTCAGCGAGATCATCAATCCGGTGATCGGATACTTCTTCTGGATTCCGCTCAATTCTCATTGGCTGGCGCATGAAGAATTCTGGAAAAAGTTCGGCCTTGAATGGGCCCACCATGCTCACATGGTCCTCGGCGCATTGATCAACTTCGTGATCGTGGCGCTGGCGGTGTTCGTGACGATGGTGAAGATCGCCGGCGCGGTGGTGAAGAAGGTTTCCGACGTTCCGGCCCCCAGCGAGCCCACGACGCGGGAATGCCCGATGTGCCTCTCGAACATCCCGATCAAGGCGCGCAAATGCGCCTTCTGCACCAGCGACCTGACGGGGGCGTAAAGTCAACAATCAGGACATGGCCGCTGAAGTGGCCATGCCGCTTACTCCTGCGCGTTCTGGTAGTACCCGCAGAAGTACAAGAAGCGGTTCTGGTTCATCACTGGGATGTGATATTCCTTGGCCTGGTTCAGCACGTCATCATAAGCCTTGAGCTGGGCCTGCTCGCGCTCCTGGGTCTTGACGTTGAACGGGTCCTGCAAATCGTCCGCGGTGAACGCCTCGACCTTCGGCTCGGCGCCCATCACGACGAAGTCGGTATCCACGTCGATCTTGGGCTGGATTTTCCCGCCCCATTTGATCACCAGGGCCTCGACCTTCTCACGATCGGCGTCCTTGGGCGTGCCGGTCTGGCCGACGTCGAATTGGCCATACACCACGAAGTTGAACCGGGTGTTGCGGTCATAGACGAGGTTGTGGATCAGATCGCCCTGGTTAATGTGCTGGCCGACTTCGGTCTTGATGACCCGGCACTGGCTGCTGTAGGCGCCGACGCTTTCCACCTCGATGGCGCCCTCGCCGCTGGGCATGTTTTCCGAGCTCATGCCATCGCCCAGGTGCGGGATTCCCTCGTGGCGGTTGTAGACTTCAAACGTCATCCCCGGCACGACGTGCTCGCCCGAGCCCAGGTCGATGTACACCACGTCTTCGGAGGCGACCGAATTGATCGTCCCCTCGGATCGGCGGACCACGGTGTCCTCGACGCCCTGGCGCCGGCCGGCCAGGCGGTTCTCCACCGTCTCCAGGTTCTTCTTCAGGTTTTCGATGCGCTTGTCCTTGTCGGCGACGGTGGCTTCCAGCTTCTTGAGAGCGTCGTTGAAATGCTGACGCTCCGCGTCAATGTCGGCGCCGTATTGGGCGAGCTTGGTGTTGTAATCGAGATGCATTTTCTCCGCATCGTCCAGGGCGGCCTTGCGCTGATCATCTTCCTTCTGGAGATCCTGCTGGGCGTGCTGGGCGACTTCGGAGGTTTGTGCGATTTTCTTGGCGGCGTCGGCGGCGCCCTCGGATTGCGCCGAGCGCAGGTCCTTCACCTGTTGCGCCTGTCCCGCCGCATAGGTCGCCAGCGCCTGCAGCGCCCCGGCCAGATCGGATGGCAAAGTGATGCCGGTTTTCGACGTGGCCTGCGCCAGCGCTTGCCGCGCCTGCACCACCGCGATGGTCGGCTGCGTGGTGGCCGCGCCGCTGTGGCCGGCGATCGCCTCGGACAACTGCTGGGTTTCGTCGATGGCCGCAGCCATCGCGGTCTTCTCGCGCAGGTTGGGGTTGCTGGCCGCCTCGGTCTCCAGGGAGACGATGCGCGGGCTGGTCGCATCCAGGTAGATTTTCTTGCTGCGCACCGCATCGGTCTTGCGCAGATCCTGCTCCTTGTTCAGAGCGACGCCAAAATAGATGGCGAAGATTGTCGCGGTGACAAACCCGATTGTGAAAATGACGACCGCGGTGATCAATCCGCCGCGCGAGCCTTGAGGGCCTACCGGTGGCATGCGTATCCTCCAATCATAAGAGCGGCTTTCGGGCCAGCGTACGTTAGTCTAACCGGATAATCAGACGGCAGCAGCGAATTCCGGGCGGGTGGGGACATTGGGCCGTCCGCACAACCGCCGGATAATCTAATATCCCGGCCGTCCCAAGGTCAAGAAATTTACGTCCCTTTCAATATCCGTCCGATAGCCCGATTACCGCCTGTTTCATGCCGGCCGGCACCCGCCTTATGGATTTACGAAGCAATCGGCCCCTTTGATCGTTTTTTCGATCACACCCAGGTCGGCGAGTTGGCTGGCCAGGGTGTCCCAGCGTTCGGCCGTCATGCTGCCCAGCCCGCTGGCCTGGGTCTGATCCGTCTGGATCAGCGGCTTTTGTGCGTCGGCGGCCTCTGCAAATGTTGCCAGGTCCATATCCGGATTGAGCCCGTGCATTGCCTGGTTGGCCGCCAAGGGGTCATCGAGATAGCTTCGCCACCCCGCCCGGAACGCCTCGGCCATCGTCTTCACGCGTTGCGGGTTGCTTCTCCACAGATCGCCCTTGCAGATGACCACCGTCGTGTACGGGTTGAAACCCTCGTCGGCGATCAGAAACGTCTGGGGATCGCTCCCCTGGTGCCGGGCCAGGATCGGCTCGGACGTCACAAAGCACTGCTGCGACAAATCCGGCTTGGCGAGAAATTCGGCAATCCCCCCGTTGTACGGCGAGATCTTCACCTTTGCCGGTCCGAATTTGTGCTGCAAATAATGCAGCCACGAATTGTCCTCCGCCAGCAGTTGGCCGTCATGGCTGAAGACGTCTTGCAGCTTCGTGAACCCGCGCGCCTGGTGGACCATGATCCCCTGCGGGAAGGTCTGGTAGACGGCGAAGAAAGCGACCACATCGGCGCCGCTGTGCCGGGCGATCAGCACCTGGTCGGCGGCGGTGGTGGCGAATTCGGTCTTGCCGGTGGCCACCAGCTGCCAGGTGTCCGCCCCTTCGCCGGCGGTTTTGATGGAGACGTCCAGCCCGCGGCTGGTGAACGTCCCGCTCTGCTGCGCCGCGTAGAACCCGCCGAACTCCGGCTCCGGTTTCCAGTCCAGGGTCAGCTCGATCTTCTGGTCAATCTTCGGACTCGTCTTGTTACACCCGCCGATCAATGCCGCCGCCAGCGCGCCGATCACCACCATCCAGGCGATTCTCATCAGTCCTTCTCCGATGCGTGCCAGTGACGCAGCAGCAGTCTACCGGCCAGGTTGATGCC
>Ga0182024_10009810_pt1 | contig 19697 bp, 15 predicted proteins | sample P32metaG_FD_120480 | JGI IMG/M metagenome (GOLD analysis project Ga0182024, IMG submission 120480) | Permafrost microbial communities from Stordalen Mire, Sweden - P3-2 metaG (Illumina Assembly) | ecosystem: Environmental > Terrestrial > Soil > Wetlands > Permafrost | place: Sweden: Stordalen... | reverse complement strand
GCGAAGTGGCGCGCATCGACGATGCGGACCGGCTGCGCGGCATTTACCGTAATGTTCACGACGCTCGGTGCTGGCTGCGCTTTGAACGAGATTGTATCCACGAAAAACGCCGGGTGCGTGGCGCCGCTGCGATCCTGAATCCAGAAACCGTCGAGGTCTGGTTGGTTTTGAACACCCAGCGATGACAACGGAATTGTAACTTGCTGCCAGGAGTTGGCCGCGAGGGCCGGCAGAGTCACGACAGTCTGCGCCGCGCCGTTGAGCGTCGCTTGAACTTGCAGCAACTGGCCGCCAGTCGAGCCGCCGTCAATCCAAAAGACCAGCGCTTTGTAAGGAGTGGAATCGAAAGCGGCTTGATGGAGGTAGAGCGCCTGGTAGGGCCCCGCACTGACGCTGATCGAATCGGAGCCGGATTGGACCGGCGTGGTGTTGCTCAGATTCACCATCGCCCAGCTCCAGTTCTGCCAACCGTTGACGAGCGCGTCGGTGTACACGGATTGGTCCGTCTGCGCGCGCGCGACGGTGGGCAGCACGAGGCAGCAAATCAGCGTCAGCAACACCGGAAGCAGCGACAGCGCGCGCCGCAATCTCACAAAACGAATCATATTACTACATTATGTATAATCGAACGGCCTCGATGAACAAAGAGAGTTACTTGGGTTTGCGTGGCGCGGCGGTCGGAAACCGCAGAAAACCCGTCGCTGGTCGCTTAGATAGAGTCCAGCGCGGTTGCGCCTCTTCTTTCATCGCGCGCTTTGGATAGTTGCGACTTCGTCCGGCTTTCCGGGGATAGACATTGTACTTTGGTACAATAGCCGAAAAATTCTGCGCGATGCAGAATGTGCTCCCTAAACGCAAACTCAATCTCTATCGTTGGCTCTGAAGCCGAAGAGATCAGAAGCGGGAATCAAAGGAGACACTCATGTTGAACGCAAAAACGATGTTACGTCGAATAGGCGTGCCTCTCCTCGGCGGCCTTCCGATGCTGTTGCTTGCGGGAGTAGCCAGCGCTCAGTACGGCCAGTACCCGCTACTGGACAAGGCCGCCAACAAGGTCATCCAAAAGTACCAGTATTCCTCGTGCGAGCAGTTGTGGCAGGAACGAGAACAGCCGAAATCGCAGAGAGAACAGGAAGCCGTAAATTTTCTGCGTAGCGATCCGCAGATGCGCGCGATGTTCATCAATAGGGTAGCGGCGCCGATCGCCAACAAGATGTTCGAATGCGGCATGATCCCATGACCGTAACGGGCTAAACCGAATTGACTGTTAACAGAGATAGTCAATGGGAGGGTAAAAGATGAGCTTCAAACTTGCGGCCGCCGCTTGCGGCGCTGCGATGGGAATCGCGTTAGGCTTGAATCCCGCGTTGGCTGCGGATCCGTCTGCATCGCCTACCCAGGTGGCGCCGCCCGTGCAAGCTTCCGTTCCCAGCATTGATCCGCACGCAGACGAACTTCTGAGCAAAACGTGCGCGGCACTGGGAGCGGCCGACGCTCTGAGCTTTCACGCGGAGATCCTTTTCGACAAGGTGCTGCCGCACGCGGTAAAAGTCCAGTATGCCGCGGAAATGAATTTCGCTCTCCAGCGACCCGACGAACTCGCAGTCGACTACCACAGCGACCTGGGCGGCAAACAACTCTGGTACCAGAATGACACACTGACGATCTTCGACGAGCCGCACGAGATGTATGCAAGTATGAAAGTGCCGTCCTCGATCGACACGATGCTCGATCAGGTGGAGCAAAAGCAGCACCTCACGCTGCCGCTCTCAAACCTGGCGTACAGCGATCCCTGTCTGCGAATTCGCAAACAGATCATCTTCGGGTCGTACATCGGCGTGAACGACGTCAACGGCGTCGAGTGCGATCATTTGGCGTTCTCGTCGCGCAATATCGACCTGCAGCTTTGGCTCGACCGTTCGGGAAAACCGGTTCCGCGCAAGATAGTGATCAATTACCGAACCGAGCCAGGATCACCGGAATACATAGCTGTTCTTTCTGATTGGAAATTCCCAAAAGAAATCTCGGACAGCCATTTCAGTCCACAGCTTCCGAAAGACGCGAAACGGATCGAGTTTCTGAAGGTTAAGGAGTCACAGCCATGAAGAACACGATAGATTTGCGCGTTGCCAACAGATTTGCGCTATGGGTCGTCTTTCTCGTCTCCGCGTTCGCTCTCGCCAGCGCTCCCGATGCACTGGCAAGGTGGGGCGGCGGAGGCGGTGGAGGCGGTTACGGTGGCGGCGGCCGGGGAGGCTATGGTGGCGGCGGAGGCAGAAGCTTCGGCGGCGGTGGGGGTGGGTACCATGGTGGCTCGGACGGGTTCGATCACGGCAGCATGGGTCAGTCCAGCTCGTCGGGTGCCGATTCATATGGACACTCGTCAAGCGGTTCAGGAAGCCAATATAAATCGTCTGATTCTGGAAATACGTACAATTACAACAAGTCGTCTTCCTCTTCGCAATATAACCAGTACAAATCGCCCTCAGAATCCGGCAGTACCTATGGGAGCAACTCCAGTTCAGCCAACAAGCAGGCGGACTACAACGAGTACAACACAAACCAGGAGGCCCAGAAGCAAGCTCAGTACAATGAGGCGAATACTCTTCAGAAGAACAACGAAAATACCGAAAAACAGCTGCAGAACAAGCAAGATGCCACCATCAACAACAACGTCGGCAACACCAACTACAATGGAGGCGGGGGAGGCGGAGGAAGCAATAACTACTACTATGGCGGTGGGGGTAGTGGTTCGAGCAATGGCGAAGTCGCAGGCGCGGCGGCACTCGGTGCTGTCGGGGGCATGGCGGTCGGTATGATGGCAGCAAATTCGCAACCACAACCGACGACAACCGTTATCGAGAACAATCCTTATGGTTACTATCCACCGCCTCCTCCGCCGGCTGGGTATCAACCGTACTACAACGGCAGCCAAGTGACCTACGCGCCGCCCGCGACCACCTACAATTATAACTACTAGAACATGAAGTACGAACATGGATTATGGCAAACGCGGTGAAACGCAGTGCGGACAAGTAGCTAGAGGAAAGCAGGTATCAAACTATGAGGACTAAGCGGCGAATTTGCCTTAGCCTATCACTGGCGGCAACCTTGACCGTGACATGGCTTTTGGCTGCCGGCGTCGCGCGCGCCCAGCAGATCAATGGCGTACCTGGCTCTCCCAGCTCCACTGTGACGCTTGATGGAAAGCAGCTCCCGCCTCCGCCGATGCCATTTGGCGGCGTGATCAAGGAAAGCTATTTGAATTCGACGCCATACTGGCCGCCGCGCGTTGTGCCGCCTAAGGGCGCACCAAACATCCTCCTCATCATGACCGATGACCAGGGCTACGGGGTTTCGAGCACCTTCGGCGGCGTCATCCCAACGCCGGCGCTGGATCGGATCGCCAAGGCGGGATTGCGCTACACGCAGTTTCATTCCACGGCGCTGTGCTCGCCCACGCGAGCTGCGCTGATCACGGGGCGCAATCATCACTCGGTGGGCTCCGGCGTGATCGGCGAATTGTCCACGGGCTATCCTGGCTATGATTCCATCATAGGGCCGGAGAACGCCACCATCGGCACAATCCTCCGGGACAACGGTTATGCCACTTCGTGGTTTGGCAAAAACCACAACACGCCGAGCTTTCAATACAGCGTCGCGGGGCCTTTCGATCAATGGCCGGTCGGTATGGGCTTTGAGTACTTCTATGGGTTCATGGGCGGCGAGACCGACCAGTGGACGCCCTACCTTTTTCGCAATACGAGCCCGGTATTTCCATGGATCGGCAAGCCCGGTTACAACCTCACCACCGATCTGGCGGATGACGCTATCGAGCACATGCGCGAATTGAACGCGTCTGCACCCGACAACCCGTTCTTCGTTTATTATGTGCCCGGGGGTACCCACTCGCCGCACCAACCGACCAAGGAGTGGATCGACAAGTTCAAAGGCAAGTTCGACATGGGCTATGAGAAATTACGCGACGAGATCTTCGCCAACCAGAAGCGGCTCGGCGTGATTCCGCCGGGTACTCAGCTCACCCCTTGGCCGGACGGCCAGGCCGGATATGGTGGCGCAAAGCTGCCGAGGTGGGACTCGCTCTCACTCATGCAAAAAAAACTCTACGCGCGGGAGGCGGAGGTGTTCGCGGGCTACGCCGCCTATACCGACCATGAGATTGGACGGGTAATTCAAGAGGTCCAGGATGAGGGCAAACTCGACAACACGCTCATCATCTATATCTGTGGCGACAATGGCACCAGCGCTGAAGGCACTCTGTACGGCGCCTTCAATCAGCTCACGGCCTACAACGGCATCCTGGACGCTCCCATGCCTCTACAATTGCTGCATTATTCAGACTGGGGCTCGGATAAGACCTATCCGCACATGGCAGTGCAATGGTCGTGGGCGTTTGACACTCCGTTCAAATGGACCAAGCAGGTGGCTTCGCATTTCGGTGGAACGCGGCAAGGCTTGGCGATAAGCTGGCCCGGACACATCACTGATGTAGGTAGCCTCCGTCCGCAGTTTCACCACGTTATAGACATTGTGCCGACTATCCTCGAGGCCACCGGCATCCGCGCGCCTGAGATAGTCAATGGCATCAAGCAGAAGCCGATCGAAGGCATAAGCATGGCCTACACGTTTGATAAGGCGAATGCCAACGCACCGTCGAAACGTGAGACCCAGTATTTCGAGTTGGCCGGCAACCGCGGGATCTACCATGACGGTTGGATGGCCAACACGACTCCGCCCACCCCGCCCTGGGACCTTGCAACAGGCAAGCTACCCGACCTCGAGACCGGCTACCAGTGGGAGCTTTACCACATCTCCGAGGACTACTCGCAATACAACGACCTCGCCGCGAAGATGCCGGACAAGCTAAAGGAAATGCAGGCGTTGTTCATGACGGAGGCGACGAAATACAACGTCTTCCCGTTGGACAACCGGGCCTTCGCGCGCCTCCTGACGCCGCGGCCGAGCGCAGTCGCCGGGAAGACTGTTTTCACCTATACGGGTGAGAATGCCGGTATTCCCATCGGGAATGCTCCCAGCATTTTGGACAGGGATTACACCATCACTGCAGACGTGACGATCCCGCAGGGCGGGGCGGAAGGTATGATCGTGACCTTGGGCGGACGCTTCGGTGGCTACGGCCTCTACCTGCTCAAAGGCAAGCCTGTCTTCGATTACAACCTTCTCGATCTAACACACTACCGCTGGGAAGGGGGACCGTTAGGACATGGCTTGTTGGCCGATGCGCTCAAACCGGGCAAACATAAGATAGTGTTCGACTTCAAATACGACGGTCCCGGCCCTGGCAAGGGTGGCGAAGGAGTCTTTACGGTCGATGGCAGCGAGATCGCCCGCAAGAAGGTCCCGCACACGATTCCGCTGATGATGGCCATCGACGAGACCTTTGACGTTGGTAGCGATACGCGTACAGCGGTCAACGACGACTACAAGCTGCCGTTTCGCTTCACCGGCACAATCGACAAGCTGACCTTCAACCTGGGACCTGAGCAGTTGACGGACGCCGATCGAAAGGCAATTGCGGAGAAACTCGCGCGGGCAAGAGACTAGGAGGAGGCTGCCGATAGCAGTTATGAAATCCGCGAGCGTCTTGTTCAGCAGTTCCTCGTCGGTGGACGCTCTGCAGACCACGACCGCAATGATTGAAGCAGGCGCCGGCTTCGCGTTGCTTGGGTTTCCCTCGCGAGCGGTGGAACTCCTGCTCGGCGCGCCGCTGGAGGCGCCGGACGCATTAACCGTGGCGCGCGTCGGCGGGGCCGGCCTGCTGACCTTGGGAGCAGCATTCTGGCTGGCGCGTGGCGACACGAAAAGCTGCGCCGCGAGAGGGTTGGTGACGGCGGTGGTACTCTATAATGTCGCCGTAGTATTTATCCTTGGTTTCTTCGGCATCCGCTCTGAGCGTGTTGGCCTGGCCTTGTGGCCGGCCGTCGCGCTGCATACTGCCATGACCATCTGGTGCATTATGAGCCTTCGATATGCGAGCACCGCTGAAACCCAAGGGAAATCTCCTTCGGATGCAATCGCGTGATGAGTTATAACGAACCGGTCGGAGACACCTCGCTGATTGCCTGCCTGCACTGCGATTTGCTGCAGCGCATTCCGGACCTGGAACCAGGAGCGTCTGCCCGCTGCCCGCGATGCAACAAAGAGCTGTGGCGCCATCGTGAGGACTCGCTCAACCGGACGCTCGCACTTACGCTCGGCGCGGTTTTGCTATACGTGATCGCGAACTCAGTTCCTATGCTGGGACTAACCATCGTCGGGCGCGACGCCTCAACCACAGTGATCGGAGGCGCCCAGCATCTGTGGGATAACGGGCAGAAGATTGTCGGCGTACTGGTACTATTCACCGCCGTCATTGCGCCGGCACTGCAAATTGGCCTGATGCTGGCGATCGTGCTCGGAGGGATGCGCGCGCGACCGCCTAGATGGGTAGGGACGTTGCTTCGGTATCATCCGACGACGCGCATCTGGAGCATGATCGAAGTCATGATGGTCGGCGTGCTGGTCGCGTTGGTCAAGATTGCGGATTACGCGACAGTTATTCCGGGCATGGCGCTGTTCGTTCTGTGGGTGCTCGTCTTTATCCTTGCCGGAATGTCGGCCAGCTTCGACTCTCGAGATGTGTGGGAGAGGATCCAATGGGCGGACGAAGCGCAGCGTGACAGCGCGGGTGAGTTGGCGGAGGGAACGTCGTGAGTTCGACCGGCCTCACCGCGATGCAGCAAGGCCTGCAAAGTTGCGAAGGATGCGGACTGCTATCGCGTCCAGAGCCCGGCGAACATGAAGGACGCTGCCCGCGTTGCGACGAGAAGCTCGAATTTCGAAAGGCGGACAGCTTCCAGCGGACGTGGGCATACCTGATTGCCGCGGCTGTCTGCTATATCCCCGCCAACGTGCTTCCCGTTTTGACGACGACGACCGCTGCCGGCGCCGACTCCGACACTATCCTGCAAGGAGTGGTTCTACTGTGGTCGCCGACCGGATGGCCTCTGTCGATCATAGTGCTGGTCGCGAGCATCATGATTCCGAGCGCGAAGATCCTGGCGCTGGGATACCTGCTTATCACGACTCAGCGCGGCTCGGTCGCGAACAACGAGCAGCGCATCCGAATGTACAGGATGGTCGAGTTCATCGGGCGCTGGTCGATGGTCGATGTATTCGTCGATACTTTCACCGCAGCACTGATCCAGCTTCAGCCGCTCATGTCGGTCGAGCCTGGACCCGGCCTGATCTTCTTTGCGGCGGTGGTGGTGTTTACGATGCTCGCGGTCGAGTCGTTCGATCCGCGGCTCATCTGGGACTCAGCAAGTCAGCAAGAGGCAGGTTCGAAAGAGGTTACTTATGCCTGATCGCGATCCGCCACGCTCCTCGGTTCCCGAGTCGAGGAACGTGCCCAAAAAACGCACGCGGCTCTCGCTCGTTTGGTTCATCCCGATTCTGGCCGCGTTAGTCGGCGCATGGGTGGCAGTGACGCGAGTGATGAGCGAGGGACCCAAGATAACGATCGTGATGAATTCGGCGGAAGGACTGGAAGCTGGCAAGACCAAGATCCACTACAACGGCGTCGATATCGGTACGGTCAAAACCATAGAACTGTCGGAAGATCACCAGCACGCAATCATGACCGCGCAGATGGCGCCCAAGACGGAAGCATTCCTGGTTGCAGACACGAAGTTCTGGGTCGTGCGGCCGCGGATTTCCGGCGCCAACATCACAGGTCTAGGTACTCTTATATCCGGGGCATACATAGGTGTGGAGATAGGATCCTCGAAAGAGGACAGGCGCGACTTTGTGGCGCTCGAAACGCCGCCGGTGATAACCGGCGCAACTCCGGGACGCTTTTTCGTCTTGAAGACATCCGACTTAGGCTCGCTGGACACCGGTACGCCAATATACTTCCGCCGGCTGCAGGTTGGTCAGGTCGCGTCGTACGCGCTCGATAATGACGGCAAGGATCTGACCGTCAAGGTGTTTGTGCAAGCCCCCTACGATCAGTACGTCAACCCCAATACCCGCTTCTGGCATGCGAGCGGGATTGATGTATCGCTTTCAGCGAGCGGTCTTAGCGTGCAGACCCAGTCGGTGTTGTCGATCTTGATTGGGGGTGTCGCGTTCGAGACCGCGGCGACCGCACTGGTCTTACCGCCGTCCGACGAGAATGCCGTCTTCACCCTCTACAGCAACCGGACCGAGGCCTTTAACCCGCCGCCGCGCAATCCGCAGACCTACCAGCTCATTTTCAAGGATTCGGTCCGTGGGCTCTCGCCAGGGGCACCGGTCGAATTCCGCGGCATTCCGGTCGGCGAGGTTTCGGATATCAGCGCGCAAATTGACCTCAAGACATTTGAATTCACGGCGCCGGTGACTATCAGTCTGGACCCACGACGACTCGGGGTCAAAATCTTTGATTTGGGTCCCGGCGTGAACCTGGAGACCATGCGCCGGAAATTAATCGACGCTCTGGTTGCGCATGGGGTCCGTGCGCAGCTCAAGACGGGGAACCTACTGACGGGTTCCGCGTACGTTTCGCTTGACTTTTTTCCCGGCTCGCCGCCGGCAACAGTGGACTGGTCGCAAACGCCAGTGCAGTTGCCGACCACTTCAGGACAATTCGTGGCGACCGAGGCGACGGTGGAGAACATCATCAGGAAACTCGACAAGGTGCCGTTCCAGGAGATCGGCGAAGAGCTGCAAAAGGCGATCGCTCAGCTGAATACAACGCTGGTGTCCGCACAGGGCACGCTGTCGAGCGCGCGCGGAACCCTCAACAACACCAGCTTGCTCACGGAGCCTAATTCCTCGCAGGTCCAACAGATAGGCAACACTCTGCAGGAGGTGAGCCGCGCGGCGCGATCGTTGCGGGTGTTGGCAGACTATCTCGAGCGCCATCCTGACGCGCTTCTGCGAGGCAAGCCTGGGGAGGCGAAGTGATGGCACGACGTATCGCGCAAATGATCTCGATCGCATTGATGACCGCAGTAGCTGTCGGATGCAGCACTGCCCCGTCGCGATTTTACTCGCTGGCTTCGACGGCAACGGCAGACGGTACGCCGCCGACATCTGCTGCGGTAATGGTAGGTCCGGTCACGATACCCGCCGCAGTGGATCTACCTGAATTCGTGGTGCAGGTCGCGCCGAACCGCGTCCAGGTCGATGAATTTAATCGATGGGTCTCACCGCTGAATGATTCAATAGCACGCGCCGTCGCCGGCGATCTTGTCGTGCTGCTCGGCACGCCGGAAGTAGCCAATTCACAGTTAGCCAACTTCGTGCCGGACTACAGAGTCACGATTGATGTGCAGCGCTTCGAGTCGATACAAGGCCAAGCGGCCCTTGTGGAAGCGGTATGGACAGTGCGTAAGACTGCAGGCGGCGAAATCCGCTCAGGCCGCACAGTCGCGCGCGAACCCGTGCAAGGTCAAGGCTTCGATGCGCTCGCAGCCGCGCATAGCCAGGCGATCGCAAAGATGAGCGGCGACATCGCGGCAGCAATCCGTGCGGAAGCCGAGCAGAAATCTTAACAGCTCGTGTCGTGACCGATTTACCCGAGGCGAAGGACAAACTGACCTATGAGAAGAAGAAAGCTACTATTCAGGCCAAAGGGACGATCATTGCCGATGATACTTGCGGCAGCAGTGCTAGTGTCCACGTCACCGATGGTGACTGGTTGCTCGCGTGGCGACGATCAACCTGCCCCTGCGCCGTCGACACAGGCACAACCGAGTGTCGCCGCGACCGCGGCGCCTGCTCCTCCCCCTGCCGCAGCCGTTGAACCCGGTCCTCCGCCGGGTGGTGCTACATCGCAAGAGTTACAGGAGCTGGTGTCGCCGATCGCGCTCTATCCCGACGTGTTGGTAGCGCAGATCCTTGCCGGCTCTACCTATCCGACACAGGTGGTGGAAGCCGATCGCTGGCTCAAGCAGAATCCAAGCCTCACGGGCGATCAGTTGGCGAGCCAGGTGAACCAGCAGGAGTGGGATCCCAGTATCAAGTCGCTGACCCAGTTCCCCACCGTGCTGCAAACGATGAACGATAATCTGTCGTGGACCTCAGCGCTGGGCGAGGCGTACTACAATCAGCCCGCCGACGTGATGAATGCTATCCAGGTCCTTCGTAACATGGCGATGGCCGCGGGAACTCTGAAGTCCACGCCGCAGCAGAAAGTAGAAGTTGAGCCGGCGCCTCCTGCCGCTCAAGGCGCGGTACAGCCCTCAGTTCAGCAGACGGTCATCATCCAGCCCGCGCAGCCCAACACCGTTTATGTCCCACAGTACAATCCTACCACGGCCTATGGCGCGCCAGTCGCAGCGCCGCCGGGATACAGCGGCAGCGATTTGCTCCTTACGGGTGTCTTATCGTTCGGAGCCGGGATGTTACTTGGTTCGCTGATCAATAGCGGCCACAACAATTGGGGCTGCAATTGGTACGGCGGCGGGGGTGGTAGCTCAGTCAAGTACAACAACAAAGTTTATGTTACTAACAACAATGTGTATCCCGGACGTTATCCGGGTGCGGGTGGAGGTTATCGGCCACCCGCATATCGTCCGCCCAACGGAAACTACCCGAACCCCGGATATCCGCCACGACCGGTTCCTTATCCAGCTACCAGGCCCGCCAATGGCGGCGGATACAATCGTCCTAACAACCCGGCCATCCCAGCAACGCGGCCCTACGACAAGAAGACCGCGAGGCCAGCCAATCCAGATATCGCTAAACCTAATTTTCCGAAACCCAGCACACTGCCTAACAATCCGGGCGGATCGAATCCGAATAAGAAAGTCCTTGGTAAGACTCGACCTGGTCAGCCTGCGAATCCTGTCGCTGCAACTCGACCGGCTAGTCCTGCAGCAGAAAATCGGCCCGCTACCAAGCCCGCCAATCGCGCAGCGGACCCGGCTCGAGGCTTCGCGAAGGACAACAGCAGCTCCGGCGGCCGCAATAGCGCCTTAGGTGGTTATGAACCCGGTGGAAATACTCGGGCTGCGAGCGACCGCGGACAAGCAAGCGTCAAGGGAAATCAGAAACCCGCAGGCGGTCGCGCGAACGGTGGCGGCGGCGGTAACGCGAATCGCGGCGGTGGCGGTGGAAATGGCGGCGGTGGCGGGAATCGGGGTGGCGGGAAAAAGGGCAAATGAGGAACTACAATGACGAATGAAATGACCACTACTCGAGTTAGATTCCCGGTCGCTCCTTCGATGTTTCTGTTGGCGTGGTTGTTCGTGACGCCCCTCGCGTCAGCGAATGACGCCGCAGCGCAACAAGTGTTTCCGACCGCCGACGCCGCAGTCGGCGCACTGGTTGCGGCTGACAAAGCGGACGACATGAAAGCGCTCAGCTCGATACTCGGCCCGGACTCGGCTCAAATCCTCTCGTCCGGAGATCCAGTCGCAGACAAGAACGCGCGCGACGAGTTCGTGCGCCGCTACAATGAAATGCATCGGCTCGCCTATGACGATCAGGGTCGCGTCATCCTCTATATCGGCGCTGGAAACTGGCCGGTTCCGATCCCGATGGTCAAGAAGGATAACGGTTGGGTATTCGACACGGCGGCCGGCAAAGATGAGCTACTGTACAGGCGAATTGGCCGAAACGAACTGTTCACGATCAAGGTTCTCGAAGATTTGGTTGACGCCCAGTCGGAGTATGCCAGCCAAGGGCACGATGGCGGGAGCGAAGGCGAGTTCGCGCAGAAACTCTTGAGCGACACGGGTAAACAGAACGGCTTGTATTGGGAAACTGCCGAAGGTCAGCCCGAGAGTCCTATAGGACCACTCGTCGCGAAGGCGACCGCGGCGGGCTACAAGAGGGACAGTGGCGACAATCCTATTCCTTTTCACGGGTACTACTACAAGATACTGACAGGGCAGGGTAGGAACGCTCCGGGTGGCGCAAAGAAGTACTTCGTCGATGGCAAGATGACGAATGGATTCGCCTTTCTGGCTTATCCCGCCGAATATCGCGCTTCGGGAGTTATGACACTCATGATCAATCAGGACGGTGTCATCATTCAAAAAGACCTTGGCCCTGACACCGTCAAGCTGGCAAGCACGATCTCCGAGTACAATCCCGACAAAACCTGGCAGGAAGTGGACGAGTAGATTGTCATTGCGAACAGATGCCAAGCGGGAGTTGTAACGATGGAGGGCGGAAGTCAAACTACGGTCGAAGCCAGCCTCCTGGGACAATTGCGGGAAGAAATCCACCTTCGTCTCGCGCCGCACAGGCATACCACCCTGCTCGCGTTCATCATCGCCGCATTTTTGGTGCGGCCTTTGGTCGGAGATTCCGGCGCGGGGCCTCTCTTGTACAGCAGCGTGATGTTGGCACTGCTTCTGATGGCTCTCTATAACATCGATGTCGACGAGCTTGTGGGTGATCGAGGCCTCCTCCTCGCCCAGAAGAGGAGGCGAAGGATTGTAGGTTGGGCGCTCGGAGTATCGGCGATTGCCGCGCGATTGGTCGTTACTTTCTCTCCTGACCGCTCGCTCTACCTTGCGGATTCGATTGTGTGGCTGCTGCTCTTTGGATTCATTACGTGGAATGAATTGCGTGCCGTGTTGAAGCAGAAGGAAATCACGCGGGAGGTTATAAGCATGTCGATTTCGACCTACCTCCTGTTCGGACTAACGTTCGGCCTGTTTTATATCGCACTTCGCGATCTACAGCCCAATGCTTTCAGCTTCGGATCCGGGGTGCCGCTTACCGAGCAGCAGGTTATCCCGGTTATGATTTATTTTAGCTTGACCACGCTTTCGACCATCGGTTTTGGCGACATCACTCCTATAACTCTTCAGGCCAGATATGCTGCTGTGGCCGAAGGTATCACCGGGCAGTTCTACCTGGCGATTCTAGTTGCGCGCCTGGTGGGAATGCAGATGACCCAATCTCCGACTCAGCACGCGGAACAGAAAGCGTTCGAGTCCGATACAGAAACGAAATGAGCAATCGTGCGATAGCCCTGCTCCTGGCCATGATTCTAGGCGTAAGTATAGGAGTAGGCGTCGCGCGAGCTGATACTGGAACCGCACCGAATCTTAGCCAGACTGATCTCGTCAATCAGGCGAACGCCCCTATTTCGAGCATTTTCCAGGTCCGGCTTCAGGACGCCTACGCGCCTGCGTTCCAGGGCGCGTTGCGTGGCCAGGGCAACCTTTTTTCGATTGCCATCGGTATGCCTCTACCGCAATATCGGCTCCTGCCATTTCCGCAGCTATCGCTGTTAACGATTCCGGCGGCGGTCACCCTTCCGCTTCCCCTCGGGTCGTTGACCGGATTCGGCGACATTCGCTTCGTCGATCTCGCTATACTTGATGCGGGCCATAGCTTGCTCTTCGGAATCGGTCCTACCTTTGTATTCCCCACAGCCAGCGATCTGACCACCGGGCAAGGCAAATGGCAGGCTGGACCTGCGGCCGCCGCGGCGTTCGCTCCGCGCAATTGGCTGTTCGGGTTGCTAGCCCAGAATCCGATCTCATTTGCGGGAGATACGACTCGGCCACAGGCGAACGCTTTGTTTCTTCAACCGTTTATTACCTACCAGCTGGGCCACGGATGGTTCATCAGATCCGAGCCGCAAATGATTTTCGATTGGGAGTCCAACAAGCAGCAGTTGCCGATCGATGCAGGAGTTGGCCGCGTCTTCAAGATTGGCCCGCAATACGTCAACTGCTTCGTCGAGCCGGCCTGGAACGTATCGGGCGACGGTCCGGCGCCGCGCTATGCCATCACATTTGGTTTCTCGTTGCTGTACCCTAACTTCTGGCACTCGAAGGCACGTTAGCTCTGGAGGCGGGAGGAAACACTCGTGAGCCCAATCGAGGTCGGTTGCATCGTGCTGACGTCTGTTTTTGGAGGCGCGCTGCTCGGGATGGCTATTCACACGATGCTGCCGGAGCATCATCTGAACGCCGAATCCAAGGATGTTATCAAACTTGGGATGGGACTGATCGCGACGATGTCGGCACTGGTCTTAGCTCTGCTCACTAACTCGGCAAAAGGTTCCTACGACACGCAGAGAAACGAAGTCACACAAGTTGCTGCCAACATCCTCCTGCTTGATCGCGTGCTGGCACATTACGGACCAGAGGCGAAAGAAGCTCGCGATTTGCTCAAGCTCTCCGTCGCCGGAATGATCAATCGGATTTGGCCCGACGACCCTGTCGCAAATGCGAAGTTAAGCCCGACTACCGCCGGAGGGGAATTATTCTTCGACAAGATCCAGGAACTCACGCCTCGAAACGACGTTCAGCGCTCGCTCCAGGCCCAGGCTATGAAAATGAGCATCGACATCGGGGAGGCGCGCTTGTTGCTCTTCGAGCAGGGCGGCCGGTCGATCCCGATGCCGTTTCTTGTGCTATTGATTTTCTGGGTGACTGTGATTTTTCTCAGCTTCGGACTTTTCGCTCCTCGCAATGCGACTGTAGTCGCGACCCTATTTTTGTGTGCGCTGTCGGTTTCGGGTGCGATCTTCCTCATAATGGAGTTGGACCGGCCGTTCGGCGGGCTGATTCAGATTTCAAGCGCTCCGCTGCACAACGCCATCGAGAATATTGGGAAGTAGTATGAGCGCCGTGCCACAAAAGCTCGCGACAACCGGCAAATGGCTGCACCGCGAGTTTCTCGCTGCTCGGCCGGTGTTTCTCTTTTTTCTCGTCGCATTTCTGCTCCAACTTCTGATTATCAAGCTCGCGATCGCGCAATTTTCCATCCCGGTAACCGTCCTTTCCAAGGCCGTGGTCGGTGCTCTGCTGGCAGCGAAGGCGGTCCTTATACTTGACGAGACGCGCCTTGGACGAAGCCTCGAGCACTACCGCCCGATCGTCGCAGTCGCTGTCAAGACGCTGCTGTACGGATTCGGAACGCTGTTGCTCGGCTACCTCGAACGATTCCTGGAAGCCTTGCACAAGTTCGGCAGCTTCGATCGGGCTTTCCGGGACATGATCGACCAGGCAAATGCCTATCGGTTCTTTGCTTGGGCCTTGGGGGTAACTCTCATATTTGCAATTTATTTCGTTTTGTCGGAGATCAACGAACACATGGGCAAAGGCGCTCTCTGGTCTCTATTTTTTGAGCGCCCGTAATTTGCCAGCTATTCCTGACCCCAGGCCGACGCGGCCCGGAAGTAATCAGTCGCCCAACCCCTGATCGCGCCTGCAAAATCCCGCCACGGTAATAGGCGCAAAACTAATCGCGCGCTTCTAGAATTGATTTCTTGTCCGGTTGCGCTTGAATCGTTGTGTTTTGAGGATTTCTTGGGACCTCCGATCTCTTTTGGGATGGCGTTTTGCATTTATTGATGGTAAAACCTCGGACGATTATTTCGGGGGTTAATTGAAGATGGCATGGGTTTCAACCCGTTGGCTTAAATTTGGCCAGCGCGGAATTGTTCAATTCGTATCAATTGCGATCATTTTCTTTATCGGCTTCGTCTGCGCTGTTTCTGCCAGCGGAGCCTCGCTTTCGTCGAATCGCGCTGCGATTCCCGAATACCTCGCGTCCGCCAGTGACGTGTCGCTTTTGCCCGGCCGCGCGCGTCCGGTCACCGATGCTACCGACGAAACATGCCCGGATCCGAATGGTGACCCGCTTGGACCCGGCAACGCCGCCGTCGACCTGGTGGTGCAGAACGGTACCTGCGTCGTGAACGCAGGTTCGTACATGTACCACAACATCAACATCATCAAAGGTGGAATTCTGCAGTTCAGCGACGCGAAGATCATCCTGAACGCCGCCAATATCATCATCGAAAACCAGGGAACGATGCGCGCAGGCAGCGTCGACAATAATGGTGTAATCACTCCGATCGCCGGGCCGCTCACGATTCATCTTTACGGCGCAAATCAAGGGCCGGGCGGCATTGGAGCAAGTTGCAAAACCGATGCGACGTGCGGCGTTCCCAACAAAGACAGCGGCGACATCTGGCAATCCAACAAGTCCATGATGATGTACCCAGACAGTTGTAAGAAGACGAAAGACCTTGGAGGTAGTGGTGTCGAGGACTGCTTCTACCGATACGACCCGATGCCCTTCGACAATGGTAAGACCACCGGCGGCTCTGGGGTGTGTTCTGTAGGCGATGGAAATTGCGGCTATTACGGCTACAAGGTGCTGGGGGTGGGCTACGGCGGGACGCTCCAGCTCTACGGAAAAAAAGGTGCGACCTACGACCAGACCGTCGACCCAGCCGACACCGGCACGAGTTGGGTTCGCCTGAACAACTGCAATCCGAACGTGAACGATCCAGCCAATCAGTGCAACAAGGGTGTGCTGCAAGTCGGCGCCAACACGCTGGTATTGTCGAAACCTGTCGATTGGCAGATGAACGACGACATCGTCATCGGCTCGACCGACTACTTGCCGGGGCATGCCGAGCAGGTGCGAATCAACTGCATTAACGACCCTGTGAAATGCAAAGGAAAGATGACCTTTACGCCGGCGCTGAATTTTCCACACAACGCGTCTGTGTACAATCTGAGCAAGGTCACTGGTGGACAGGTGCCGACTGGCTGGACGTCGGTCGACACGCGCGCGTCGGTGGCGCTGCTGACCCGCAGCATTCGTATCGTTTCAGATGGCGACGAAGTAGAGACCCCCTTTCCTGCGGCGCCAACGCCACCGATAACCCCGGCCACTCAAGGCTACTGGTTCGGCGGCCACATGGTAATCCGCCAGGGATTCAAGGAGGTCCAGGTCCAGGGAGTTGAGTTCTACCAGATGGGGCAGGGTGGAAAGATCGGTCACTACCCGGTGCATTTCCACATGTCGCGCAGGGTTCCCTCGACAGGAATTACCGCTACCTTTCTGAAAGACAACTCGGTTTGGGATTCGATGACTCGATGGTACGTCCTGCATGCCACCCAGGGCGTGCTGATGGCGCGCAACGTTGGCTATGCCTCGATCGGTCACGGTTACTATCTGGAAGATGGAACCGAGACCGACAATAAGCTCTATGCCAACATAGGAATTTTTGCGCGAGCAGCTGTCACCAACCCTCAGAATCCGCGTAACGTCCCAGGCATTCTGGCGGCTCCCGACTATCCGATCATCCCACGGCCTGATAAGGACGGCGGCCCGCTGCAGACTGGCCCCTCGGATGACGTGGTCCCCTACCATTCGGACTGGGACCATCCGACCGTGTTCTGGATCATGAACGGGTGGAACGATTTCGAGAACAACATGGCTGCCGGCGCGGGCACCTGCGGAGTCTGCTACTGGTTGCTGCCCGGTATCAACAGCGGCGGGTCGCGAAGCATGAACTGGACGTCCTATGCATCCGAACAGCAGCTACCGGACAAACTGACTTCCGGGGGAACGACGCCGCTGCAAATCTTTACCGGCAACAGTTGCGTTTCCGCGATGTCTTCGTTTTTGACGGTCGGCAATACGACGGCATGCAACGGCGTTCAGATCGGACTGAACAGGAACAACCCGGCGTTTCCTGTCTTGAATCAGTCGGCGGCCGTGCCCTCATCTCCGGACTTCAATCTGGCCCCATCGTCAAAAAACATGCCGCCGGACAAAAACGGCTTCACCACAGATAATTATTATCCGCATATCGGCGGTGGCGGACGTTTCCCCACCAGATGCAATGGCACGGGGGATTGCAGCAAGCAGAAAGTATGCTCGACCAAGGATCAAGCCGATTGCGTAATCACCAACATCGACCACTACACCAGCTCGTTCAATTGGCAGGCCACGAACTTTGCCGCAGTCTGGCTGCGGCCGCTGTGGTATTTGTTTATCAACAGCGCTCTAACGGATATACAAAACGGTGGAATTACGTTCGTGACGGGCGGCGGCTACACGAAGTCTGACGCTATCAACGGACATTGGGCGCTCGCGCGCAAAGACATCTTCATCGGAAATACTCAGGACTCCGCAGTCAACAAGGGGTTTGCGTCGAATGTGGGACCGTTCAACCCCGCGAGCAAGCTCAAGTGCGAGGAAGCTCCCGATGGCGGCAAGCCCGGGAATTACTGCCTCGACTCGCCCGACGGCGTCGCGTTCGCTCTGGCTACTTTCGCCAATAACCAGCGCATATTCAGCATCTATGACGGGCCTGCTTACCAGGATTCCAACGCCTATCTGGACATTACGCGGCTCAACCTGCCGAACGATCCGCTCACGGGATGTAACCCTCAGCAGCCGTCGGATACAAGCCCCGACCACAATTGCGCCAATAGCGTCTATTCACAGGTCGGCAAGGAATTGGGAATGCCGTACGACCCAATCAAAAAGCTCTGCTATCTGCCCAATGCGGCGATTGCATGGAAGCAACCTAACGGATTCTACTACCCACCTGCTTTCCATTCACGGAATCTTTTTTTCGACAAGGTCGATGTTCGCCACTTCGTTATCGAACCGTTGTTCAAACCGACTGGCCTGTTCATAACCGATCCAGCCCAGGCCAAGGCTAGATACTGCACCTACGATCCATCGATGTTCACGGGCTTTACCGATATCGATCGGCAGACGGAGCTCAATGACGACGACGGGACTTTGACTGGACTTGTTGGGCCCAGTGCGCAGACCGGACTGGTAGGCTCGGTGTCGGTCAACCAGGACCCGTTTTTCAATGCACCCTTGCAGACTCCGGAGTGTTTGTCCGATGTGGACGTGACTCCCTCGAACTCCGTGACTAATCCCAAGCTCTACGCAGGAACGGCCGTCACCAGTCCTTACGACTACGTGACCACTGTAGTGTTTCCGGGCTGTGCCGCTTCAGGCGGGAAGTGTGACCAGGAAGAAGAAAAGAATGCACCCTGGAACGCCGATTGCACCAATCAAAATTGCTACGGAGTCCCGTTGTATCGGGAAAACCTGATTCCCGGCGAGACCTCGGCGTTGGGAGTCCCAATCCGGCTGATGGGTCAAGCAAACTTCCAGAGAAGCAGTCTGACGGTCAATAACGGCAGATACTACGTCGATACAAGTCCGAGCCTGGCCGCACAGATGGCGGTCAATCCACCAGCGAACAACGTCAAGCTGTGGAACGTTTTCCGAAAAGGCGGCAAGTATTACTTCTTCCAGGTATTTGCCAAGGCCACGACCAAGCAGACTTACGACATCTACGTAGGCACGGGTTTCAATCCGAAAGACCAAAACCAGTTGTGGCTGACTCGAGTGGATCTGCCGAGTTCCTACATATTCCATGACAAAGGCGAATTTCCGCAATCCCAGGTGTCCTACAACGATACCACTGGCATCCTGTCGGTAACTTTGGACATGAGCAAATTTCCAGATTTCACGACTGAATTTGCCGCCGAAAGGAAAAACCAGTGCCAACCGACCACCTTCTGCCAGTGGATCGCTAAACCGGAAATGGGCGAAGATAACTGTCAATGCGCGAGCTCAATATTTTCGCCCCCGACGCCCGGCTTTCAAGCCGCCGAATGCAGCAAGACTGGCGGCATCTGCAGTTGGTCCACCCAGGATACCGATTGTCCCTTGGGCGGTTGTTACGGATTTGGCGTCAAGCTGTCCACCAAGTTTGAGACTAGCGATAGTCCTCCGAGTCCAGCGCCTCAGAATGTTGTATGTTTGACCAGGCCTGTTCCGCCGCCAGAGCCTCCGCCATTGTCGCCTTACGACGTCAATTGGACTTTGACGACTAACAGTTCAGCGTGTACCTACTCGTCGACGATTCCGTCAACCTTCTG
>Ga0182024_10009809_pt1 | contig 19701 bp, 17 predicted proteins | sample P32metaG_FD_120480 | JGI IMG/M metagenome (GOLD analysis project Ga0182024, IMG submission 120480) | Permafrost microbial communities from Stordalen Mire, Sweden - P3-2 metaG (Illumina Assembly) | ecosystem: Environmental > Terrestrial > Soil > Wetlands > Permafrost | place: Sweden: Stordalen... | reverse complement strand
CGGGGCAAAGCCCGCATCCTGCCAGGCCCGGTTCTGCCGGCAGGCCTCGCGCAGCACCCAATCGCCGATCGGCACGATCAGGCCGGTCTCCTCGGCCATGGGAATGAATTTGAGCGGCGCTATGATGCCGAGCAGCGGGTGGACCCACCGGATCAGCGCCTCGATCGCGAAAATGCGCCCCGAGCGCAAGTCGACCTGGGGTTGATAATGGAGCGTGAATTCGGAGCGCGTGATGGCGTTTCGCAACTCCTTCAGCAGCATGAATTTTTCGTGAACCTTGGTGTTGAGCTCGGGCGTGTAGAACTGAAAATTGTCGCGCCCGATTTCCTTGGCCCGATACATCGCCGCATCCGCATTGGCCAGCAGCGCGTCGGCGTCGACGCCGTCTTTTGGATAGTTGGCAAGGCCAATGCTGCAGGTCACCTCGAAATCGTGCCCGTCGATAAGGATCGGCTCGGCGATCGCCGCGCTGATTTTCTGCAGCGTCGCGGAGATGATATCCTCGCTCTTGGGTTGATCGACGAGGAGGATCACGAATTCGTCGCCGCCGAGCCGCACCACTGTATCGGTCGCTCTTACCGAATGGACCATGCGATTGGAGACGATCTTCAAAAGACCGTCGCCCACACTGTGCCCCACGCTATCGTTGACCAATTTGAAATTGTCGAGATCGATGAAGGCGACCGTGACCCAGCGCTCGTATCGCTCGGCATGAAGCACCGCCTGCGCGAGGCGATCGCGCAGCAATGTGCGGTTCGGAAGCCCGGTCAGCGCGTCGTGATTGGCCATGAAATGAATGCGCTCTTCGGCCTGCTTGCGTTCGATCGCAATGCCGGCGATGCGCTGGGCGACATCGACGAGGCGCGCCTCGGCGATGCTGGGTTCGCGCACTTCTTTCGAATACATGGCGAAAGTGCCGAGAACCGTGCCCTGATGCGACAGGATTGGGCTCGACCAGCAGGAGCGAAGGCCATGCTCGGCGGCCAGTTCCCGATAATCCTCCCATAAGGGATCGTTCATGATGTTGGTGACGATGACCGGCTCGCGCCGATAGGCGGCCGTGCCGCACGAGCCGACCTTGGGACCGATCCGCAACCCGTCGATGGCCGTTACATAGGCCTTTGGCAAACTCGGAGCCGCGCCGTGCGAAAGGTGATTGCCTGCTTTGTCAAGCAAAAGGATCGAACCATAGACCCCCACCAGTTGAGATTCGATGAGACGCGTGAGATGATCAAGGATGTCCTCGAGTCTGGCATTCGTCGCGACCATCTCGAGGATTTGCGCCTGCCCGTTTCGGAAATCCTCCGCCTGTTTTCGCGCCGTAACGTCGCGTCCGATGCCCACCAGACCGACGACCTGGTTCTGATCGTTGCGTAACGGCGCCTTTGTGGTCGAAAGCCACTTCCTAACGCCGGCGGGACTGACGATGACCTCTTCCATGTCGATCATCGATTGACCGGTCCGAATGATATTCTGCTCAATTTCGAAAAAATGCTGGGCGACCTTCAACGGGTGAAGATCAAAGTCCGTCAACCCCAGCAAATCACTGGATTTGGAGCGCCCGTAGGCTGCTCCGATAGCGCCGTTTGCGATAACGAAGCGGCTATCGACGTCTTTCGCAAATAGAAAATCCGGCACCTGGTCAATGAGAACTTGAAGCGAAATACGCTCATCCGCGCTATGGCCGAGAGCTTGTCGAAGCCGGCTATTTTCGCGAAGGAGGCTTTCGAAAGTCGTGCGCCGTTGTTCCGAACTCATATCGTCGAAGTCTGGAACGCGTTCGCGGAACTGCAGCAATGCTTGCTCGCTCATTCGCAATTTCCATTTGCTCCGAGGGTCATCCCGAATTCAACGTTCAGGCAGACCGTTCAGAATAGCTCGGGCGAGTTAATGGCCTGTGAATTAGCCCTCGGTTTTTGTCTATTCCCCCTATGGCCAAGGCCGCCGGGCGCTTCCGTTCCTTCGGTCGACGGCGATTTTCGAGCCGCAATCGACCGCTCTGTTAATGGGCGCAATCTTGAGTCTGAGCCCGTCACATGGAACGCCGATCTGAACAAAATCATCGCGGCCGCCCCGTGTTAGATTTCGATCCGCCGGGGCGATTAGTTTCTATTTTCCAGTAATTTTTCTGGACATTCCGGCATCATCGTCGCATTCTGGGTTGTCCTTGCGAGCGGAGCGAAGCAAGGACGGAGGGCGGAGTTTCTGAAAAAACGCATTTTCCAATTTTTTTTGATCTTAAGCCATTGATATCTCATAGGTGGCCCAAGGAAATATTTGGACGGATAATTCTCGTGATTTGCAACGCATTGATTTAGAAGGGACCGAAAAAACGAGATTTGCCGGATCCAGGTCGCGATCCTACAATCCAAGGTTTTCCCAAATTCGCCCGGCCCGCCGGCGCCACTCAGGCGTGACCGGCCTCCGTCGACAGCATCGCTTCGCTGACGCCGATCTTGGCCAAAGCGCGGTCGTATTTCGAGGCGAAATCGGCGTCGAAGACGAGGTTGGGATCGGCCGGGCAATTGAGCCAGCCGTTGGCGAGGATTTCGCTCTCGAGCTGGCCCGACGACCAGCCGGCATAGCCGAGCGCTAGCACCGCCTTCTCCGGGCCTTTGCCGCTGGCGATGGCGCGCAATATGTCGAGCGTGGCGGTCAGGCAGATGTCGTCGGCAATGGCGACCGTCGAATTGTCGACGAAATAGTCGCGCGAATGCAGCACGAAGCCGCGCCCCTTCTCGACCGGGCCGCCGCGCAGCACGCGAACTTCGCCGGCGCGGGGCGGCAGGACGATCGACTCGTCCGGCTTGACGACGTCGAGCTGGACCAGCAGTTCGGGGAAGTTGATCGCCTCGGCCTTCTGGTTGACGATAATGCCCATCGCCCCGTCTTCGCGGTGGGCGCAGAGATAGACGACGGCGCGCGCGAACGGCCCGTCGCGCAGGGCGGGCATGGCGATCAGCATCTGGCCTTCGAGATTGGCCGAGCTGAGACTGGCGGGCGCGCCAGATTCGTTCGAAGCGCTTTTCATGACCCTATGCTACGCGTCTCGCCCTTCCTGTCAAAGCGGGTTTCCGTCACGGCCGCTTCACGCGAATGTTGATGGCGCCGGCCGCCCGATCGCACTACACCGGCGCATGCGGTATTCGCGCGCCCTCGCCCTTCTTAGCCTCGCCATTTGCGCTCTTGGACGGCCCGCCCTGGCCGCCGACGCTTTTTCATCGGACTGGGCGAACGGGCTCAAATCCTCGGCGCGTCTAATCGCCGCCGGGCCTGCGAACGGCCTGCTTCAGGCCGGCGTCGAGATCAAGCTGGCGCCCGGCGCCATTACCTATTGGCGCAATCCGGGCGACGCCGGGCTGCCGCCGATTTTTTCGTTCGCAGGGTCGAGCAATCTGGCGCAAGCCCACACCTCCTTTCCCGCGCCCCGACGCTTGACCGAGGCGGGCGGCGAGGCGTTCGGCTATGATGGCGCGCTGATCCTGCCGATCGACGTCGAGGCGATCGATCCGGCCAAACCCGTGACGATCGCGCTGAAGTTCAATTACGCGGTTTGCGAGGCGATCTGCGTCCCGGCCGAGGCGAGCCTGCGCCTGGCGCTGCCGGCCGATCCCGCGGCGGCTTCGCCCTTCGCCGACGCCCTCGCCAAAGCCAAGGCGCTGACCCCGCGGCCTATCGAATGGACGACCCTCGCCGCCGATCTGACCGCCGTCAGCGAGCGCAGCTGGCGCCTTTGTCTGGCGCCCCAGGCCGGCCCCAAGCGCGATCTGTTCATCGAGCCGCCGGAGGCCTGGTGGTTCGACGTCAAGCCCGACGCCGAGGCGCCGGCCGGCGCCGATTGCTTTCGCGTCAACCTCATGCAACAGCCGCTCGATTCCGCGCTCCCCGTCGCCGCGCGGCTCACCGTCACCGGCGGCCAGGGACCGGTTGAGACGACGATCGCCCTGGCGGCGGGCGCCAAACCCTGAGCTTTGCGCCTGAAGCGGTTCGCGATACAAAGCGGGCGGGGCGGGCCCGCCGCTCTTTCTTTCCCAGCCAAGGAAGCTTCCATGACGATCAAGGTCGGCGATTCTCTGCCTGAAGCCACATTTCGCCTCATTACCAGCGATGGACCGCGGCCGGTGACGACGGCGGAATTTTTCAAGGGCAAGAAGATTGTCCTGTTCGGTCTGCCCGGCGCGTTCACGCCGACCTGCCATAAGAATCATCTGCCCGGCTTCCTCGCCAATGAGGCCGCCTTCAAGGCCAAGGGCGTCGATGCGATCGCCATGACCTCCGTCAACGATCCCCATGTGCTTACCGCTTGGGCCAAGGCCTCCGGCACGGAGGGAAAGATAAGCTTCCTGTCGGACGGCAATGGCGATTTCGCCAAGGCGGCGGGGCTCGATTTCGACGCCTCCGTGGGCGGCATGGGCACACGTTCGAAGCGCTATTCGGCGCTCGTCGAGGATGGGGTCGTCAAGAGCCTCAATATCGAGGAATCGCCTGGAAAAGCCGACATTTCGGGCGCGGAAAATCTGCTCAAGCAACTGTAATAGCTCAAGCCTGCGCCGCCTTGCGCGGAGCCAGGAACGGTTTCATGCCGCGGCGCGCGAGTTCGTCGGCGCGCTCGTTCATCGCGTCGCCGGCATGGCCTTTGACCCAGACCCAGGCGACGTCATGCCGGCTCGCGGCCTCGTCGAGGCGGCGCCAGAGATCGTCGTTCTTGACGGGCTTTTTGTCGGCGGTGCGCCAGCCGTTGCGCTTCCAATTCTTGATCCAGCCGGTGACGCCGCCCCGTAAATATTGCGAATCCGTATGCAGGTCGACCAGGCAGGGGCGACTCAGCGCCTCCAGCGCCGAGATCGCGGCCAGCAGCTCCATGCGGTTGTTGGTGGAGAGCGCCTCGCCGCCGAACAGCTCCTTTTCGCGGCCGTCATAGCAAAGCACCGCGCCCCAGCCGCCGGGGCCCGGATTGCCCGAACAGGCGCCGTCGGTCCATATCGAAACGCGCGCGCTCATCGCAGCAGGCCATAGTCGCGCGCGCTCGTCACCTTGCGGTGAAAGCGCATTTTGCGGAGATATTCGAGCGGGTCATGCGGCACGACCTTGGCGTCCGGCGGCACGTTGAGCCAATCGACGAGGCGCGTCAGCATGAAGCGCAACGCCGCGCCGCGCGCCAGAACCGGGAGAGCCTCGACCTCGCGATCGCCGAGGCGGCGCACGCGCTCGTAACCGTTGATGAGCGCCATGCCCTTGGTGATGTTGAACGAGACGTCGGGCTCGAAACACCAGGCGTTGAGGGCGATCGCCAGATCATAAGCGAGGGCGTCGTTGCAGGCGAAATAGAAGTCGATGAGGCCGGAAAGCGCCTCGCCGAGAAAGAACACATTGTCGGGGAAGAGATCGGCGTGGATGACGCCGCTTGGCAGATCGCTCGGCCAGATCGCCTGCAGCGCGCCGAGCTCAGCCGCCGTCTCAGCGGCAAGATCGGGCGCCACTTCATCGGCGCGCGCCTTGGCGGTCTGGAACAGGGCCGGCCAACCGCCGATCGACAAAGCATTGGGTCGTCGCGGCCCAAAATCGGCGCCGGCCTTGTGAATGCGCCCGAGCGCCTCGCCGACGCTCGCGCAATGGCGTGCGCTCGGGCGGCGAATCCATAAACCATCGAGAAAGGTGACGATCGCCGCGGGCCGGCCGGCGAGCCGGCCGAGCGCCTCGCCGTTGCGGCTGCGCACAGGTTGCGGACAATTGACGCCCCGTTTGGCCAGATGCTCCATCAGGCCAATGAAAAACGGCAAGTCCTCCTCCCGGACGCGCTTTTCATAGAGCGTGAGGATGTAGCGGCCGGTCTGGCTATGCATGAGAAAGTTCGAATTCTCGACGCCTTCGGCTATGCCCTTGAAGGACGACACCGCGCCAAGATCGTAACCGGCAAGGAAAGCGCTAAGGGCTTCATCGGTGACTTCCGTGTAGACGGCCATCTTCTGTCCGGCTTGAGGGCGCGGCCTGCGGGATGCGCAAAAGGCCGCTAAGCAGTCACTTAGACCGCGAAGGATTTTGTGTTAGCGAGGGCGTCGAAATCCGTCAAATCCGGCCTCGATGGGGCGGTCGAGGCAATGATGTACGCACCCTGGCTTTGGGCCGTCTTTACGATCGTCGCCGCCGGCGCCCAGACGCTGCGCAATGCGATGCAGCGCGAATTGATCGGCGTGCTCGGGCCCGTTGGGGCCACTCAGGTGCGCTTCCTGTTCGGTCTGCCGTTCGGCGTAGCCTTCCTTATTCTCGCACGCCTTGGGACGGGCGTCGAACTTCCCTCTCTCGAACCGGCCACCATTCTTTGGACGGGTTTTGGCGCCGTCGCGCAGATCGTCGCCACCGCCTTGATGCTGGCGGCGATGCGCGAGCGATCCTTCGTTGTCGCCATCGCCTATATCAAGACCGAGGCGGTGCAGGTTGCGATATTCGCGCTGATTTTTCTGGGCGAGCGACCGACGCCGAGCCTCATCCTCGCTATCGCCCTGGCGACCGCCGGCGTCCTCACGATGTCTTGGCGCAAGCCGGCCGCCGACGCCGCCAATTCGTGGAAACCGGCCGCTTTGGGCCTGTTCGGCGCCAGTTTCTTCGCGCTCGCGGCGATCGGCTTTCGCGCCGCGGTCACCGGCGTCGCGACGCCCTCCTTCGTAATGGCGGCCTCGCTCGTTCTGGTGCTGGGCCTGGCCATGCAGACGCTGGCGTTGCTCGCCTATCTCCTGCTTCTCGATCGCGCGGCGATGCTGGCGATCCTCGGCGCCTGGCGCTCCTCGCTGTTTGCCGGATTCATGGGCGCGCTGGCCTCGCAATTCTGGTATCTCGCCTTCGCCCTTACCAGCGCGGCGCGGGTGCGCACCCTGGCCTTGATCGAGGTGATCTTCGCGCAGCTCGTTTCCCTGCGGATGTTCCGCGAGGGCATGGCGCGCAACGAATGGATCGGCATGATTTTGATCGTCGTCGCCGTTTTCGTGCTGATCAATGGGTGAAAGGGGTCGCAATAGGAGCGCCGCAGCGAGATAGAACGTTGCCGGGCGGCGTCCTCAGCGCCGTTGCAAGACGACGATCCTGTTGGTGTTGGTTCCCTTCGCGTTGTTTGCGACCCCCCAGCAGTTTGCCGTTTTCGTGAATTCCTGCTGATTCACCATCACAAATAAGCGGTCGAACGGGAGGCCTTCCGCAGCCTCCCAGACCAGCCGTTCAAGCAGGATCTTTCCGCCACGAATCTCACCGACTTCGAACGCCACATGTCCGCCGGGCTGAACGATCCGCGCCAGTTCGCGCAGCGTGTCGCGAACCATGATCTGCCAACCCGCCTCGGTTCGATGGTGCGAGATCGTCACGCTGGCCGCGTCAATTCCGGCGAACCAGCTTCTGAGCCAATTGTCGCCGGCGTATTGCACGATGTCGAGGAAAGGCGGAGACGTGACCACCAGCTGAATTGAACTGCCGCGAATCGCAGGCGTCGACTTTGCCATCTGTGTGGTCAGCAAGGATGGTGGGTGAGACCCCATCGGTCCGTCGCTCAGCAGCGCGGCGGTTTTTTTCAAAATAAGCTGCTTTATGTCGCGATCCGGGGGCGTCTGCCCCCTCTTTTCGTTGATCTTCCGCTGCGACTGGGCAGAGACCGCTTGATTGGGCGGAAGCGAATAAACGGAAAAGAAACCGGGGGAATGTCCCGTCAGGCGGTTGATCGCCACCATCCGGATCCAGTCGTCGACCGGGTCGGGGGTACCGCCCAGAGGCGCTCTTTCGAGGAGCCAGCGGCGAAGCGCGCAGATATGGCGCAACGTCCGCGGGCTATAGAAAGCAAGCAATTCCGGATCCTCGTCGCCTGCCTGGTCCCAATGGATCTGGTCCAGTCTGCGGGCGACCTCGCCCGGCGCCGGCGGATTGAGGCGCGGCCGGGTCAACAAGACGCTCAAGGGGTTGGTGTCGTTTCCCACCGGCTGGCGGCCCATGAGAGCGCTTTGAATGGGCGTTGTCCCTCGCCCCATGAACGGGTCGTATACCGCCTCGCCTGGTCTCGTCAGACGCTTGATGAAGAATTCGGGAAGCTGCGGTTTGAAGCAGGCGCGGTAGCTCACCTCGTGAATCGAATGGGCCTGGCGCTGGCCGGCCGTCCAGAATTCATTGATCAGATAGGGGATGGAGCCGTCACGAATTTCGCGCGAAGGTTGATCATGTTTGTTGAAATTTCGGACTAGATCGATGAACGGCGGGAGCCTTCCGTCGCTCGCGGCCGCCAGGCTGGCGGAACGCCGCTTTAGCCAGGGAGCCGCATCGAGGATCGAATCGGTCATGGCGAAGTGTAGCCGATCGCGCGAATCTTCCGCCAGAATGGGTCGATCGCGACCGCTATTCTTTTTCACGCCCGAGGGCGCTCGCTATCGCCCAACGCCAATGTTCAAGCCTCGGCGCCAAAACGTTCAGCTTAACTGGACCGACGCGGCTTTCTCACGCAGCGAGCGGGGCAGGGGAAAGAACACGGTCTCGTCCGCCGTCGTCAGCGTCTCGACCGCGATTTCGTAGCGTTCGGCAAAAGCGTCGATGACCTGCTCGACAAGAATTTCCGGCGCCGAAGCGCCAGCGGTGATGGCCAGGGACTGGATGGCGCCGAAAATATTCCAGTCGATCTCCAGAGCGTTCGGCACAAGGCGCGAAATCGTGCACCCGGCGCGTTCGGCTACTTCCGCCAGCCTTTGCGAATTGGAGGAATTGGCCGATCCGACGACGATCACCGCATCGACCGTCGTTGCGGCGCGTTTGATCGCCTCCTGGCGATTGGTGGTGGCGTAGCAAATATCCTCCAGCGCCGGCACGTATATGCCGGGGAACCGCTTGACGAGCGCGTCGACGACCTCATGCGCGTCGTCCACCGAAAGCGTCGTCTGCGTGACATAGGCAAGGTTGCTTTCGTCCTCGAAAGACAGCGCCTCGACATCTTCCACGGTGCTGACCAGGACAATGCTCCCCGGGGGCAATTGGCCCATCGTGCCGATCACTTCGGGATGGCCGGCATGGCCGATCAGAATCACCTTGCGGCCGCGCTTGAAATGAACCTGCGCCTCGCGATGGACCTTGGTGACGAGAGGACAGGTTGCGTCGATCGTGAACAGGCGCCTCGCCAACGCCTCCGCCGGCACGCTCTTGGCGACGCCATGGGCGGAGAAAATCACCGGCGCGGAACCTGCCGGCGCTTCGCTCAACTCGTCGATAAACACCGCGCCCTTGGCCTTGAGCGATTCCACGACATATTTGTTGTGCACGATCTCATGCCGGACATAGACGGGCGGCCCGTAAATCTGCAGAGCGCGTTCGACCACGTCGATGGCTCGCACCACGCCCGCGCAAAAGCCGCGCGGGGCGCACAGGACGATGCGAAGCTTTGGCTTTTGCGACATAGGGCGATCGATCATGACGGGTAGGGTTTTCGAGAAGCGCTGGCCGTAAGTCAATAGCGCGGCGTTGGCGCAAAATTGCGACGGGCGTTTAAAGCGGTCCGCGCGCGCGCGGGCGTTGGGCTGGCGAAAATCCTCGATTGGCTCTAAGAGCGCCCGTGATTTCGCCTCTATAAGGAACAAATCCCTGACCGCCGCATCCGCCGCCATCCTCGCTAAACCGCGCACGGTCTTCACGGAAGGCTCGTTGCTGCGTCATGTCGCCGTCATGACCGCGACGGGCACGATTGGCCTGATGGCGATCTTTTTCGTCGACTTGTTGTCGCTGCTCTATGTCTCGCGCCTGGGAGATCAGGCGCTGAAGGCGGCGGTCGGCTATTCGAGCCAGGTTCTGTTTCTCGCCATGTCGATCAATATCGGCCTGACGATCGCCGTCACCGCGACGGTTTCGCGCGCTTTAGGCGCCGGCGATCGGCCCAGAGCCAGACGCCTGGCGGCTTCGGGGTTGGCGGTTGCGGGCGTCATTGCGGCGATCATCGCCGTGGGGCTGCTGTTCTTTCGCGGCCAAATTCTCGAACACGCGCTGCATGCGCAGGGCCGCGCGGGCGAGGTCGCCTATCAATTTCTCGCGATCACTCTGCCGGCCAATATCCCGATGGCTTTGGGCATGTGCCTGTCGGGCGTGCTGCGCGCGACGGGCGATGCGCGGCGCGCCATGTATGTGACGCTGGCGGGCGGCGCCATTACGGCGGTCACCGATCCGCTGCTTATTTTCGGATTTGGCCTTGGCGTCTATGGCGCGGCTTGGGCCACGGTCATTTCGCGGCTGGTGTTTCTTGGCGTCGGCGCCTATGGCGCGATCCATATTCACGATCTGGTCGCGCGCCCGCACTGGCGATCGATCTGGCGCGATTTGCGGCCCGTCATGTCGATCGGCTTGCCGGCGATTCTGGCCAATCTGGCGACGCCGGTCGCGGCGGTGTATATCACCCGCGTCATCTCGGATTTTGGCGAAGCCGCGGTCGCCGCGACCGCCACCACGGATCGCGTCATTCCCGTCGCCTTCGGCGTCATCTTCGCGTTGACCGGCGCCGTCGGTCCGATATTGGGCCAAAATCTCGGCGCGAGATTGATGCATCGCGTCCGCCGCGCCTTGACCGATTCCTTCCTGCTTACGATCGGCTATGTGCTCGTCGCATGGTTCTTGCTGTTCCTCGCCAGCCCAGGACTCAATTGGGCTTTCGACGCGCATGGCGAGAACGCCCGTCTTGTCACGTTCTTTTGCACTTACGGCGTCGTGGCGTGGCTGTTCATCGCCTGCCTTTTTGTCGCCAATACGGCATTCAACAATCTCGGCTTTCCCTTGCTGGCGACCGCCTTCAACTGGGGCCGCGCCACTTTGGGCACCATTCCTTTCGCCACGATCGGCGCGAGACTCGGCGGCCCCGAACATGGCGTGGAAGGCGCGATGCTGGGCGTCGCGGCCGGCGCCGCCATATTCGGACTGGGCGCGGTCGCCGCCGCCTATTGGGTGACGGCGCGGCTCGCAAAGCGTATCGAAAAGCTCTAGGATCGCGCCGCGCCTTTCGCAGGGCGGCTCACAGGGAGGGGCGTCTTCAATGAGTCTCAACGATATCATTCAAGCGGCGCAGGGCGGCCAGGGCGTCAACAATCTGGCGGCCCAATTCGGCCTTACGCCCGAGCAGACCCAGGCGGCCATCCAGGCGATGATTCCGGCCTTTTCGACGGGATTGCAACGCACCGCCCAGGATCCGACCGGCCTTGGCGGCATTCTCTCCCAGCTCACCAGCGGCGTTCATCAAGGCTCGTTCACAGATCCGAGCCAGATGGGCTCAGCGGCGGGAGCGGGCGGTGGCGTGCTCGGCCAGATTTTTGGCTCGCCGCAGGTTTCGACGCAGATCAGCCAACAGGCTTCGCAGATTTCCGGCGTGAGCCCGCAGATCATTCAGCAGATGATGCCCATCGTCGCCTCGATGCTGATGGGCGGCTTGTTTCATTCGATGACGACGCAAGGCATGGGCGGCGTTCTCGGCCAGCTCGCCGGCGCCATAAATGGCCCTGGCGGTCTCGGCTCGGTTCTCAATCAGCCCGGCGGCGCCCAGCCCTCCGGCGGCCTGTTTGGCAACTTGCTTGGCGGATTCTTCGGTGGCGGCGGCGCTTCCGGGGCCAGCCCCCAATCAACGGCGCTGCAGGCCGGTCTGAATACGCTCAACAGCATGTTTCAGGCCGGCGTCCAGGTCTCCCAGGCGCATCAGCAAGGCTTGAGCGATATTATGAATTCGCTGACCAGCCAGACCCGCAATTAGAGCAATCTGAGGCGGCGCGTCCAATCCCGGTTCATCGACTTCAAGTCGCCGCCTCCCGCGCGGGGCCTTCGTTGCGTTGTCGCCAAGGGCCGACTATCTAACCGCAGTCTTAAAGCGGGTCCTCTCGCTCTTCTTCTCCCGGAACCCTTCATGGCCCGCGATATCACTGACGCCAATTCCGTGGAGTCGCGCGACGCGCTCGTCGCCTGGCTGGAGGCGGGGTGCAAGCCTGCCGCGTCGTTCCGGGTGGGGACCGAACATGAAAAGATCCCCTTCTATCGCGCTGATCTGACGCCCGTGCCCTATGAAGGCGCGCGCGGCATTCGGGCGCTGCTGGAAGGCATGCAGCGGCGCCTTGGCTGGGAGGCGATCGTCGATGGCGGCAATCTCATCGGCCTGTTCGATGCGGCGGGCGGGGGCGCGATTTCGCTGGAGCCGGGCGGCCAGTTCGAATTGTCGGGCGCTCCGCTCGATTCGGTCCATCAGACTGCGGCGGAAATCGACGCCCACCTGCGTCAGGCGCGCGACATTGGCGAGCCGCTCGGCATCGGCTTCCTCGCGCTTGGCATGAGCCCGAAATGGACGCTGGCGCAGACGCCGGTCATGCCGAAGGGCCGCTATCAGATCATGGCGCGCTATATGCCGAAAGTGGGAACGCGCGGCCTCGACATGATGTTTCGCACCGCGACCGTGCAATCCAACCTCGACTTTTCCGACGAAGCCGACATGGTCAAGAAGCTGCGCGTGGGGCTCGCGCTGCAGCCTCTACTGACCGCATTATTCGCCAATTCGCCTTTCACGGACGGCAAGCTCAACGGCTTTCTTTCGGCGCGGTCGGAAATCTGGCGTCATACCGACGACGCGCGCGCTGGCATGCTGGCGTTTGCTTTCGAGCCGGGCATGGGCTTTGAACGCTACGTCGATTATGCGCTCGACGTGCCGATGTATTTCGTCAAGCGCGGCGCCGTCTATCATGACGTCGCGGGCGCGAGCTTTCGCGATCTCTTGGCTGGACGCCTTGAAGCGCTGCCGGGCGAGCGCGCGACAATATCCGATTGGGCCAACCACTTGTCGACAATTTTCCCCGAGGTCCGCCTCAAGCGCTATCTCGAAATGCGCGGCGCCGATGTTGGGCCGGCAGCGCGCATCTGCGCGCTATCGGCCTTGATGGTGGGCCTTTATTATGACCGGGACGCGCTCGCCGCGGCTTTCGATCTCGTCAGGAATTGGAGCGCCGCCGAGCGCCAGAAGCTGCGCGACGACGCGCCCCGCCTCGCGCTAGGCGCTGCAATCGCCGGCCGCAGCTTGCGGGAGGTCGGGCGCGAAATATTGTCGATCGCTCGCGCCGGCCTCGCAAGACGCGCGCGGCTCGACGAGGCGGGGCGCGACGAGGCGCTCTTTCTTGACCCGTTGGACGAGTTTATCGAGACGGGCCGCGTCGCGGCGCAGGAATGGATCGCTCGATTTGAAGGCGAATGGGACGGCGTGGTCGATCCGGTCTTCGCGCAAGCCTGCTACTGAGCGTCGATGACCCATCGCGGGTTTGTGTTCTTCTTGACCTCGACGTAAACGCGGCCCGGCCCGGCTCCCGTATTGAATCGAACATCGCCGCTCACCGCCGCCTCCGTGTCGAAGCCGTTGGATCGGCTTCCCGCGAAGTCGAGGCCCGAAGACCCACCCGATCCGCCACCCCCGCCAAAGCCGAAGCCGGCGCTGATCCGGCCGCTGATCTTGATGCAGGCGTCCGATCCGTTGACCGCGAAAAATCCCTCGCCCAAGGCGGCGCAATGGTTTTCGGCATGAGGCTTGGCGGCTTGACCTGGCGCAAGAATTTCGCCGGCGCCGGCCGCGTCAGAAAGCAGGCACGCAAACATCAAGCCGAAACCGAAACGAATCATGCAAAAAGCTCCGCACGCCGAGGCGATTTCCGCGCCTTCGCCGCGCCACACATGGATCGACTTCGTGGCGGCTTCGCGGCGGCCAAGACGATTCGGCGTTTTTATAGGCGCGGCGTGGCCCGGGCGCCACAGCGTTTTCCTCACCGCCAGTCTCCCAGTTGCGCCTGTATCAACGCCATCGCGGCCACGGCGGCCGTATCGGCGCGCAGGATGCGCGGCCCAAGCGAAAGGCGCAGGACATTCGGCGCGCGCAAGATGGCGGCGCGCTCCCCCTCGTCAAAACCTCCTTCGGGCCCGACCAGCAAGGCGAGGCCGCCTGGCGCGGTCCGGCCAGCGAGCGCTTTGAGCGGATTGGCTTGCGGCGCCTCCTCGTCGCAAAAAATCAGCAGCCGCCCTGCGGGCCAGGAGTCGAGCGCCCTGCTGAGCGGCTCCTCGGGCAAAATCTCGGGCAGCCAGATGATTCCGCATTGCTCGGCTGCCTCTTGAGCGTTGGCGCGCAGCCGATCGAGATTGATGCGACTGGCCTGCGTGCGGCGCGTCATCACCGGCCTGAGGCGGCGCGCGCCCATCTCCACCGCTTTTTGCGCCATGTAGTCGAGACGAGCGTGTTTGACCGGCGCGAAGAGATAATCGAGATCGGGCGCAAATTCCTGAGCTCGCAAGCGCATGCCGACGGCCAGCGCGGCGCCTTTGCGGGTCGCTCCTGCGAGGATCGCCGCAAATTCGCCGTCGCGGCCGTTAAAGACGAGAACGCGCGCACCCTCGCGCAGGCGCAGCACGTTGACGAGATAGTTCGCCTGCTCGGGCGACAGGGCGACGCGGTCGCCCTCGTGCAAGGGCGCCTCGACGAATAGTCGCGGGCTCGTGAAATCGGTGCGAGCCATCGAGGCCTCCATAAAGGGCTGGAATCGGAAGGCCGCCTATAGCATTTTCGGAATTGCGCGGTCGCCGGCCTTTCGGCGAGATCGCGCCGACGCGGCGCCCTTGGCTCGAGCTTATACTCGCCGCATCACAATTTCGCTTGCCTTGCCGCATTTGTTCTGCAAATGTTCTTATCGCGGCCGCCAGCGTTGAGGCGCGTCGGCTGGGCGTTTGAGCGGGGGCGGGCATGGTCGCGCGCGTTTCGACAGTGGCTTTCGAAGGCGTCGAGGCGCGCCCGATCGACGTCCAGGTGCAGATTGCGCCCGGCAACGTCGCGTTCATGATCGTCGGCCTCGGCGACAAGGCGGTCGCCGAATCGCGCGAGCGGGTGCGCGCGGCGCTGATCGCTTCGGGTCTCGCTTTGCCGGCCAGGCGCATCTCGCGCCCGCCGACATGCCCAAGGAGGGCAGCCATTACGATCTGCCGATCGCGCTTGGCGTGATGGCGGCGATCGGCGCGATCCCGCCAGACGCGCTGCAGGACTATACGGTGATCGGCGAATTGGCGCTCGACGGAACGGTCACAACGGTGGCCGGCGTTCTGCCGGCGGCGATCGCCGCCAATGCGCGCGGCCACGGCCTCATCTGCCCGGCCGACTGCGGTCCCGAGGCGGCTTGGGCTTCGGCCGACCTCGATATATTGGCGCCGCGCTCGCTCATTCAATTGGCCAATCATTTCAAGGGAACGCAGGTGCTGTCGCGGCCCCAGCCGGCCATGCGCGCCGCGTGCCCCCCGCTGCCCGACATGCGCGACATCAAGGGACAGGAAAGCGCCAAGCGCGCGCTCGAAGTGGCGGCGGCGGGCGGCCATAATCTATTGATGAGCGGCTCGCCCGGAGCCGGCAAGTCGATGCTCGCCCAACGGCTGCCCTCGATCCTGCCGCGCCTCACCCCGCGCGAATTGCTGGAAGTTTCGATGATCCATTCGATCGCCGGCAATCTGGCGGGCGGCGCGCTGACCGATCGGCGCCCGTTCCGGGCGCCCCATCATTCGGCCTCCATGGCCGCGCTGGTGGGCGGGGGCGTCCACGCCAAGCCGAGCGAGATTTCGCTCGCCCATCAGGGCGTGCTGTTTCTCGACGAATTGCCGGAATTCCAGCCCCAGGCGCTCGACAGCCTGCGCCAGCCGATCGAGAGCGGCGAGGTGGCGATCGCCAGGGCCAATCATCGCATCGTCTACCCCGCGCGTTTCCAACTCGTGGCGGCGATGAACCCATGCCGCTGCGGCCATGCCAGCGAGCCCGGCTATGCCTGCAACCGCGCGCCCAATATTCGCTGCATGGCGCAATATCAGGGGCGATTGTCGGGGCCGCTGCTCGACCGTTTCGATTTGACGATCGACGTGCCCGCCGTGTCGGCGGCCGATCTTTTGCTGCCCGCGCCCGCCGAAGGCTCGGCGGAAGTCGCCGCGCGCGTCGCGGCGGCGCGCGAAATCCAGATCGAGCGTTATCGCGCGCTAGGGCTTGCCGGGGTTGGCTGCAATGCGGCCGCTCCCGCCAGCGTCGTCGAACAGGTCGCCGAGCCCGACGGCCCCGCCATGGCTTTGCTGCGCGAGGCGGCTGAGCGCATGCGCATTTCGGCGCGCGGCTATCATCGCGTGCTGAAGCTCGCCAGAACGCTGAGCGATCTCGACGGCGGCGGCCCGGTGCGCCGCTCGCATCTGGCCGAGGCGCTCTCCTATCGCGCGACGAGCGATCGGGCGGCAGCGGCGGCGTGAGGGCGGCGCCCCAGGCGCCGGACCGCGACCTGCGCGCAACTTTGGCAATCATCGCAACGGTTTCTCAATAGCCCTCTGTCAATCTCCTTGCGCGCAAATGAATGGGTTTGCTGCGGAACGAATGTTGGTCATGGACGCACAAGCCATTTCGACGCTTATCCTGGCCCATGACCTCGTTGTCGAGGCGGCGCCGTGGGTTGCGCTGGTATTGGTCCTGGCGCTCGGCCTGGCGCGGCTGCATCGGCTCGCGGTCGCGCGGGCGGCCAAGGCCGAAGCGGCCAACGAATCGCTGCGCGACGAATTATGGCGCCTCAAGGAAGGCGCCGCCGCCAGGGAGCGCGCCGAAGCGGCGAGCGAGGCGAAATCGCGATTTCTGGCAACGATGAGCCATGAGATTCGAACCCCTCTCAGCGGCATTCTCGGCATGGCCGATCTGTTGCGCGAAGCGCGGCTGGACGGCGAAAACGCCAGCTATGTCGAAGCGATTCGCAGCTCGGGCTCGGCGCTTGTCAGCCTGATCGACCAAATCCTCGACTTCTCCAAAATCGAGGCCGGCCGGCTCGATCTTGCCAGCGAGCCCTTCGATCTGCATCGTCTTGTGGAGGGCGTCGTCGAGCTGCTGGCGCCGCGCGCCCAGGCCAAGGGGTTGGAAATCGCGGTCTCGATCGCCGCCGATGTGCCGTCCCTCGTTCTGGGCGATGGCCTGCGGCTGCGCCAGGTTCTCACCAACCTGGCCGGAAACGCCGTAAAATTCACCGATCACGGCGGCATCGGCGTCAGCGTGGAGGCGGCGGCCGGTGGGCGCCTTCTGTTCAAAGTGGTCGATACCGGGCCGGGCGTCGCGCCCGACCGGCGCACCGCGATATTTGAGGATTTCGAACAGGGCGACGGCTCCAACGCGCGCCATTACGAGGGAACCGGGCTAGGCCTCGCCATATCGAAGCGCATCGTCGCCTTGATGGGCGGCGACCTGACCTTGGCCGACAATATCGGCGTCGGCGCGGCTTTTTCTTTTCTGATTTCCTTGCCCGAGGATTCCGCGTCGCGGCCGCAAGCTTCCAGGGACGCGGCCTCGCCCAAACTGGTGGGCCGGCGCGCGCTGATCATCGCCCATTCGCCTTTCGAGGCGCCGGCCCTGGCCGCGCGCCTAAAGGAGGCGGGCGCGGCGGTCGATCGCGCTGAGGGGCTCGAGGACGGATTGCGGGCGCTGAATCTGGGTCCGCAACCCGATGTCGTGATCGTCGATTGCGCTCTGGGTGTCGAGGCGACCAATCGGTTGGCGATCGCGGCGCGAGCCGCCGGCGCGCCCAAAAGCCTCGTGCTGTTTTCGCCGTTCGAGCGGCGCGCCTTCGGGCAGAATTCGCTGCAGGGGTTCGACGGCTGGCTGGTCAAGCCGGTGCGCGCCCGGTCGCTCTTCGAGCGCCTCGCCAGTGAATTTCCCGCGCCCCAGGCGCCGGTCGCGGCGGCCTCGCCAATCCCGGTGAGCCAACGTCTGACGCGCGCGCTGCTGGCCGAAGACAATGAAATCAACGCGACGATCGCTCTCAAGGCCCTGCGCCGGCTGGGCTTTGAAGTCGCCCGCGCGCATAACGGCCGTGAAGCGGCTGTTCTGGGCGAGGCGGCAGCGCGCGGCGAGGCGCCGCGCTTCGAAATCATCTTGATGGACATCAAAATGCCCGGCCTCGATGGCTTTGAAGCTTCGCGCTGCATTCGCCACGCGGAGCGGGAAGCGGGCGCGCGCCCGATGCCGATCATCGCCCTCACCGCCAGCGCGATGGAGGAGGACCGACGCGCCTGCCTCAGCGCCGGCATCGACGACTTCCTTACCAAGCCCGTCGACCTGGCGCGCCTCGCCGAGGCCATCGATGCGGTCCGGCGCGCGAGCGCCGCCGGTCCAATAGCCGGGACGCAGGCCGAAAAGAGCCACGCGGCCAAGAATTAGCCGGCCCAGGAATTAGTTGGCCCAGGAATTGGTTGGCCAAAGAATTAGTTGGCCAAAGAATTAGTTGGCATTGTCATAATTGATTGGGATGAAGGTGCTCTGACATTCGTGATATGCGAATCGGAGAGCGCGTCATGGCACTGCGGGCGATCGAGGGGGCGGGCGGCGTCGTCAGGCGCGCCTTTCCGCGCGTTGCGCGCCGCGTTCGGGACTTGCGCGGCCTCGGGCCATGCCTCGGCGCGATCGATTCGCTCGAACTTCGCCTGGCGACGACCAAGAAGGAAATCCGCAAAGCGCAAAAACTGCGCTATCGCGTTTTCTTTGAGGAGGGCGGGGCGATCCCCGACGCAACCGCGCGGCTGATCCGCCGCGACATCTGCCCCTTCGACCGGGTTTGCGACCATCTGATCGTGGTCGACCATGCCGCGGCGGCGCGCGGCGGCGGCCCCAAAGTGGTGGGCGCCTATCGATTGTTGCGCCAGGAGGTAGCCGAGGCGAATTTCGGCTTCTACAGCGCCGGCGAATTCGATATCGCGCCGCTCATCGCGCGCCACAAAGGCAAGCGCTTTCTGGAACTCGGCCGCTCCTGCGTCGCGGCGAGCCATCGCGGCAAACCGACGCTGGAATTATTGTGGCGCGGCATCTGGGCCTATGTCCAGCACCACTGCATCGACGCGATGTTCGGCTGCGCGAGTCTGGAGGGCGCCGTGCCGGCCGATCACGCGGCGGCTCTCAACTGCCTGCGCCGCAGCGCGATGGCGAGCCCGGAATGGAACGCCGCGGCGGCGCACGGCCGCGGCGTCGACCTCGCTGATTTGCCGGTGGGCGCCATGGACCCGCGCGCCATTCGGGCGCTGCCGCCCCTCGTCAAGGGCTATTGGCGCGTCGGCGCAAAATTCGGCGCCCAGGCTGTGGTCGACCCGAAATTCCGCACCACCGACGTGTTCGTCATCATGCCGATCGTCGAAATCCAGGAGCGCTATTTGCGCTATTTCGCGCCGCAAAACATCGCCGCTCCGCTCGCGGCGTGAGGCTGGCGGCCGAGTTTTGCGCGACGCCGACGAAAACTTGGATTCCCCTTGGCGCAAAAATGGGATATCCAGCGCTGGCCGCCCTCGCGGCGCCGACGCGCGCACCCGTAGCTCAGCTGGATAGAGCGCTGCCCTCCGAAGGCAGAGGCCAGGGGTTCGAATCCCTTCGGGTGCGCCAATAATTTCAATAACTTAGTCGAATTGATGCGCCCGGATATTTTGCCTAGGTAGCACATAGGTAGCAAACGCTGCCGCAAACCCTCCAAATTCGCCCCGCGATCCGTTGTTGATGCTCGATCGAGTTTGTCGGACGAACTTGCCCGCGCGCGCCCTCAATCGCGCATGCCGATGGACATGATGCGCCAGGGCTGATCGGTTAGTTTGTTCCACGCCTCGCAGCAGTGATCGACAATATCGTCGTAGGATTTGAACACCCGGTTGGATAGCCAGTTGTCG
>Ga0182024_10009808_pt1 | contig 19703 bp, 22 predicted proteins | sample P32metaG_FD_120480 | JGI IMG/M metagenome (GOLD analysis project Ga0182024, IMG submission 120480) | Permafrost microbial communities from Stordalen Mire, Sweden - P3-2 metaG (Illumina Assembly) | ecosystem: Environmental > Terrestrial > Soil > Wetlands > Permafrost | place: Sweden: Stordalen... | reverse complement strand
GTTTCCATGCTGGGCGGGGTGAGCATCAACGCCCTCGGCGAAGGTTCCATGACCGTATCCGTGATGGTAGCAAGAAACTCTACCGACTCGCCGCAGCCCGCCAATGCCGAGGTCAAGCTGGCGCCCTTTCCCCTGACCCCACAAAACTGGAGAGGCTACGACGGAGGCGCCCGGGGGCAGAACGAGCGTTTCCGCATGCGCTTCACCAACGGATCGATGGCGAATGCCTGGTTCGCGCTGAAGTATTGCAGTCTCTTTACCCGCCCGCTGTTCACAGGGAGAACCAGCAATGGCGCTTAGTGTGAACCTGGCCCAGATCAACTCCGCGGCCCGGGGAAACAGCGATCTGCGAGAGACCCTTACCGGCATCCATCTCGCTCTCCAATCCCTCTATGCGCAGACGGGCACCACTCCGCTGACCAAGGTCGATGCCACCGCGGCTGGGTTCACCGCTCCCCCGGCAACCTCAAAGCTCTCGGTGAGCGGAGCCAATGGAAGCTTCACCGTCTCCATCGCGACGGCACAAAGTTCGAACAACGCGCCCGTTTACCAGGAAGTGTCGAGCTCCACTGTAGCCAATTTTGCCTCGGGAGTGATCATCTACCCCATCAGCACCAATACCAGCTACGTGTTTCCTAACCCCGGCGCCACCCTCTACTGGCGGCTGCGTTCGAGTTATAACCAGCAAAACTGGAGCAGTTACATCGTTCAACCGGGAGCCGTAAGCTCCGGCCTGATGAGCTCTGCAGCAGCCGGGAACAACCTCTCTCTCAACCAATCGAACTACGCTACGGTAGACTCAGTGGCTGCCGGCAGCACAGCCACAGTCCGCGTCTACGGTTCAGGGGGAGTGGGCACCGCATGGACCTCAATCCTTGGTAACGGGTCCAAAGTAATCGCTTCGGGGACGATCATGAACGTCGCCTACGGCGCCAGCGGCTTCGTGGTGTGGGATGGGCAGAAATACCAACTGAAACCGCAACTGGCACAGACCTTTCCCGACACCTGGGTGCCGGTAGGCAAGATCTCCGTCATCGCCAACGCAAGTGGACTAGTCCTCCCGGTCATTCATGCCGTGGTCACCGGCGGCGCCATCGTCGCCTACCAGATCATCAACCCGGGCAATGGGCTCACCACGGCGCCGCTGCTGACAATCACCGACAGCTCGGGCAGCGGAGCCACCGCAACCGCGGTCGTGACTGCCGGTGCCGTTACCCAAGTCACCCCGGGTAGCGCCGGTAGCGGCTATTCCAGCGCCCCCACGGTGACCGCCTCTGGTGGCGTGAGCGGGGGAGCCGCCGGAGGTGGCGGTGCGACCGGCGACAACGGAGGGAGACTTTACGCCAATGTATAGCCTGTACCAGCAATATCTTGACCTGGCAAGCGGCTTTCACGTGATCGAGCTGCGCGACGAGCGAGGCAATCGGCACCTGGTCCAGCTTGCCGTGGGCCACGACGCCTGCCCCGCCTGCGGCGCGGTTCATCCCAAAGACAACCTGGGTAGCCTGGATCCGGCCGCCGCCGTCCGCCAGATCAACGAGGCCCTGAATACGTCGCAGCAGCAGATGCTTGTCTACGCCGGCAAACATGGGCTCACCGTGAAATGAAGCGTATCGAATTGCGTCAAGCCACTCGTGACGACTGGCCACGCATTCAACAACTCCATCGCGAGCACCAGGCCGCGCAAGGCACCAACTACGAGCTGCCCTGGCTGTTTGGCCCCGCCATCGCCATCGCCCTGGTGGGCGTGGAAGAGACCGGGACCATCCGAAACTGTATCTACGTAGAGACCATCGCGGAATTGCGTTTTGTAGGTTGCGACCCCAAGGCCACCGCCTTCAGCCGCCGCGAGATCGAAGGGCTGAGTTATGTATTAAAGCTCCAGGGCTTTCGCTGGCTGGAGTGTTTTGTCCCCCGGCAACTGAAAAAAATGATCCAGAAACCACTGCAGCGAGCGGGATTCGACTGTGTCGACCGCGAGCTCGCGCACTTCGCCAAGGACCTGAGAGGAAAAATATGAGCAGAGGCCAATCCACGCAAGCCTTCAACACCGCGTCCAACGAAAACGCCACCGACTTCGGTAACGCCCAATCGGCCTTCGGTTCCACCGAAGACGCCCTTGGCAATTACAACAACCAACTGGCCAAATTCGTCTCCGGCAACCCTTACACCCCAGGAGGCGAATACGATCAGACCATCAACACCGGCTTGGCCAACGTATCCGACGCCGGGGCCAATTCGCTCGCCGGCGCTCTGCAGGCGCAAGCCCGGCGCACCGGCCAAAACAGCGCGGCCGACGCAGCCACCGCGGCAGCCGGAGCACAGCAAAACACCCGCGACCTGTCGGGCGACCTGGCAGCCGCACAACAAAAGCGTATTGCCGGCGAAGCCGGTTACAACCAGGCTGCCTTGGGCGCATCCGCGGTGCCCATCAGTGCCAACCAGTCGCTTTATGGGACATCTTCGAACGCAGCGGACAGCGTTCTGGGCGATGAAACTCAAGCCGCGAAACCCCCCGGCTTCTGGGATGAGGTCGGCAACAGCGTCGCCGGCAACCTGGGCAAGGTAGGGAAACTGTAACCATGACAGACCATCAGGATGATGAAGCCAGCAGGTTGCTCAAGCAAATCATGTCGCCGGCAGAGGCGCAGAGCCTGGTCCTGCCTCCACCCGACCACGCGCCGGTAAGCGGACCCGGCGAGTCAACCCCGTTGACCGGCAACCTGGCCAAACCGCCCTCGCAGGCGACCCCTTCCCGCCAGGGGCTGGCAGGATATTTCGCCGGAGGCTCGACCGCAGCGAATGACCGGGGCAGCGACCCGCTCTACATAAAGGTTTCCTCGAAGGGACAGGTCGGCTATCTGCCTCGAGCCAATCTGCTACAGGCGATGCAGATAGATAATAACCTTAAAGTGTTAGATGAACGCTGAGTAGTTCTAGAAGAGGGCAGGGCCCGGCCTTGCGGCCGAGCCCCGGGTAAAGTCTAGTGGCGGTCGTGGCCCCAGTCGTGGTGGTCGCCGTGGTCCTCATGATCCCAGTGCCCCTCATGGTAGGCCCACCCGCGGTCGTAGTGGTCGTAATGAGGATGGGTCCAATACGCGTTGGCATACGGAGGCCGGCGCCATATTCCAGGGACCCACACATACCTTGACCCGCCCCAGTTCCAATACCCATCGACCCAGGCGTAGCCCGGACCCGGCATACCTGGCCGAACCTCATAGCGTAATGGTGGCGGTTCGTGACCAATGTAGATACCGACTTGGGCAAAGGCTGGAGCAGTCACTGCTGAAGCCAGGATGAGACTAGCGAGCCATTTCGTTTTCATCGTTCTTTCTCCCTTACAACAACCTCACATACGATGCGAACCCGATATGCAGAGAGAGGTTTCGGCCTTTATTTGCTGCTCATGGTTTCCTTCGTAGGCAACCTTTACCAAGGTAACCATGGCCACCCATCCACTCCACGAGCTCGGCTTCGAGCCGCTGCTTCCTTCGCTCACCGATCTGGGGTTCGAACCTGCGATGGCAGTCGGCGCAAAGGAACCCAGCTCCGGCCGCAGGATCGTGCAACCCACCCGCAACCCTGCGGTCAACCAAACATTGGCGACCGAAGCCATGCCCGCCTATCAGGCCAGGCTGGGGGAAATCATTCGCCACATCCACGGGGCAACGCTGGCGGCAAGCCGCAAGCGCAAGAATCCGTTGCGCCTGGCGGAAAAGATCAAGGGAGAAGGACAGCCGGCAGAGACAGTGAGTGACTACGGCGCTGCCCAGATCGCGGTGGATTCACCGCAAGCAAAAGATGCTGTCGTGGCCGCGGTGAAACAGCACTTCAAGGTATTGCGGGAGCAGGATCATTTCGCCTTCGGTGATCCGCAATATCACTATCACGCCTATTCGCTACAGTTACAGATGCCAAACGGCGCTTCGGAAGAACTGCAGATCGTTCCCCGCCCGGTATTCGAGGCCAACCGGGAGGAGCACCACGACTACAAGCGGGCGCGCAACGCGGAACTCGCGGGCCACAGTGCGGAACCCGCCACAGCCGCCGCCCGAAACCTCAACGATCGGGCCATGGAACGTTTCAATTCCAAAAATGGAGTCCACCCTTCCGTGGTCAAAGGTGCGGTAGTCAAGGGATCACGGGTAAGGCTGGCTGACGGCGCGGTGGCGAGGGTCCTCTACGTGGATCCAAACATGCGGATCGCGCGGGTGCGCACCGAGGACGGCCGGAACATGACCGTGCGTCACAGAGATCTCAAGCGATCGTAAGTGAGCTCAGGTCGTAATCACGTCAGCTCTTGGGCGGCCCTCCCAGGCGGCTGTCTTCCCCGCGCTTGCGTCCGGGCTCTACTTTGGGCTTAGGTTTAGGTGCCTTCTTGGTCTCGCGCTTGCCTTTATCTTTGCTTCCCATGAAGCCAAATATTACACGAATGACTTTCCAAAAGGAGATCCATCTGGTGTTGCTACTCCATAAAAGCCTGAAGTTCGACCGCAATCAGATCCTGAACAAGTACTGGGACCTGGCCGACCTCGACCCCGAGAAGACCAAAGGAAACATCCTGGGACAGCTGAAGGCGCTCGATTCCCTCTGCGAAGAACTAGCCCAAGGCGACAAACCAAGGTCGCCGGCAAACCAAACGCCCGAGCCTGATATCTATCGCGCCGGCTGGATGCCCCCGGCATGACGGGCGGGTCCCCACCAGTCCACAACTCCCGAGTAACAGGACGGGTGCCCCACGTTCGCCCCAGCGTACTCCGGATTTCCTGTCGAACTTGCTGGGTTGGCGAGCTTCATGCGGCTTTCCTTAATGAAAGCCGCACACGCGTACGTTGGTGGCGCCCCGTGCAGGAAATCCGGATACGTGGGCCGAAAATGATTTCTTCGACTGCTTTTACTATCGGCCTCACCAAACTCCGGGTGCCCCACATCTCGCGAAAAACGAGCGAGATATGGGGCACCCGGGGTTCACTGTCAGGACAAAGTTGCCCATGACACCCTCCGATAACGCCGCCTATCGCTGGAAGCCCGCCACCGCGGCCCAGCGGGCCGCGCTCGATTCCGAAGCCGACCTCCTCCTCTTCGGAGGCTCCGCCGGCTCCCTCAAAACCGAAACCATGCTCATGGACGCAGTCCAGGAATACCAAAACCCCAACCTGCGCGGCATCGTCTTCCGCTCCTCTTTTGTCGAGATGACCGACATCATCGACAAAACCCGCCGTCTCTACGCCCCCATGGGCGGCGTCTTCGTAGGCTCTCCCAAATGGACCTGGAGCTTCCCCTCCGGAGCCACCATCCGCTTCGCCTACATGAAAACCGACGACGACGTCTGGAAATACCTCGGCCCCCGCTACTCTTTCATCGGCTTCGACGAATCAACCCTGCACACAGAAAAACAAGTCCGCAACATCCTAGGCCGCCTGAGCGCAACCGATCCCGCCCTACGCCTGCGCATGCGTCTCACCTCGAACCCCGGCAACGTAGGCGCCGCCTGGCATCAATCACTCTTTCTGCGCGGCCACTGCCCGGTGCACAACCAACGAGACGCGGCCCAATCCGGCCAGCTTTACCGCGATCGCTGCTGGCCCTCGGATGGCGAAGCAATCCCCTTCTCGGTAGCCTTTATCCCCGGCAAACTTTCCGACCACAACCTCCTGGACGCAAACTACGCCAAGCGTCTGCACATGATGTCCGGTGGCGCCGCGGCGGCCATGGAACAAGGCTGCTGGTGCACGCTAGAAGGAGCCTATTTCCCTTTCGTGCATGCCGGCATGGTGCGTCCGCTGGCCGACGCCGGTGTGGAGTGGTGGCACAACCACTTCCTATCGATCGACTACGGTTACGGCAAATCCTCCTCTTCCGTGGGACTCTACGTCCGTGGCCCAGCCGAGACCAGCCAGAAGATCGAGATCCCCGGCGTCGAGTCGCAACGCCTGGCGCAGCACGAAATGCCAGAGTTCCCCCAGGGCCGCATCCGCAAGGTCGGCGAGTTAGTCGTTCCTCACGTGCCCGCCTATGAACTAGCCCAGATGGTCGTCGAAGCATTCATAAGGCCGGAAGAAAACGGCGAGCGCCGCCGTATTGTGGCTGCCTATCTCGATCCGGCGAATTTTAAAGATATCGGCGACGGCCACACCATCGCCGACCAGATCAACGAAGTCTTCGACCCCTGGGAAATCACCTGCGAGCGCGCCTCGAACGACCGCCTGGGCGGCTGGCAATTGCTCTACCGCCTGCTGCGCACCAGAGAATTCGAAATCACCGACGTCTGCCCCCGCACCTTCGAAGCCCTGCGCACCCGCATGCACGACGAAGCCAGGCCGGGCGATATCCGCAAGATCGCCGGCGACCCGCTGGACGATGTCGCCGACGAGACCCGCTATGCCGTATACACATTTGTCCAGCAATCGACCCAGCCCCGTCAGTTACTACTGCAGCAAGCCGTCCGTGGTCTCGATGTGGGCTCCGCCGCCATTCGCTGGCAACAAAAATCCGAGGAACTAGACCGCGACGACGCACCCATCCCCACCACGCGACGCATGGGCCTGGGCCTGCGAGGCATCCGGCGGTTTTGAGTCGAACACTCCTTCGGGTTATTTCCCTTTCCAAGCCTACCCCGATGGTGTAACCATAAGAATGTTACGGAGAATGTATGAGCAATTCATCTATCGCGCCACCCCTCGAAGTCGCTTTGGAGATCGGGCGCGCTGTGGAGCAGGTCCAGGCAGTCTTCCTGGCCTTAACCGAGAAGGAGAAACTGCTCACCGTCCTTACCATCGTTCCCGAGCGAAATAGATCGGTCTGCCGACGTGTATATACGATCGAACAGAGGATCATCGATCGTTATCCGGAATTTGATTTCGCATTCTCTGTGCTCGCAAGCAACGGTCGAGAGCCACGCGAGATCGTCAAGGACCCTGGCATGTATCAGGCGTTCAGTCGATAAGGGTGCCAACTCTTTGGCCTTCACCGCGACAGAACACGTGGGCAAAGCTCGAGAGAACGAGCGATTTGCTCGCTCGTTAGACGCAGCGAATCTTTGCTCCCTGGAATGGGCTGTGACCGCAAACTACGAGGTGAATACAATCAGGCGAGAGGACCTGACCCATGTTGAGGGATGCCTGAGTCTGGTTAAGGCATCCATTCAACAGGCAGATCCAGGGGTAATCGGATCATGATCAAGGATAGCGCACACTCCGCGCCTCACTCCCGTTCGCTCTCCCATCTGCAAGTACGTGCGTCGTAGTGCAGCCGCACAGTTCCCAGCGGACCATTGCGCGCCTTGGCGATAATCAATTCGCCCTTGCCAGCCAACGACGGATCATCGCGGTTGTAATACTCCTCGCGATGCAGAAACAACACCAGGTCCGCATCTTGTTCAATGGATCCCGATTCGCGCAGGTCGGAGAGAATCGGCCGCTTATCCACCCGCTTATAAAGTTCGCGATTCAATTGCGACAACAAAATCACCGGCACGTTCAGCCGCTTGGCCAGCCCCTTCATCGCGCGGCTGATGGCCGCCACCACCTGCTCGCGGTTCTCCAGCCCCTTGCGCTCCGCAGCCATGAGTCCCAGGTAATCCACCACCACCAGGTCGAGCCCGTTACTGGCTTGCAGCCGCGCCGCCTTAGCTTCAATCGACGCAGCCGTCTGCCCCGGTTGATCATCGATGTATAACGGCACATCGATAATCTCCGCCAGCGCGCGCAGATAGTACTGCTTCTGCACCTCGTTCAACCGTCCATGGCGGTGGGCTTGCAAATCCACCTGCCCCTGCGCACAACACATGCGGTCGATCAGCGCCTTACTCGGCATTTCCAGGCTGAAGAAAGCCACGGTCCTGCCCAACTTGGCAACATGCACCGCAATGTTGCCGGCCACCGCGGTCTTGCCAATCGAAGGCCGCGCGCCCAGGATCGTCAACTCCTTCGGCTGAAATCCCGCAGTGAGACTATCCAGGCCGCAAAAACCCGAAGGGATCCCCGTCAGCCGCGCACTCTGCTCAAAGATTTTGTCAATGCAAGGATACTGGCCGCGGATATACTCAGCCACCGAAGTGAGGCCTGCAGTAATCGCCTTACCGGCTATCCTGCGGAAAGCCGACTCCGCCTCCGCCAGCACCTCCTCAGCGGAGCCGGACTGATCGACCGCCAGCACGCCTACCCGGTCGCTCTCCGCAATGGTCTGCCGCAGCAGAGACTTGTCCTTCACGATGCGCACGTAGTCTTCGATCGAGAGCCGCCGCGGCAGACCCTCGGTCAGCGAGGCGAGCCAGGCCACTCCCCCGATCATCGATAACTCCTTATTACGTTGTAACTGCTCGGCCAGGGTCACGATGTCGACCCTCTTGCCTTCCGTCATCAGCTCGCCCATGCGCCGAAAGACGCGGCGATGCGCATCGAGCGAGAAGTCCGCCGCCTCGATGCGCCCGGCCGCCTCCTGGTAGTGGCCGTTGTTCAGCAGGATTGCGCCCAGAATCGCCATCTCCGCGGTTACATTTGCGGGGAGAACGGCCTCGCTGCTGCGTGCGCTCACCAGCGTACCCCCTCTCGCCGGCGGCGAATGGGACCCGCGATGGCCGTGGATCGCGCGCGCCGCCACTCCGCCGTCTCCGGCGCATCCGGAGACAGGAAACTGATGATCTCCTTATGCGCGCTGCAGTAGAGAAACGCTATCTCCCGGCCGTCATGATCAAGCACAATGACGGTGCGTGAGTTAGTCAGTTTACGGGCATACTTCACATCGCCCTTCCAAACACGCCGGATCAGGCTTTGCCGTATCTGCTTGCCTACGGCCAAACCCAAACGCGACCAGGCACACTCCTTCACCTGTTGCCGGCGCGCCGGCAACAGGATGGTGGGTCCTCGGCTCATGCACGGCCTGCAGGAACGCGGCTACGCATACCCAGTGCTCTCATGCCACCGGTGTATCGGCCCTGGGCAGCGATTTCACGGCGCTGCGCAGCAGCGTTGCGTTTGCTGTCGCATACCAAAATCGCCATTGCGTCGTCGTTTAGCCTGCGCACCGCCAGGCGCCGCGCGGCCTTGTGTGATATACCCCACTGCTCGGCAACATCCAGAATGGAATGGGCGGAGCGAGGACGTCCGCCGCCATGTCTCCGAAGAGGACTCATATAATCTCAACTTTCCTGGGGGAGGAACCTAGGCAAAAAGAAGGGTCGGCCGGGGGGAGGAGACCCTTCAAAAACATAACTACGTTGGTCATAGTTATGACTGAACTTGGTGCAAGTATGCCTCAGTTTTTTGTTATGGGCAACGATCTTAAGCACTATTTTTGTTACATCGTAAGTAACTTGTGCTAGAAATATCCGCTGAGCTTTTTACTGTAACCTTGCTGGTTATCTATTCGTGCAACCGCTGGATTCATGCGGTATCGGCTCACCCTTTGTCGCGGATGGGAGACAGAATGGTCGGGAGAAAACAGCCAAAGTTGTTGTTATAAGGGCGCTTGTCTAACTTCCGGTAGCTCTGGAGAGACGGCCACATCGAGTATCATGGCTGTTGCGGATCAGCAACAAATCCCAACATTGGCTCTTCCGGAGGCGTTTCCAGCAACTGCGCGCTATCGTTGCCCACGTTCCCCACCGCCTTATCCACCTTCCAGGCAATCATCTGCTCCGCGGGAAAAGGCCGCAGCAGGTCGATCGGCGGCTGCCCGGGACCTGTCCCGCCTGCCCCGGCTTGCCGTGGGGCTTGCCGTGGATCGCCCCCGCCCAGCCAGCGCGCGTAATCCTTCCGCTCAATAATCACCGGCATCCGATTGTGCAAGGGCGCCACCACCTGGTTAGGATCGGTAGTGATGATGGAGAACGTTTCCAGCCACTCGTGCGTTTGCGGATCCTTCCACCGTTCCCATACTCCCGCAAAACCATACGGTTCGCGGCTGGCAAGAGCAATGGCGAACGGCTGCTTGTGTTTGGGATCCAGCTTCTGCCACTCGTAAAAAGCATCCGCGGGTACCAGGCAGCGGCGGCGTTTAAATGCCTCGCGGAAAGCCGGCGCGGTAGCCACCGTTTCCGCCTTGGCATTGATGGTGGAGTAGCCGATCTTCGCGTCTTTGGACCAGTAAGGAATCAAGCCCCAGCGCATGAGAACGATTTCGCGCTGCCCGGTATCGCGGTTCAGCCGCACCACGGGTTGAAAAGTCTGCGGGGCAACGTTGTAGCTTGCGCCCCAGTCGAGGTGATCCCCATCCTCGATCTCGATATCCGTACCAAACCAGGCAGCGATTTCTCTTCGAGTTGACTTACGCACATAACGCCCGCACATAGGTAGATGATACCTGCGCTTAACGCGATGTTGCGCGCTTACAAGCCAATCGAAAAATGCTTTCGCTTCTTCGTGAGAACCTAACCGGGAAAAGCCTCAGCGAGTGACTGCCCCACAGCCGGCAACATTCCCTTGCTGAGAACCAAAAGCCGAAGCGGGGTTGCACCCTTCTTCACTTCACGACAAGCGAGAACGCGCGTCGAGAACTCCTCCAACCGGGGAAAGCGATGAAAATTCTTGTTCAGCGTGCACACCAGCAAAGTGCGCTCCTGCATCAAAGCTTCCAACTCGTCAAGGTAGTACTCGAGCGACCAGTGAAAGCCAACACTGTAAAACCCGTAAATCAAATCATAAGGACCGGGCAATGCCGTGAGCGGTAGTTGCTGCGCGTCGAATATTTCATATTGCTTCATTCCGTTGTAATCGAGCATGGTCCGCAACAAGGGGAGATTCCCGCAGAACGAGGACGTGTCCGGCCACCGGGGCGGTCGCTCATAATATTTTTGTTTGTACCTGGTACTGGTTCCATTGGCATCGTAGAGGCTGATATCGCTTTCCGTGAACAGTCCCTTCTTGCGGAAGAAGACGACCGATCGGCCAAAGCCCGGACCAATCTCCAGAACGCGCCTGGGTTTCTCCACTTGCTCCAACAGCGGAAGCAACGCGTCATATTCCGCCTCAGAGGCAGCATTGCTCTCTCGTTGCCACAACAGACGTGAGTCTTCATCAGCCTTGAGCGGCAAACGGGTAGAAATCAGGCGAATCGCCCCCACTACTTCTTCCGTAAACGGTGGAGCGAGAAATAACTGCTCCGCAGAGGCGGCCCTGGGGTCGAGAATGGACCTGCCACGCAGCCGGTTAAGTGAAGTTCTCATGAACAATCAGGTACCTTCTTGGGACAACTCCAGTTTCAATTAGGCACGCGGTCATTCGCCCAATACCCCCCGGAGTTAGCCCCGCGCCTACTCTGGAAATCGAATTTGATATTCTATTGGGGACGACTTTTTGCGTCTGGAGAATTAGTTTTGAATACTAAAGAGATCTTAGAACACATCAACGGTGAAATCTCGCGGTTACAGCAAGTGAAGGCTTTGTTGCAAGGCTCGACCAATGGTCACAGCCGGAGCGCGGGCTCGGTCAATGGTTCGGCCCCTAAGGTCAAGGGCAAGCGCGTACTGAGCGTGGAAGCGCGTAAGAAGATCGCGGCCGCACAGAGAAGGCGCTGGGCAAAAGCAAGAAAAGCTGCGGTCTAACCACCGCGCCCAACAAAGTGCGACTGTTCTTTCATCCGGTCGCAACCATACTTTCATAACAGAAGACCTGGCGGACCGGTGGAAACGTCTGTAATCAGATGTTCCAGCCGCCATCGACCACGTGCGTCTGGCCGGTGGTGAAACTCGACTCGTCGGATGCGAGATACACTGCCAGGGCGGCTACCTCCTCCGGGCGGCCTAGCCTCCCCATGGGTTGGCGCGCGATAAACTCACGGCGCACCTGCTCCACATCGCCCTGCGCGGCAATACGCCCCTCCAGCGAAGGTGACTGCACCGTCCCCGGACAAATCGCATTACAGCGAATACCCTGGCGCACAAAGTCAATGGCAATCGCCTTGGTCAATCCCACCACGGCCGCCTTGGAACTGGTATAGACAAAGCGGTTCGGCACCCCACGGATGCTCGAGGCGATCGACGACATATTGACAATGCTGCCTCGCCCCGCGCGTATCATCCCGGGCAAGAAGGCGCGGCACGTGCGATACATGGAGCGGACGTTCAGATCGAAGGAAAACTCCCAATCCTCTTCTTTGCAGTCAAGAATCGTGCCGTGATGCACGTAGCCGGCGCAGTTAAATAAAATATCGGGCTCCGGCAGCTCTTGTGCGAGTGCTTCAATCTCTTTAGGGTTGCGCACGTCAAGCTTGCGGCACACGATGGTTGGCTGCTCGCCGGCCAGCGCTTTCAATGCCCCATCGTTAATGTCGGTTGCCCATACGGTGGCGCCTTCCTCAGCAAAAGCAATCGCAGTAGCCCGCCCAATGCCCTGTCCCGCCGCTGTAACTACGGCAGTCTTCCCCGCCAACCTTCCACTCATCCATTCACCCTTCGATCAAACTTCGATTCTACCCTCAAGCCCCATGGCCACACACAACGCAGAAACGTCGCCAATCCTTTCCCCCAACGCCGCGGGGACAATCTCACAAGCCCGCAACGTTTGCGGCAGGGCCTCGCGCGCGATCACCTTGTGCATGGGTGCGAGCAATGCATCGCCCATACGCCAGGCCAATCCGCCCAGCACGATACGCTGTGGGTTGAGCACATCGATGAGCATTGCGAGCGCCTGTCCCAACCGCTCACCGGCGCGGCGCAAAATACTCAGCGCCACCGCATCCCCTGCCTGCGCCGCAACGCCCACATCGCGCGCCGTCAACACTCCATTACTCGCCAACAGAGTCTGTAACATGCTGGACCGTCCGCGCCGCCCCGCCTGCTCCACCATACGCACCGCGAGCTGCGCAATGCCCCCACCGCTGGCCCATCCTTCGATCGAGCCGGCCTTGTGATAACCCACCGGCCCCGTGGGACTCAGCCGCACATGACCAATCTCCCCTGCATCCCCATTGGCCCCCAGGTACAAAGCACCCGCAGCGATAATGCCCGCACCCAGCCCGGTACCAAGCGTAAGAAAGATTACGTGCTCCGCACCCACACCTGCGCCGAAGCGATGCTCCGCCACCGCGCCCGCATTGGCATCGTTCTCCACCCTGCACGGCACGTGGAATTCCTCTTCCAGCAGCCGGCCGATAGGCACATCCACCCAGGTAGAAAGATTCGGGGGCGCCTGAATAATCCCGCGCACTCGATCGAGCGGGCTGCCGCAGCTTACGCCGATGCCGGCGATCGACTCCCCGGCCAGCCCATGCTCCGCCAGCAAACTGCGCGCCGATTCGATGATGAGTTGCAGAGCCCGCTCCGGACCCTGCTCCGGCAGCGTAGCGAACTCGATGCGTCCCAGCGTTTCCGGCGGTTGGGAAGAGACCACCACCGCCGTCTTGGTACCACCCACATCCACGCCGATATAAACCTTGCCCATGACTCAGATCAGGACTTCACGGGCGAGATCCTGTGCGTGCACCGCGCGCGCGCGCTCGATGGCCGCGCTCACGTGGGGACAAATATTTTCCTCTCCTACATGCTGCGCAAACGAAGCCTGGGCCATCAACCGCGCCGGCTGCTCCCGGGCGCCACACAGCAGCAGCGTCCGCCCCGAGGCGCGCACCTCCGCTGCGAGCCGCTGCAAAGCCCCCAGCCCAGTGGAATCAATCGCCGTCATATTCCGCAACCGCAGCACCACGATCGGCGGCAGCGACTGCAACTCCTGCCGAATCTCGTCAATTTTTTCGATAGCGCCAAACAAAAACGGACCATGAATACGAAAAATCGCCACGTACGGCGGAATATCCTTCCCCTGCAGCACGTGTACCCGTCCATCTTCGACATCATCTTCGGTCACCCGGGTCACGGTGGTGGTCAGCGTCACCTTGCGGATAAACACCAGCGCCGCCAGAATCATGCCCCCCTCGACAGCGACCGTCAGATCGGCAAACACCGTCAGCAACAGCGTCGTCAACCAAACCCCAATTTCCAGTTTGGACAGCCGCAGTATCTGCGGAATCTCATGCCACTCGCCCATCTTGTAGCAGACCACCATCAAGATCGAAGCCAGAACCGTCAGCGGAATGAATCGAGCCAGCGGAGCGGCAAACAGCAGCACCGCAAGCACCGTCAGGGCATGCACTATGCCGGCCACAGGAGACACCGCGCCACAGCGAATGCTGGTCGCCGTGCGGGCAATCGCGCCGGTCGCGGGCAAACCTCCAAACAGCGGAGACAGGATGTTGGCAACCCCTTGCGCCATCAGCTCCACATTCGGGTTGTGCTGGTCCCCGCTCATGCGATCGGCCACCACCGCCGACATCAACGACTCAATCGCACCCAGCATCGCCACTGTGATCGCCGGGGAGATCAGGCTCCTCATCGTGGCGTATTCAAACACCGGCACATGCAAACGAGGGAACCCTGAAGGGATGCCCCCGAAGCGAGACCCCACTGTCTCCACCGGCAAATGAAGGAAGTAAACCACCACGGTGGCCGCAACCAGGGCCACAATGTAACCAGGAATCCGGGGCAGAAAGCGGATCATCAACACGATCAACACCAGCCCGGCGCAGGACAGCAACGTGGTGGCCGGGGACAATGTCCCCGCACTCCCCAGCACCACCCGCATCCGCCCCAGAAAATCCCCGGGAACCGGCCCGGTATGCAGCCCGAAAAAGTCCTTGATCTGGGTGCTGGCAATGAGGATCGCGATGCCGTTGGTGAATCCGACGATCACCGGCCGGGGAATGAACTTGACCGCGGCGCCCAGGCCAGTCGCTCCCAGAAGGATGAGCATGCAGCCAGCCATCATCGTGCACAGCAGCAGCCCGTTGAAGCCATACCGCGCCAGGATCCCGGCAATGATCACCACAAACGCGCCCGTGGGACCACCAATCTGGGTCCGCGATCCGCCCAGGGCAGAGATAGCAAACCCGGCGACCACCGCGGTGTAGAGACCGGCCTCCGGGGGCGCCCCGGAAGCAATGGCAAACGCCATCGAAAGCGGCAGCGCCACCAGTCCAACGGTGACGCCCGCCGCCAGGTCCGCACCGAATTTCCTCCGGTTGTAGTCGCGCAACGCGTGAACTGACTTGGGGGTCCAGGCGGTAAGGTTCACTGCATCTTAATCCGTTCGCTCACTCGTTTGGCCAGCTTGCCTATCTCATCGACGTCTTTGACCACGTCGGGAGTCGCCGCCTTGTCTCTCTTCTCGACTTCGGCCTTCAACGCGGTAGCCAGCCGGACCAGCTGGTCGGTATCGCTGAATACTTCCTTCTGATGCTCTTCGCGCAGCCGCTTCAATTGCCGCTCCTGCATCTCCCGGGCAACGAACGGTGGCTCATCCGATCCGCGGCCATGATCCAGCTGCTGCAACTGCCCATTGGTTGTCGGACTGCCGCCAACGAACTGCGCAGCCGCAATCCCCAGGCTAGCTGCCATCGCTAATCCCCCTACCAGGGCCCGTCTTGTTCCTACTACCTTCACTTCCGCCTCACAACCCTTGGAATAAACCGCGCAATTACGGTTTGCTTACAACGATTTGCCCTCGCTCTCTCATCTGTTCCTTGAGACTTTTAACCAGTCGCTGTATCTCATCGGTCTTTTGCACCGCGGCCACCGACAAGGTGTTGCTGCCGGCCTTATTCACTTCCGCCTTCAACTCCCGCACCAATTGCAGCAGTCGGGCGGTATCTTTCTCCATCTGTCGTTGTGCCGGGTCCGTGGACGGAGGGAGCGTCGGGGCCGGTGCCTCATCCGCGGGGGGAGCGGGTTGGGCAGCTTCCTGACGGGGTGCGGGTTCTGCCGGGGGAGGCGGCGCGGGAGCAGGCTGCGTAGCCTGCGCCGGCTGGCTGACGTCCGCTGGTTTTACCGTGTCCTCAAAAGTTATCGGCGGATCGTCTGGATCGGGTGCCGAGTCTTCAGGAGAAGGGGGCCGAATGGGCGGTGGTGGTTGTGCCGAGTCCCACGGCGGCAGCTCCGGGGACGGCTGAGCCGGCTGCTTTTGCTGGGCTTTCCCGGCGGGCGATTGGCCGGGAGCACCCGCTGTCGAGGCCAGTCCAAGGCTCAACAGGGACGCAATCGCCCATCGCTCAAGTAGGATCATAGGGTGCCAGTGTACGCCACCATTTTCTCCTTTGCCTCCCTTCTCGACTGGTTCGACCCGGCTACTTCGTTTCTTCGCGGCCTGAACCAGGAATGGATCTCCGACGTCCAGGAATTTCTCCACACAGGCCTGCCTAAGCTGTTGTTTATAGGGCTCACTTTCTGGGTTCTCATCCTGGTGGTCAACTTCATCACCAGCCGGGTCATCAAAATCGCCGAGCACCGCGACAAGCTGGGAACGGCCCGCGGGGCCCAGGTACGAACCCTGGCGAGCGTTATCCGCGCCACCGGCATCGGCATCGTCGGGTTCCTGGCCTTTTTGCAGATCATGGAGAACGTTCTCCACTTCAACCTGGGTCCCTTGCTGGCCAGCGCCGGGGTCGCGGGCGTGGCCATCGGCCTGGCGGCGCAGACCATCGTTAAGGACGTGCTGAACGGCATTCTGATCCTGGTGGAGGACCAGTACAACGTAGGGGATGTCGTGACCCTGGCGGGCATGACGGGCACGGTGGATAACATGACCCTTCGCAAGACCACGCTCCGCGGATTTGACGGCACGCTTTACATCATCCCCAACAGTCAGATCACGAACGTGGCCAACCAGAGCCGCGACTTTTCGGTATCGACACTGAATGTCTCGGTCGACTTCTCTGCTAACCCTGACCAGGTGATCCCGTTATTGAAGAAGATTGCCCTGGAAGTGCGCAACGAGCCGGCTTTTAAGGACGTGTTCGTAGGAGATCCGCAGGTGTTTGGGGTGGATTCCATCAAGGGCACCGAAGTCATTTACCCCATTCAGATCCGGACCCTCCCACGCAAGCAATTCGAAGCCATGCGCGAAATGCAGCGTCGCATCCGCTTGGCGCTGGAGGAGCACAACCTGCTGCCCGGCAGCCCCTACAGGGTGCTCAGCGGCCCCGGGCCAACACGCGAAGCCGCCGAGTCGACCAAGACCCCCGACCCAACCACCGCCAAACCGAACGAAACCAATCCCTTCACCGGCGAGGGAACGTAGAGGGATCTGCAGTTCTTTTCGGACACCGCGGCACTTCCCTCTGGACGGGTGCCCCAGGGTCTGTCGGTAAAAAGCGAAGGGTGCCCCAGGTCTCGATTTTGAGACCTGGGATCCCTGCAACTGAACCCAAATGGACACCCGGTTATGACCGTCGTTACAAGAGGGGCTCAATTCTGTAACAGTATGAGTAGCTGATCCGGATCCGAGGTTGGAGGCAGGCAGGAAGTCCCCTTACACACCACAGCAAAACTGCGCTCTCCCTTCAATTCAGGCAGCAAGGGTAGCGTCTCAGCCAGCACACTCGGCAGTTCCTCGTTCACCTGTGCCCGTAGCAACCGAATCACGCTCTTGTTCACCGCAAACCCCACCGTACCTGCCGCCTCCAACTCATCCGCAACGGCATCGTCGCCAATCACCACCACCTGCACCGGCGGCAACAACAACCGCTCCAGCGCCAGGCCATAAGTCCCCGCGTACAACCCGAAATGAGTCACCACCCCGGCAAACGCCTCCAGGGTATCCTCCGCCTTGTCTCGCAGATCGACTCTTCCGTTCAGCGCCTCCAGGCGCAACAACGCCGCAGCAGCCGCAGGATTCCCCGCCGGCGTCGGCGAATCCTGTAAAGGCTTACGTCGCGCCGTCAACACTCCCAACAACTCCGGGCCCTTAGCCGTAGCGTCAAAAAATCCCCCACCCGTGGAATCGTAGAACTCCGTCACCATGCGATCGGCCAAGTCCACAGCCGCCTGGTAATATTTCCCCGCCCCGGTGGCCAGCCATCCATCCAGGCATGCATGGGTAAGAAAGGCATAATCATCCAGCCCACCCGCAACCCACTTGGTGTCGCCACCGCCGGTATAAGTAATCACGTGCGCCAGCCCACGCTCCGCATGCACACCCTCGCGCAGCAGCCGGTCCAGGGTAAGCAAGGCAAAGGCTTTCACCTCGGGCAAACGAAGCACCTGCGCCGCCTGCAGATAAGAAGAAATAGCAAGCGCATTCCAATTGGTGTAAACCGTGGTATCGATGAAAGGAGTAGGCCGCGCTCGACGAGCCGCCAGCAACCGCGCCTGCGCCGCCCCCAACAACCCCGCAGCCTCCTCGCGCGACGTGCCCGCACGCGCCGCCACCGCATCAAGCGTCTGCTTCACATGCAGCACATTCTTCGCGGGGTTGTGATGCATATCCCCCAGGTCGCCAATGTCGTAGTAAACCCCGGCAATCTCCATCTCCTCCGGGGTGAGCACGGCCGCCGCTTCGGCCTTTGTCCAGGTAAAGTAATCGCCATCGTCATCCAGATCGATATCCGCATCCTGCGAAGCATAAAACCCGCCCCGCTCCCGATCCGTAAGCGACGCGTCCATCCAGCGGATAATATCCCGCGCCACCCGCGCAAACTCCGGGTCCACATAACTCTGGAACGCGTGCACATAGTTCTTCAGCAGCTCGGCATTGTCGTACAACATCTTCTCGAAGTGCGGCACCACCCAGCGCTCATCCACCGAGTAGCGATGAAACCCTCCACCCAGCTGGTCATACACTCCACCCCGGGCCATCTTCTCAAGAGTCACCGCGGCAGCCTCGCGGGCGGCGTCATTCCCCGTTCGCCCCGCCACATCGAGCAGCAAATCAATCGCCGACGGATGGCCAAACTTAGGCTGCGCCCCAAACCCCCCGTGATGACGATCGAACTTCTCCAGAGCCGAGGCCACCATCTTGTCCACGATCTCCATGCTGAGATGGCCCGCACGGCCGGCAAAGTTCTCGTTGTACTCGATCGCGGCCACCACGCTTCCCGCCGACTCCAGCACCTCATCGCGGCGAGTCTTCCAGGCATCCACCATGCTGCGCAGCACCCGTTCAAAACCCGGCCGGCCGTAGCGGTCCTCGCGGGGAAAATACGTTCCCCCGAAAAACGGCTGACCTTGCGGGGTCAGCACCGCGGTCAGGGGCCATCCATTCTGCCCGCTGATCGCAGCCACTGCCGCCTGGTAGCGCGTATCCACATCCGGACGCTCATCGCGATCGACCTTGACCGCAATAAAATGCTGATTGATCACCTCGGCCAGGTGGGGATCCTCATAACTCTCCCGGTCCATCACATGGCACCAGTGGCACCACACTGCGCCAATATCCAGCAGGATGGGCTTGTCTTCCCCGGCGGCACGGGCAAACGCTTCTGTCCCCCACTCATGCCACTCCACCGGCTGGTGCATGGCGGATCGCAGATACGAGGAGGAAGCTTCGGCGAGCGAATTCGTCGGGTGTGTCATCTCAGCTAAGTCTACCCATTACGCGGGGCGGAGACTACCACCGCAATTAGAAACTGTAACCATTACAATCAGGCTGACCGCAGCCGGCGCTGCGCCAGCACGGCATACACCCACACCACCACCAGGGCAAACGTAATCACGAAAAAACTAGGCGCGCTGAAGAAGAACTCCCGAATCGCGCGCGGATGATGGAAATGATAAATATTCAGCAACCCCATGCGCCGGTTGACCGATAGGATGGCAGCCAACCCCGCCGCGGGGATGAGGAAGACTCGCCAGCGCACGATCCAACGCGGAGGTACCATCAGGACCGCCGGCAGCACCAGGGGCGTGAATCCCGCCGCGGCCATGAACAGGCTGAAGCCGC
>Ga0182024_10009807_pt1 | contig 19703 bp, 15 predicted proteins | sample P32metaG_FD_120480 | JGI IMG/M metagenome (GOLD analysis project Ga0182024, IMG submission 120480) | Permafrost microbial communities from Stordalen Mire, Sweden - P3-2 metaG (Illumina Assembly) | ecosystem: Environmental > Terrestrial > Soil > Wetlands > Permafrost | place: Sweden: Stordalen... | reverse complement strand
GCTCTTCGGCCGTTCGATAGCTAAACATCCCGTCCTGCTGCTTGTCTTCACCGCGCATAAAACAGAGACGTCGTCTTCTGTTTCAAGGTGTCAGCTATGAAGGATTTTTCCGCAGCCTGCTAAAGAGAAAAACGCGTCCGGGCAGACCGGCAGTTCTATCCGCTCGCGATCCTGCCAGGTGGTCACCCTATCCCATAGCTCTTTGCCCTCACGCCAGGCACTCAGCTTAAGGCCGGTTCCGCGGCACGCGAGTTCCAGCATGCAACGGAGGTCGACCACCATCAGTTGGTGGTTCAGGAAGAGCTCTTTCAGCTCTTGATGGCGTAAACGCGATTCAATCAACTCTCGTGACCCCACTCCTTGAACGACGAGGACATTGATCCCCTCGCGGCCGATCACGTAGATATGCTTTTGGAATCGCAATTCAATGCGCGCAAGAAAATGATTCCGCACAGTTTGAGTAGCCGTCCATGCACCTTCTTATACGACCGGCCGGTCAACGCGCTCAGGTGGTCGATGTGAAGAAACCGGTAGTCATACACGCGCCGGATCATCTTTACATCCGCTGGCGTGAGTACAAATCCGCGCGCGGTGCCCACGGCGCGGAGTACAGGCGCCTCTACGCTTGGAAGATCCTCGGTTGTTGATTGCACCACGATAATTCCCACCGACAGGAGTGCCGTCTCCAGTGTAGGGCTGTGGCACGGAAATTCAGCGTGGAAAAATTACTCGAAAAACTCTGAATCTTGCTTGTTGTCTGTGGACCGTTTTCTGTCCGCATGAGCGGGACTGCCGTGTCCGTTCTGCTTCACGGTCGAATAAACTGCCGCTCCTGAATTACCATTCCGCCGCTCGTGTCCTTTTGAAACCGGTTCGACTGGCGCCCCATAGAGTTCATGGGTGCGTTTGCGAATGTAATCGGCGCAACTTGGGCCATTCACAACGACCGGAGGCGGGGTCTTCACGATTGCGGGATCGTCCGTTCCGACCTTAATGAATGCCGTATGAGGTGGAAGAGAGGCCAATTGCTCGGCATCGATCGGCTGCGTTTTGAGCTTGAAGTTCGGCACGTCCTTTTCATCGATGTGAAACACGATCCAGCCACCCGTCACATTCGTAAAGATCGCATCCTTGATTTTCGGTTCCAGCTGGTAGAGGCCCTGGTTTGCGAGCGTCAGGCACAGCTGATAGCCTCCCGCCTCGGAAAGGATCGTGTCGAATGCCGAGGTCTGGAAATTCTGAAACTCGTCGGCATAAAGGAAAAAGGGAATGCGCCGACTGCGAGACTGCGACTCCCGCCGGAATGCCGCCTGTTGGATCTTTGAGACAAGAAGCTGGCCGATCAAATTACCATTCGATTTGCCGACACCGGTAAGATCGACCAAGAGCACTTTCCGGGTTTCCATGCAGTCGAAAATATTGAGTTTGGCGGCCGCGGTTCCGAGAAGCGTCTTCAGCGGCGGCGTGAACGTGAACTGCTTCATCCGCGTGACGATCGGTTGCGGCGCGTCTTTCTTGAGCTGCGGGAATTCGAGCGCCCAGTAATCAAGAATGTCCGGATTCGTTACGCGCGCCAGGATGTCGCGCCGCTTTTGATCATTCACGAGGATCGAATTGATATCGAGGAACGAGCAGTTTTTTGCATCAAGGAGCGTGTAGATCACGGCGCGAAGTACGGAAAGCCACTGGTCCCCTGAGGTCATCGTCGAGAACTGCAGGAATGTCTGGAAGACATCGGCGGCTAGGGTCTGCCGTTCCTGTTCGGTGTCCCATCCCATGAAGTCAATGGGAACCGGGTTCGAAGCTTCGAGCAGGATTGTGTCGTTTGCCCTTCGCTCGGGGATTTTATCAATGATGCTCTTAATGAGATCCCCTTTTGGATCGAGAAGACAGATGCCGTGGCCGTTCTCAATGTCCGCGAGGGCCATGCGCTCGATGAAGGTTGACTTGCCATGCTGTGTCGCGCCGGCAATGTAGACATGGCGCGACCGAAGCGTATCGGGTATCCCGGAGAATCCTGCACTCTCGTTGCGCCGGAATCTTACCGACTGAACGGACGCCGACGGCACGTGAACGAGCGACGCCAATTCCTGGGCATTGAGGAGCATACCGCTCCGCCGCGACGTGCGTGCCAAAAAATCGCCTGCATGCAAGTCGTCGGGATACCCATCATTTACGAGCGGCACGAACTCATTCGCCGCCGGATCAGAAAACTGCGAAAGAGCCGCCCCCACATTGCGGACGATCTCCCAAGCCCTTCGAGCGTTCTTCGCGCGCCCGGCAATCCGCACTACGGCCGCGACGATCGGTTTTGAAATCTTTTCTCGGGCGAGGGCAACGAATTCGGGGGCATCTGCAAAAAACGGCGCTCCCTCGTTATCACGTACTGCCCGCATGATGCTATCAGCCCAGGGATTGCGCGACCCCTTGAAGAGCACCTGAAAGACGCCGGCTTCCCCCGTTGTCACTTGAGAGAGTGCGGCAACGAGCGCTATGAGCGGATCCACGTCAAAATCCTTGCCACTGCGGAGCGGCAGCATAAATTCCCGTGAAAGACCGAAATCGACAATGGCCGCGGCCTCCCCGGCTGCGCGCCACGCCGCAGTAAGAAATCCAGAGCGCTCCTTGATGCTCACCCGAGGAAAATAACCTTTTAGGTGCTCGCGGGCGGCCGCCCGATCGCGCTCCGTGACAACCAATTGGAGCGACACAGACTCAGGCGTTCCGACCAACTCAAACGATACCGGATCAAAACCATTGGCCAACGCATTCACGACCTGGATCGCTTGTTCGCGCGAGAGTTTGGCCTCGGCTGGCATGAGGATTCCAAGCTCAACGAGCGGATCGGCATACGAGAAGGGTTCAGGGTCGAACTCCTGCTCTTCATCCGGTACCATGCATGGCTCTTCTACCCCTCGCTTTCCGTTGCCGAGCAGCTTGCCTATCAACGTTTCGAAGAGGCCAGGCGTACGGGCATCGTCCACCGCGGGCCTGCCCACCAGATAATGCCCGAAGAAAGGACGGAAAGGGGGTTCGAGCACTACCGGGTACCCGGAAACCCGCCATCCTCGCGCCCGTTTCTCCCAGGCATAAAACTGCTCGGTAAGCGCTTCATCGTTCGGCGTCATCGATCCTCACCTTCCGAAGAAATTCCGCATCACCGGCTTTCGCTCTAATTCGGAAAGCGCCCGGACGCCCTTTGCCGAAGTAATACTGTCGATCACTTCGAGGACCGCCCGGTGGACGCTTTCTTGAAACATCAAGGCCGTGTCGATTTTGTAGTACGTCTCTCGCTTAAAAGAACGAATCAGAATATTGAGCAACGGGATGAGGAGCAATATCCCGAGACAGCCACTCGGGCGCGTGCCCAGCCAGGAGGAAAAAAAGAAGCCCGTACCGAAGGGAGCGCCACATATATCGAAGATGTGGTCTTTTCGTTCTACGCGAAGGTACTCGCGCTTGGCAGAGAAAAGACCGCCCTCAGCGTAACTTACCCGCGAGACTGAAATGTCGGGTAGGCGCCGCAACTGAACCGTTTGCTCCACCGAAGCATAAAAATCCTTCGGGGAAAACTGCAAACCCTCGACGAGCGAGGACCACTGCGCGAGAATGCTCTCCGGCGCTACAGCCATAAGGGCGAACTCCTCCGGTGCTCAGTTTTCTATAATACGGTCGATTATCAAGAATCTACACGAAATAATTGTGGAGAGCAAGGGGAGGTCTGTTGAAATTATGATGCTGACCAATTTCTGCAAATGTTTTTGCTGGAAACCCGAAGAAATGCGTGCTATCTATGGATAGGTTCCGCTCCGCAAGGGGCGGGCTTGAGTTCCAGACCGACCTTTTGGAACAGGCTGGAATTTAGTTTCGGTTCTTCCGGGGTGGGATACTCCCCTACTCCGGAGATTCGAAATGATTGACCTGACTGAGAAGCTGTACACCGTAAAGGAAGTGGCGTTTCTGTTGCGCTGCTCGTATGACACAGCACGGCGCGACTTTCTGAAAGAGGAAGGCGTCCTGGAACGGACAAATTCGGGCGCGAGGAAACGGCTCTACCGGCAAATCCTCGTCCCGGAATCCGTTTTGCTTCGTGTGCTGAGGAGGCGCGAGAGGAAATCCGTTTTCTCGCGGAGTGCGGCGTAGATTGAAGGGGCGCTGCTCGTATGACGCGCCCCGTTTCTATTTTCACGCAAACCAGTTTAGCCGGATAGTTCCAAGTTTTTCGAATCTGTTCGCGGTCCTGCCGCGATTCAACCCCAGGGAGCATAAGGCGGTGCGTTCGTAATATTGTATCCGTCCGCAACTCAACAACCCGGCTCGGGACTACGTATGGATCAGATCCGCGTGTGAAATTATGGCGGCCCACATCAAAAATGTAGCGCTTAAGCGGGTTCACCAGTACCGCACGTTGAGGTTCTCAATATCGGCCGAGAATCCAGGTTGGCTGTTTTGATTACTATTTGACTCGAATAAGCTGCGGCTTCGCGTCCCAGGCTTTCTTTACCTCAGCTTCGAGTCGATTCTGCAGCGATTGGACCCACGGTGCATAATGGCGCTCGGTCACTCTGATGGATGCGTGGCCAAGCAGCTTAGAAACCACTTCGATTGGGACGCCACGTTCCAGCAGGGAGACCGCGAACGTATCGCGGAATCTATGTGGGTGGCCACCCGAAATTCCGGCGCGGGTGAACACTTTGGCAAGACGCCGCCGCCAGAGGTCGGTGGCGGTATCTAGGCGGGTGGACTCCCCTCTCAAGAACAGATACCCTCCGCGTGGACGCAACGCGGCGAGCTCGCGTGCCAGAAACTCCGGGATCGGTATGTATACCGGAACTCCGGTCTTCGCCATATACAAGTGAATGCGCTCGCCTTTGACCGAGTCTGCTCGTAGCAGGGCGGCATCGGAGATCCGCATGCCGGTATACCGGAGGGTCAGAATAAACCCACGGCACTCCCCTGCGGCTGCTAGAATTCGGTCCATCTCATCATCGGTAAACGGAAGCGTTGGGAGATCCTTCACCTTATCCAGCTTCACGAGCTTGGCCGGATTCCGATGCGTCCATTCGTTTTCGACACAGAAATTAAAGAACGCCCGAAGGCGTTCCAGTTTCTTGTTGGCCGAGCGCGGCGATTCGGTCCACGTGCTGCGAAAGTTGCGGACATGCTGCACAGTGAATTGTTTCAAGAACTCGATCCCCGCGCGCCCGCAGAATTGCTGCAACTGCTCTTCGAGGTAGCGATACTTGCGGAGCGTCGCGCTGGCCACTCGGCGCCCGCATTCTTTGTAGAACGCCTCGTATGCCTCCAAAATGCCCCTATCCGCTTCGATCGGACCTGGAGCATCGATGGCCCTGATGTCCGCTTCTGCTCGTTCCCAAGAGGCAGTGTGCAGGCTCCGCCGGATCGAGCGGCCTTTTAGGACGCCTTGAACCCAGACCGGGCACGCTTTGCAGCGCTTATAAAAGCGTTCCCGCGCGTGCGGGCAGCCTCGAATGTGGCGGCGGTAGAGCGTGAGCACCGTGCACCCATAGTCGAGTTTAAGGTACGCGGGAAGTACACGAAACGGACGCAGATTTGCAAGTTACTAATGAAACAGCTACTTAAGTCTGGCGGTGAGGGTGGGATTCGAAGCCTTGACCATCCTGCACCGTCTGCAAGTTGCAGATTCCACGTTACTCTCAACACCAAACTTGCCACGAATACCAGGGTTGCTTGTCCGATATTGCCCGACGGGTTCGGGACGGCGCAGGCATCCCTCAGATCTCGCTGCCGCGCCTGCGGCTACGTTCTAGTCAGCATTGCGACTGAAACAGGAGAACGTACTGTGTCGCGATAGGGATCGCCGTCGCCTAGCGCTTTTCCCGTTACTAATTTATCGCGACCGGGCGAAGTAGCGGCACATCAGCGGTTTGGCCTTGATACGGCCGGGGACCTCGACGTTCACTCATTTTGGTTTGGGAGAATCGACGAGCCGGATCGTCCCCCCGCACAGATGGATGCGGCGTCGAATTATTGGCGAAATACGTCAATACTCAACTGAAGTGCCTTAGCGTTTGGAGTCTTCATTGCCGCAGTAAACTCCTTGTGCCCTGGCTTGCCCGTAACGGCAGTCGAAACCATAACCTCCAGGGATTTAGTCTCGGCATTGAAGGTCGCAGGAAGAATTATCGTGCCGTCAAAAGTTACATGATCGACATCCGAGAAGTCCGGGCCAGTAAAGACTACCTTGCGGCTGTCCCCTGTCGCAAGGTAGGCAGGAGATGCAACCGGCGTCCCCGTCTTTGAATCCGCCGACTTCGGGAGCGTTACGTCTAAATCCCATTCAGTGGCGTCCTTTGGCTCGGGACCGCTACGCAGCACGAACCTTAGCTTTTTTATACTTGTTAAGTCTGCACTGGAGGCCTTCAAAGTGGCAGTGTTGTCGCTGACTGGCGCGAAGCCTGCCTGCAGTTGCTGGTCAACGCCTGCATAAATCTTAAGACAGTAGCTGCCACTTTTCCCTTCATCCTCTTTGGAGCAGGCAGGCGCCTTGGGGATATCGAATCCGGCGATCGTATAGAAAAGGTCCAAGGACTTATCCGCAGGCGCGGGCTTAACGGACTTATCCGCAGGCTCGGGCTTAACCGGATTAAGTAAGGTCATCGAAGTGTACGAAGGCGCGAATTTCACTCGTCCGGTTATCTCCATGTGCTGCCAGGCGAGGTCTTTAACTATGAAGGACTGGGCGTTTCTCAAGGCCGTCGTTGGGGCAAGAAACGCAAATTTGCAAACTGCGCCAGCACATCCGGATTCGAGGAATGGTGTCTCTTTTAAGCCATAAATCTGATTTCCGATCATGATAAATGGCTTTAAGGAACCGTCTTTTCGGGGGTCTGGGTCGTAGCCGCCCCCAATATTAACAATAAAATCAACGTGCGAATTACCGTCAGGGCGCGGGATAGCCGTGGCTTCTGCCGAAACTAACCTACAGGCATCCGCCTTCGCCGGGAAGACAGGGACGCCAAATGCATGAGGCTGCCCATTCGGCCCAATGATGCTCAAGTCTCCAGCCTCAAATAAGTCGTGTGCACTGCCGATCAATTCGATCTTGGTGCCGTCGAAAAATGTGGGCGCGAGATTAACGCTCCCCGCCCGGATGCTTAGGCTTGATGAGTAGAAATCACCTTTTGCCGTCAATTTAACTTGTCCTGCGCCCAAATCGCTTAATTCCACGTCCCGGATTCGCGGCTGGTTAGCGAAGACAATCCCGCTAAGGTCCTTCTCCCGCGTACAACTACTCGAATAAGTAGCGCCTACAACTTGGCGGGTTGGGTCGTAGGCGCGCCACCGCGTTTCTACCCAGACTGTAGGGGCATACTGATCTTCTAACCCGGCCGGCAAAGCGATTTGGGCAAACACCTGACGTTGGCCGCCTCGGACGTAATCGGCGCCGAGCACCGGGCGGAACTGCCATCCAAACTGGACAACGTCCGGGGATTCGCCACGCTCCTTGTCGGCATCTGTTACGGGGCACTCTCCGAGAATTTGGAATTCTTCGATAGACTTCGCTGCATCGTGAGCGAACTGAGGAAGCGGCCGTTGAATCGTCTGGGTACCGGCAGGATATTGTAAGGCGATCGTGTCTGTGTCCTTGGCGAGGTACAGTCGATCTTTCGATTTCCCTGTGCTGACCCCGATCGATACGGGCTCGATAACCGCACCCGCTCCAAAAGCATTTTGGCGGCTCGACACTTTCGCGACGTTATATGTCTTTTCGGACGGCAAAAGATTCACGATGCTCACTTTGCCTTGTCCGGTGGGCGCGACAATAGAGATCCGCACTTCAGCAACCGCATGTTTGAACTGCCGCGGAGGATCAAGAGTAATGGCAAAACCAACGGTAGTTTGCTGCCGAACCGCAACGGCCCGTGAGTTGCGCAAGAGATACTGATCCGATAAGTTGCCCTGCAAGAGCAGCCGATAGGTCGTAAGCTGAGAATTGATCTGCACTTGCTCCGCGAGTATATCGGCGCTACCGTACCCCACGTTTGTTGGAAGAGGTGGTGCCGTTGAAGTAAGAGCAGCCGGAGCCACACCGGATACACTGGGGGTAGTGATGGTGGTTCCATTCTGATTTGTCGTGGTCGTGCCAGTGTTCGTCGTGGTTGTGCCAGCTGGGGTAGTGGTCAGCACGCCTTGAAACGCTCCAGAGTTCGGGGTCACGGTAGAATAAGCGGGTACGTTAGCCGTGCTACCCGTGACCGGTACTGCCGCGCACCCTCCGAGCGTGTTAGAGGACCCAATAGTGGGCAGCGATCCATCCGGACATTGAAGCGTTACCGTAGTTGCCCCGATTGGTGAAGTCGTCGATACCGTGTTCGGTGTCGTCACAGCAGAAGACAATGTCTGGCTCGCTCCTAAAGTCGGGGCTGTGGTCGCCTGAACATTGAGATACGATGTGTCCCTAACCACCCCCTGCAGATTGCCGTAGGCCGCCGTAATCGGGGTTGCGTTGAATCCAGCAATGGAGGCCAGCTGGGCCGCCGTGTCGTTCAACATTCGCGTCAACGTGGCCACATCGAATATCTTGGCGTCGCCCACCGTAATTCCGTTTGGGCGCTGACTAGTAGATCTTTCGCGAGGAGGCTGGATGACCGCGCCGCTATATTGAAAATCGTCTTTCGAATAAGCTCGGCAAGCATCCATCTTTGGATACCGCTGTATTCGCCATGCGTCTTGGGAGGCTTCAAAAAGCAAAGGACCGTCTGGTTCGATCCAGGTTCGCCCGTTTATGACGAAAAAATCCTTTTCTTTCGCCAGTACCTCAGTGAGGCGTAAGGCAGGAGAGTGGGTTTTGGCACTCCTGAAATCCTCCATAAATGCCCCCAAAACGAGCTCACCTCCTGATGTTCGAAACAGAAGATACTCGTTGTAGCAGTCCTTCGTGACCACCTCCGTGCACAAGTTGCTGTCGTCATCTCCAACCGACACCACGACCATTTTGGATTGTGTTTCGTCCAAACGAACGTCGTGTTGTGCATCGAGGTGGCTAATCGATCCATCCTGAAACCGCACTCGGACCGGCAATTCGCTAGGAACCGCGAGTTTGAGTTTGAAAACTGCCTCCTGTTCGCCGCCTTCCACTATCGTGAGACGACCTCCTGGCGCTCTCGGTACAATCTCCATCGTCGGTATTGAGGCTTTTTGACGTACCTGAGGGGTGAGATCCGGCTTTTCCTTTCTGATGTACGCCAACGCGTCTATTACATTTTTGTCTTTCAACTCAAGAGTATCGGTTTTATCATCAAGCTTATATTTCAGATCACTAAGGAAGAATTCGGTGGGCAGAGGTTTTTCGATCTTGGAAATCAGAGTCTTTGTGAGTCCGATCTGTATTGGGCCCAATTGTAAGGTATTTTTTTGGCCTTCATCAACGCTTTGACAAAAGACATTTGAAACGAGGGCTACAATTGCAAATAATCTCCACATTGTATCGCTAATCATTAGGCACATTCATTAGCCGCCTTTCGTACTTCAGAGGGTTTGGCGTCCCAGACGAATCGTTTCCCCTCAGCATCTATCATACGCCCGACAGACGCGGCACCAAGCCGATCTTATTTCTGCGATCGTTCGCCCATGGTCTCATTCGCCTTCATTCACAATGGCGATGTGTTATACCGCGACCCATCAACTTTTCTCTGGGCACACTGAGATCTGTTCGCCGCGTTGTCGGACGTTCCGCTGGGATTTCCATTTTGATTTCCTGCGCTCCGATAGGATACGGCAATTTTGCACAGCGCATCGGAGGTGGCTCGCAAACGGCGTTCGAGGAAGCGTGTAACGGATTAGTACTCTCAAGTCGGCTTTTCACCGTCAAGAGTGGATACACCGCTACAAATATAGCCGTAAACTGTTGGGTGAGATGTCCAGAACGTTGCCCGCGGCGCTCTTGCAGCAACATCTTCCCGTCACAAAGTGCACTTTCGTTCGGACGGCGGAAAGCGCCGTCACGACACAATGGGGTGTGCGGTGGAATGAAGTCCAGATCGCGCGCGACGTGCTGCAGAATTTTTATGATGCGAATCGCGATGACTTGCAGGCCGTCGCGGTGACGCTCCATGAACCTGACGTGCGCATAACGGCACCGGCCGGGTTTGATCTGGAGCGCCTGTTCTATCTGGGCAGCGAAAAAACCAGCGATGACATTGGCCAGTATGGCGAAGGGTTCAAGGCTGCCGCGACCTGCCTGCTGCGCGATCACGGCGTGACGCCGATTGGGATCTCAGGGAGCATGCTGGTGCAGGTCCGCCTTGCCGACGAAGCGGTTTCAAAGACCAAGCTCCGGCCGCTTGTGTACGATTTCTACACTATCAAGCCGGCATATCAAGGGGCGCTGCTGATCTTACCATCGTGTTCCCCCGTCCTGGCGCGGGAGCTTCAGCAAGGCATGACCCATTTCTTCTTCGAGCAGAATCCGCTGCTCGGCGGCAAGATTTGGGAGTCGTGGGATCATCATTACGCGCTTTATCGTTCACAGAGCACGGACGGCCACATATTTTACCGCCGACTCAAACGCGCAACGATCGCGGGCTTTCCAATCATCCCCGTCATTCATAAAGCACGTAGCCGTATCGACAGAAAGGTGCAGCAAGATCGGGATAGAAATGCTTTCGAAGACAGCGTCCTCGATTTGTGTTTCGACGTTTTCGCGCGTAACTCGGCGGTCAACGAAGTGGTTGTCCTCGCTATTCTTGAGGCGTCGTTGCCGTTCTGGGAGCGCGGGCACCCCCTGCTCAGCGCGCTTGCCTCACATCGGCACACAGATCTCGTCACGGTGAGCACAAAGGCTCTGTTCGGGAATCACTACTACGCCGCATCGACCTCACACGATGCTGCGACGCAGCTGCGCTACGAACAGGTCGAAGCAACCTGGAAGCTGGAGGCTCGCCACAGGTTACCTTCGTACTTCACGAGGTTCGGCGTGCCAAGCGCGGAGACCCATCTTGAGAGCATCCGGGCCGAAGCCCTCGCAGAACAGCAAGAAAAGGAGCGGGCCCTGACACGAGCTGAAATGGTCAGCATGGGCGTGCTTCAGCGCACGCTCGACGACCTTGCTCCGGTACTCGTGCGTTTATTTAAAACGAAACACGTGAGATACAGCGTTGCCGACACAGATGCGATTCTGGGAGCCCTCAAACACGGGCTGACTTATCAGAGCGTCGAACTCTATTTGGCGGCGAGCGTCTTCGTATCCGATTTTTCCCGTGCGCTCGCTGTTTTCCTTCACGAGCACGCTCACATTTTCGGTTACGACGGGAGCCGCGGGTTTACGGATGCATTGACGGAGCTTTTGGAAGCCGCTGTTCGGCATCGTGGCGCAATGGACAATTATGAGCGGGAATGGCAAGCGGCGCTTCAGGGCGTTCTCGCGGAGCGCGGTGATGTCGCGCCGAATGCCGAGCACGGCATTCCAGAACAACTCCAAATGCTCGACCGCGAAGCGCTGCTGCAGCTTCTGGAGAAAATCCCTGGTGTTGTCCTCCGCCCGCTGCTCTTAAGCGGGCTCGATACGAAATAGCAACTACTAGCGTAGCGGCTTGAAGTGCTCTTTCCTTTCCTACTGCCTAATTCCACTGCCTTCCGGTTTTGTTGTCGAAAACAGGAGTTCTGTATAATACGAGCCTGTCCAAACACTTACCACGGCTATGTCTGAAGACTCGAAATACCGAGTCGGAACAGAGTCTTAGCGGTACAACCGCAAGAGTTACGATCGAACTATAGGCCGTCGCAACGAAGCTGACGATAGATCTTCCGGACGGCCCTCTTGTGAGAAGTGACGCCAATGACACCTCCAGTTCGGCCAGCAGAATGCTTCGAGCCCGCGCTTCGGCGTGCCATCATGCGCGTGAAGCCCGAGTACTTTTCGTGGTCGCCTGAGGCTCAGGAAAAATACCACCTGTCGATGCCGGACGAGGATCATTTCCGCATCCGCCAGACTGTCCTGAAAGGCCTTTTTCAGATCGAGGTAGCCACTGAGGACAAGATGGAAGCTGCTCTGGCCGGCTTCGACAACGCCCGGTATCTGCTTTTCAACGGCACATTGCTGCCCGTCATGGGAATTGGTGAAGATTGCTTTCACTTATGCGAGCACCTCGACAAACAGACGCTGCTCGATTTCGACACCCTCCACGATTATGACCATGCCGACCACGAGTCCCAGGAACAGGCACGCAAAGATGAATTCCCTGATTACGCTCCCAAGCCATATCGTGGCAGCCTACATTACGCCTGGGCTCGCCTGAGGGAGGATCGATGGGGCGTTTTACTATGCCAATTTGTGCATGGCCGCGGGGTACATAATCTCGAAGATCGAAGAGCTCGGTGACAAGCAGATCGATGGCATGATCCCTCACGAGTACGTTGAAGGAAAGGAACACGGTAAAAGACACGGCGGTGGCTGGATATACGACCAGCGCATCGACGCCGGCGGCCTGGAGGGCCAGCTTGAGGAACTGAAAGATCGCTTTCATCAGTACTTATCGGAACGGTATGACGCGCTGCAAAACGAGTTCGATCGGTTGGCTCCGCGAGCGGTTTACATGCTCGACAAAAGCACCGAGGATGAGCCGCATATGGATTTTGTCTTCACTGACAAAACAGCACTTCAAGCTGTCCGGCTTCGTCACTTTCTGAACGATTGCCGGGCATTGTTAAGCTCGGACCCAACGCCACTGGGCCGGACTGTCGAACGGGAAGAGCAGTCCATCGCGCGGTTCCTCAGCGACAACCACCAGGATATTCTCCAAAACTTCGATCCCGGCGTTGTTAAGTTCCGTAAGAAACGCAAGATTGTAATCGCCGATGGCGCGCTCGACGGGCTCTTGTAATGGGCGTCAACAACGTTCGTTGATTATAATGAATTACTGTTGGGATGCTCACTGAACTCCGAAGCCCATTCTTTTTCCTGCCGCCCATGTGAAACATGAGGTGTTACTTGGGTTCTAGTGTCCAATGCGTTCTCAGTGACTACTCGCTGTGTGATTAGTATCGGCCTCATTATAACGAACTACTGTTGATTATATAACGAAGTACTGTTGATTATAATGAATTGCTGTTTTCGACAACGCTGGCCCGGTGTTAATAAGGTTAGAGTCTGTGTTAAGAGTGTTACGGCGTGGGCAACTTGCACTAAGCCCCTCGTCGCGCTCGCGGATTTTCAGATCCCGGAACCTGAAACCCCGAAGTTCGGCACCTGAAACCCCGAAGTTGAAGCACCCGATACCCCGAAGTCCGGCACCCGAAACCCCGAAATCTTGCCGTGGCACCTAAAACCCCGAATCTCTTGACACGGTACCTGAAACCCCGAATATGCAGGCATGGTACCCAAAACCCCGAATCCGGAGGAACATCTCCTCCCCGCCAAGCATGGCAAAGGCGATCTGTTCATCTGCGATGTGGCCGATGCGGTGCTCAAGGACCTGATTCCCCAGATGGAGCACCCCTTTTACTCGCTTTCGAAGAAACCGGAAACGGCGATTCGCAAGTACGAGCATAACGGCAACTGGCTGCAGATCGTGCCGAGCGTCAAGGGCCTGGCGACGATCTACGACAAGGACATTCTGATCTATTGCATTTCCCAGTTGATGGAGAGGCTGAAGCGCAACGAGCAGGTCGGCCCACGCCTGCGCATTACCAGCTATGAGTTACTTGTTTTTACAAACCGGGGCACGGCGGGCAAGGATTACATGGCCCTCTGCGAGGCGATCGATCGTCTCGCCGGAACCCGCATAACGACGAATATCCGTACGGGCGACGAAGAGCAAACCGACAGCTTCGGTTTGATCGACGCGTCCTCGATCCGCCGCAAGAATGGCGCTGACGGCCGTCTGCTCTGGGTGGAAATCAAGCTCTCCGAGTGGGTGTTTAACGCCATTCGGGGCCAGGAAGTCCTCACCTTGCATCCCGATTACTTCCGGCTGGGCAAGCCTTTGGAGCGGCGGATCTACGAGCTGGCGCGGAAGCACTGCGGCCGGCAACCTTCGTGGTCGATCTCGCTTGAAATCCTGCTCAAGAAATCGGGCTCGCAAAGCTCGATCAAGCGCTTCCGGCAACATGTGAAGCATATCGCCGAGCACAATCATCTGCCGGATTACCACCTCGTCTTCGACGAGCAGCGGGATTTGGTGATGTTCCGTAACCGCGATGGCAAATGGCTGCAGCGCCCCCTGCCCTCCGATGGCGAGACGCTGCCTCCGCTGCCCACGGAGGCTTACGACGACGGCCGCGCAGCGGCGCCCGGCTATGATATTCACGCACTCGAAAGCGAATGGCGGGAATGGTGGGCGAGTTCCGGGAGACCAAAGCTCGACAATCCCGCCGCGGCCTTCGTGGGTTTTTGCCGGAGCCGTCACAAGCGCGCCCCGATTAAGCGGGAAATCGACCGAAGCTGGGACGAGACCCCTGCCCTCTCATGAACGCGCAAATTCTCCCCAGGATGCCCACGGCCGTTTTCGCCAGTGTGATAGCCGAAAACACCGGAGCCCTGCTCCTTGCGAATCCTCGGTGGCCTGGCGTCGAATCTAATCACGCGCCCTGCCCCGGCATTGCGCTGAATCCGTCTTTTCTGGCTGCCTTCCGATATCCTTCTGGTTTCAGAACGCCTTCCGATATCCTAGGGAATTCCAGCAGAATTCAGAAAGCCTTGGGGCGTCATAAGGAAGTCCATTTGGTATCTGATAGCCTTCGGACAACTATTGGAATTCCATATGATATCGGACGACCGTCCCACGACCGTCGGAATTTGATTGGATACCGAAAGGCTTTCTGGTATCCTCGCAGCTCCTCAAGACCGCCATCCTGAATCGCCACGTCGCCGGGTACGATCATGCCGACAATCGCTTTTGTCTCGCCCAAGGGCGGGGCCGGAAAAACCACCTCGGCGTTTTTGCTTGCAACGGCGCTGACGCGGTTTCAGGAAGTCACCGTCATCGACGCCGATCCCAACCACCCGATCGAGAACTGGGCGAGGGGTGGCAACACGCCGGCGGGCCTGACGGTCGTGTCCGATGTCGATGAAGACACAATCATCGAGCGGATCGAGGAGGCCGCATCCCAAACACCCTATGTGGTGGTCGATCTCGAAGGCACCGCCTCGACAACCGTGGTCTATGCGATCTCGCAGGCGGATTTCGTGGTCATTCCGACGCAGGGCTCGCAGCTGGATGCCACCGAGGCCAGCCGGGCGATCCGCGTTGTCAGGCAGAGCCAGAAAGTATCGAAAAGCAAGACGGTCACGCCTTTCGCGGTTCTTCTCACACGCACGAGTCCGTCAGTCCGGACGCGCACGCAGACGCATATTCAAAAAGGCTTGATCGATGCCGGCATACCCGTGTTTGAGGTCGAGCTCAACGAGCGGGATGCGTTCCGGGCGGTCTTTTCATTTCAGCAAACGCTCGATGGGCTCAACCCGGCCGAGGTTGCCAATCTCGAAAAAGCAAGGATGAACGTGTTCGAGTTCGTCAAAGAAATTCTCGAACGCCTGAAACGGCTGGAAGGCGACAGCGAAGAAGACGAAACGTCAAACATCGCGGGGGCAGCATGAGCGGACGCGCAAATCCTTTCAGTGATCTTGATGAGCCGCCGGTGTTCGGAACCAAGCCGAAATCCGGGAAACCGGTCGAGAAGGCCAGCATCGCCCGCCTGGCGGAGGAGCATAATTTCCCAAGCCGGCAGGCGCCCAAGACAGCGAAAGAACCGCGGCGCAAGGCGCGGACCTACCGCACCGGGCGCAACACGCAGTTCAACGCCAAGGCGACAGCCGAGACAATACAAAGGTTTTACCAGGCTGCGGATGACAAGCGCGTCGTGCTCGGCGAGTTGTTAAAGCAGGGGCTTGATGCGCTCGACGCGGTCGATGCGCTGCAAAAGCTCGCGCAGCGCCGCGGCGTGTCCCTGGATGAAATCGTCAAGCAGGCGGTCGGCGCGCTCGATCGGGCAGGGCCACGCGCCTAGATATCGCGGGGCCATCCGGAACCCGCCGGCCGCGCTTTGCCGTGGCTTTCCCACTTTCAGTGCTCGCTCGGCAGATAGATGACGTTGTTGCTGAACCAGAGCGTGATCTCGTCGAGCGGGCAATCGGCGAACTCAAGCTGCTGCGTGTAGACGGTACGTCCGTTGCGGTCAGTCATCGCTGTTGGGCGTAGTGCTCCGGTCAATGGGCATGTCATTCTCACCTCTTGCCTTACGGATGACCGCGATGGCATTTTGAATCCAATTAGGTAAAGGTGGGTAGGAAGCGATCGGGCCCAAGGAAGGAATGTTGTACGCTCGGTTGTTATAGTCGACCGAAGCGTTGTATTGCTTGTTGTATTCGTCCATGGCATCGTCAACAATCTTTGTCAGTAATTCAAGCATTTCATAGGACGCGGCGAATACATTCGCGTACGAAACTATCCGTCTCGTTGGTAAGTGAGGGCTAAATCTCACCACTACAGTCCCGTGTTGGTCCTTGAGAACATTACCGTCGAAATGGAACAATTGACCCGATTCGGACATGCGTAGCCCTTCTGAAGAGACTTTTGATTACTTTTCATAGTCGTTCGCTTTCTTTTGGCAGCTGTTTCGTTTACACACGGAGTACTCTACTCTAGCGTTAATCCCCCGTCTTCAATGAGGAGCTGTTTAGCAGGCGGGGACGAACGTAATTCTTGGCCTCCAAAGGGCAATCTCCCTTGTGGGTTGTTAGGCGAACAAGTTGGGCCAGTGCCCAGGCTCGCCTTTTGAATCGCCTCGTCAGTCGTGAACTGTATATATTTCTGAGCCCAGTCTGGTAATCGGCTGATATCGATAAGATAGTTCCCAGGTGGCAGCCCAGATTGATTCAAGTTGTGAGTGAGTTCGCCGAATTGACGCAGTTCATCTATAAGCTTGGTCATGTCAATGATCGACTGACCCTCATCATCGTTAGTCTCTGGCCATCCCTCCGCCTGCAACCCATTTCGGTCCGTCCGACGTAGCGGGTTTGCTTCTGCGTATGCGTAAGTGTTCATTCCGGCGGCAATCCCTATGAGGTCACTTTCGAGATACCTCCCAAGGACGGGAGTATAGTCCCGGAAACCGTTGTAGTAAAGGCCGGACTCGGGATCGCTAATTTGTCCTGGAAACCGCGGGTTGTAAATGAAGGTCCCTAGACCTGATGGATTCTGGTTCGGTGCACTGTCGCCGAACGCTAGATGATCCCAAGTCCAAGCGACCTGGCCACCCGAATTGGCGATCACATGCGGCGTGCCAAGCCAGTCTGCGCTAACCGCGTAAAGAGTTCCTGCCGGGCCGCTTAAGACGGCAATCGGTGTGTCGCCGAGCCAGACGGTTTCCTCAATTGGCTTTCCGGAAAAATCGTACTCGCCGAGCAGATGGCCGCTCTCGTCATAAACATACTCATTGGCGCCTGACAACGCTCCTGCGCCGGATTTGAAGATGCGCTGCCCCATGCCGTTCACACCGTAGTTCGTCACAGCTCCACCGACTTTCACGCTCGCCATCCTGCCCCGCGCGTCATATGCCCAAGTATGCGTTCCATCAGAGAGAAGATTTCCAGCCGGGTCGTTGTTATCGGTCTCGTTCACGAGGCCCGAGCGGCCCAACAACTGGTTGGTTGTGGCCGAGTAGGAATAATTGGCGGTGCCTTGCGGGCTGATGGACTGCGTGCGGCTTCCGTCCGCGTCGTAAGCATAGGTTGTCGCCCCCGAGCCAGCCGCCAACGCTGTCAACCTGTTGAGTGGATCATATGTGTAGCTCTTTGCAGGGAGACCCGTCTCCGAAAGACCGGTCAATCGATCCGCATTGTCCCAAGTCAAAGTCTGTGTGTTCGTTGTACCGACTGCGATGCTGGTGATCCGCCCATCCTGGTCGAGCGTTCGCTTGTAAGAAACCCCATTGATTTCTGTCCAACTGATCGCGCTACCGAAGGGAGTGTAATTGACCGACTTCGTCGCAGCGCCGAGGCTGCTAGCGATTTGGCTCACTCGTCCCGCACTGTCATACGAGAGCGTCCACTGCTGATCGGATGGGTACTGGATGCCTGAAATTCGTCCATAGTTGTCATAGCTATAGTTGACGTTGAGGGTGACTGAGCCTGTTTGCTGCTGTTTCTGGAGAACGCGTCCATGTTGATCGTACCTCCATGTCGTCGTGCCGGCAGGGTCGATCATCGTTGTCAAATGTCCGATGCCATTGGTCCCTTGGTCGTATTGATAACTGGCGCTGTTGCCGTCAGCGTAGGAGGCGTTCGTCAGCCGATTGAGAGCGTCGTAGCCGTTGGTGGTCTGATCACCGCGCGCGTCGGTCGCGGTGAGGACATTCCCAGCCGCGTCGAATGTCCTTCCGGTCAGACCCGTATCGGGGCTCGTCAAAGAGACCTGATCATCCAGCCCATCATATGCGTAAGTTGTAATCAAGCCGCGCGGGTCGGTCACCGAAACCAAATGATCGTTAGCATCGTAGCTGTAGGATGTAAGACCGTTGTTTGCATCCGTTATAGCCGCCAAGCGGTTGAGCGCATCGTAGGCATAAGCGGTCGTATTATTCAAAGGATCAGTGATGCTCAGCAAATTGCTGTTGGCGTCATAACTGTAGGACGTGATTTGACCTGCGGCGCCTGTCTTCTGACTCAAACGGTTGACGGCATCATAGGCATAACTCACTGTACGGACGATGTTCCCGTTAGGATCAAATACTTGCACCTGAGTTCGGTTTCCTGCCGCGTCGAGAGTGTAGGCAATCATGCCCGAGTTGTTGACGGCAATCAGCCGATGAGCCGGATCGTAGGTATAGGTGAAAGACGAGCCGTCAGGTCGCGTGACGTTAGTAGGGTTCCCGGCGGCGTCATACGAGTAGCTTGTGTATTCCTTGCCGACGGTTCGGCTGGTCATGCGGCCGAGAGCATCATAAGTTAGAGTTGTTACCAAGCCGTTGGCGTCCGTGATGCTCAGAGGCCGCCCATTGGCGTCAGTACTGGTTACCGTCGTGACGTGGCCGAGCGCATCGGTAATTGTGCTAACAGCTCCCTGGCCGTCGTAAGCCAGGGTGGTAATGTTTCCATCGGGGTCGGTGGTTGTCAGCACTTGACCGCTTCCGTTGTAGGTGTACGCCCAGGTGCGCGTTTGCGATCCAGCGGTGATGCTTTTGCTGAGGAGGTTGCCGGTCGTGTCGTAGCTGAACGTTGTTGTGCGGTTCGGCTCGGTAATCTGCGTCGGCAGGTGAAACGTTTGATGCCAAGCCGTCGTAATGGTTCTGGCTAAGGGCGTCCCTGAGGCCTCCGTCCGTGAGATTTCGTTTCCGCGCGCATCATGCGTGTAAGTCGTCACGTTGCCGTCGAAGTCGGGGCGCGAAGCCAGGAATCCATTGGCGTCATACGAAAAAGCCGCGCCACCGGCCGCGGGGTAGGGCGTGCCTGTCAGCGCCACTGGTTTCACGACGTTGAAGAGGGAGGTGAGCGTATAATTGCGGGCGTTGCCGCGCGCGTCGGTAACGGTCACGCTTCCATCGGCGTTGTATGCCAGTGTCGTGAGATCGGCTCCGCCCGCGCTCTGCGTTGAGACAGCACGCCCCTGCGAATCATATGTGAAGGTTTCATAGGCATTCCCGAGTTCGTCCACGATTCCAGTCAAGAGATTCGTGAAGTTCGGGTCTTCGTAGGCATAGATCCGCACTTTCCCATCCGGATG
>Ga0182024_10009806_pt1 | contig 19703 bp, 19 predicted proteins | sample P32metaG_FD_120480 | JGI IMG/M metagenome (GOLD analysis project Ga0182024, IMG submission 120480) | Permafrost microbial communities from Stordalen Mire, Sweden - P3-2 metaG (Illumina Assembly) | ecosystem: Environmental > Terrestrial > Soil > Wetlands > Permafrost | place: Sweden: Stordalen... | reverse complement strand
ATCACCCGTCAATATGACGAGTGGAATCGCCGCCGAGTCGATCAAGTTCAACCCGTCCGGTAAATGCGTGAGCAATGGGCCCTCAACGGCGACCAGCTCGGCGTAGGTCGCATTCGTCATCCCGAGCACGCGATCACCGGGCTTGAAGGTGCGAATATTGGCGCCCACCGCGCGTACGACCCCGCTCACGTCTCTGCCGAGGATCGCCGGCAGACTCAAGGGGAAATCCTTCTGTCTCGCACCCGATCGAATCTTCCAATCAATCGGGTTCACGCTGGTAGCGGCCGTCTCGATCAGCACCGAGTCGCCCGTCAGCGTTGGCTCAGGGACGTCTTCCTCAAATTTTAGATTTTCGGGACCTCCATACTCGCGTAGAAGAACAGCTTTCAAGTTACCTCCAAATATGTTCCAGGCACTCCCGGCGCACGTATCACGGAAGCATCCTACTCCTCAAATCTGCTCATGGCGTCATGATATAAACTCTGCGAACACGACCGATCAACCACCACGAGAACAGTAGGGAGCAGACCATGGTAAGCCTTGAGGCACTCTGGATTCCGATTCTGGTGTCCGGTGTAATCGTATTCCTCGCCAGCTCGATCATCCATATGGCGTTGCCGTGGCACAGGAGCGACTATCCGAAACTTGCCGCCGAGCGCGGTGTCATGGATGCGCTGCGACCATTTGCGTTGCCGCCGGGCGATTACATGATTCCCCGGGCGACTGACATGAAGGAGATGAAGACGCCCGCGTTTCAGGTCCGTATGCGACAGGGTCCCGTCATTGTAATGACGGTGAGGGCGAATGGTCGCTGGAATATGGGTGGCAGCCTATTACAGTGGTTCATCTACTCAATCGTGGTATCGATATTTGCAGGCTATGTCGGAGGCCGCGCGCTGACGGCAGGCGCGACCTACTTGCACGTCTTCCAGATCGTTGGCACAACGGCCATAGCCGGTTACTCGCTCGCGTTGGCCCAGCTCTCTATCTGGTATGGGCGAGGGTGGGGCCTTACGATTCGTTCAGCAGTTGACGGGGTGATATACGGACTGTTCACCGCTGGGACCTTCGGCTGGCTGTGGCCGGCCGCGTGAAAGCGCGCGCATGCCTCGTTTTGCCGCGGATGTCCACCAGTCCTCTGACCGACTAATCCTAAAACAAGAGCGCGCGCATCTCGATGCGACGACGGGGCGGTGCTTGCGGACCGCTGGTCGGATCGTCGAATGCTGTATGAGCCGGCAATCGCGCTCGCCCGTGCTCCTGCGACGATTCGTGTCAGAGCTCATGGACCCCTTGACCGATACTAAGCCTCGGATGGCCCTCTTCGCGGACGGGCTCGGGGGTCGACCAGCCTGCCGGGAGGGCAGCGGCTCGATCACTTGAGCGACACCCTTTGGGCGCCGACGCAGGGCAGCATGCGGGGTACGTCACATTTTGGGAATTGACCGTCGCATCACGGTGCCTGAATCGGATAAATGCCATTGTGACGCACGCTCCCTGAGGGACATCCTACCTAAACGCTATGACCGCTGCGCGGCTGCTCATCATTGAAGACAATCCGGTGAGTCTTCAGCTGACCCGGCATTTGCTGGAGGGCCACGGCTATGCCGTACTTATGGCAGAGGATCCCATGCGCGGAATCGCTCTGATCCGTCAGCGTCGGCCGGATCTTGTCATCTGCGATCTGCAATTGCCCGCAATGAACGGCTACGAAGTGTTGCAGCTACTCCAACAGGATCCAACTTGCCGCAGCATTCCGATACTGGCGGTGACGGCATTCTCCGCACCGGGCGACGATGCCCGGGCTCTGGCAGCCGGTTTTTGCGGCTATATATGCAAGCCGATCCAACCAAAAGACTTTCTACGCCAGGTCGACGAACTGATCCCGCAGGAATTGCGAGCACCAAGTCCATTGACTTCGGTTAGCCCACGTACACGATATGGCAAACATTCTCGTCGTCGACGATAACCCGGCCACACGCGAACTGCTCGCCGTCATGCTCCGGCAACGGCGACACCAGGTCCTGGTGGCCGCGGACGGAGCTGAAGCCCTCGCGCTGGTCCGCGACGAGTCTCCGAATCTGGTCAGCTGCGATATCCCGATGGCCACCATGGACGGATTCGAATTCGTGCGACGGCTGCGCGCGGATCATGCTATCGCCGCTACGATATCTGGGACTTGAAGCCGTCTCCCGTGCGGTGAGGTGGATTCGCTCAGAAGCTATCCTTCGGCGAATTTTGGTACGGACAAATCTGAGCAAATCATCTATTTGTCTGCAACAACGTAGGCGTGCATCAGGATACGTCATTGGTCGGGCGAATGCCTGACACCAAAACGACATGATCCGGGCATACCGTCGTAGATCAAGGCGGCGCCCCGCGTATACGTCGTCCCTCCGAAGCTGCTCCCCACTGGCGTCACAGGGCAGACATAAGCAACGTGGGGTGCCGTCACCGAACTCACGGACGAGAGATTGCACATGGACGTGCCGATCGAGTGGCTTACTCGTATGCCAGCATCGTGCCGACGGCATCGCCACATACCTCGGCGCAAGTGAACCATCACACGCGAATCGATCCGTAAGAGGTCGGTGACCCGTTATCGCGCCGCAGCGAGGACCCGATGCGATATCCGCGCGCTGATTTGACGTAATCGGCCGCAATCGCGTCACGCGCGCATCTGAAAAAGTTTAGAGTGATATTGCGTCGCCGGTTATCGAAACAACCTACTACAGCCTTGCAGCGCACACTTTGAGACGCTTGAAGTGCGGGAACTCGGGTGTACGACGAACAAGAAGTAATTCTGAGCGATCCTCTCGATCAGATCGCAAGCGGGTGTGACAATGATCAAACATACCTTGAAATACCGGACATTGCGTGTCAGCGGACGATTGCTGGGAGCCATCGTACTGTGCGCGGGCGCCGCCAGCGCTGAACAATCGGGCTGGCAGGCGGTGGTCTCTTCCGAGCTGCTGCACATCTATTCCCAGCCGGCGTCCAGCGCAGCAAAGGCAGTGGCGAAGCCAACCACCTTGGCGGCGAGGTTCGACGGCGCAGGACGCGTGCAGGTGGATGTGCACTTCGATTGCTCCACCCCAGCCCCGACGCAAGAGCTCACAGAGTCCGGGGTGCGTATCAATGCCAGCGTGAGACAGGGACCGCTGTGCGTGATTGAGGGATGGACGCCGCCGGCGGCGTTGCCGACGCTGGGCTCGGTTGCGCATGTCACGCGCGTCGAACTGCCCGCCTATCGCCTGAAGCGACCGACCGTGCCGTCCGTAGCCCGGGGGCAGCGACGCGCACTTTCAAAGCGCAATGCGCAGACTTCGGGTACTCCGGCGATCGACGGCGATGCGGTGACAATCATGCATGCCGACAGCTTCATTTCGCAGACCGGGATGAATGGAGTCGGAGTGGGCGTCGGCGTCATGTCAGACGATGTTACGAGCCTCGCAGTGATTCAAGCCCGTGGGGAGTTGCCGGCAGTGAAAGTCGTGACTGACAGTAGCTGGGCTCCCGTCACCGATCCGACCGATGAGGGCACGATGATGCTCGAGGAGGTGCACGCCGTTGCGCCAGGCGCCAGCCTCGCCTTCTGCGGTCCGGACACCTCGACCGAGTACGTGCAATGTCTGCAAAACATGTTCGCGGCCGGAGCATCCATCCTGGTCGACGACCTGTCGTTTCCGGATGAAGATCTGATGTCATCCAACAGCACATTCGTGCTCGCGGTCGAGTCATTTCTGTCACAGAATCCGAAGGCACTGTTGTTCACGGTCACCGAGAACTTCAATGGCTCATATTGGCAGGGTAATTACTCGCCGATGCCGTTCTCCGCGCTCGGCCTGGGACCCAGCGTCACTTGCAGCACCAACAGCACCGGGCAGCCGCAGACGGATTACTACATCAATGAGTTCAGCGGCCAGAACGCCTCGACCATCGAAACGCTGTCGGTTTTTGAGGCGGGAATTTATCCCGCAATATTGCAATGGGCGGACCCGTTCGGCCACAACGCCAGCAATTTCGACCTGTACGTGCTGGACACCAACGGCGGCTCGGTCATTTGTGGGGGAGCTACCGGACAAAACAATACCTACTTCGGACCTTTTGCCAATCTGTCCGTGGACACCTACGACATGGTGCTTGCGACCCCTGACCAGAGTCTAACGGGCAAATTCCTCAAACTCTGGTTCGGCGGCGACGGCTTGACGGCGACGTCGTCATCGACACCAGGCAGCATCATTTCACCGCAGGCGTTCGCCACCGGCGCGATTACGATCGGTGCGCTGGATGCCTCCGACGGCATCGGCAATACGATCGAACCTTTCAGCGGTCAGGGGCCGATCCAGCTGATGTTTCCGATGCCGAGCACGCTTCCGGCCCCGACGCTGGCTGGCCTGGATGGCATCTATGTGGATTCCAGCGGCACCGATTTTGCCCCCGGGCTCTTCTATGGAACCTCGGCAGCTTCGCCGAACGCTTCCGCGGTGGCGGCGTTAATACTGTCCGCGTTTCCGCGCTTGACTCCGGCGCAGCTGACGAGTGCACTCGAATCTGGAGCCACGCAGCTCGGCAGTTCCAATCCCAATAGCGTCTATGGCTACGGGCGCGTCGACGCGCTGGGGGCTCTTAACCTGGGAGTCACGCCTCCCAGCCTGAGCGGTTTTGGCAGTACGAGCATCGTCGGCGGGGCAAGCTCGACGCCGGCAGCGGTGACACTCGGCGGCGTCGGGACCCTTACCTTTAGCGTCGCGAGTTCGAATGCCGCTCTGATCCCCGCGGCGAAGGTAGCCGCGGGCTCGCCGGGGATCACGATCGCGCCCTCATCCTGTGGTACATCGACCACGGCGTGTACAGTCACCGTGACACCCGTCATCGGACAAGTCGGCAGCTCCACGGTGACGATCACGGTCACCGATGGCGCTCATCGGGCAGCGTCCGCCACGGGCGTAATGATCGTCACCAAGCCAGCGGCTCCGAGCATCAGCGTGACCGCCGGCAGCTCTCAGAGCGTCACCAAGGGCGCCGCGACCAGTCCGGTGTCCTTCACGGTGAGCGGCGGCGGATCGCTGACCGTGACCGCAAGCAGCAGCAATCCCACGCTCCTGCCCGGTAGCGGAGTGACTGTCAGCAGCGGATGCGGCGCATCGACTACCAGCTGCACGGCGACGCTGACACCTGCATCCGGCCAAACGGGATCGGCCACGGTGACGCTGACCGTGCAGGACGCTTACCAGCAGATGGGTACGGCCATGGTGAGCTTGCAAGTCAACGCGCCGGCGAGCAGCAAAGCCGGCGGCGGCGGATCGCTGGACATGACACTCCTGATCCTGCTGTCTGGCTTGTGGGGGCTGAGGAGGCTGCGTACCGCGACACGCAGCGCTTAGCGCCCACTGAGCGGATGGGGGGGCTGTCTGTCCGTAGCCAGCGGATGGCGCGTAGTTGCCAAGGCGCCAAGGCGCTAGGGCGCTAGGGCGCTAATAGGCGGAAGCGCCACTCGCGCCAGATTCCCTTGACCCGGCATGCCGCTCGTGCCAAAAAAAAGCGGCATCTTCATCGCGCGTCGGGTAATCCTCGGTATCCGTTGAGGAACAAAGTGACGGTGTCTCTGGCCCACGTGTCCAGTTCCTGCGGCGTCATGGCAACGCCGAAACCCATGAGGCGGCGCTGCGGCTGACCTACTACGAGGTGCAGAAACTGCGTGGCTGCGAAGGCGCGATGATTGACCGTCAGGTTAGGATCTGGAAGCTGCCGTGCCAGCAGATCGCCGATCAGCGTAGCGGCCTCCTGAGCCCAGCCGTCCTCGTATACCGCGCGAATCAAGTTGGGAAAGCGCTGGGATTCAGCCGTCACCAATCGGTGCAGTGCGATTGCTCGAGGGGTGAGCGCCGCGTGCAAAATGAATCCAGCGAGGCGATGCAGAATCTCCTGCAATGAGACACCTTCCAACAACGGTACGCTGGCCGGCGGACGGATCTGCTCGATGATGCGATGAACGACGGCGGCAAACAAGGCCGCCTTGTCATCGAAGCGGTGATAGAAGGTTCGCTTGGAGACGCCTGCGCGTGCGGCCACCGCCTCAATCGAGGTCGCGCCGTATCCCTCGGTGAGAAAGAGTTCTGTCGCGGCTTCCAGAATGCGATCACGCAGTTCCAGAGACACAGCGCGAGAAGGTCTTCCACCAAGGCTTGCCTTGCGCCGCGTCGCTCGGTGGCGATGCCTACCGCCGGCGATAAGCGTAGCCGCGCGATCGGTAGGAGGCTTGGGCACCATAATAGCCAGAGTAGCGCGTGGCCGGTGCGTAGTAACCACGCGGGGGCCCATAGTATCGAGGCGCCGAATAGTAAGGGTACGACATAGGCGGCGGGAAGTAAGCCCGCGATGCACCGTAGTACGTAGAAGGCGGCGGATAGTAAGTTGGCTGCCGGTAGTAGCCGCCCGGGGCGGAGTATGCCGCTACCGGCGGTGGGGCCGACAAGGCTGCCGAGGCCGCAACGAGCGGCGCTGTGGCAAGCCGCGCCACAGCGCCGAGAACATGTCCGCCCAGCACCCATGGCGCGAGGAGCAAGGGCCCTGCCGCCATGGCGGGTGCCACGGGCACGCACAGCAGCACGCCGGCGGTGGCGGCAAGAGCGGTCCGCTTAAGTACACGCATGGCTGGCTCCCGGGTGATTCGTTTCGGAGACGGTACTCTGAGTCTGCTTTAAACGCAACGCTACCGTTGCGTTGCTCCGACGTCCTATTCTATTATCACTATGAAGTACATCACACGGCATACAAATCAATAAGTTGCAGAGATCACAAACACCACCTATCCTGCCCCCAACATGAAGGGACCAGCGCCCCGCTCCTTGTTACTGCAGCTGAACCTACCCGGGGCACTCGATGATCCGAACCGGCTTTCCGAGGCAGCCGGGAAGGCCGTTGCGGTGTTCTTCTCTGCCGCCGGCGATCGATCGGCTGCTCGTCAAGTGCGGCTACAAATCAAAACTGGGGCCTTGGTCGATGGCGACGGTACAGACGCGACTGGCCGCACTATCCAAGGCACATGAGCTTTTCATCGCCGCCAACGCGCACTTGAATCTCGGCCCCGAAGTGAACCCGCTGCGCGATCCCCGCGTGCGGCAGCTCGGCAAACGCGATCGCACTCTTCTATTGTTCGGATGGGCCAGTGGCGGCCGGCGGCGGTCTGAAATCACTGCGGCGACATTTGAGAACGTGCGTCGGGACGGCGACGGGTTCGTATACCACTTGGGCCGGTCGAAGACCAATCAGGGTACGCGGAAGGATCCAAAGAACCTGAAACCGATTCAGGGGGCGGCGGCAGCGGCGCTCGAGGCGTGGATGAAAGCTCTTTTGGAGTTCAGGATCACGCATGGCCCTATCTTTCGGAGCATTTTAAATGACCGGATAGCGGAGCCGCTGAGAGATGGAGCAGCGCGGGAAATCATTCGCCACAGGGCCGAGTGGCCGATCAGCCCCTGGGAGAACTCTCGGCGCACTCGCTGCGATCGGGATTCATCAGCGAGGCCGGTAAGCAGGGCATCTCGCCTGTTGGATATCGACGATTGATCCCCCAGCGCATCATCAGATGCAACGAGTCGACCACGCCTTAGGACCAGGGACCCACATGATCGAGTAGCTGGAGAAGTCTGGCAATCTAAAACGAGTTAAAACATGGAAACAATTGGCAACGACTTACGCCAAATGCAGCGTACCCCGCTCGCCGCATCTCACGTGGAGGCGTTGCGCGCCGCGGGCAAGGTCGTGACATATTCGGCGAGAGTTCTTCTCTCGCGGCCCGGTGAACCGATGGATCGCTTCACTTATATCGAGGAGGGCGAGGTCGAGGTAGTCAATCCCTATACCGACGAACGCCATTTGCCCTTCACGCTAGGTCCGACGCAGTTTCTGGGAGATATCTCGTTCCTTAATGGCGGCGCCTGGTCGATGTCCATGCGCACGGCTCGTGACACCCGCGTAATTGAAGTACCGCGAGAAGCGATGCTGACAATGATGTCCAGGATTCCCGAGATGTCAGACATCATTATCACTGTATTTTCCGCGCGCCGGCGACGACAGCTCGAGGAAAAAGACAGCAGCTTGCAGCTGATAGGGGAAGACGAGGATCGCAACGTGCGCCGGATCGCCGAGTTCGCTAACCGCAACCGCATCCCCTACAGGTCATTGACACTGGGAAGCCCAGAGGCAGAAGCGATCGCGGCAAGTTGCTCGATTGCTCGGGCGCAGCCGGCGGTTATTTTCGGACGCGGCGTTGTCGTTGCCGATCCCACGCCGGACAAGGTCGCGCGACTGCTCGGCCTCAATCTCGACTTGCGGGACGACGAAACGTTCGACGTGCTCATCGTCGGGGGCGGCCCGGCTGGGGTCGCTGCGGGGGTCTATGCCGGCGCTGAAGGTCTGATCGCGCTGGTCGTCGAAGACATCGCGATCGGCGGCCAGGCCGGAACCTCGAGCCGTATCGAGAACTACATGGGGTTCCCCACGGGTATTTCCGGCGCCGACCTCGTCTGGCGCGGCGAAGTGCAGGCGATGAAGTTCGGGACGCGTTTCGCGATGCCGCGCCGCGTCGCGCGACTAGAGAGGCTCGAGGATGAGAGCTTCTGCGCCACCTTCGACAACGGACAGCGCGTTCGCGCCAAGGCTGTCGTGGTCGCGACCGGCGTGCAATATCGCCAGCTGCCGATCGACCGCCTTGCGGACTTCGAGGGGGCAGGCGTCTATTATGCCGCGACTGAGATCGAGGCGCGTTACTGCAAGGGAATGGACGCGGTCATTATCGGCGGCGGGAACTCTGCGGGGCAGGCTGCCATGTTCCTCAGCCGCTCGGCGCGGTGTGTGCGCGTGCTCGTGCGCGGGGCGTCACTGGCCGCTTCAATGTCGAGCTATCTGTCGAGCCGGCTGCAGGCGGATCCTAGGATTAAGATCGAATTCGGCGCCGCCGTGACCGCTTTGCATGGCAGTGACCATCTTGAAGCGGTGACCATCCGTAACGCCAAGACGGGCGCGACGCGCATGGTCGACACGGGCGCGCTGTTCATCATGGTGGGAGCGTCGCCGAACACCGAATGGCTCTCCGGGCTGGTGGATCTCGACGACAAGGGATTCGTGATCACAGGATCCGGCACCGGCGTGCCACCCTCACCCTTCGCCACCTCGCTACCTGGCATATTTGCGGTGGGTGACGTGCGCGCCGGGTCAGTCAAGCGAGTTGCTTCCTCGGTCGGCGAGGGATCCGTCGTGATCTCCAAGGTCTGGGAGTTCGTCAATCGCAGAAACTAGCCTAATTATGCTCAAAATCTTGGCAAGTGCTGGACAGCCAATGCCAAAAGGCTGACAGCGTGTTTGCTTTGCGAAGTAGCCCCGACTTGACCCGCTCGCTTACCCAGCTATCACGCACCCTGAACGTCACGGAACCAGAGTCGATGCCAGCGCTCTACCTTCGCGCTTGCGGTCAGCGTTTTCGGTGATACGGTTTCGGGCGAGCCCAATGCGATCGCTTCCAGCACCCTCACATTCACGACCCCGAGGCAGTGCCCGGCATCTGCATAAAGCGCGCCGATGAGCACCCCACAACGTCCGCAGAGCAGCATTTCTGCGCCGCCGTTCCCTTGCCGGTAACGACTAGACAGTTGGGGTTCGATTGTGTGGATCAATAAGGAGCCGTTGGGGTCCGATACATAAGCTGCGCCGTGCTTGCGGCAGAACTCGCAATCGCACGCTCGTGGCCGGTACGTTTCAGGGTTTTCCGTTAGCGCTATTTGCACCGTGATGTTGCCGCAGTGACAACGTCCTGAATTCCAATGCAATTCGCCCTCGCTAAGCGTCTCGATGGCCGAGACCGCACAACAGCTATCGCTTGGCGCTCAGCTTCGAGAGCTGTGCGATCGTGAGTTTGTCGTCGTAGATGCCCGCAGCGACCACGTAGGGAGTGCCTTCTGCACCGAGGTGATAGCTGATCTTGCGTGATCCCTGCGTCTCATCGGTTTTGACCCACGAATACTCGGTCCACGCACCGGCGGGCTTGCGGGCCGCCTCACAGAACGCCGCCGGATCCGGGTAGAGGGCGTTGCCCTTGGCATCCTTGATAACCGCCATGGGCACGCCGCGGATATCTGCGCGCACCGGGTGCGCTGCATTGACCATCTTGTCGCAGTCCACGACGAAGATGTAAGTGTCTTTCCAGACCCAAGGGCTGGATCTCGAGTTGAACTGGATGACGTTGTGAGTTTTCGAGAGCTCGCTGGCCGCCTGACGTACTTTGGCGATGACTTCTTGCGCAGTGGCCCGATCATCGGCCCCTTGCACGGGCGCGGAGCTAAAAGCCAGTGTGGCCAACGTCAGCATGCACAGGACGGATGAGTGCCGGTTCATATGCGTCCCCCCAAATAAATTGTTATTGGCGCCGCTAGGATGCGCCTACTGTCGGCGGTGTCAACTTGCCCTGCACATCGGTGCCGGCGACGGACCCAGCCAGTGCGCTAGACGCTGGCACCGATACATCCAGCCCAACCCCTTTGGTCAATCGACGCCAACGCGGCCGATCACGGGTGGCGCAGGGAAGCTTGCGGACTCGCTTGCCAGCCACTCCCGAAAGGTCGCTACTTTTTCGAATGCCAGGTGTGCGGGCGGACATATGAAGTAGTACGCGCGTGCGGACCGTACCGCCCGACCCGCTACTGCGAGTCGACCCATCGTGACATCGTCCGCAACCAAGGACCACATTGCGAGCGCGAGTCCCTGGCCCGCTTCGGCGGCGCGCACGATGGTGATCGCGTCGTCAAATGCAGCGCCGGCCCCGGGCCACGCCTCGTCGGCGTCTCCTTCCAGCACCCAGGCGGTCCAGGGCTCGTGAGGGCTATGGAGCAACTTGTAGCGCTTCAGGTCGTCCGCCTTAGCGATGGGTCCGTTACGCCGCAGCAACGCAGGCGTGCACACCGGCACCAGCCATTCGTCGAACAGCTTCTGACTATGCAAGCGCGGCCATTTCCCGGTACCAAGACGAATCCCGGCATCCACGCCGGTTGTCACGAAATCGGCAAGCTGCACGGATGTATGGATCTGCACATCGATGCTTACGTGGCGCGTCGTAAACTTCGGAAGTCGAGGCAGTAGCCACTGCGCGAGGAAGAAGGCGAGCGTCGTCACACGCAATGGCCCAGAGCCGCGGTCAGAACGTGCCTCATCGATCGCTCGCTCCAGATCGGCAAGAGCTTGCTGCACTTTCGGCCGCAGTCGCTCTCCAACCTGCGTCAGCTCAACTCGCCGGCCGTTACGGCGAAGCAAGGGTACGCCCAAGTATTCCTCCAGCGCTTGCACCTGCAGGCTGGCCGCGCTGGTTGAAATGCCAAGCGCGTCGGCACCCCGCGTGAAGCTCCTGTGCTCGGCAACGGCAACGAAGACTCGCAGGCTGGCGAGTGGAGCTCGTCGGTACGTCGCGCGAGAAGGCGTCCTTGCGTTTGCGCGTTGCACCAGATCGACGCCCGTCGTCGCTCGCGCCGAAGGCTCCGCTTTTCTTCGCTTGGTCTTGCTTGCTGTCACGCTTAATGCTGGACTCGACGTGCTCGGCCACTGCTGAAGCGCTCGCGGCCTGTGCTTCTCTATTTGAGCATCGTACACACCGAGCGCGCATTCTTCATAGATCTTGTCGATGAGTTGCAATAAATTGCGCTCGGCACGCAGGGGCGTCCATGTATTTGCGAACTTCTATTCCGGCGCGGGACCAATAAGGCTTGTGGCCACGCCAGCCTCCGCCCCTTATCCCGTAGCGACCTTGTCCTGCGTCTTCGTGTCGAAGTCACTCGCTTCGTGTCGCTCGCGCAACTGGCTCGCTGGGTCGCCAAAGATGCGGTTCACCATCCGTCCGCGTTTCACTGCCGGTCGCTCGGCAATCGCATCCGTCCAGCGCTGGAGATTCTTGTACGCGTCCACCTGCAGGAACTCACCGGCCTCGTAGAGCAGGCCCTTGGCGAGCGTGCCGTACCAGGGCCAGACCGCCATGTCGGCGATGGTGTATTGCGTCCCGCCCAGGTACTCGCTCTCGGCCAGACGGCGGTCCAACACGTCCATCTGCCGCTTCACTTCCATAGCGAAGCGGTCGATCGCGTATTCAATCTTAGTCGGCGCATAGGCATAGAAGTGACCGAATCCGCCTCCCAGGTAGGGCGCCGAACCCATTTGCCACATCAGCCAAGACAAGCACTGCGCCCGCGCCGCGGGTTCGGTCGGCAGGAATGCGCCGAACTTCTCTGCCAGGTGGATCAGTATCGCGCCGGACTCGAAAACGCGGATGGGGATGGGTCCGCTGCGATCCATCAGGGCGGGAATCTTGGAGTTTGGATTCACGCCCACGAAGCCCGAACCGAATTGATCGCCCTCGCGGATGTTGATCAGCCAAGCGTCATACTCCGCGCCAGCGTGACCCAGCGCCAGCAATTCCTCCAGCATCACCGTCACCTTCACGCCATTGGGCGTGGCCAGGGAATACAGCTGCAGCGGGTAACGTCCTACAGGCAAATCCTTCTCGTGCGTCGGCCCGGCCACCGGGCGGTTGATGTTGGCGAACTGGCCCCCGTTCTCCTTGTTCCAGGTCCAGATCTTCGGTGGACTATAGGCGGTCTCGTCAGGCATGGCTTCGGCTCCAAGTATCAAATTGTTGGCCTCAAAGTTGCGTCTTAAACTGACAGGCGCGTCAGTAGCGGTTTGCCGCTGTCGTCCACACTGGCCTTCGAAACCCCTCCAGTATAATTCTGATCGCGAAAGCAAATCTCGGGACCTGCGGACTGGTGGTAGATGGGGAAGCCACACGACTGGTGACATCGCACCAAAGCCGGCGGCCTGGTCGCAATACTCATTATACGAAGCATTTATGTCAAGGCGCTCGGGTTTGTCATTGGTTGACGACGTAGAGCACTCCGCCGAACGTTCAGCTCCTCTGATCCAAGGGCACGATCAGCTGCCTTCCAAACACCTGCGTCCGTCGCCGGCCCAAAAGCCGCACTTCGCTTGCGCAAACTGACATCTCGAAATGCTGTCGCTCGTTGCAATATAAACACTGCCTCTATGTGGGGAGGCGCACCGAAAACCCGCCAGTTGGTGCTGTATACCTAACGCTTAACAAAGCGCAAAAGCGTGGCGTCCGGTGAGTTTCGGTCGCAATTTCATTGCGCCACAAAATAAGATCAAGACAATAACGCTGCAAGAACACTTCCTAACACAGGCGCTCGCACCCCACTTCACAGACTGTTGAGGAGGCTACCATGACAGTGCCGAACAAGACTGAACGCCGGGCAATTGTCGACACCCACGGGTTGCGCAGGATCTGCTTAAAGTCAGCACCGGCGATGCGCTCAAGTTTTCGAACGACGAATACCTGGATATCACGAATCGCTATCCCGGCGAGTTCGCACCGACCGCCAACGCACACGCACTCGAAGAGACCTGTCGGCCCATCGTCGAGGAGATGATCCGCCAGGGCGGCGCCAAGGCAATTGCGGTGGCGTCCAGCTACGGCGACGGCGCGGATCGCGTGGTGTTCGGCACCGACTTCGGCCCGGTGCCATAGGGATCAAAGAGCATGTGCAGATCGTCGAAGACGTGCTTCCGAGTCTGGCTGAGCGCCAACTGATGTTCTGGAAGACAAGCAACAGAATATTCCGCCTGGGGCTATCCGATACCGATCTCATCACTTCGGGAGAGCAACGGACCCCGGCAAGGCCACCTGCCAGTAAAGCTGCGTAAAGGTTAGGGTTACTAGGTCTGCCATCCGAGCACGGCCACGCGCACTTTAGCGTCCGATTAGGCCGCGAAGTGCGCCAATTAAATCAATTGCCAGCAAGATGAGAATGGGGAGAGCACTGACGCCAAAGCCCAGAGCGCGCTTCTCCGCCGCCCGCACATAGTCTCGGAGATAAATGAATCGGCCGGCGAGGTATAGCGCTCCAAGCGCAGCGATCCAAAGCGATGCGATGTCGGCACTGGCGATCCACAGCGCGGGTAGGAAAATCACCAGTAGTTCCAGAGTGTTCATCTGGACACGAAGGTAGCGTTCGAAGATCGGATCGCCCGTTACCGCCGGCGCCTTGACACCGTAACGCGTGCGCGCGCGACTGACCAAAATGCCGAAGAACAAGTACTGCAACAGCGCCAGAACAATAATCAGCTCAGTTACACTCACAGCCCTCCCCCACAACTCGTCTTCCCGGAACTTCCCGTCATTGGACACACCATCAATTATCGGAAGTATCTATGTCGTGCTGTGTTTAGCCCGACTGGCCCTATAATAAGGGGTCCTTCATTTCTGTCCTTTCGTCGCTGCTAATCGTAACTCTGATTTCCTATCAGGCACTACTTCGAACCGCTGAAAGATGGTGCGGTGCGAGAGATATTCGTCGGCGGGCCCGCATGGCCAATGAGCGGCTGGGGAAGACAGACAATGGGGACTACTCAGGCAATCTGACCTAGGCTATTACCTCCGAGTAGACGCACCCGCCTTGTCTCGCTGATGCCGATGGGACGAAGATGACTTGGAGTTGGGTTCGCCGAGAGGCGCCACCGCGATGATGATGAAAATCCTCTATCGCACGCGGAGGAGAGAAGCATCGCATGTATGTTCGAAATCAGTGGTATGTCGCCGCGTGGGACCATGAGATTGATCGAGCCCCGATGGCGCGAACTATATGCGGTGAGCCAATCGTGCTGTACCGGAAGTTCGACCGTACCGTGGTAGCCATGCACGATGCGTGTCCGCACCGGTTACTGCCGCTTTCAATGGGGATCAAGGTGGGCGATAGCATTCGCTGTCGTTATCACGGACTGCTGATCAATAGCGACGGGCAAGCTATCGAGATGCCAGTCCCGTCTGAGCGGGCACACAAGACGATCTGCGCCAAAACGTATCCAATCGTCGAGCGCTTTCGTTTCGTGTGGATTTGGATCGGGGATACGGAGAAGACCGACCCGGACCTCATTCCTGATTTCTGGCCGTGCTCGCATTCTGACTGGACTTTTGACGGCGCCTATTACCATATCAAATGCGACTATCGGCTTGTGATCGACAATCTGATGGACTTGTCGCATGAGACCTACACTCACCAAGGTTCAATCGGCCAGCTGGAGATTCTTGACGCTCCGATCGAGACCCATGCCGAGGACAATCAAGTTGTCGTTACCCGCTGGATGGCGGGAATCGAAGCGCCACCTTTTTGGCGCAATGCGCTAAAGAAGGAGGGCCCCGTGGACCGCTGGCAGATCTGTCACTTTCTGCCGCCGTCCGCCGTGATCATCGACGTTGGCGTGGCGCTTGTAGCCGCTGGCGCTACGATCGAAAAACATGACCAAGGCGTCCGCGGCTTTGTCATCGACGCTTTGACTCCGGAGAGCGACACCAGCAGTCATTATTTTTGGGGTATGAGCCGCAATTTCGACATTCACGACGTCGGTTTCACTGCCCGATTAAAGGCTCAGCAAGGAGGCGTTTTCCTCGAAGACGTCGCAGTTCTTGAAGCGCAGCAGCGCTCCATGTTGGCCAATCCGCAGCTCAAGCTTCGCGCGTTCAGTATTGACGCCGGCGGCGTGAAGGCGCGTCACATCATCGAACGGATGATCCGCGAACAATCAGTGTAGCTCATAGCCCCTGAGTGCGGCACGACGCCCGCGCGCAAGCCAAGGGTGATGGAACTCGGCGCGGCTGTCCGGATCCAACGCGATACAAGGAGGCTGGCCCCGGTGCGCGTCGTCACCCGATCTTCGGCGGCACGTTCGCGTTTAGCCGAAACAAGTTATTCGGATCGAACTTGGCCTTGAGAGCGACAAGCCGCTCAAAGTTAGCGCCGTAATTCTCGCGATATCCTGCTAGCGTGATGTCTGAATCCACGTAGTTCGTGTAGAAGCCCTTGGTCAGCGGCGCCAGTTCGTGCCAGTTCGCGCGCATCTTCGCCGTGTTTTCTTCGATGTCGTCCTTGCTCGGCCAGATGCTGTGTGCGCCAAGCGTGAAAAGCATGTCGCGATTGGGGAACGCCGTCGCCGCCGCCGCCGTGTGCCGGTACGCTCCGCCACAGTGATCGAAGAACAGCAGATACCAGTTTGGCATGCGCTTGAACGAATCGATGATGAGATCGATGCCGTCATCCTGGAGCTGCGTCAACATGCCGGTCTTCAAATAGTAGTATCTGCCGGGCCCCAGCAACTCATCTGCGCTGGTCTGTATGGCCACATAGGGCATTGGCGCGATCTCGTCACGCGCCGGTTTACCGAAAGCGCGCAGCTTCTTGAGCCACGCCTCGCCTTGGGCGTGATCCCCGGACCAACACACCTCGATTTCAATCACCGGACCATCTGGCTCCGCGTACAGAGCCGGGGCCAGATTGACGACATCGGGGGCGTCTACTGCGATGTCACGGTAATATCGGAGCACATCGCGCGCCTGGGCCAGGGGCCAGACAATACTGCCGCCTAAAATTACCGGATCCATGTCATGCAGCCGGTATTCGATCGAGGTCACGACGCCGAAATTGCCGCCACCGCCGCGCAGGCCCCAGTAAAGATCGGGGTTCTCCTTGTCGTTCGCCCGGAGGAACCGTCCGTCGGCGGTCACGATATCGAAGGAGGCGGCATTATCGCATGCAAGCCCGAAGCGCCGGCCAAGCCGGCCGAGGCCGCCGCCGAGCGTGAGACCGGCTGCACCCGTGTGCGATACGGTGCCCGCGGTGGTGGCCAGCTTGAAGGTGGCGCATTCATGATCGAGCTGCCCGAGGAGCGATCCCGACTGGAGATAGGCGCGCTTGGTTTCTGGATCGACTCGTACACCCTGCATCGGTTGCAGGTCGATCATCAGGCCGCCATCGCAGCTCGATTTACCGGAGTAACTGTGGCCGCCGGCGCGAACAGCGGTCAGCAACTGGTGCTCGCGGGCAAGGGCCACGGCCTGTTGGACATCGGAGGCGCCAGTACAGCGCGCAATCAGCGCCGGCTTCTTGTCGAACGAAGCGTTCCAGACGCGACGCGTCCGGTCGTAGTCCTGGCTTCCCGGCAGCAGCACCTCGCCGCGAAGGCTGGCAGCGAGAGCCTCGATCGCGGAACCGGGCAGCACAGTCTCGCCGCCGGCAACGCTCCTGGCCGGCACGTCGCCGACACCCTTAAGTACGGAAGTGAACCCCCGCAGCGGCCAGCTCGCTGCCAGCGCCAGACTCGAAGTGACGAATTGACGTCTTTGCATGATTGCCCCCCCGCTTTTCCATCGGTACCACACTCAGTTGAAACTGGTCAATACGCCTCCTGTGATTTTCACGCGTGGCGAATCGCCCGCGAGACCCGGATCGTGATCGACGAGGAAAAGGGCAAACGCAATCCGCATACCCCTATCGCGCCCAGTTTCCGCCGTCATCGGTCTCGCGAAAATCGATAGCATTCGGCTTCATCTCAAGTATCACGCCGGCGTCCGGAGCCGTGCGTTGCGAGTCCGTGCGCCACGCGAAGCCTTCCCAGAGATGAGTGCCCACATTGATATGCCCGAGGTACATTCGATAACCGGTCTTGCCGTGCATGATGCCGTTATAGGTGTACTCGACACAGCCTTGCATGATCAGCAGTGGCGGAGCAGTTTCACGTGGATACGCAATGCTCGCAATGCCACTGCCAGGCTTCTCTTCGCCTGGGAAGACACTGATGCCAATTTTCTTTGCGTCATTTGATGCCTGCTCCGCTTCTGTGCAAAGCTCTTCCTCGGCCTTATTGAGTCGCTCGGAATCATGCGGCGCAGATGCCGAAATGATCATCGAGTAAATAACGATATTGGTTGCCGGCGATGTCCCATGATTCTTCAAGTCCACGGTCACCGGAACGGCGAGATCCGGGCTTCTATTCGGCGTGACATCCCGCATAAGAGGCAGATCGAGGCGCGGCGTTGCGGAGATCCACGGGCGCTGCTGAGCAATCATGGTATCGAGTTGTCCCTGCATAAGCTTCTGCTGAGTTACGAGCGCCTCAATTTGCTTGTTGCTTAAGCGCCGCGCGTCGATGATGGCGATCGATGTAGCAACTACAGTCCCCCAAATGGCGAGGGTGGTACTCACTTCAACCCAGACGAGTCGACGCTCTAGCTTTGCTTTGGCTGCATCATTCCGCTTGCGCTCGTCCTCCCGCCGGTGGCTGACATATGCGGGCTCGTTCTCTGACACTTGGCACCTTGCGGATAAGTTGCGTGCGCTAATGGCGTCTGCGCTAAGGCGAGTTTAGCCCACGGCGCCGGCCGCGCGGGCGCTCTTTTTCTGAAGCATCCGAAGCTTCGCTTTTGGTGGCGGAGGTAGCCGACTTTGATCGACTTAAGACAATTCCGGGATGCCTTCAAACCGACGAAGGCTCAACCAAAGTGGCAGTTCCGAGGGCCATCGAAGCTTTCAGGCGGCAAGCGTTCGTCGACCTCAGCGCGACGCAGCTACGCTGTGCCGAGCTGAGTCAGCCTACGGCGTACGGATGGCCTAGCGCCCCGCCTTGACATCATGGATGGCATGTTCGGTGGCGTGAATGGCGCCATCGATATGTCCCACCGCCCGATCGCGCAGACCTCGGGTCGCCGGATCGTCTTCTTCACGAGCGACATCATTGTGCGTCTTGCGCAGCAACTCTAACGCTTTGTGCAGCCGTCCCGGTCGATCCGCGGGTGCGTCCACGGCAGGATGATCGTGGATGTCCTTGCCATCATCGATCGCGGCGCGCTTGATCTCGCCGATGGCCGCATCGATCTCGGTGATAGACTGGTCTTCCCGACCACTGATCGCCGGGTCCCCCGGGCGGTGTTCCAGCATCCAGCGCGCCGCGCGCAGGTCGGTCAGCGCATGCAGGTACGCCGGATGCTTTCCCGGCAAGTCAGCATTGGCGGCGAACGGTAGTGCGATAAACAACGTCACCAACAAGCCGGACACCACTGGCGTGATTCCTATTCTCATGAGCTCTTCTCCGTGCAGTTCTGGGTTTCATCGGGCACATGGCCCGGCCCGTAATATTGCCTATTCGAGCTGTACGAATACTGAACCGGCTCACATTTGGCGACTGATAGGTAAGATCGCCAAGATTTCAAGGATAGGCTAACTTTGATGAGATGATGCTTGCCGAACCAAGCTTCCCCATTTTTGACGCAAATGGGGCGCAAATCGATAAGCCGATGCCCGGAGCGTCCCGAATAATGAAACGAGTCATCATTCGTGTTCACCATCGTCGCAAGCGGTTTGGCGACCGGTTGCGACCCTGCTAGCTTTGGGCCGGTGCTCGACATCCCGATACCGCCTTCTGCGGGGCGCATCCGCTCACCGAAGCAGGCTTGGCACGCATTACGTGCCGATCAGGGTCGCACGATTCCTTTCAGAAATGCCAAATTATGTCTCCACCGAAGAACCAGAGGCGTCGAGCGGTGCCATTGTCGAAGGCCGCCACATCGGGCGCCCGGTAGTAGCCGATCTCGGGGCGGATTTCGACCTGCGGGCCGATCCAATGCTGCCAGCCGGCCGCGATGTCGATGTAGCGCGTGGCGTAGCCCGTGCGCTGGCCCTTCATGTCATCGTAGAACTCGGTGCGTAGCGTGAGATTGTCGAACGTGCCGATGCGATAGTTCCAGTAGGCGAGCAGGCCGTATTCGTTGGCGGTGCAGGTTGGCAATACGGTATTGCAGATCGCCTGCCGCGGCGGGT
>Ga0182024_10009805_pt1 | contig 19704 bp, 19 predicted proteins | sample P32metaG_FD_120480 | JGI IMG/M metagenome (GOLD analysis project Ga0182024, IMG submission 120480) | Permafrost microbial communities from Stordalen Mire, Sweden - P3-2 metaG (Illumina Assembly) | ecosystem: Environmental > Terrestrial > Soil > Wetlands > Permafrost | place: Sweden: Stordalen... | reverse complement strand
TTGCTCCACGCTTCTTTCAGACCTCGCCTCGCGGCTGCGTCCTTGCGTTTCGCTACACTTCATCGTCATCAGATTGTGAGTGGACTTTCACCTCCAAGTTGTTGAACATGCCCGGCACACACATAACGTATAACGTTGCACGTTATACGTTATATAAACCCTAAAAGGATTGTATAGTAAAGCTTTTAGGATTTTTCGGGAAACTCACCCGTGGATTGACCAAAATCATGGAGCCGAAAAAGATTGCGTCGCAATGCTTTTAGGGATCGCTCTTTATTCGAGTGTCTCACATGCCTTAAACGTCCCAAAACGAGTGCATAGCAATGTTTTTAGGAGTCGCACAAGACTTCGCTTAAGAGAAGTGTAGTATCAGAATGCTAAAAACACTTGTGTTGCAATGCTTTTAAGGATCATATAACGTATAACGTTGCACGTTATACGTTATATCGAACGATCTAGACCCACCACAATGGACCGAAACACTAAAGTGCTTTCAGCGGAGGTTGGCGCCTGGCAAGATCAGTCACCAATTCAGTGATTTCTCTGCAATGGGAACTTTAGAGTGCTTGTTGCGCTCTTATAAAGGTACTCTGAGGCTTTTGAGCAACAATGGATAAACACGCGCTAGTAGTTTTCAACCCCACCGCCCGGTCTGCGGTTCCGATCGATCAATGGATTGGCCAGATCGTTGAGAAACTCAACCAACACGATCAATATTTCGTTTCGTTCTATCCCACGACTGCCCACACCAAGCCAGAGGATCTCGTGAACCACGTCCAGCCCCCTCTCGATATGATCATTGCTGCCGGGGGTGACGGCACTGTCCGATTTGCCCTCGCTGCTCTGGCCAAAGCTCATTCCGAGATTCCGGCTGCCATTTTTCCGTTAGGAACAGGCAATGTGCTTGCTCGCAACCTGGGTATCTGGCAGGAAAAGATGTTTGCTGATCCCCTTGAACACGCCTTTGAATTTGTTTTGAAAGGGCAACCGATGCGACTTGATATGGGGATGATGAACGGTGAGTATTTCGCTGGTATGGCTGGTGTCGGACCGATCTCCGATGCTTTCATGAAGCCGGCACGGGCTGAGAAATCCAGATTCAAACTGCTTGCCTACATAAAGGCACTGCTTGCAACAATTGCCATGCGCCCTCGAATCTTCAAAATCACAACCGGCGGAAAATCGTTCAAGGTACAAGCGTCAGGAGTGTTTGTTGGTAATGTGGAGAATCTTGGAATGGGCAGAGCCGTTGATCTCAACGCTCTCACTGATGGCTCTCTCGATCTGCATATCGTTAATCCCAAGAACTTCAGCGATTACGTAGACCTTGGCTTCCGATACACAACAGGCAATCGCAAGGATCATGTTTCCGGTTACACGTTAAGAGTGAAAGAGGCAATGGTGGAAGTCGTTCCCAGAAGAGGTGCGCGATCTGCTTTTCAAATTGCCGGGCTGAACTTAAGGGCATTTTTTACGGGAAAGCGTTCAACTGAGACTCCTCGCGGCGAAGAGTTGCCATGCATGATCGATGGTGAAGAATGCGGTGTCACCCCCATGCGCGTCACCGTGATACCGCATGCGGTGAATATTTTGATTCCGCCAACCGAACAGGAAGAGATTTCTCCGAGTGCTGCGAATGCTCCAGATGAAGCACTCGAGCAGCGTGTCGCCTAAAATCTCCAGACCATTTTGCTTCTTTGCGCTTCAAATACGAGCATCATGCATCAAAGCGGTTGACAGGGTTTTCATTAGGGCAAAAGGTCTTTCGACAAACATTGTCACTTTCGTCATCGCCTTTGCTATCGCAACGAACATAGGTTTCAACAGCCTGTTGACTGGTTTAACCCGAGCATAGGCAACTCCAATAGCGATAATGGCGAAAATTGCAGCAAACTTAGCGACCTCGGTCAGCTCGATTTCCCATAGCTGAGCTGCGATCAGTTGTATGCCGACGCTGCCTACGAGTACATATGCTACTTTGGACAGAATCGGGATTCTCTTAATAAGCTCGATGCACCTGCCAGCTGCAAGACGAACAGCTGCTATACCGATGAAAACCCCAAGACATACGGCCCAGAATTGCGAACTGAACGCGACGGCAGTGACAACGTTATCGGTGGAAAATGCCAAGTCAGTCAATTCCAGGGTACAAATTGTGGCGAACAAGTTGCGCGTTTTCTGAGGATGATCTTTGCCTCTTTCCCTTCTAATACCGAGGTTTTTACACATAAGATAGAGCAGGTAGATCGCAGCAGCGATCCTGATCCACCAATGGCTGATCAAGAAGCCAACAAAAAACATTAGTCCAGCGCGCATCGTATACGCACCTGCCAGACCCAGGCGCAACGCCAGTTTTTGTTGATGTTGCGGTAGGCGCGCGACTATGGCGGCCAGAGCCAATGCATTATCGACACTGAGTAAACACTCAATGACAGCCAGTCCGCCGATGATTGAAAGAGTGCCAATCACTGTTGCCATGATCTGTCGCCCACAAGTGAGCCTCCTTGGTCCATATCGCTCTGATTCTTTTACTGATGACTCCGTTGCCAGCCGAAAGGTCCCTGCCAACATACTTCAGGCGATCGTGTACTTAGAGGAGCACACAGATCAGAGTATCAATGAAAATATGTGCATATAAATGGAACATGCGTGCGTTGCAACTGGGAACTAATGTTGGCTCGTCGCCTAATGTTTGCTCGTCGCCGAGTGTTTGCTCGTGGCCGAGTGTTTGCTCGCACGCCGCTGTTGTTGATAGTCCTCGTCCTGCTTCTGCACTTGCTCATGCAGCTTCTGGATTGCTTCTGCAAATCCCTGGATGGATTCCAATCTTAATTGGGATTCTTCAGATAGCATTGAAAGGTCATACCAGAGACCATTGGCGCTCTTTTTTAGTGCGGCAAAGAGCTCCCGCTGTTGGTCACTATCCAATTGCAACCCAACTATGTGTTCTTGCAGTTTAACAACTTCGTGCTGCAGAGCGAGCAACTCTTTTAGCGTCGCATCATCACTGCTGCGAGAAAGAGCCTGGCGGCGCTGCTCAATTTCCTGGCGGCGTTTTTCAATCCTCTTACGCTCCTTTTGCGTAGCCTCGCGGTCATGCAAGCTGCTCTGTCGCTGCACATCAAGTTCATCGGGATTTTGCTTTTCAAGCATGTTTGGCTTCCTCCAGCTACAGCGCACCGATTAAATAATTTATTGGACAGCAAGATCAGTCAATTGTTCCACATCGATTAAGTTCTGTAACTCGCACAACTATGACGATCAGTTGCTCGCAAGAGTTTAGGCTCAGATCAATTAATTCTGGTGTACAAATCGTGGCGAACAGGTTGCTGATGGTGTTTGTGTGACGCCGATCAGCAATTTATTGAGGAGTGGCCATTACTGAATTCAGACGTATCTGGATTCCCGGCTGTAATCGGCTCCGCTATCTGCAGAGCCGGAGCAGTGTGGAGCAGGGCTGGAATGCTTCTTCGGGTCTAAGCCCTGCCACGTCGTTCTGGAAGGATGAGCCGCTCGCGCCATTTTGTGAACCCATCTGATACCACCTTGTCTCTTGTTGACACCATATGTAATACTACCGACTATTCCTCGCGATCTTTATTGAGAGGTGAATGCTAATCACCCGGTCACCCGGTTTGACTTGATCGCACGCGGAGCGACTTATCTCCAGCCTCTATGAAAGCCGTTGTAACCGATGGCACGGTTAATTTGTGCATGATTGTATCCATAACCGTATGCACCTGGATTGCTGTAGCCATATTGATTGTGGTAGCCGTATGGATTGCCGTATGCTACTGAATTGCCGTAGCCGTATGGATTTCCGCCGTAACCGTTGCCTCCGTAGCCGAATTGATTTCCGGCGTAGGGATTTCCGTAACCGTATCCGACGTATCCATGATTGTAATAATGATGATGCCGAGCATCCGCCTGCTGAGCGGGCACCAGTTGCAGAGCTATCAATGCGACAGCTGCAATCAAACTCGTAATTTGTAATCTTTTCATGTTGGATGTTGATCCCTGTCTATTCTATATGTCTGAGTTGACAAGTTTCGCAGAGGATCGTTCCCGAACAATAAGTTTAAGCTGCGCCCAGGGACCAGGCTGCTGTTCTTACACAATTTGCTAGATATTTGCCGACCTCTTTCGGTTCCGATTCCTGGGAACCAAAGAAAAAACTTTGTCGTCCTCAAGAGAGCAGCTTACGGAATTACTATGACTATGACAAAAATTTGCTCGCCAATAAAAACAGGTATTGCAGGCGCCTTAGCCTTGCTTGAATCAGGCCAAAAAGCCCAGGCTGAAGAGATGTTCAAATTAAGCTATGTAGCAGCAAAACGGTTTGGTTCTATCCTTGATGTTCACTTCGCTCTCAAAGCGCTTTTGAGGTTCTTTCATAAAGAGAATAGGTTGGCCGAAGCGAGGCTAATTGAAAGCCTTGCACCTATTCAGATTGCCAGAATGAGAAGGATATCTCAAAGGATCAATCTGGGATGGAATAGCAGATTGGCCAAGGCCAGCGGCGCATAAAAATAAACCGAAGTGGCACAATCGATTGTGAATTCCCCATTTGATACCGTCTTTGTAGCCTTCTCTTGACACTATGTGATACTGCTTTCTACGATCCTAACGCATCACGAATGGTGGCAGACCCCTAATTCTGACACGCTCGCAGAGGCTCCGGACGGAACTTTCCTACGCCGAGGTCCGAGTATCAATTTGAAACGGTTTTCCCATTACCAATGGTTTTCCCATCACGATCACCATCATGATCGGCACTACCACTGCCTAAGTAATAGCTTCCAACTTTCTGTTCTGGTATCAACCATTCGATTTCGCGGAGAAACTCAGGGCCATTGAAATTGTCCATGGTTACATACCTGGCGGCGCCCAGAGATCGGGCTGCCGTTCGTACACCATCTGCTAGATATTTGCCGACCTCTTTCGGTTCGGTGCTGTAACAGACAAACGGTGTGGTTCGCAAGTGAGGATCGCCCTTAACCCAACGCAGAAAATCAAAGACGCTGCCACCATTCTGCAAGTGAACATCTGACACAATGAGATCGAAGTCGGAACTCTTCAGAACTTCCATCGCACTATGAAACGTATCGACTTTAGTCACATCATGGCCGACATGCTCCAGGCAGTCCCCTAGTTCATTTCGCTGCGTCTCGTGTTCCATTGTGACCAGGATCTTTGCTGTCATATCCTTCACCGCTTCCTTTAGTGCTTAGCGCAGTTGCTTGATCCCCTGCCGGTAGCAGTGAATCTATTGTTTTGCGAAATTCATCTGAATTGAAAATCTCCATAGTTATATACATCGCCGCTCCTAGCATGCGCGCCGTTGTCCTCAAGCCATCTTCGAAGTACTTTGCTTTTAATGTCGGCTGACAGCTGAACAGAACGAACAGTGTATCTTTTGTTGAGGGATTCTTTTTCACCCAGCGGAGGAAGTCAAAAACATTGCCACCATTCTCTAAATGGACATCAGAAATAATAAGGTCTACGTGCTGCCTTTGCAAAAGACTGATTGCCTGAGTGAATTTTTGGGATTGGATGACGTTATGCCCGGATCGCTTCAGGCTTTCAGCAACCTGATACGAATTTTTGTCTTCTTCATGTAATGCCAGGATAAGCGCGTGCACTTCTTCACCACGTTGTTAAAACAACAGACAAGGTGAATTAACTACAATTCCTGCGCAACCCTTAATTGAGTTGTCCGCGAATAGCGAATGGCCCGATCTATGAGCACATAGTCTCATAAACGGCTGGATAAGTTCCACAGAATTTCAAGTTAGCTTGCTGATTTTGCCTGCATTAGGTACAGCTTGCCCTTTCTGGCTTCTCTTGGGCCGCCTAATGCCCGGATCTGCTTTTCGATTGCCCTCAATCCGCTTTTGCTGGTGCAAAGCTCTTTTGATTCGCCGTAACCAGACTTTTGCGCATCCTTGATCAGACGGATCAACTTTGCCCGACATGTCGCAAGCTCAGCAATTGTAGGCTGTCCGTCATGTACCATTTAGTGATCCCTACAGCCTCTGCGAGCGACTACATAACGAGCGTACAAATTCATGACGAAGATTTAGGGCCTAAGTTCCCAAAAGTCCTGCAAGTTTTATGCGAGTATTATTGGAAGAAGTAACGAAGCTGCATGGCGCTGCTGACGCCCACCGAGCAAGCGTTACAGCCTCGCGAGATCTGAAAGATCGAGTCGCAGAACGCGTGAGGGTGAATGAAAACGAGATGACAAGCTCAGAAGAAATCCAATCAGCAGCCGAAATCAGGCAGTCTGTTGGGGAAGACCAACTGGCAGCAAAAGAAGGGATCAAGGAAGCGGAAGGACAGCGTAAGCACGAAAAGCCTGAAAAAACAAGAAATTCATAGGCCGAAAAATTCGAGCGCATGCTTGATGAAGAATGAGTTTTGCAGGAACTTTTGTGGAGTGGTTCGGGTCTTCTTTGCTAACGAGAGGGGTGCAAACCAATCTCACCCAGCACCAGTCAACCAATGGAAGGTGCTGGGTCTTTCTACGGAGCATGCGCGGTTGATTGTTTCCCAAATTGTCCTTGATACGTTCGACGAATTGAAGATGGCGTATCCCAAGACACGCCAAACGTAGACAGGAACTGGTAATACGGAAACAGTTAGTGAAGTGACGCCTGATCCTTGCTTTTTCTCTCGCTCTGTTTATTCTTCCATTCCTCACGCTGCCGCTGCATGTCTTCACGCAGCCGCTGCACATTTTCTTGTATGGTTTGGATGTTCTCTTTTCTGGTCTGGGTGTCTTCGGACAGCTGGCTCAGCACATCCACGTACTCGTCGGCAATCCTGCGCAACTCGTTCACTTGATCTTGTTGCCCATGGCTGTTCGTCTGTAACTGCAAAATCTCATGCTGGAGTTGCTGGATTTCATCCTGCAACCGCTCCTCCTCTGCTTGTTCTCTGTCGCCTAGTTTTTGGACGAGCTGTTCTCGGACGTCAAAGACTTGTTCGCGCTTCTTCTGAACAATTTGGCGCTCCTTCGTCGTCTGTGCACGCTGTGCCTGCGCCTCGACCCGCTTTGTTTTGAGTTTATAGGCGGATGCGGCAAATTTCCCTAAACATATAAGCTGTCTCAGGTCTTCGCTGTCAAACTTGCGACTTTCCTCATGAGCGATTGCCCAGATTGTGCCGACCGCTTTCCCTTCGTCGTAAAACGGTACAAGCAGGCACTCTTCGACAGGAGGCGTCACCGGTTGGAAATAACTGTAACGCCGATGGAACTGCCTAAACAGCAGTGGGCTATTGTAATCGAGCACATCTCCGCATGGCCCGAAATCTCGCGGAGTGCCGCCGCCAATGTGAGGCTTCCAAATTCCAGCGATGGCAGGCCAGTAGAAGCTCTTTCCGTCGTCACTGAGCAGGCTGACGCCGGCGGATTGGGCTCGTAATCGCTGCAAAGTCGTTTCCGCGAGCAACTGAAGAATTCCATCCGGCGATTCAACCTTGGCTTTGCCCAGTGCTTCCAACGCCTTCTTGTCGCCTTCATAGTCCGGGCTGCGCGGCGGACGGCTGACAAGCTCTTCCGTACATAGAATAGACTGCAGAGGAACCCGGCTGCTTAACTTCTCAGTCGTGGGGTTGCCGCTATTTCTCTTCTGATTATCCGGATCAGCCATGGCTCACTACTCTTCTTTCTTCTTGCGATCAAGCTTCTCTCGAGCTTTCCTTTTGTCTTCTTCTTGCCGTCTCTGCAGGTCTTCGCGCAACCGCTGCAAGTTCTCTTGTACGGTCTGCATGTTTTCGGACGTGGTCTGCGTATCTTCAGCCATGCCTTGAATCTCATTCGAATAGCCGTCAGCCAGCCGCCTCAGGGTATTGATCTCATCTTGCTCATCGTGGCTGTCCGCCTGCAGTTTCAATACTTCGTGCTGAATTTCTTGAACCTCGTCTTGCAGACGCTGAAACTCAGCCTCTTGCTTAACGCCGCCCTCTGTCTTTACCAGCTGTGCTCGCTGTGTATACAATTTGTTCCGCCGCTTCTGAACATCGTGCCGCTTCTCAGTTGTGGCATGGCGCTGAGTCTGGATGTTTTCGCGTTCCTTGCGCTTGGTCAGCTTTTCTTCTTCTGCTCTGTCTTCTTCAGTCAAGATGTTCAACCTCCGTGCCGACTTTCAACGGCGGCCGGAATCAGCTGTTGAATCTTATTTGTCATATTTCTTCGCGGGTCCGCAAAGTGAAGTGTAGCAATTTTCAAGCAAATATGCATCCATTATATTTGTCTACTAGGAGTTACATTACATCCCCGCAAGCTCAGCTGTTGCACCCAATTTCGCAAGGATATTTGTGGCACACCGCAAATTTGATCTCTTACCAAATAGATCCGGGTGCGGCCGCGAGAAAAGGTCCCAGAATACTCACTGCGGACATATTGAGAGAACCTGGAACTTGTTGATTGGCGCTACGTCCCACAAGTTTGGCAGCCGCTAATTAACAACAGAGTAATCATATAGCTGCGAAATTCATGGAGCCAATTGATTAAGCAGCAAAGAGTAGAACTCAATGAGCAAGAGTCGGTCTTAATTTCGCCCAACAAGTTTGACGCTGTTTTATTCGATATGGATGGCGTTGTTACGCGCACAGCCGCTGTTCACTTCGCTGCCTGGAAAAAGACTTTCGATGCTTTTCTGAAAGGCACTGGCGCTTCGCAGGACCAGGCTTTCAGTCAAAAAGACTATTTGCAATACGTTGATGGCAAACCGCGCGAAGACGGCGTGCGCTCTTTCCTGGAGTCACGCGGCATTAAGTTGCCAGAGGGCTGCGCCACTGATGAATCTGGCTTTGCAAGCATTTCATCGGTAGCTCTGATGAAGAATGAAGAGTTCTTACGCTTGATTCACACTGATGGCGTCGAGCCATACGAAACAACTGTTGCCTTGATTGGAGCACTGAGAGCTGCCGGCATAGCAATTGGGCTTGTAACCGCCAGCAAAAACGGCACTGAGATTCTCGAAGTCACGCATCTTAAACATCTGTTTGATGCCACCGTTGACGGTGTCGACGCGCAGAAGCTAAATTTGGCCGGCAAGCCGGCCCCGGATGTATTTCTTGAAGCAGCACGCAGGTTGTCTGTGCCGGCGGATCGTGCGGTTGTGGTTGAAGATGCTGAAGCAGGTGTGGCAGCAGGGCACAACGGGCACTTCGGTCTGGTCATCGGAGTTGCTCGCCAGCAAAATCGCGCCGCTTTGAAAAAGCACGGTGCCGATGTGGTGGTGGCAGATTTATCGGAGGTCACCGTTTCGCACGCAGAGGGCGAGCAACTGCGTGGCATGGCGCTTGCTGATATGGACGTCACCGAGGCTAACTGGATTGTTTCCTACGACAGTTTCGTACCTGAACAGCAGGGGCGCAGGGAGTCGCTGTGCGCATTAGGTAACGGCAAGTTTTGCACGCGTGGTGCTGCCGCGGAGGCACAAGCGGATACAGTTCATTATCCCGGCACCTATGTTGCCGGCGGATACAACTCGATCTGGCTTGAGGTTGACGACAAACGCTTCGAGAACGAAGAACTCGTGAACATGCCGAATTGGCTCTGTTTGAGTTTTCGTATCGAAGACGATGAATGGTTTGACTTAAGTCATGTGCAAATCTTGCACTACTGGCAACGCTTGAATTTGCGTGAAGGCATTTTATATCGTGACGTCGAGTTTCGTGATCATGCAGGAAGAGAGACGAAATTGTCAGAGCGACGTTTCGTCCACATGCGCTATTCGCATTTGGCTGGCATTGAAATCGTATTGTCTGCAATGAATTGGTCGGGTAGATTGACGATACGCACTGCCCTGGACGGCCGGGTAGTGAACAGTGGCGATCATGTTGACCCCAGGCTCAAAGCACAAAAACATCTACTGACCCTAGATCGCTGTGTTTACGATGACAAGCTGTTTCTCAAGGTGCGCACTAGCGAATCTGAGCTTGTCGTGGCGCAAGCGGCAAAGACGCTCGTTTTGATTGATGGCAGCTCGGTCGACCCGGCGCGAACAAACATTGTTGAGCAAGAATACGCGGCACAAGAGATCGTCGTTTCAATTGCGCAAACCCACACGGTAACTGTGCAGAAAACGGTTTCACTCTACACATCTCGAGACAGAGGCATCTATGAACCCGGCGTCACGGCAAAAGAAGCTGTTGCTGACGCCGTCGACTTCCAGATGCTGGTCAACGATCAAGTTCAAGCATGGCGAAGTTTGTGGCGCCAGTTCGATCTGTTCGTTGAGACGACGGAGGAATATTCCAAACTCATCCCCTCACTTTTGCTTCACCTGAACAGCTTCCACACTCTGCAAACGGCCTCACCACATACGGTGGACCTGGATACCAGCGTACCTGCCAGAGGCTGGACGGGAGAAGGTTATCAGGGTCATGTGTTCTGGGACGATCTGTTCGTCTTTCCCTTCGTCAATTTGCGCATGCCTAAAATCAGTGCGGCGCTGTTGAAGTATCGCTATCGACGATTGCCGCAAGCCAGAAAAATCGCCCGTTTGCACGGCGCTGGCGGAGCCTGTTTTCCGTGGCAAAGCGCAAGTGATGGGCGTGAACGAACGCCGGCTTACTGGTGGATGGATAGCAAGCAAAAGTGGATTCGCGACTACACTCGACTGGAAATTCACGTAAATGGTGCCATCGCCTACAACGTTTGGCAGTATTTTCAAGTGACCATGGACGAAGACTTCATGTATTCGTACGGCTGCGAAATCCTGTTTGAAATTGCTCGCTTCTTTGCCACCTTCGCCAAATACAACTCACAGCGCGATCGTTATGAAATTCATGGCGTCATCGGTCCCGATGAATTTCACAACGGTTATCCCAACTTCGAACAGCCTGGTGTCAACAACAATGCCTACACAAACGTTATGGCAGTGTGGACGTTATGCCGCGCCCTTGAGTTACTTGAGAGGCTGCCGGCAGAACACGCAGAACACATCCGCACACGCCTGGAAATCTCTGATGAGGAAGTTGCGCTCTGGCATGCTGTCAGCCGCAAGATGTTCCTGCCTATGATGGACAATGGCGTCATCAGCCAATTTGAAGGTTATGATAAACTGGAGGAATTTCCTGGGTGCACAGATGGCAAGATCGATCAAGATGCATTGCAACAAGCCCTGATCGAGAATGATGGCTATCTCAACCAGTACAAAATTTCCAAGCAAGCCGACGTGCTCATGCTCAGTTATGTCTTTTCCTCTGCTGAAATGCAGGAATTGTTCGAGCGGCTTGGTTATTCGTACAAAGCCGAGTCAATTGCAGCAAACTGCCAATTCTACATACCGCGCACGGCAAATCAGTCGACACTGAGCCGCGTGGCGCACAAATGGGCGCTTTGCCGATTGGATCGCCTGGTTGCAGCCAAGTTGATTCCGCCCTCTAGCTTAGCCGGTCGGGAAAACGAACAAGGGGCGGAGCGCATTTTTTACGAAGCGCTCGGTAGCGACTACTTCGATGTTGCGGCAAGAGGCACAGCCAGAAGCGGTATCCACATGGGTGCCATGGCCGGCACCGTGGACATAGTACAACGTTGCTTTACCGGCATCGTCATGCGCGCTGACGTTTTGTGGATCGACCCGGCGCTGCCGAAGCCGCTCTTGCGCCTCTCATTCAAGGTGCACTACAGGGGACAATCGCTCAGTTTTGATATCGGTTCAGAAAGTTTGAAAGTATCGGCCTGGCACTCAAGCGCAAAACCGATCAAAATCGGCTTCCAGGAAAAAGTGTATGAGCTCAATGCAGGCGAAAGCAAAATTTTCCAGCTGGCCAGCAAAGGATTAGAAGCATATCCCTGATCTGGGATCAAGGAGCAGATTGCTCAAAGCCAGAGGATAGAGCTGCGCGTTCAGCTCAAGCTTATTGGCCGGACAGCATTATCCGGGCATCGGCTGGCATACCAGGTTTAGCAAACCCGCCTGGGTGATCGATGGAGAGTTTCACTCCGAAAACTTGCCTGATTCGGTCTTGCTTGAGGTAGACATCTTCTGGTGTGAAACTTGCGGCAGTGTCGATTGATGTAACTCTTGCGCTGAAAGGCTTGTTTCTATTTGAGTCCAGGAATACCTGGGCGGACTGACCGATTTTCACTTCTCCGATTCTGCCTTCAGGTATGAAGCCTCTCAGGTATACAGACTGCGGATTGGTGAGCGTAAGCATGATCTGACCTTTAGACGCCAGCTCTCCCGGTTCAATGCTTCTGACGGCGCAAATTCCATCGATCGGGCTTGTGATATTGAATAGCGAAAGCCTCGAGGAAACCTCTTTTTGGGCGGCCTTCGCTTTAGCAACAATTGCCTGCGCTTGATACTTCTGAATTTGAGCTTGTGTCATTTCCTGACGCAGCTGATCTTTTGTTTCAGCAAAGCCACTTTGAACCGCAAGCGCCTGTGTTTGCGCCTGCGTCATTTCTTTGCGCAATTGAGCGGTTTTTTCTTCTTTCTTTTTCTTGGTGCTGAAGACGTGCGCCCAAAAGCCCTTGGCCTTTGACTTAGCCGTAGCTATGTCGCTTTGTGCCGCCGTGATTTGCGTTAGTGCCTGCCTCTGCGCGTATTTCGCGTGCGCTCTTGCCCTTTCTATATCACTGTTCACAGACTTCACTTGCAAATCAGCCATTCTCTGCGCTTTCTGTGCGTTGGCAATGCCAGAATCGACTTCCTTCATCTTGTCATCGATCACCTGAGCATCAAGCGAAAGAATCAACTGCCCTTTATGAACAGGGTCGCCTTCCTTCACTGCAACGAATTTCACGCGAGCCGGAATGCCAGCGCTGATGTAGGTTTGGGGGCCCTCGATTCGACCGCTCAGCTGCAAGATTTGCGAATCTGCAATCTCAGCAGTGCGCTCACTGCGCTGCCATGCAGCATATGTAGTGATTGCGGCAATGCCAAGACAACAAGCAAATGCAATGATTACCTTGGACCGGCGAAACCAAGGTGGTTTGGGTGCAGGTGGATCTTTGGTAAACGCAGGTTCATTCTTGCTGTCAAACAAATGCGTGGTCATGAAGTCTTGCCGCCAATGATTTGGATATTGTGATCCCTTTTCTTGAGTTGACTGCAGCCAAGATCAGCTGCTTTTCTTGTCTCGCTGCATCAGCATCATCAAGTCATGGTTATAAGGACTTGCTCCGAGCAGACATTGCACGGAGATCCAACCAAGAGCTTCTTCTAAAGCGTGAGTGAGTTCGTGCTGAAAGCTCGGATGGTAGTTTGATGACAGAACCCTCTCAATAATTGCTCTCTCGATATTTGGCTCGTTAGTACCAGGAAGACAACTGAGCATCTGGTGCCCTGGATTCACTGGTTCAAGGGCAAGCAGTTTCTTCGAGCTGGGGCCTGCGTCCATATGCGGTTTCATTGTGATCTCCTTAAATTCGATGCGGTCTGAGAGTTGTTTTTCGTGTTCATTTATTCATTCCATTTAGATGGATTTGCTGCTGTTGCCGTTGCCGCCAGGCGACTTCACTATCAGTTCTTCCGTCTTGCGTTGCTGATCAATTCCCATCGTCAGCGCTGTCATGCCGGAGAGTCCGCCGAGATCCATCGATTCCACCGCCGAGCTGGGCACGATAACGATCGAGGAATTTGACTTCAGTCCTTCGTAAAGCATGTTCATGGCCCGCAAGTGCAGGGCGACCGGATTGCCAATATAGGTCTTGGCCGCTTCACCAAAACTCTCTGCCACCAACCGCTCTGAGTCGCCCAGAATTACTCTGGCCTGGCGCTCTCTGTCTGCCTGTGCTTGCATCGACATTGCGTTTTCCAGAGCTTGAGGAATCAAAACATCCTTGACCTCCACCGAAATTACGTTGATGCCCCATGGTTCAGTGCGCTCATCGATGATCTTTTGCAATAAAGCGCTGATCTTGTCCCTTCCTTCCAACATATCGGAGAGGAGGGTCTTGCCGATAACATCGCGCAATGCCGTTTGCGCAGCCCAATTTATAGCGCTTTGATAGTCGGCAACATTCAAGGCCGCTTTCTCGGGATCAAGAACTTTCCAAAAGAGCACTGCCACTACATCAACTGGCACAGTGTCTTTCGTAAGTGTCTTTTCGGCCTTGAAGGCCGTAGTGAGCACACGCGTATCGATCCAGTAGACAATGGTGTCAATGAACGGAATGATGAAGAACAGTCCGGGTCCGCGCAGGGCCTGGAATTTGCCTAGCCTCAATACCACTGCCTTGTCCCACTGATCGGCTATTTGTACTGCAGAATAGACGAGGCTGGCCAAGACGAAGAATCCTACGCCGACTGCACATGACAGTGAAAAGCTATGCGGCCCGTGATAGAGGACACGCGCCAGCAAAGCGCCAATAACTAGAATCGCACCGCTCAGTAATGCGGCAAATGATTTTGGTGGCGCCAATTGCACCGGGTTTGCTGTGGATGTTGGAGTTTGGTTGTTTAAGTCATACATGTTGTGATCACCTTTGTTTGACAAGCGGATCCACCAGAATCTTCAACCGCTTCGTCAAGCGCAAAGTTGATCTGCCTCTACATCGAAGTTACGACGCAGTAAGGTTCGTTGATGTTCCGAATCAGTAGAGGGCACAGGGGAGCATCGACTCGAAACGATTCTAGAGATTGAGAAGTTTGCAGCTTTCGGGACCTTTCGCCGTTGAAGCGAGTCGTAGTTCACATCAATGCAGATCCGCAGAAATCGATGCAATGGGGATGAGGAATTTTCATGAACAAGACTTCTATTTTGTTAGCGCTGGACGGCTCGGAATCGGCGTATCAAGCAGCTCAACTGGCGCTGCACCTGAAGCAGACAAACGGTGCTCTGGTCACAGCTCAACATGTGATAGACACTCGAACGGCATGGCGCCTGCTAGGTGCTCCCACAGATGGTTTGATTGGAAGTGGATTATACATAGCAGCCTACCAAAGCTTATGCGAATCCTTGCTGGATTTAGGTAATCAGCTGGCTCAGCGATACGAGGCAATCTCATCAGATAAGGGAACGATCGGAGAATGTATTATCGATAAAGGAAGCCCATTTGAATTGATTTTGCAACGCTTGCAACAACACGATCTTCTCTTGATAGGGCACGAACCTGCTTCAATTAGCTTCCCAAATTACGAAGATGGTGCTTTCAGTCGAGCTTCTCTTGCCTGTGCTCTGGCTAACGCTTCGGACAAACCTATTTTGATCGTGCGACAATTTAAAACATACAAGACTATGAAAATCTTCTGCGCGATAGATGATATCGACCAAGTTTTTATTGCAAATTGCAGCAATATTGCTTCAATGCTGGGAGTAGCGGCGGAACTGGCGATCTTGAATGCCAATCCAAAAGAGCAAAATTCGCGACTTGAAAGGGAAGTAGAAGAAGCTTGCGTTGGTTTCGAGGACATGCCTAAGGAAATCATCGATCTTGCATGCGAACAAGGCAGCGTTGCCTTGTGGTCGAAGAAACCATTTGAAATCGACCTCAACTCCATGTCAGACAGCTTGCTTGTAGTTCCAACCAAGAAAATCGACGGCAAACGAACTACAATTTTTGGTTGCAGCCCAGGATCATTCTTGCGTCATTTGACAGTGCCACAAATAATGCTCTACTGCCAAGATCGTGTTGAGGTCGCCGGCAAGGAAGTAGCTCAGCAGCGCGTTGTTGCCGACCTGGTCACGCTGGTGGCCTCAAATACCGGATGATCCAAGGTGTCAGTAGTGGTGAAGGCGCACCATGCAAAGTCGGTCAGCTGGCAGTGGAAAACTATCGCTGAACTTTTTCAGCATAAAATGTCTCATTTATTGCGGAATGATGCTCGAATTCTGCAATAAAAAGGACATCTCTCTTCTATTGCTGAAAACGGGACCTGTTCTGCAATAAAAGAGACAAATAATTACCCTTGACTACAACTGCAGGCTCTTGTGTCGCCAGAATGAACCTGGATATAGCGTGCCCTGGCCAATCTTGCTCGGCACCATGCTCGGTGCCTATGGCGGCGGCAGTCTCCTCGATTTATGGATTATTGCTTGCCAGGTCTTTTATTGGGTTCTTGTTTTCAGTTCTGATTGTTCATAGTTCATAGAATGATTGGACAGAACAGTCACGATGCGCCAAGTTCAAAATGATGAGGCATCTAATGCGATACCAAATAGACGGCAAATAGACGGGCGCGTGGAGCGGACATTTAATGCCCGCGGAACAGTCAAGTCGTCTATAGGAGCGGGCGTTGGCGACGCAGTATCACTCCCATCCAAAATGACATGAGCATTGCGGCGCATCCGACAATTATGCTGAGCCAAATGGGAACGAGGTGGCCATCCAACTCGAATGAGGCTCCGGCAAAGGCACGCCATAACTGCACCATGGCAATCAATCCAAATACAACTGCAGCCAAAAGAAGGCCAAGCCGCTCGCTTTTGCGATTCTTAAACATATTACTGAACATCACATCACCTCAAAAGAATCCCAACAGAGGGCTTCATCGAGAGTTGTGACGCGAAATCGGCGATAATGTTGCACTACGCTTGTCCGAACCAACAAACAATCATGAGAACAGCAATTTGCCTGTAGCCTGCAGAACCACCAAGATTTCTCATTGGACCAAGATTATTTGCTTGGCAAGCCTTTCAGTCATCGTTCTCTCCAGCTGTTCGGAAAGTGGTGCAACCGCCTGGGATAAACATCATAAGCAAGGCGTTGAGGCGTTGAAGCAAAGAAACTTCTCGCTGGCAATATCAGAATTTCAAGCGGCGTCAGATCAAGCAAAAGAGTTGGCACCAGATGATATCAGAGTAGTCACTACTATCAACGATCTCGCTGCAGCCTATGCTGAATCAGGTCATTCGGAGAAGTGCCAGAGCTTGCTCGAGCATGCAGAAGATCTTGAAGGCCCCCATCAAGAGCAAAGTCCGCAGTGGCGCGTTGAGACCAGCCGTACGGCGCTTGGACTGGCGAACGTTTATCGAGATCTAGGTGAATTTGGATCTGCCCAGCGGTTGTACGAAAAGTCCTCCTCTATCGTGAAGGATGTCGACGGCTGCGCTGAGCTGAAAAAGGTAATCGAAGACAATGCTGCAAAGGAGCGCTCCTTGGCACAGGCAGCCTCCACGGCGTTTGAGTCAACTTCGATACATCCACAAATCCTTTCCAACGGCAAAGTTGATGAAATGCAGAAAGCGGGATGGCTGCTGCCGAAGAGTACACCGTTTGAAAAAGCCGAATCTGTCTGGCTTTCCACTCTTGCCGAAGCAAAGCGCAGTTTTGGCGTGAAAGACAAGCATTACAGACAGGTTCTGGAATCCGCCTGGGCCTTCTACTGTGACAGGAAGCAGTATCTGAGCGCCCAGGAACTAATCAACGATGACATGAAAAGCTATTATGGAGTCGAATTAGTCAGCGCTAACTCGCCTAACTTGACGCCTGAGAGCGTGGAGGAGGCACTGTCTTTGAGCAAGGATCTGCAGTGGTTATCGATGACGCTGCGGGTTCAAGGCAAGATTGAAGAATCGCTGCCAATATCAGAAAGATCGCTTGCAATTAGGCAGCGGTGTGGTCCGAAAGACATCGAGCTGGTGAAAACTGCCGAATTGTTGGCAGATTCCTATAACGAGGCGAAAAAGCCAGACATGGCATGCCAACAATACAGAGGAGCGCTTTCAGTTCTCGCCCATTTGCGGTTTCAGCAAAATCCTACAGCCCAGATCTTATCTAAGCTCGCCCGTGTGGAAGGAGACGATCTGCACGATTATGTGGCAGCAGAACAACATTTGACTCAGTTGATTGATCTGCAGAAGAGCGATCCTTCCAGCAGCAACACCTATATGCAGACGCTGTTCGACCTGACCGCGGTGGAGAGGAGGTTGCGTAAATACACTCAGGCGCAATCACTGTTTGAGCAAGCCATCGCCTACGGTGCCACCCACAAATCTACGCCGGATCCGCTTAGATGGTCAGCTCTGATGGGGCTAGGCCAGTTGTTCATGGAGAAAAAGGAATGGAATAACGCCACTCAGGCATTTCAGCACAGCTATCAATTTGCCCAGTCCAGCAAGGACAAACAGACGGGAAGTTGGCTGGCGGGCAGCCTCAGGAAAGAGGCTGAGGCAGTTACATGCCAGCGTGGCAACGCAGAAAAACTCTATCGCCAGTCCATTGCTCTAGCTAAAGAAAGTCATGATTGTAATTCGGTAGTGACGTCAACGACCGCTTTTGCAGATTATTTCAATGGCTTGGCACAGTTCGCCAAAGCAGAAGCGGTGCAAAAAGAACTGTTGGCATATGTGCAACATGACAAAACTTGCAGCAAGCATGCCCAGGCTTGCGTCTATTGGGATATGGCAGGCACGGAGCTTTGCAAGGGTGACCTTGCCCAAGCCGATTCACTATTTGAGCGGGCTGTGCATGCTGAGGAGTTGCAGAGCCCTCCGGATTGGCCCATTTTGGTCAACCTTCTCATCAACCTGGGATACATCCGCGGCTGTGAGGGGCGGCCAACGTTAGCCGAACAATCGTTCGTCAAGGCAGCGCAGCTATGTAAGAATAAATGTTCTGACAATGCTGACCTCCTGTGGTGCCTCCATGTTCAGTGGTCTTGCTCGAGCTGGCTATGTGGCCATGAAGAGGATTGCGCCCGTCATCTCAAGATCGCCACGGAACAAGCCGGCAAACGGTCTGAGACACCGGCTCAAGCGCTTAGCGATACAATCAGTGCTCTTAATCGGTTCTATATCCCTGGTGCTCCCTGGGAATCCCCCACCGACCTTGCCAGTGCCACCGGTGGTGTAGATGCCATGAGAAACTTCATGGGGGCAGACAATCCCTGTTATGTTGCCATGCTCAAGCAACTTGAAGTTAGGTTTGCACTGACAGGGCGAGTCAAGGAAGCGGAATACTTCAAGAATCGCGCCGAGAATGCCCGACGTGCCGTTGTGCATCACTGATCTTGATGGTTACGGATCTTGATCGTTACGGTGCGCAACCCGAACAGATCAGCCAACTTCAGCTGCTTAGATCGAGCCCAGGATCGAGCCTACCTGCCAGGCTTTGCCACATTGTACCGGATCACGTTGAACGTTGAACGTTCAACGTTCAACGATCCTTAAAAGCATTACTCTGCAAGCATCTCCAGCATTACGTCATTGCTGGACTTTCGAGTGAAGTCTAGCGTGCCACCCATAAGCATTGCTGGGCATTCGTTTTGGATTTCGCCAGGAATTTATGACACTCAAACCAAGAGCGATCCCTAAAAGCTTTGCAGCGCAATCTTTTTCAGCTCCACGCTTTTCATGGATTTACTGGCGAGTTTTAGCAAAACCCCAAAAGCGTTACTGTGCAATCATTTCAGGATTTATATAACGTTGAACGTTCAACGTTCAACGTTCAACTTTTCTTAGAGCGATGGCACCCACATCATTAAACGCGCCTACATGAATACGATCGGCACATTCTGCAACAAAATCAGCGCAATCTGAGTCATGTGGAGATTGCAACAAGAGGATTTTAGTCCTTTAGAAGCTGTCTGCAGGTGTTGCTCATCAGGGGTTGGTTATGAATTACAGAATTGTTTTTAGCAGCTTCATTTTACTGTCGCTCGCTGCATTGCCAGTCTCTGTCTGGGCTCGACCCGGTGGCGGTGGTGGTGCCCCACAGATGTCCGCTCCGGCACGTGGTGGTGGTGGCGCAGCGCCACGTATGTCCGCACCGCCGCAAATGTCTCGTATGTCCGCACC